>Ga0187862_10000998_pt1 | contig 30975 bp, 23 predicted proteins | sample June2016WEW_10_1_FD_133003 | JGI IMG/M metagenome (GOLD analysis project Ga0187862, IMG submission 133003) | Peatland microbial communities from SPRUCE experiment site at the Marcell Experimental Forest, Minnesota, USA - June2016WEW_10_150 | ecosystem: Environmental > Terrestrial > Soil >...
ACAACGCTCTGCAAGATGGATCGGACTGTTCGAGCAAAGGGCTATTTGCTGGAATTCCTCTACAATATTAATCTTCATCTTGTTGGCAAGCTCGTGCAGGAAACTGCCCGTGCCGGCCGCACAGACCTTGTTCATATCGAAATCAAGGGGGTGGGTGTTTTCTATCATGATGTATTTTGAGTCCTGCCCGCCGATTTCGAATATGGTGTCCACTGCAGGGTCGATTTCAACTGCACCCCGGGCGTGCGCGGTAATCTCGTCAATGATAAGGTCCGCACTGAGAAAATCCCCGACAACGTTGCGGCCCGATCCGGTTGTGGCGATCGCCATGAGCTTTATCTTCTGACCGACGTTTTCATGCAGTGTGCGCAGAAGCCGCTGGGTAACCTCGATAGGTTTTCCCTGCGTGGGCACGTAGCACTTGTGCAGGATTTGGGCTGTCTCGTTTAACAACGCATACTTCGTCGTAGTCGAACCTATATCGACTCCCAGGTAAGCCTCCACCTGTTTTCCCTTTTTCTTTGTCCACGGCGTCAGAGCGTTCTCCGGGTCAAAGCGGGTCAACGAAAGTTCCAGGCGCTCGGCCCTGGGGAAGTTGTACACCGTCTCAGAATTCGCCCGCACGAGGGTCGAGAGATCCACCTGATTTTGCCGTTTTTGCCTCTGGGCCTGGATGGCCGCGCCAAGAGCGCCAATCGAAGTATGGTGGGCCGGGACCCTCAGCGAGGGGAAATAATGTTTGAAAGCCTGGACCTGAAGTTGGTTCGAGGCCATGCCGCCGATGAAAATGATCGGATCCGACATCTCACGGTTTCCGATTATGGTGCTCATGTAATTGGCGGCGTTGCCGAAATGCAGGCCGGCTATGATGTTGGGCAGACTCTCCCCCTTGTTCTGGAGGTGGATCATGTCCGATTTTGTAAAAACCGTGCAGCGGCAGGCGACTGGGGCAGGGTAGGTGCTCTTCAGACCCAGTTCGATGAAGTCGTCCAGGGTCTGCTGCAGTTTTTCCTGGTCCATCGAAAAATCGGGCCCGTAAATCGACTGAGCCAGCCTTTCGGCCTGCTGGTCAATGAAAGAACCCGTTCCCGACGCGCATGGGCCATTCATGTTGAAAGACTCCAACCGCCATTCGTCTCCGCAGTGCGCCAACTGGAAGACAGCCGCATCCTGGCCTCCCACCGTAATGATCGTGCGCACGCCGGGTACAACATGGATGGCGCCCAGCACCTGAGCGATCGTTTCTACTTCGAACGGCGCATGGAGCTTTTCCGCGAGCATCTCCCCGTGAACTCCCGTAAAAGTTACCGATCTGAGCACGCCGGAATTCTCGCTCCGGATTCGCCGCACGATACTTTCTAAAAGCTTGTGAGCTTCTTCGTAGATCAGGCCAAAATGCCTTAGATATGGAGTTTCAAAGACGACTCTGCGATTTTCGTCCAGAATGACGCAGTTGATGCTGACCGTTCCGATGTCAACCCCAACATCATGATTCATTATTCTAACCCCTCGATTGAGCACGATTTTTTTATATTAGGACGGATGCCTGCGCGAAACTCCGCTTAATATAATTAGTTCGTTCCATTTGTTCAATCATAAGATTTGCATAGAGATGTTTTAGAACCAGCAAATAACGAATCAAAAAAGAGCACCCGAGCGCCCGATTCAATTCGATCCGCCAAAGACAAGTCAAAGCCCGTACCAGTCTGTCCCCGGCCGAAATTCCCCGGGCAATCGATTCCTTAAATTCGAAAATAAACTGGGAGACACGACGGCCGGGTGCAACCATCGGAAACTAGGTTGGTTTTCCTCTCGAATGTCCTTCCCGCTCATTCATTTCAGACAGACTTTTAGTAAGAAGCCGGACCAGTTCGCGAAGACCTTCCCTTTTCAGCGAAGATACCAGGAGGACGGGGAGTCCAAGTTCACGGTAAACTTTCTCGATTTTGTCCAGGTCTTTCCCGTTTTTTACCAGGTCGGTCTTGTTCAAAACGATTATTCGCGGTTTTTTCCGAAGGTCTTCCGAGTAGCTCTCAAGTTCATGCTCAATCTGTTTGAACGGCTCCAGGGGATTGCCCGGAGAGACTCGCGACAGGTCGATAACGTGAACCAGGAGCCGGGTCCTTTCGATGTGTTTCAAGAATCGGACTCCCAGCCCGGCGCCCTCGTGAGCGCCCTCGATAAGCCCCGGCACGTCCGCCATCACAAACGGGGGCGCATCGTCATACTGAACGACCCCGAGATTGGGCGTAAGAGTGGTAAACGGGTAGTCGGCTATTTGGGGCCGCGCCGCAGAGACGGCTGAAACAAGGGTAGATTTTCCAGCGTTCGGAAGCCCTACCAAACCAACGTCGGCAATGAGTTTCAACTCGAGTTTCAGGCTGCGCTCTTCCCCGGGCTGGCCCTCCTGGGCGAAACGAGGCGTCCGGTGAGTCGAACTGACGAAATGGGCGTTTCCCTTCCCGCCTCTTCCCCCTTGGGCTGGTATCCACCTCTGTCCTGCTTCTGTAAGGTCGGAAAGGATTTCGCCCGTCTGCGGGTCCTTTGCCACGGTGCCAGCCGGCACTTCCACAACGAGATCCTCCCCGCTTCTGCCCTGCCGGTTCTGGCCGGCCCCGTTTCTTCCAGGCTCGGCCCTGAAAAGGTTGCGATATCGAAAGTCAAGCAGGCTGTGCTTTCGTTCCGAGGCCTCCAAAACGACGCTGCCCCCTTCGCCGCCGTTTCCCCCATCGGGTCCGCCTCGAGGCACATACTTCTCGCGCCTGAAACTAACGCACCCATTGCCGCCTTTTCCGGCAACAACCGTGATTGTCACTTCATCGATGAATTTCATGTTTAGGACTAAATCGCAGCCTGATTGAGCAGCAAGGATCAAGCTATGTGCCGGATGAACCGGATTTTTCCGGCTGAATTCAAAACACAACTCCCCTCACACCATTGAGTGGAGGGGAGCACATTGAATCGGTACAGGGAGTAAAAGCTTCCAGCACTACTGCTGGGCTTCGACTGGATAGACGCTGATTTTCTGGCGAGTCCTGTCTTTGTGTTCGAAAGTAACCAAGCCGTCGGTAAGCGCGAAAATAGTATAATCCCTGCCCATTCCGACATTGTTTCCGGGATGAAAGTGCGTGCCCAGTTGGCGAACTATGATGTTGCCGGCTCGTACGAATTCACCGCCGAATTTCTTTACGCCCCTGCGCTGCCCTGCGCTGTCGCGGCCATTTCGGGAACTTCCGCCCGCTTTTTTATGTGCCATTGTTTTTCTCCAAAAACTGAAAGCCTCCAGTACTCCGAAATCGTGCCGATCCTAGCCGATATTTTCTACGCGAACAGCCGTGTAAGCCTGTCTGTGTCCCTGTCTTTTGCGGTAATCTTTGCGGCGTTTGTGCTTGAAGATAACGATTTTGGGCAACCGCCCCTGCCCGATTATAGTGGCCTGAACCTTTACGCCTTCCACAAGAGGCTGGCCAACCCGCAACTGATCCCCGTCGGAGAAGAGCAGCACCTCATCGAGGGTTACGTTTTCCCCGATTTGGCCGGAAATCTTTTCTACTTTGACTACATGCCCGGGCCGGGCTTCATATTGCCTCCCACCGGACCTGAAAATGGCGTACATAGGTTCAAATCCTCCTGGACTGCTACTGGTTATGCTTTTCAATATAAGACTTCAGGATAAAAAAAGCGGCCCTCTCCCGGCCGCTCATAAAAGGCTGAACGCCCGTCAGCTACATTGTGGCGTAGATTCCCTGTTTAAGGATCATTTCCTGGTATTCCTTGAGCCGGTCACATTTATCCAAACACTTGTTTTTATCCTCGTTGGCTCGATCACAGGTTATGCACGGGCTTTTTACCATCACGACGCCTCCTATAAGGGGAAATATTTGGAATTGCCTTATATATTTGAATTGGGAGCGTTGTGTCAAGTAATTTTTTAAAAATCGGCGCAGGAGGCGCTCCGGGCGGGTTAAGTTTTCACGGTAACTCCGCTCACTGTTCTGGTGTTCACTGTTAACTATTCACCACTCACCATTCAATCTTCACTGCCCTTTTCAAGCTATCAGCACGGGCTCGCGCAGCAGCATACGGACGGCTTCTCCTGCAGAGGCTGCAAGCTGGGGATGCGTTTGGCTAAGAGCTTCGATCTGCCGAAGGTGGTCGGCCGTGCGCAGTATAATCATTGCCAAGTCTCCTTCGTCCATGCCTGAAATCTCTCTAACCTGTTCCCACGAAAGCCCCTGCGCCCAATGGTAAACAGTCACAACAGTCCAGAACGGAAGCGGCGGGGTTTCGAAGCCTTCAGCCTGCAGGCGCTCCCTCAGGCGCTGGAAGTTTTTCAGCATCTGGAAAAAAGGCTTTGCAAGGTCGGGATATTTCCAGATAAAAGAGGCCAGTTGCACGTCCCCTTGTTTGTCCCGGTCCGTCACAAAAGGAGCGATGAGCGCAGCCAATAACTCGGGTTTATTTCGCGGAAATACGTTTTTGCGGATTCCCTCGGAGATGAGCAGCGGCTGGTCAAGCCGGAGTTTGGAGGCCCACATCCCGTCGCGGGTCAACTTCCCGTTTTCATCCACATATCCTTCGGCCTGAAGCAGCCGGTAGTATTTGATAAACGAGCGCCAGAGCTGCTCCTGGGTAGAAGCCACCTTCGCAAATAGATGAAAGTGCCGCCTGAGAGCCGGAGACAACGGATGAGCTGTCTCTTTCTGGCAGGGACCGAAAAGGGTGCATTGTTCGCATGGATAGGAATGCAGTCTTTCCGCCATCGCATCGAGATCTCTGGATGCAAGCCCCGCGGGGTGGTCCCCAACGGGTCCCTCGGGCACGACCGGCCTGAACTCTCCCTCAACTGCGCGCGCGACCAGGCTCTCCCATTCTTCCCGCTCTTCCAGGTCGGGAAAAGAATCCAGCAAAACACTCAACTCACCCACACGCTGAAACGCCACCCGGTGAGTCCTGATGCGCCGGCGCCGCATCCTGATCCTGTGGGCCAGCCGGACGGCCTCAACATTCCTGTATTCAAAATCGGGCCAGGCTACGCAAAGATAGGGGGTCCCTCTCTGGCTGATAAAGATGCGGCCGGGAGCAAGCTGGTCGACGAGTTTTCTGTATCCGGGTCTTCGTTTGAGCGATCTGCGCGTTTTCTGGAATTGCGCAAGGGCGTTCGAATACCTTGGCCGCATTTCGGATAGCTCATCCAAAGAGCCGCAGGCCATCTGCTCTCCATATTGTTCGAGTTCAGCCCGGACCGTTTCGAGCTTCTTCATCGACCGTGAGTCGCGGCCGAGGTTCTGGAAAGTGGCAAGAGAGGCCACGAAGAGGTCTCGAATCTCCTCGGGGCTGTGGGAGAGCAGCAGGTTCAAAACCATCGAGAAATTGATTCGAATCTGGCTCCGGATCGGGTCCGGAGACGATTTTAACAGCTCGTTTATAAGCCTCGGGTCCTGGTGCTGGCCGGGAACTATGAGCACAAACCCGATTTCATCCATCCCACGGCGTCCTGCCCTGCCCGTCATCTGCAGCAGCTCGGTTGCGCTAAGCGCCGCGAATTCCTTGCCGTTGAACCGGTCGCTTTGAAAAATAACCACCGTGCGAGCGGGGAAATTGACTCCCGCAGCGATTGTGGAAGTCGAGAAGATGGCATCCAGGTATCCTGCCTGCATCATCTTTTCCAAAAAGAGCTTCCAGTGCGGAAGCTGCCCTCCGTGATGGGAACCGACCCTGCAACTCTTCAGGATCGAAAGGTGCTGATGTGTCCCGAGAAAAGGATATTCATCCAGCAGTTCTTCAAGCTTCTCCTGAAATCGGGGATTGTCCTGCCTGTTCGGGCCTTGAGCCGGCTGGCAGAATTCAACCGCCCTGTCGCAGTCGGCCCTCGATTTGAGAAAGAATATGGCTGGCAGCAGGTTGGCATTTCGGAGTGCATCGATGATTCTGGGGATCTCAGGCAGTTCGCTCCGGGGTAGCGATCTGGGGTCGATTTTTTCAATCCTCGGGAGCAAACCACGGCGTGTTGCCAGCGGCGCAAGCTCTCCACCCGGGAAAAGGAAAAGCGGGAAAAGCGGGACGGGGCGTTCGTATGCCGCCACCCATTCGCATTCGGAGCCGCGCATCCAGGTAAGCCATTTGCAAATTTCGCTGCCGTTGAGTATCGTTGCGGAAAGCAGCAGCAACCGAACACGCGGAGGAAGATAAATGAGCACCTCCTCCCATACGACGCCCCTGTCGACATCGCCGAGGTAATGGGCCTCGTCAAGAACTACCAGGTCCATGTCGATGTCCTCTCCCCGGTGCATCATGTCATACAATTGGTTGCGCAGGATTTCGGTGGTGCCCACGATTACCCGGGCAAGTGGATTTTCTTTCCTGTCTCCGGTGAGAATCCCTACGTTTTCCTGGCCGAAGATTTCGCGGAATTCCTGATACTTAGCATTTGTCAGGGCCTTAAGCGGTGATGCGTACCAGCTATTCCCGCCCCTGTGAAAAACCTTGTCAATGGCTTCAACTGCGATATAAGTTTTTCCTGCGCCGGTTGGGGCGGTAACAAGCACGTCCGACGCCTCAATTGCGCTCAGAGCTTTGACCTGGAAAGGGTCGGGCACGAAAGGGGCCGGTTCGGGGGTTCGTATTCGGTCCAGCACCGGGCTAAGGCTTCTGTGGATCTTATGAGTGTAGGGCCCCACCGAAGCTCTCATTGACAATTGGCCTTGGTGCTGTCTTGAACGATGTCGCGTGCGGCCGGAATTGTTCATCTGCCGAAAGATTGCCAATAAACCACCTCTGATGTCAAAGATTCAAATTTAGTCATTATAACAAGGAGTTTCAGTATGAACGAGTCTTCACAAAAAAAGATAACTCCCGGCGCCAAGGCGCAGCCGGCAAGTACTCCCTACCACATAACGAGCCTGCGTGTCCCGTTTTTTGAAGTCGATATGGCTCAGGCGGTCTATCACGGCAATTATTTTCACCTCTTCGAGCTGGGGCGCGAAGATTTCCTGAGAAAAACCGGCTTCCCTTACCGTGAATTCTTGAACCGGCAGCTTCATCTCACGATCATCGACTCCCGTTGTAAATACCGCAAAGCTCTACGCTATGATGATGAAATCCAAATACATACCGGGATAATTTTGCTGAGCAGGCGAAATCTTAAATTTTCTCAACTCATTTACAGACAGGCGGAGGCTTGGGCAACGGGCGAAATGGAAAACCCCGAACTGCAACTATGCACAGAAACCCAATTAAACATGATTTGCGTACGTTTCACGGGCCAGGCGACCCATTTGCCCGAAGATTTCCATCTGGCCGTTGAAGCTGTGCGGAAGAGGGAATAAACGAAGATGGCAAAACAAAAAGAAGAAGCCAAAATGGAAATGGTCTTGAAGCCGATAGGGATAATCCGAACTCCGATCACCGATGCGGACAAGGCCCCCCGGCAAGGGAGCGAATCTGCGGTCAGCGGGAAACTGATTGTCGATGAGCAGTACAGGGATGCCCTGTTGGGTCTGCAAAAGGGTTGGAAGATCGTTATCCTCTACTGGATGCACCTTGCCGAACGCGATATGCTTCAGGTCCACCCCAGGGGCGATCGCACACGTCCGTTGCGAGGCGTTTTCTCCACACGGAGCCCCCAGCGGCCAAACCCGGTCTCCCTCGATACCGTAGAAATAACCGGGATCGAGGGCACCGTCATCGATGTAATCGGCCTCGACGCCGTTGACGGCACTCCCCTCCTGGATATCAAGTGCACTGTATAGAGTCGGTTCATCCGGCAAACGAGTACCATCAGGCCGATAAAGGACAGTATTGCCTCTGCTGTGAATCCACCCTGAGGGGTTTTGGGGATTTTCTCTTGCACATTCACCAGCATTCAACGTCAATGACAAAAATTTTGCGAATGATTATTTCCGATCGGCGGAATATGAGATATTTCTTAAAAATCAATGGCGGTGATCATTTTATGTAAACCCTTCGGGGCGGGAAAATCCAGACCCCGGGACCATAGATATCATTTACCGAATGACCCGGGGAAACCAGCTAAACCTTGACGCGCGATTTTATGCGTGGTATCGGTTCCTTTGCTTACGGACCGGTATGTTTTCACATTCCAACGGGCGCGATTGCCTGGTTAAGAGGCGACGATGAAAAGACCGAAGGGATCAAGTCCCTATGAAGAGCAACCTGATCCGATGCGGGACCTCAATATCGAATTTGAGGGTCCGGACGATGATATAATCGATCTTGAGGATATCATCGAGATGCCGAGCGGACCCATAGACGAAGATGAGGACCTTGACCTGGACGTTGATATGTTTGCTTCGGATCTCGAAGCTGAACCGGGAAAGGCCGCGCGGCCGCTCATGAAAGAACAGGCCCAAGGGCTCAGCTCGGAAGAGGAAGACCTGCTCAAATCATTTGGAGATGAACCGGAAGAGGATGAAAAGCTTTTCGAGCCCGTCGCATCCAGGGGACCTGAAAAGAAATCCATGGAAGAAGCCGAATCGCAGGTTTTCGAAGACGAAGAATCGCTTCTGGACGAGTTCATGGATAAGCCTGCAATGACCGAGACCGGGATGGGCGCAGAAGAAAAAATAGACTTGAAGGCGAGGGCTGCTGCGGCAATGAAAGTCCCCGAGGACGCCCCGTCCGCTGAGGTTGAGTCTGAGGCTGCAATTCCCGACGAATCATTCGAGTCTGCGGCATCGGAAGCCGCCGCTCTCATGATCGCCCCAACTCCGCCTGCTGCAGACCTTTCACAAATGGCTGAAGAACTTATAGGCCGAATCGAGTCCCGTTTGCAGGAACATATCCGGATCATGGTGGAATCAATGTTGCCGGACTTGGTCAGGCTTATAATTAACGAGGAAATAGAGAAGCTTAAAAAGGAGCTTTAGCGGGCGGCCCGGTTAGCGGTCAACTGTTGCCCCTGCGCCGATCTGCGGTATTGGAGGCAGGAATACACACTTCAGGTTACGCCTCCGCGCAACCCCTCCCTTCGGCAGGCGAACTTGTCCTGAGATTGTCGCGAAGGAGGGCAAGCTCTTGCCTTGCCGTGACGAAAAATGCCTTTTTCCCGGGGCAAAAAATCTGAATCGGAAGCCTGGCGGGGCGTTTCCGAATGGACACCAGAATGAGCGGGATTGCTGGTTAAATTTATTATGCCGCTGTCCGGGATGTTGAAATACATAAAAAAACAGGGGAATCAATTCTATGAGCGAAGGCGCTCTGCCTAAAGGATATGAATTTGCCGAAGTCGAGTCGCATTGGTACAGGTATTGGGAGGAAAAACATTTTTTCCGCGCCGGCGAAACCAGTCTTAAACCGCCTTACTGCATAGTCATCCCTCCTCCGAACGTAACCGGCCAACTCCACATGGGGCATGCTCTTAACAACACTCTTCAGGACATACTTTGCCGGTATAAAAGGCTCAAAGGCTTTGAGGTACTATGGGTGCCGGGGACGGATCACGCCGGAATCGCCACTCAGAATGTAGTCGAGAGGCAACTTGGGGCTGAAGGTCTAACAAGGCACGGGATTGGCCGGGAGGCCTTTCTGCAGCGCGTATGGGAATGGAGGGCAACTTACGGCGGAATAATAATCAATCAGTTGAAGCGGCTCGGGGCGTCCTGCGACTGGTCCCGCGAGAGGTTTACCATGGACGAGGGCCTCTCGCTGGCTGTGCGCCAGGTTTTCGTATCGCTCTATAATGAGGGCCTGATCTATCGCGGCAAACGCATGATCAATTGGTGCCCGCGCTGCATGACCGCCCTGGCCAATATAGAGGTCGAGGGCGAAGAGCTCGGCAGCTTTCTCTACTACATTCGTTATCCCCTGGTAAGCGGAAAGGGGGCATTGGTAGTGGCCACTACTCGGCCGGAAACGATGCTGGGCGATACTGCTGTTGCCGTGAACCCGGAGGACAACAGATACAAGGCCCTTATCGGACAAAAAGTCGTCTTGCCCATAGTTGGCCGCCACATCCCGGTAATCGGGGATTCCTACGTCGAGCGCGAGTTCGGCACCGGAGCGCTGAAGGTTACTCCCGCCCACGATTTCAACGACTTCGAGCTGTCCGCAAGGCACGGCCTCGAACTGGTGCAGGTCATAGACGAACGCGGAATCATGACCGAACAGACAGGCCGCTACTCCGGGATGGACCGGTTTACCTGCCGCAGGCAGATTCTAAAAGACCTCGTAGAAGGCGGCTATCTTGTAAAAACAGAACCCTACACTCACCGCGTCGGACACTGCTATCGCTGCCATAATGTGGTTGAGCCGATGCTCTCGCTTCAGTGGTTCGTTTCGACCAGGCCTCTTGCAGAGGCTGCCATTAACGCGGTCAAACAGGGTAAAACCAAAATCGTCCCCGCCAAATGGGAAAAAGATTACTTCAACTGGCTCGAAAACCTCGAGGACTGGTGCATAAGCCGCCAGATATGGTGGGGACACCGCATCCCGGCATGGCATTGCCTGCAGTGCAATGATGTTATCGTCTCCATGGAAGCTCCCCTGGAATGCCCGAACTGCCCCGGTTCTCCGGTCGAACAGGATTCGGACGTTCTCGACACATGGTTCAGCTCCGGCCTGTGGCCTTTTTCGACCCTGGGATGGCCGCAGAATACATTGGAGCTGGAAAAATTCTACCCCACTTCCGTTCTGGTTACGGCATTCGATATCCTGTTTTTCTGGGTGGCCCGAATGATGATGATGGGACTCGCGTTCATGCGGGAAGTCCCATTCCGTGAAGTCTATGTACATGCCCTTGTTCGGGATGCCGAGGGGCAGAAAATGAGCAAATCCAGGGGAAACGTAATCGACCCCCTTCTCATGATGGACAAATACGGGACGGACGCTCTGAGGTTTGCCCTTACAGCCTTCGCGGTCCAGGGCAGGGATGTCAAGCTCTCGGAGGAACGCATCGAGGGCTACAAGCATTTTGTAAACAAGATATGGAACGCTGCCCGGCTTGTCCTGATGAACCTCGAAGGGTTCAAGGGGCCGGTCGAAATTCCGGAAAAAGTGCCCGCGCTTGCCAATCGCTGGATCCTGAGCCGCCTTCAAAGGGTTGCCGCAGAAGCCGTTGAGTCTTTGGATAATTATTATTTCAATCAGTACGCTCAGGTCCTCTATCAGTTCCTGTGGCATGAGTACTGCGACTGGTACCTGGAAATCATCAAACCTGATTTATACGGCGAGGATGCTGAGGCGGGCGCGCAGGCAAGGTCTGTTGCGGCCGTTGTTCTGGAAAAAGTCCTGGTTCTTCTGCATCCCGTGATGCCGTTCATAACCGAAGAAATCTGGCACAAACTGCCTGACACATCCGAAAGCATCATGAAAGCTGCCTTTCCGGAAGCTCAGGCCCAAAGGATCGACCCCCAAGCCGAAGAGCAGATGGAAACGCTTATGGCGATCATAGTCGCAATCCGCAATATTCGCGGCGAGATGAACGTCTCCCCGGCGCTCAAAGTCGAGGTGGTGTGCCTCTGCGACCAGGGTTCGGAACTGGAGCTTCTCAGAGAGCACGAGCGCACCCTTGCCGATTTGGCAAAGGTCTCCAGGCTCACTGTCGCCCGGGCCGGCGAGATGAATAAGCCCAAGCATGCGGCAGGGGCGGTCGTCGGGAACATGGAAGTTTTCGTAGTCTTAAAGGACATCCTGGATTTCGAGAATGAGTCGAACCGGCTCCAAAAGGAGCTTGCCAAACTGGAGAAGGAGTTCGGTCTGACCCACAGGAAGCTGTCAAACGATGATTTTCTCCAGAAAGCCCCTCATGAGGTAATCGACAAGGAACGCGAAAAGAACGCGCGACTTGGCGAAAAGATAGAAAAATTGAACCGCAGGCTCGAAATCATGAACGGATTGCGGGAAAGCCAGGCGGAATGAACGGCAGGCTTTTTTTCACGCGAAGATGCGAAGACGCGAAAGTGAAAGATTCCGCAGTGAAGGACAAGACTGCTGCGAGACGATGATAATTCCAACTCCAGGGGGATCATATCCGTCCGGAAACACTGGATGAGTGAACGTCGGTTTCTCTTTTTTCTTTGTTCGCGGCTTCGCGTCTTCGCGTGAGAAGATTTCTGGGGGACTTGAAATGGATGAACTGTTCCGGCTGGCTCTTCTGGAAGACATCGGCAGCGGGGACGCGACGACGCGCTCTGTTATCCCTCCCGGTCTGAAAGGAAGCGCAGTTGTCTTTGGACGCGAACCGTTCGTCTTGTCCGGCTCTAAACCTTTGCGAAGAATTTTTGAACTTCTCGACCCGGAAATAAGGACGGAATGCCCGTTTCCCGATGGGGAACAGATCGCGCCAAATGTTGCCGCATTCAGGATAGAGGGACGGGTGCGGACCATTTTGACCGGTGAACGCACCGCCTTGAACTTCGCCCAGCGGTTGTGCGGGATTGCGACTCTGACGCGGAAAATGTCGGACGCCATAACCGGGACCGGTTGTAAGTTGCTCGACACTCGAAAGACAACCCCATTGTGGCGAAGCCTTGAAAAGGAAGCCGTGCGGCACGGAGGCGGCAGGAATCACCGCTTCGGCCTGGCCGACGGCATCCTGATCAAGGACAACCATATCGCGGCAGCGGGAGGCATAACCGAAGCCGTGCGCCGAGCGCGCGAAGGAGCTCCCCATACCCTGCGCATCGAAATCGAAGTGGAAAACATGGATCAGCTTGATGAGGCCATCTCCGCCGGACCCGACATAGTGCTTCTCGACAATTTTACGCTGGATATGCTGAGGGCGGCTGTCGCGATCGGCAAAGGCCGCGTCGTCCTGGAGGCTTCCGGGGGCGTCAGCCTCGAAACCGTGCGCGCAATAGCCGAAACCGGGGTCGATTTCGTGAGCTGCGGCGCTCTTACCCACTCGGCAAGGGCCATCGATCTAACGATGGAGTTTTCCGTCTGATCCGGTCCCGCCTGAAAACCTCATCATTTATCAGACGCGGAGAGCGCAGAGCTTTTGACAGGATTGACAGGGAACGTAGGAGAATTTCACCTTATTAACAGGAGTGAAGAATCTCTGTTGTACCTGGACTATCTCGGAAGGGGCTACATCAGTGGAAACAAATTCCTCCAGTCCTGCCTTGACAACGGCATTTACAGAGGTCTTCCATTTCGAAGCAAGTCGGCGAGCCTTCCCAGAAGGGGATCATCGATTTTCAAAGTGAGGTTAGCCATCCAAGACTCCTGCAGTGCAGAAATTCTATGGTAAAATAGCACCAAAGTTGTGCCAAGTCAGTTTATAGCAGCGCACGACATGGGAGCAATCAATGCCTGACCAAAATCTCAACGGCAAAAAACCCCGTGCCTTGGCTGCCCTTCTTTCCGGGAAACCTGTTCTTTTCCTGTTAATCCTGTAAAATCTCTCAGATCTCTTCGCGTCTGGTGGAATTTGGGTTTCCTGTTCACCGCCTGTTTGAAATAGCTTGAAAATTCTCAATTCGTAATTCCTCTGTCCTCATCTGGTTTTAATCCCTCAATCCCTCAATTCGAAATCTCTCAATTTCTTACATCCTTTTGCCGCTTCTGGTTGCCGTTTTGCACGGCCAAATCACAATGTTGTATGATACTGCCGGACTAAAACGAACTGCAGTAATCACGGGAATTTAGGGGTTGAGGGGTTTGGTTTCTCCCTGCTCCCAGCCCTCTGTTCACTCTTAAGGGCTCTTTGAAAAACGAATAATACCAATTACCTTGAAAATGCCGTTTTCATGCTTTGCGGGTGACGCAGGCGGCATGAAGAATTGCGTTCAAAATGGTGCCAATGAATGACAAAGAAAGCGCGGGTTGCCCCCAACTTAGCTATTGCAGGGCCATTTAGGAGCGGCGCTGCGGTGGCGCCCAGCGAGGAACGCTGCGCCGATCTCCACGCCCCGCGAGGTGCCGCGCTCTGCCACACGCGCTTGCGCGTGTGGCAGAAATCCTGGGGGCGCGGGGGAAAGTCCCCCGCTCTTTTAGTTAGTTCATTCTTGAACGCAACTCGGTATAAAAAGTGGTCGAATAACGGAGGACAGAGACAGGATGCCGGAGTTCCTTCCTCTGTCCTCCGTCTTCCGGCCTCCGTCCGCTGTCTCATTGTATTTTCACTGTATTCACAGAGGCCTTGTCAGTTAAATCAAGGAGTTACGCTGGCTCCAACTGCATTCGCACTGTATTTACAGGAAATAACCACGTTCCGGCAAGCAGGGCGCTTGCCCTCCTTCGCGACAATCTCAGGACAAGTTCGCCTGCCGAAGGGTAGTTCCCGGCCATCGCGAGGTTAAACAGGCCATCCAAGGTATTCTGCCTAAGCCTGGAACTCGGAGTCCAAATACCGGCAAAGTTTTCGAGCCAAGTTAGACGCTCTTGCCCTTATTTCACCACCCACACATCCAAATTGTTAGCGCTGTCATCCACGGCCGCAAAACGAAAGCCGTCATCCCATTGGACCAGGGCAATCCCGAATGCCGCTCCCACCACAGGGGGTGGATCAATCGCAAACTCCGCCACGAATACGCCCTTCGATGTGTACTCGACGATTTCGTTCGGATGATTGGAATCGAGATTGATTGCATCGCCCTGCGATGTAATCAGGTCCCCGTTCCTCGCCCGCACCAGACCGAGCGGACCGTGCAGATGCGTCGTATCCTGTATAAAGATACTGCCGGTTCCAGCATCCGTAGTTCTCTCTCTCGCGCGTTTGACTGCAAAGATGGCGTTGTCACCGGTGGAGGCGACGTACAATATGTCCTTTTCCTTATCTAAGGCGAGTCCGGTCGGTCCTACGACCAGGGCTGCCTCATTGCACTGATGAATGTAGCCGGACGCGATTTGAGTTGATCTCTCCACTATTATTCTCTCACCGAAAAATTCGAAAATCTTGAGGTCAAGGCGGGTTACAGTTCCGCTTAAAACGTTTGAAACAAACACTTGTGTATTTTCTCCGTCCTCATTGATCGTCAGGTCCCACGGACCGTCGAGCAGTTCCGGGCTCGTTAGTGTTTTCACCAGGTTCCCATAGCGATCGATAATCAGGAGGGAACCCTGCTCCACTCCTGATTCGTTGTCTCCTGTGCACGTGCCCGTGGGTGAAGGGACATTTCCGACCAACACAAATCCTTTCTTCAGAACCCCCAATGCGGTTGTCAGCCCGAGACCCGATTGCCCCTGGAAAAAAACCGACTGTGTCCCATCCTCGGAGATGCTTACGATGGTTGTGCCGGTCCCCTGCGTGTTCGCGATGTTATTGAAATTGGATACGAGAATGTCTCCGGCTTTGAGCAATCCGTCTTCGGGGAAACCCCTGGGAACAAAGACTACGCCGTAGGGGTTCTGGTCTCCGTTGGAAGGAACGGTCGAAACGGTAAATGTCGGGGTCGCCGTGAGATTAGGGACGATCTGCTTGTCTGCAGCGATAGCCAGGTTGCCTGCGGTCAGGAACAGGCTGAGCGCCAGAACGGTGGGAGCCCAGTGGAACAAGCGATTTGTTTTCATGGCCATCTCCTCTTTTTAGGTTATCTTGGATAGTTGCGGTGCAGGCGTCCCTTGTAACCATAGCTGCTACAAGGTGCGGACCTGACATGCTGAGAAAGATAAGGTTGACTGTGAGAGAAATAGAATACGGTCGATTATGTACATTCCCGGCTGGGTTGAAGTATTTTCGAGGGGGGATTGTTGGTAGATTGAGGGCGGCTGGGAAGTTTACCATTTCGGGGATCAAATCCGATTATTTCGTTCCAGTGGCAGCAATCAATGCCTGACCTGAACATTAACGGCAAAAAGGCCCACGCCCTGGCTGCCCTGCTTTCCGGCAAACCTGTTCTTTTCCTGTTAATCCTGATTAATCTTGTCTAAGCTCTTCTCCGCGCTCTCTGCCTGTCCGGACCATGACCCGCCTCTGCGGTGCAAATTCAGTTGGCACTCTTTGACATCGTTCGATAGTCGAGTTATTGTCCAGGCAGGTTCACCAGGACTTGAATCAACCGCAGCAACTCATGTCCCGTTGGGACACACGACACCATGGAAAGACTCGTAGGGTGGGCTAAGCGGAGCGCAGCCCACCAAGTCTTTTCGAAGCAGAGACCGGTCACAGACAGGTCATGGAGAGCGGCGCAGAGATAAAGACCACATTAGAGTAAAATGAGAAGCGGGAAGCTTTTGCTCCCTGCTCCTTGCTTCTTGCTCCTGCGAAAGAGGTATCTTTGTCAGCGAACCTTTCAGATAAGACGTGCCGCCTGTGCGGTCTTCCCACCGGGAGCTCGAATATCTCTCAGCCGGTTGCGGGCAGGACGGTGCAATTTTGCTGCCTTGGCTGCTTGTATGTCTTCCAGATTCTTTACAACAGCCCTGCAGGGATTCCCGAGGACTACCGAAATACTGAACTCTACAAAGCTTGCGTTTCAGCGGGCCTCATCCCATCGGGGGCGCTGGGACCGCCCGCCAGGCTTGCCAAGCCGGACTCGCCGCTGCCTTCGGCGGCGGGTCTGTATTTGGAATCTCGCCGCGCCGCGCCACCTTCAGGCGCTGGCGGTGGCCCCGCCACCCTCGCCAGCGGTCCCACCGCTATTGAGGAAGGACTCTCGCAGGAGCTTTCCATCCGGATCGAAGGAATGTGGTGCGTCGCCTGTTCATGGCTCATCGAACATCTTCTGTGCAAAATGGACGGAGTACTGAGCGCCGGCATCTTCTTTTTTTCGGACATAGCCCGCATCAGGTACATGCCCCATCTTGTCGAGCCTCAAACTATCATGGAGAGCATCTCCCGGCTGGGCTACAGGGCCTCTGCAGTCGAATCCCCGCCCGATTCGGGCCAAAGCAGGGATCTTGTCGTCCGGTTGGGGGTTGCCGCGATTCTCAGCGCGAACATAATGATGATCTCATTTGCCCTCTGGGCCGGTTTTTTCGAGCAGATCGGACGGGAGGGAGCGGCGCTTTTTTCATATACGCTCTGGGTGATCGCCTCACCTGTCGTTTTCTACGCAGGCTGGCCGATCCTGCGCAAGGCTTTCTTGAGCGTCCGGCACCTGAGCGCCACCATGGACACTCTGATAGCGGCCGGCGTGCTCTCGGCTTATTTTTACAGCGTTGCGGCGATGTTGCGGGGAAGCCTCCATGTATATTTCGATACCGCCACGATGCTGGTCACACTCGTTTTGCTGGGAAGGTTCATCGAAACCCGGGCAAAAGAGAAGATTTCCGGTGCGATCACCGCGCTTTTTCAAGCAGCGAGCGGGAAGGTCCGAATCTCAAAGGACGGCAGGGAAATCTGGACGGCGTCCGACAAGGTTTCCAGGGGTGATTCGTTCCTGGTATTTCCCGGCGAGCGCTTACCGGTCGATGGACGAATCCTTTCCGGGGAGACGGTTCTGGACGAATCCATAATAACCGGGGAATCGCGCCCGGTAAAAAAAGGACCCGGGGCTGACGTGTCAGCCGGATCGCTCGTGTTGAACGGAGAGGCGAAGTTTGAGGCCACCCGCCCTGGGGGCCAGAGTTCCCTCAACCAGATAATTACATTGATTCAGGAAGCGCTTTCCACCAAGAACCGGTTCGAGCTCTTCGCAGAGCGCCTCATGAGGGTCCTTGTCCCGGCCGTGCTGGCGCTCTCCGTTTCCATCCTCGTCTTTCTTCTCGCCTCGTCTGTGCCCGCGGGCGAAGCTCTTTTGCGCGCGTTAAGCGTCCTCGTCATAACATGTCCCTGCGCTCTCGGAATAGCCACTCCTCTTGCCAGGGTGGCCGCAATTTCCAGGGCGCGCGCCTCCGGCATACTCATCCGCAACCCCGCCGCCCTTGAACGAGCCGACCGCCTGGACGTGATGATTTTCGATAAAACAGGGACCTTGACCGAAGGCAACTACATTCTTCGCGAAACGGTCACCCTGGACGCAAACGCCGATGATGCCCTGCGGCGGGTAGCCACGGCGGAAGTCAAATCGGATCATTTCCTGGCCCGCGAGATCGTGAAGGCCGCGCGCCAACAGTCTATTGAACTCGATGAGGTCCTGTCTTTCGAAGCTTGGGAGGGGCTGGGGATAATCGCTCTGACACGGTCTGGCGAGGTGATCGCAGGCTCCCGGCGGCTGATGCTCAACCAGGGACTGGAATTTTCGGACGTGCTCCGGGACAGGGCTCACGCTTTTGAGACTGCCGGATCTACAATCGTTTTCTTTGCCTGGAACGGCGCTGTTAGAGGATTTTTTGTTTTTGGCGACAGGCTGAGGGACAATGCTCCAGAAATCGTATCCCGGCTCCGCGCCGAGGGCATCTCGGTATGGGTAGTCTCCGGGGATTCAGAGGAGACCACTCGGACGCTTGCGCTCCAAGCGGGGGCGGACAACTTCGCCGGTCAAAGAGGCCCGCAGGATAAAGTCAGGATAATTGAAGACTTCCAGGCGCAGGGGAAAAGGGTTGCGATGGCCGGCGACGGAATAAACGATGCGGCGGCCCTCGCGCGCTCAGACCTTGGAATAACGCTCGGAGCAGGAGCAAATCTGATCCGGGAATGCTCCGATGCTGCGGTTCTCGGAGACGATCTGCTTAAGATACTCGAACTGTTCGAACTTTCCCGCTTTTCCTTCAAAATCACCAGGCAGAATCTTTTCTTTTCCTTCTTCTATAATGTTTTTGGGATTCCTCTTGCTGCCGCGGGTATTCTAAATCCGCTGATCGCCGCCTTCGCCATGTTCGCCAGCAGCGTGACCGTTATCTGCAACTCTTCCAGGATTTCAGGCTTCTCTCGAGACCCGATTCCTAAAATTAAAGCACCCGTTCACCAGGACCTGAAGGCGGTGCCTCGAACTCCGATCCGGGGATGAAACTTCGAGGCCAATGGTTGACAAAAGATGAAAGCAAATTTACATTGCGGTCCAGGAAAGACATGTGATCGCAATATATTGAGGATAATATAAGGATAGTTACGATATCGGAAGGAGTGTAAAATGAATAAGAAACTTTTCAGCATGTCCATATTCACCATCGCTCTTGCCATGGCGTTCGTGTTTTCGGCGCCCATCGTTACAAGGGCAGCAAGTGACAACTATAATGACCAGTTCGTCGGCATAACCAATTTACTCGGGGTCGATGAGGCGCACTATGGGATCGGGGCACGCGACAGGGACAGGGCTCCGGTTGTGAACTTTCAAACCTACGGCCTGCAAGGCGACTGGGCGGGTCAGCATTAAGGCGGCCAAATGAAATCGAGCTGAAAACTCTAACTTCGACAACAAGCAAAAGCCCCGGAACTTCGAGCAAAGGTTCCGGGGCTTTTGCTCTTTGATTATGAGGAAATGAGTTTCCCGGCAAACCGAATAAACCGGTAAGGCGGGCTTCTAAATTTATCAACCTATTGCTTGCATGTTCGATTGGAAAACTGTATGGTTTTTAGGGCTACGGGGTTGTTCAATAAATTTCTTCGGGCAGATTCCGGCCCGAAGATGCGGTTCGCATGCGTAGCGTAGATCTTGGAGCATGATTCCGGTTACCGGCCTTGAAAATGACTTATCAGGAGGGGGTGTGAAGATATGGACATGAAAAAGGTAACATATATTATAACAAACAGGTTGGAAGGTTTGAGTCTTGCTATTCCCATGTTTGTGGTCGGGCTTGGTTTCATGATTTTAGGGGTTACTCTTTTTCCGGGGATAGGTATTATTTTGGGTATTTTTGTGTGGTGGATTGCATGGCATTTTATGCTCAGTAGTTCACGGAAAAATCGCTATAAAGAAATCCTGAAAAACATCAAAGAAAAACAAGCAACCTTGCTGTCCTCCTCAAAATCCAAATACCAGGAGCCCGCGCCAAAGCCGGATGTGAAAAATGAGAGTGAGACTAAATCTTCAGCGACATCTGAAAGACAGGAAGCGACCGCTGCCGATTCAGATCATTGATAAATCAAAAATACTATGATCACCGCTCTTCGGACCTAAGCGCTGCTGAGATGGTTTCGTACCCGCTCATAGACCAACGAAGCGAAAAAAAAGGCTGCCGCAACCATTATTATGGTCGCCCCGGAGGTAAGGTTAAATCTGTAGGAAAACCACAAGCCGGCGAGTGAGAAGAAAAAGTTAAGAAATACCGAAACTATCATCATCGCTTTTAGTGAGTTGCAGAATTTTTCCGCTATGAATGGCGGGATGGTGAGAAGAGCAATAACCAAAACCAGGCCCACAATTCGAATGAGCATGATTACTGAAAGCGCGATCATCCCCAGCAGAACGTAGTAAAGCTTTCCAACCCGGACCCCCATGGACATCGCGAATTCCTCGTCGAAAGACATGGCAAGGAAGCTGTTGTAGAGCGAGCCAACGATTATCAGCACCCCAACGTCAACCAGGGCCATCATCAGTATGTCCTCGCGCGGCACGGCCAGAATGCTCCCGAACAGATAGCTCATCAGGTCCGCATTATATCCCGGTGTGAGGTCGATCATTAAGATTCCCAGTGCCATTCCCACGGCCCACATGACCCCTACGACGGTATCCGCCCTCTGCTTGTTTTTCAGAGTGACGGCGGACATGATCATCGCGATCGCCAGCGCAAACCCGACCGCCCCGGCAAGCGGCGCAATCCCGAAAAAAAAGGCCAATCCGATGCCGCCGAAGGCAGCATGCGCTATTCCACCCGATATGAAAACGATGCGGTTTACGACTACGAGCGTTCCTATGATGCCGCAAGCCACGCTGGCAAGCAATCCGGCAAGAAGAGCGTTGCGCATGAATTCGGATTGAAAGGCCTCGATCATTTCTCAGGAGTCCTCGTGGCCATGCTTGCGCAGAACGCGATGAGGCACCCCGCCATGGGCTATCAGATCGACGGGGCATTGGTAGGCTGCATGCAGCACCTCTTCGGTGATTTCGCCCGATTCATGATGGTAAAGGGTCTGATTGAGGCAGGCAACCGAGTTGATGTAGCCGGATAGTACGCTCATGTCGTGGCTCACGACGACAATGGTGATCGTAGCGTTCAATTGTTTGAGCAAGCCATAGAGGTCGGTTTGGAACCGCGCGTCCACGCTGGCGGTAGGCTCGTCCATGAGCAGGATTTTCGGTTCGACGGTAAGCGCTCGGGCGATCAACACCCGCTGTCTCTGGCCTCCTGAGAGTTTCCCGATTGGCCGGTCCCGGTACTCCCACATCCCAACTTGTTCCAATACCCGTCTGGCAAGTGCCCTGTCTGCGGTAGTGTATCGGCGCTCACGCCCCCTCCGGCCGAGTCTGCCCATCAGCGCAACATCCTGAACGGAAATAGGGAAATCCTTGTTAAACCCCGTATCCTGCGGGACATACCCAAGCAGTCCGGAGGCTTCCAGGGGCGTCTTGCCGAAAACCCTCACGGTTCCCTGCGCGGGGTTCAAAATGCCCAGGACGATCTTGAGCAGGGTGGTTTTACCACTGCCGTTAGGTCCGATTATCGCCAGGAAATCCTGCTCCTCCACCGTCAGGTTCACGTCTGTCAAAATGGGATTGCTGTTGTAGAAAAACGAGATATTCTGCAACTCAATAGCCAAAAGGGGCATATTCGATCTCTCCCTATTGCATGCCGAGAGCGGCTGAAATTTGCTCCGCCACCTGCCGGAGGTTTTTTTCCCAGTCGGGCGCCAGGTCGTCCGCCTGGACCAAACTGCCCCCAACCGCGTCGGCTATGGTCTGGGCGATCTTGGGCGAATACTGCGGCTGAACGAATATGGCTTTTGTTCCAAGCTCGCGAGCGCGTTTTATGAACCCATCAAGCTCTCTTGCCTTTGGTTCCTTTCCTTCAACTTCCACTGGCGCCTGCTTGAGCCCGTATGCGTCGGCAAAGTAGCCCCAGGCAGGATGAAAGACCATGAACGAGCGCGATCTTGCCCCTGGCTCAAACAGGCGGGAAAAGTAAAGGTCCAGCTCAACCAACTCGGAAACGAATTTCGTGTAAGCGGTCTCGTAAGATGGGCGATTCTGCGGATCGGTTGCCGCAAGGGCTTCAAAGATTGTACGAGCCTGGAGCATCACCAGGGGCGGAGAGAGCCAGATGTGAGGGTCGCCTTGTTCTTCATGGGAGTCGCCGCTGTGCGGTCCGGCGTCCTCGCCGGGATGCGAATGGGCCTCGATCGCTCGTTTTTTAATGTCTTTTTCCGTGTGTATCACCTGGATTTTTGGGTTTACGGAAACCATTTTCGGGAGCCATATGGTTTCAAACGGAACTCCACAGGCGAAGTAAATCCTGGACCGGCTCAGCGCAGACATCTGCCCGGGCCTGGGTTCGTATGTTTCCGGCGTCGCCCCCGGAGGGACCATTACCTCAACTTCGACGAATCGTGCTCCAATCTTCTCCACAAAATACCGCTGAGGAAGAATACTGACGGCGACATGCACCGGTCCCTGGGCCAAACCGAGGCAGGGCTGAATGCTAAATGTCAGCACAAGGACCAAACAGATTTTAAAAAGCGAAAGTCTCATTTCGGCATGCCCTTCGAAAGCGTTCGGCCACGAAAACTTTTATGATATGGGATTTTACTCCCGAACGCCATACACTAATTTAATTAATTCATCGTTTGAGAAAATATCCGGTTGGTCAATACCGTCTCTTTACGCGGTTTGCAAAACTGGAGAATTGCCTGACAGAAAGCACGGATGAGCCTGCGGCGCAGGTGAGAAACAAGGTGTCATGCTCGGGACAAGGACATATTTGAACGTGCAGAGGTACTTACTTGGTCTCCATCCGGAAACTCCGGACGGAAACTACTTGGTGTATCAAATGCATGAAGCTCTAGAGCCGGTATTCAATAAAACAGGAGGGGACTTTAATTCCAGAGTTCAAATACCAAAAATCTTTTGATATTCGCGGTCTAATTTCAATCCCTCTATGTCTGTGGTCTTTTCTCCTCGAGCGGACTTGATCTTGTCAGTGCTTCTCTTTACAACGGCGCGCTTGGTAGCGTAAGCCTGAGCGGTTTCTTCGGTGATCTTTCCCTGCTCGTAGAGGCGCGAGATGCTTGCGTCGAAGGTGGTCCATCCAAAAGGTTCTGCCTGCTCCATCATCTCATAGAAGGTCTTCCCCTCGGCTTCACCGTGAACGATGGCTTCCTGGACTCTAAGGCTGTTGCCCAATACTTCGAAGGCGGCGACGCGGCCCCCGCCGACCTTGGGCAGGAGCCTCTGCGAAATTACCCATTTCATTGTATCGGCCAGACGAATTCGGACTAGCCGTTCCTCATCGAGATCGAACATACCGATGATGCGATTTATGCTCTGGCCCGCATCCATCGTGTGCAGGGTGCTCAAAACGAGGTGGCCGGTCTCGGCGGCGCTCAGTCCGATTTCCACCGTCTCACGGTCCCGCATCTCACCGACGAGTATAACTTTTGGCGCTTGGCGCAACGCGGCCCGGAGCCCGTTGGCAAACGTATCGAAATCGAGGCCCAGTTCGCGCTGGTTGAAGGTGGCCTTGAGCTGCGGGTGGACGAATTCGACGGGGTCCTCAAGCGTTACCACGTGATAAGGGTGGCGGGCATTGATTTCGTTCAAAACCGTCGCAAGGGTCGTCGATTTTCCGCTGCCGGTCGCACCGGTTACGAAGGCCATTCCGAACTTTTCGTTGGCTATCTGCTTGAGGACCGGAGGCAATTCCAGTTCGTCTATCGTAGGGATTTTGGTTGGAAGCTGCCTCATAGCGATCGAGTAGGTGCCGCGCTGAGAGAATATGTTGACGCGGAACCGCGCCCGACCGGGGAGGTAGTAGGAAATGTCGCATGACCCCATGGTAAGGAGGTGTTGGATCCCCCGGCGGTCGTTGCCTACAAGGTTCAGGGCTATAGTTTCGGTGTGAAAGGGCTTTAACACCCGGATGCCAAAATCCATGTACGCGGGCCTGAGCAGACCGTCAACCTCGACCTGGGGGGGCTTGCCCACCGTGAAATTGATGTCGGAGGCCTTGGGGTTTTCCTCCAGAATGTGCAGAAGATAGTCGTCCAGCTCTGCCCGTCTCATAATCGTCCTTTCGTTCCAACCATGCACCAGGGGCTCAAATGGGCCTACACCTCCGTAAAATCCGGGGGAGGTTCCGTCAGGTAGGTGCGGAATTTCTCCTTGTCCACGCACTTCATGTAGGCTTCAGTAGGGCTGATTCGTCCCGCCTTGAGATGAGTGGCTATGGCGTCGTCCAGCGTCTGCATCCCGTATTTCCTTCCGGTCTGAAGCGCCGACTGGATCTGATGGGTTTTGGATTCGCGAATCATCGCCCTCACCGCTTGGGTTGCTATCAATATTTCCACGACCGCAATGCGACCCTTTACGTCGATGCGTTTGAAAAGGGCCTGGGAAATTACAGCCCGGATGCCGTCGGCCAGGGTGGAGCGAATCTGGGCCTGTTCGCCCACCGGGAATACCTCGATTATGCGGTCGATCGTTTTTGCTGCGCTTTGTGTGTGCAGCGTAGAAAAAACAAGGTGGCCGGTCGCAGCGGCTTCAATCGCCAGGCTTATGGTTTCCAGGTCACGCATTTCGCCTACCAGGATAATGTCGGGGTCCTCACGCAAAGAGGCCCTCAGCGCGGCTGAAAAAGTTCGTGTATGAGTGCCGACCTCCCGGTGGTTTACAACGCAGTTCTTGCTCGTATGTACAAACTCTATGGGGTCTTCGATGGTGATTATGTGATCTTTTCTCTTGCGGTTTACCTCGTCGATTATCGCCGCGAGCGTCGTAGACTTGCCGCTTCCGGTCGGACCCGTCACGATGACGATTCCTCGAGGCAGAAGGGCCAGCCGGCTTATTACCGGGGGCAGACCAAGCTGCTCGACTGTGAGAATCTCGTTCGGAATCTCGCGAAACACCGCTCCGATCCCGTTTTTTTGCATGAAGAAATTCACCCTGTAACGGGCAAGCCCTGGAATTTCGTATGCGAAATCGAGGTCTCCGGTTTCCTCGAACGTCTTGATCTTATCTTCCGGGGTGATCTCGTAGAGCATCGAGCGCAGTTCGTTGTCGTCCAGAACTCTATATTTTATGCGCTCCAGATCGCCTCGAATCCTCAAAACCGGCTGCTGCCCCGAAACAAGATGTACGTCGGAGGCTTTTTGTTCGTTCATCAGTTTGAAAAAGGCATCTATTTTAGCCATGGACCCTCCTTGGAGAGGTGTGCCGGGTTGAGACTTTAGCTGGCATTAACCCTGAGTATCCGCTTCCTATCGAGAATTCGACGCCTTGTGCAGCAGAACGCTTTCATTCCAAACCTTGCGGTTAAGCAACAATTATGCCGTACAGACAGGGGTCGGGGATCGAATGTCCGATATAGGGTATCCAAAACAGATCTTGAGAGGATATCGACCATTCGCTCCGACTATAACTCCACAGTTATCCAATGCCTGTGCCGGTCGTCCAGGCGAGTGAGGCCCGCTTTTGAGGCCGCATCCAGCGCCTGGCTGAACTCCGCGGAAGTGATTCTGCGGTTTATCGCCCTGTTAGCGAGGGCCTTGCCGCATGGGTGGTACTGGTCCATAATGTTGATGTAGGTCTGAGCCGAGATCCGTGTGGCTATGAAATCGACAATTTCAGCCGTCCCGGAAAGGCCGTTTGGCATTACGAGATGCCTCACGAGCAGGCCCTTTTGAGCCAGCCCGCTCCCATCCAAAACCAGGTCACCCACCTGCCTGTGCATCTCCCGCAGGGCCTCACGCGCCCGCTCGGGGTAGTCCGGTGCGTTGCATAGCTCCTGCGCTGACCGGGGGTCCCAAAATTTGAAATCCGGCATATAAATATCGACAATTCCGTCCAAAAGCTTTAACGCCGAAACCCGCTCATATCCACCGCAATTATATACAAGTGGAACGTGCAGCCCCTTCTCGACAGCGATGGGAAGCGCCTCGAGAATCGGCTGAATCACATGCGATGGGGTGACAAAATTTATGTTGTGGCAGCCATTTTTTTGAAGAGTGAGCACGATTTCGGCCAGATCCTCCGGACTAACCGGCTTTCCCTGTCCGCCGTGGCTTATGTCGAAGTTCTGGCAGAAATCACAGAAAAGGTTGCAGTGAGAGAAAAAAATAGTCCCCGAGCCACTCCTGCCCACAAGGGGCCGCTCTTCGCCATAATGCGGCCCGTAGCTTGCCACCACTGCAAGTTTTCCGGTCCTGCAAAAGCCTGTTTCGCCGGCCATCCTGTCCGCCCTGCACATGCGCGGACAAAGAGTGCACCTCTTCATCCATCCGGTGGCGCGCCTCAATGCTTCTTTAAGCCGCCCGTTCCGATATGCTTCGATATACGCAGCGTTCATCTTATATTTCCCCTGCAAATTGTTCTTAACGTCCACACTTGAATCCCCCTGCCCCTCTTTAGGAAAGCGGGGAACATCTCGATCTAAAAATACCTTTAATGTCAAAAAATGCGAATCACAAACCTCGAGGAGCATGGGTTTTGATGGCGCAGGGAACTTGAAATAAATTGGTGTTTATTTATCATCAAGCTTCGTTGTGTGATGCTTTCTTGACATTTTGTCAATAAAGCGCCCGGCAGTAGTACAGTGAGCGAAGGTTGCCGGCTCTTTCAGCCTCTGGCCCACCCTGTCGCATGACGTTCACCGTTGACGGATGCTCAACAGTCGCTCGCTGCATGAAAGAAACACGATTTTGAAATTCAGATGCTGAATCGGGTTTTCTCATTTGTCGAAAAAGCTCTATAAAGCCAGAATCATTGTTTCACCTTTATTTCCCAACTTCCAGCCAGTCGTTGTAAATATCTTAGGTTGTGCTATATTTGCCTCCCGCTCTGGAACCAAAACCAAAAACTGAATCAGAACGATCGAGAGCCGGCCTATCCCTCGGCGACCGGACCAAAACGGCTTTCGATCAGAGGAGTCCCCATGAGATTGTGTAAAATACTCATGTTGTCCGCCGTAGTCTCAATTTCGGCCATTTTTGCATTCGGCTGCTTTGCCCAACAGGATGACAGCCAGGTTAACGATAAAGTCCGAGAGCTCCAGGAACAATACCGCCGTCTGTTGAAAGACGAATACAATCCTTCCACCATTGAGCCGAAAACGAACGGCAAGCCTTCGTTCGGTTCCGGGTCGAGTTGGACGAAGAGTTCGAAAAAGAAGGGCAAGAAATCAGCACTGCGAAAATCCGGGAAGAAAAAATCCCGCACGCGTATGGCATCGAAGAAGAGGCGTTCGGGCAAAAAGCTGGCCAGGGGCCGGTCGGGAAAACGCTCCGGTAGCGCTTCAAAAAAGACCGGGAAAAAGACGGCTTCAACTAAAGCCTCCGCCGGGAAGGGATCAAAGTCGTCCCGGGCTTCAGCCAGCAAAGACGCCCGGTCCAAAAAAGGTGCAAAATCTGCGGGGAAGACCTCAAAAAAGGCGAGCAAGCCTTCGAGGTCTCTGAAAAAAAACGGGTCTGACAAGAAGAGTGCCGTAAGAAAAAGCGCAAAGGCAAAGTCCGCTAAAATCGACGGCAAGAAAAAAAAGAACGCTGAAAAAAAGAGTACCGGAAAGAAAGAGACAACCAAAAAATCCAATACTAAAAACAGCAAGAAAAAAAATAACAAAAAATGATTTCGAGTAAATTCTTAATTTGTATATTTCAAATTTTGTCCTTAAAATGGGTGGCATGATTGACCCTTCTCTAAAGGAGGCGGCATTATTTCACAGGAGGAAAGGAGAGTTATAATATGAAGGGCAAGGTTCTTTCAATCATCACCGCTATTCTGTTTGGGGCGACAATGGTGGCATCCCCGATCGTGTTTGCGGCAGGGTCCGACACGGGGGCCGGTATGGAGGAGCAGGCGCCGGCGAAAAAGAAGCCAGCCAAGAAAAAGAAAATGGCCAAAAAACCGGCTGAAAAGAAGGCAAAGAAGAAAACCAGCAAGAAAAAGAAAGCACCCGCTGAAGAGAAAGAGTAGTAGTTTTGGAAAGCAGTACGCCGCCTCTTTGAGAGATTGTCGAAAATCAGGGCTATGCAAAACCTGTCACTCGATCCTGGATCGAGGGCAGGTTTTGTTTTTTTGCTGGAAGGATTTGGCTCTTTGAGGTTCTGCGGCGTATGGAGTTTATCGCGCGCATGGCGCGCTCTTACAGTGATTCCACCATCCGCCTGAATGCCTGTGCGATTGTCTCAAGTTGCTGGGGCATAAGGGTGCGCAGGTCCATAATGAAATGATCGGATTCGATTCTCCCTATTATGGGAGGATCGTTTCGGCGAAGGAATTCCTCGATTTGATTCGGGCTGAAATGGCCGGATTGGACTGCCACGACAAAAGTAGGCAGGTCTTGGGCAGGAAGAGAACCACCGCCCACCTGTGAAAAGCTCCTACGGACCTCGACCCGGAGCAGTGCTTTGCTGTCCGCCCCTTGAATGGCTGAGGCAAGCTGTTCGGCACGACCGTTCAATTCTTCCGGAGAAAGGGCTATCATTCTGAGCGTTGGAATTTTCTCCAGGGCCTGCCGTTCGTCTCTGTACAGCCTCAAGGTCGCATCGAGGGCGGCCAGCGTCATTTTGTCAACCCGCAGGGCGCGCGTGATTGGATTTTTCCTGCACTTTTCGATCAGATCCTTCCTGCCGACCATGATGCCCGCCTGAGGACCTCCCAGCAGCTTGTCGCCACTGAAGGTGACGAGGTCGGCGCCTGCTCTGACGGTCTCCTGCACGGTTGTCTCGCCGTGTAGTCCAAAAGGCGTAAGATTGATGAAGCATCCGCTTCCGAGGTCTTCCACGACAGGCAGCTCGCGCTCGCGTCCCAGGGTTGCCAGTTCATTTAGCGGGACCTCTTTGGTAAAGCCCACGATCCTGTAGTTGCTTGTGTGCACCTTCATGAGCAGGGCGGTCTGGTCGGAAATGGCCGACACATAATCTTTGAGGTGCGTGCGGTTGGTTGTGCCCACCTCTCTAAGTATCGCACCGCTTGAGTTCATTACGTCCGGAATCCGGAAAGATCCCCCGATTTCGACCAACTGCCCTCTGGAGACCACAACCTCACGGCCCCTGGCAAGCGTATTGAGAATCAGGAAGACCGCTCCTGCGTTGTTATTTACGACCAGCGCGGCTTGAGCGCCGGTCAGTTCACGAAGGATCGCCTCGGCGTGAACGTGTCTGGAGCCTCGTTCGCCCAGTTGGAGATCATATTCGAGGTTGCTGTAGCCTCGGCAAACTGTCTGAAGTCTCTCGATGGCTTCTTCTGGAAGAAGGGAGCGGCCGAGGTTGGTGTGAATCACTATCCCGGTTGCGTTTACAACGGGGCGCAGGGTGAAAGCCGCGAGTCGGTCCGCGCGCTCCGCTATCGAGCGGGCCAGCTCAGAGGGGTCTATTGCTGTTGGAGACCCGTGGGACTGCAATATCCGGTTTCTGTTCTCATCGAGTTCCTCGCGGATTGCATCCAGGATCAGCTTGCGTGGATGGCGGGAAAGCGCATCCCGTACAGCTTCCATTTGCAGGACGGCATCTACGCCAGGTATTTGCCTAAGGTATTCTTTTGCCTGGTTTTCGTCCATTATTTGCCTCGAAAGTGTTGGTGACTCATGGGTGCTTACGGATAGATAGCAATTTGAGCGACATTCTGTAATCAGGGAGTCGATCGCGCAATGCGCGCACTGCCGGAGTAAACGCAACTTGAGTTTCCGGATGAAGTGCGACTCATGTGTGTTATAATTACAGTTTGAAATCAGTCGATTCTTTTGTACCAGAATTTTTGAGGATTTTCGGCAAAATAATGAGATTTCCCGCATCTCGAGAAGAGCATTTTGAATTATCCGGAGAGCGAATTGGCGGACCGGATTTGAAAACCGCATCCGAAGAGGTCGTCTCGTTTTTAAGAAAGTCTGAAGAGTCGGCGGTTATCAGGGGGGTCCAGCCTCCAGCGTTGGCCTATCTGGTCGCGATGGCGATGCGGCAGATTCGAAAACCTTTCGTGCTCGTCGCCCCGACTGACAGGGAAGCCGAAAAATTCACCGATATGATTTGCCTTTTCGCGGGCAAGGGCCAAGCGGAAAATGGCGGGGCGCCGCTGGGACGGCGGGTCTGGTTTTTGCCGTCACGTACCGGCCACAAGGCCCAGGCACTCGGAAAGGCGGAAACAACGGCACGGAGGGTCGAAGCCCTCTACGCTTTGCGCGCCGCCCCTTCCCCCCTGGTGGTGGTTACCTCCGCTCTTGCTCTGATCGAGCGTCTTATCCCGCCCGAGATTCTTATTGCCAGTATGGATCACAAGATCGCCGGAGAAAGCGCCGACCCGGAGAGCTTTATGCGAAGGCTGATCGAACGCGGATTCTTCCGGGTATCGCTCGTTGAAGATTACGGCGATTTGAGCCGCCGGGGCGGCGTGCTCGATGTATATGCCCCCCTATACCGCTGGCCGTTGCGATTCGAGTTTTTCGGGGATCAGCTTGAGTCCATCCGTCTCTTCCACCCGGTTACTCAGCGCTCGATGGGCGTGTTGGAAGATGCGGTTATCCTGCCGGCAAACGAAATCGTGCTGGATGCGGAAGCCAGGCGGCGGGCGCAGGACGCGGTCTACGAGGACGTAAGAAAAGAGTTGCTCTCGCCTGCCGCCGGCAATATCTGGCTCGACAGGATTGCGGAAGGATACCATTTGGGCGCTTTTGAGTCCGTTTTCTCAGTCTTTTTTGAAAAGACGGCCTCCATCTGGGAATACCTTGATCGAAACGCTATCCTGGTTTGGGCCGACGCAGTTCAGGTGCGCCGGGAGATGGAAGGGCAGTGGGCAAAGCTTTTGCGAGCATGGGATGATGGAGGTCAGGAAAGCGAATGGCGAAGGCGCCCCAACGAACTCTATGACGAACCTGAAAAATCCTTCGAGGACGCTTGCCGCTTCCAACAGCTCCTTTGCAACTCGCTTTCGGAACGCCAGGGGGCCACAACGGTATTCGACCTCGGAACGGTCCCTCACACCGAGCTTGCTGCAGCGGTAAGGGCCCACGAAAACAGGGAGCGGCTGCTCGATCCCCTTGCAGCCCGGTTCCGGGGATGGATCGGCGAAGGCGCTTCGGTCTATCTGGTCTGCTCCAACAAGGAGCGAGCTG
>Ga0187862_10001000_pt1 | contig 30953 bp, 29 predicted proteins | sample June2016WEW_10_1_FD_133003 | JGI IMG/M metagenome (GOLD analysis project Ga0187862, IMG submission 133003) | Peatland microbial communities from SPRUCE experiment site at the Marcell Experimental Forest, Minnesota, USA - June2016WEW_10_150 | ecosystem: Environmental > Terrestrial > Soil >...
AGGCGCCAACTGTTGGTACAGCTCGAAAATCGCCGATGCGTCCATTCACAAAACATAAACCTAAAGGAATGTATTGCATAGATCGAGCCTTCGAAAAGTGAGTGGCATTGCGCTGAGAGCGTGTGCCACAACCCGCGCTTTCGGTCTGCGTTTATCCGCGTTCATCTGCGGCCAATAATTCATGTTCAGAGCTCGCCCGAGTGCTGCCGCACCAACGCCAGGAACTCGTCCCGCGTCTCCTTGCGCTCGCGGAACGCTCCCAGCATCGCGCTCGTCACGGCGCCCGAGTGCTGCTTCTCGACGCCGCGCATCATCATGCAGAAATGCCGCGCTTCGCACACCACGCCCACGCCCAGCGGATCGAGCACCTGCTCGAGCGACTGCGCGATCTCCTGCGTCATCCGTTCCTGGATCTGCAGCCGCCGCGCGAACATGTCCACGATGCGCGGAATCTTGCTTAGCCCCACCACCTTGTGCCGCGGCAGATAGGCCACGTGGACCTTGCCAAAGAACGGCAGCAGGTGGTGCTCGCACAGGCTGAAAAACTCGATGTCCCGGACGATCACCATCTCGTCGTACTTCACCGTGAACAGCGCGCCGTTCACCACCGCCTGGATGTCCTGCCCATAGCCGCCGGTAAGGTACTTCAACGCCTTCTCGACGCGCTCGGGAGTCCTGGACAGGCCTTCGCGGGCGGGGTTCTCGCCGAGCTGGCGGAGGACGTCCTCCATCAGCGACGCGATGTTGCGCTCGGAAACGGCGGCCGCATCCGCGGCGGGGTTGTCAGTCGAGTAGCTCAAATCGGTTCCTCTTCGTTTCCTGAAGTCGGATTCCATCGAGCACCGGCCCATCGCCGGGGAACGTCTTAGCCCACCGGCTGGCGAGCCGCGATCGGATCTCGAGCGCCAGGTTTTCCGTGGTGGGCACGCACACCGCAAAGGCCGGGACCTCCGCGTTCAGATCATGGTGGTCGAATGGCTCGAGAACCTGCTCGCGCACCAGCGCATCGAGCGCAGCCACGTCCGCCACCCGGCCCGATTCCGCGTCCACGTGCCCGCGCAGACTCACATCGAGAGCATAATCGTGCCCGTGGCCGTGGGGGTTGTTGCACTTTCCGTATAGCGCGCGATTCTCGGCCTCCGAGAGCCCGGCGGCATCGAGCCGGTGCGAGGCGGAAAACCGGTAGCGCCGCGTAAGACGGATCACCGCTGCCCTCCGAAATAGTCCACGTACAGATCCTCGGTCTCGTAGACCCTTACGCCGTGGAGGCGCACGCGCGGGCCGGCCAGGTGCGGCTCGATCCGCCGCCACACTTCGATGGCCAGGTTCTCCGCGGTCGGCACCAGGGTATCGAAGGGAGGAACCTCGCGGTTGAGAAAGCGGTGGTCCATCGGCTCGACCACCTCGCGCTGGAGCACGTCCTTCAGCCGCTTCAGGTCGAACACCATCCCCGTTTCCGGCTCGGGATCGCCTTCGATCGTCACCTCGATCGCGTAATTGTGGCCGTGGCCGTGCGGGTTCGAGGCCGCGCCGTACAGCGCCCGGTTCTCCTCGTCGGACAGCCGCGCGAGACGGCACACGTGTGATGCGGAGAACTCGGCCCTCCTCGTTAGCAGCATGCCGCCCCCTCGCCAAGGTGGGCAGGCTTAAGCCCGCCCTACACTACCGATACGGTCGCCCGCGAATGGTTACACTAAAATCATAGGAAGTTCGAATGGCCCGAGTCAAAACCGAACGGTTCATCCAAGCCCTGATTGTCGTCTGCCTGGCTCTTCTGGTGTGGGTGATCGCTGGCGTTTACCAGGAAAGAATCGTGGTGGCCGGCGACAGCGCCCCGAGCTTCACCGTGACCACCGATGACGGCCGGACCCTCTCGCCCTCCAACTTCGGGGGCAAGCTGCTGGTGGTGCATTTCTGGGCCACCTGGTGCCCGCCCTGCGTTCTGGAAACGCCGTCGCTCAACGAGTTCCAGAAGGAGTACGCCAAAGACGGCGTAGTGGTGCTCGGGATCAGCGTGGACCAGAACGCCACGGCCTACCGGAATTTCCTGCAGCGGATGAAGATCTCGTTCGCCACCGCGCGCGACCCGGAAGCCAAGATCGCCTCCGACTACGGAACCTTCCAGTATCCGGAGACCTACATCATCAACCGCGACGGCAAGGTGGTCGAAAAGATCATCAGCAACACCGACTGGATGGATCCCGAGCGCCAAAACCTGATCCGTGCGATGCTCGGCTCATGATCCCGTGGGACAGGCCTCCGGCCTGTCGGAGGCGCAAACGCAATGCTGACCAGACGGCAATTCTTTCTGACAGGGAGCTTAGCGATGGCCGTTACCGGCAAGTTGACCAGTAAGGAGCGGGTGAACCGGGCACTCCAGGGCGCCGATGTCGATCGCCCCCCGTTCAGTCTGTGGCATCACTTTCGCTTGCAGGATTTCCCCGGCGAGCGGCACGCCGCGGCAACGCTCGAGTTTCACCGCAAGTTCCGTACGGACATCGTCAAGGTGATGAGCGACTTTCCGTACCCGAAGCCGGCGGGCGGCATCGAGGCCATCAAGCCCGAGGCCAATCCGTTCCCCGAGCAACTGCGCGCGCTCGACATCATCCGCGAGGGCCTGGCCGGCCGGAACTATTTCGTCGAGACCGTCTTCAACCCGTACAACCAGGCGCAGAAGACTTTCTCGAAGCCCGAAGTTCAGCGGCTGAAGCAGGAGCAGCCGCAAGTGCTGCTCGACGCGCTGGAGGCGATCGCCGAGTCGGAGGTCAATCACGTCCGCAAAGCGCTCGGGGCGGGCGCCGCCGGCATCTTCCTGGCCATCGATTGCGCAGTGCCCGGCGTCCTCACCCCGGAGGAATACGCGAAGTTCAGCGAGCCCTTCGACCGCATGGTGCTCGACGCGGCCTCCGGCGCGCACTTCAACATCCTGCACCTGCACGGCGACAAGGTCTACCTCGACCTGTTCTGGAAAGGCTGGCCGCCAGCGGTGATCAACTACGAAAGCCACCTGACCGGGGTCGATTTCGCCGCGGCCCGGCGCCAGTTCTCCGGCGTGCTAATGGGCGGCGTCGACGAGGTGAACTACCGCACGCTCTCCGAAGCCGAGATCGCGCGCCAATGGCACGCCGCCGCCGCGGCCGCCGGCAAGAAGTACATCCTGACGCCCGGCTGCTCGGTCCCCGATAACAGCACGGACGAGGAGCTCATCCGGCTGGCGCACGTGGTGGGGGCGTAAGGGATCTCCGCTTGCTCACGCGCACGGTTCGTGCTGCCAAACTGAACCGCGACCGTGAGGGAGCGGCTGCCAAACAAAAAAGGTTCCAAGTGACCTACGGATAGGCGGTCTCGCCGGCCGGCATGCGACGGCCCCGAGCGCGGACCCAGGCTCGCCCGACGGCGTCGGACTTCCCGCCACGGTGACCCGTGACAAGTCGTTTTCAGCCGCCGTCCGCGACACCCGAGCAAGCCGACGGCTCGATGCGGCCTTTCGCTCCCCCGCAGCGGCTGCCCGTTTCCAGGCCACCTCTGCGGGATCACCGTTCCCGGCCTGCACCTTCGCCGTACTGCGGAGTGCGCGTCAACCCATCCGCTTCCGCGATCCCCGTTCCCGTTGCCGGGCGGCCGGCTCGCACAAGGGTTTGTTGCCACGCACCCCGTATTCTTGACGGCTCCTCGCCTCTCCGCTCCCCTTCGGGACCTTTCGATCCCGCCGGATCATCGCTCGCTGCGATTCGCCGCTCGAAAGCCTGCCTTCGCCGAACGCCCGCTTTCCGACTCTCCCCGTTGCGGCTGGATTGCTCCGCCGCCTCGGATCACCGGTTCGGGTTCGCTGCGTTCCGCGTGGCTCGCCAGCTCCGTAAACCTCTTGGAACCTCCATCATCGTGCACCGGAACCCTTGGCCCGGTCAATACAGAAGATCGCTTAGTTACAACGTTTTCCGCAGGTCTATTGGGCTGTGGGATCAGTGGATTACATTAGGCGGGCTCTGGAATTGGTGTGGATAAAACATAGGACTGCGGTTCTGATTCGGCTGCCGGTCCGCTCCCCTTGACACAACCACATATTTCCAGTATAGTCGAAATATATTTCGATGAAACAGAAAACTGACCCGGAACTGACCGCGCGCTACGCCGACATGCTGGCCGCGATGGGAAACGACGCGCGCCTCGGCATCATGCGCCTGCTGCTCTCCGCCCATCCGGAAGGGATGGTGGTAGGAGAGATCCAGGCGGAACTGGGCATTCCGGGGTCCACGCTGTCGCACCACCTCGAGAAGCTCCGCACCGAGGGGCTGGCAGACCAGCGCCGGGAGGGCACCTTCCTGTGGTATTCGGCGAACGCGCGCGCGCTCGGAGATCTCCTGACGTTCCTGTACGCCGAGTGCTGCACGCGGAACAAAGCGGTCAAGCCGGAGTCGATCTTGAAAGCGTGCCGATGTTCGTGACGAAAGGACGATACACATGGAAATCAAAGACGTAGTCAAAGAGAGATACGGGGAGCATGCACTGCGCGTGATATCGCGCGGCGCTTCCTGCTGCTGCGGCTCCCAGGCGGCTCCCGAGGGCGCGGTGGACCCGATCACCGCCAATCTCTACGACGAGCAGCAGAAATCGGGCCTGCCGGCGGAGGCCGTGCTGGCGTCCCTCGGTTGCGGGAATCCCACCGCCCTGGCGCAGTTGAGCCCCGGCGAGGTGGTCCTCGACCTGGGCTCCGGAGGCGGCATCGACGTGCTGCTTTCGGCCAAGCGCGTGGGCCCCACGGGAAAGGCGTACGGCTTGGACATGACGGACGAAATGCTGGCGCTGGCGCGCGAGAACCGGAAGAGGTCGGGACTGGAGAACGTCGAGTTCCTGAAGGGCGAGATCGAGAACATCCCGCTGCCCGAGGCGAGCCTGGACGTGATCATCTCGAACTGCGTCATCAACCTCTCGACGGACAAGGACCGCGTCTTCGCCGAGGCCTTCCGCGTGCTCAAGCCGGGCGGGCGTCTGGCGGTCTCCGACGTGGTGGTGCGCGGCGAGATGCCGCCGGAGATCCGCCGCAGCGTGGAGCTCTGGGCGGGCTGCATGGCGGGCGCGCTCGAAGAGGGCGTCTACCGTGAGAAGCTCGCGCGGGCCGGCTTCGTGGAAATCGACATCGAGCCGACCAGGGTGTACACCACCGAGGACGCGCGAGAAGCCCTCGAGAGCAACGGCTTCGACGCCGATGCGCTGGCGCCGCTGGTCGACGGCAAGTTCGCCGCAGCCTTCATTCGGGCGCGCAAGCCGGCGCGCTAGGAGCGGCATGAATCGAACCGGCGCGCGGCTTTCGTTTCTGGACCGCTATCTCACGCTCTGGATCTTCCTGGCGATGGCGGCCGGCGTTGCGGCCGGAGTCGGCCTGCCCGGTGTGGTGCGGATAGTCACGCAGTTCCAAGTGGGCACGACCTCGATTCCGATCGCCGCCGGGCTGATCCTCATGATGTACCCGCCTCTGGCGAAGGTGCGCTACGAGGAGATGGGTGAGGTGTTCCGGGACCGCAAGGTTCTGCTGCTCTCGCTGGTTCAGAACTGGGTGATCGGGCCGGTGCTGATGTTCGTGCTGGCCGTCGTGTTCCTGCGCGACAAGCCCGAGTACATGGCGGGGCTGATCCTCATCGGCCTGGCGCGCTGCATCGCCATGGTGATCGTGTGGAACGATCTGGCGCGCGGGGACGCGGGGTATGCCGCGGGACTGGTGGCGTTCAACTCCGTGTTCCAGGTGCTGTTCTACTCGGTCTACGCGTGGATCTTCGTGACGGTGCTGCCGCGGTGGTTCGGGCTGAAGGGCGCCGCGGTGGACATCACCATCGGCGAGATCGCGCGCAGCGTCTTCCTCTATCTCGGCATTCCGTTTCTGGCGGGGATCGCGACGCGGTTCACCCTGGTCCGGGCGCGCGGCCGCGAGTGGTACGAGAAGGAGTTCGTCCCCCGGATCAGCCCGCTGACGCTGGTGGCGCTGCTGTTCACGATCATGGTGATGTTCTCGCTCAAGGGCGGCGCCATTGTCCGCCTGCCGCTGGACGTGCTCCGGATCGCCCTGCCGCTGCTCATCTACTTCGTCGTGATGTTCCTGGTTTCGTTCTGGATGGGACATCGGCTCGGAGCGGATTACCCGAAGACGGCCACGCTCTCCTTCACCGCGGCGAGCAACAACTTCGAGCTGGCGATTGCGGTGGCGGTGGCCGTGTTCGGCATTCACTCGGGCCAGGCGTTCGCGGCGGTGGTGGGGCCGTTGGTGGAAGTCCCCGTCCTCATTTCGCTGGTGAACCTGTCGCTGCGCTTCGAGAAGCGCCTCTGGGCTTGTGGCGCACGCACTCCTGCGTGCCGCGTCGAGACTCATCTCGACGCCAAGGTGCCGGCCACGGCGGGACGCGATCAGAGGCAAGCATGAAGCGAATCCTCGTCCTGTGTACCGGTAACTTGGCCCGCAGCCAGATGGCGGAGGGCTTCCTGCGGTCGTTCGACGCGGGACTGGAAGTCCACTCGGCCGGCACGCGGCCGGCGGAGCGCGTTCATCCCGCGGCCGTGCAGGCGATGGCCGAGGTGGGGATCGACATCGGCGCCGGGCGCCCGAAGTCCGTCGAGCAGTACCTCGGCCAGCGGTTCGATTTCGTCATCACGGTCTGCGACCACGCCAACCAGACCTGCCCGGTATTCACGGGCGAAGTGCGGCGGCGCGTGCACATCGGCTTCGACGATCCCGCCGCGGTCCGCGGCAGCGAGGAAGAGGTGCTCGCCGCTTTCCGGCGGGTCAGAGACGAGATCGGCGAGCGGTTGAGGGGCTTCTACGAAGTCGAGATCAGGCCTGAAATGCGCTAAAATCGTCATCCAGCATGTCCGACGAAAGCGCCGCGCGCCTCTCTCGCTACCAAATCCTCGTCCTGGTGGTCGCCTGGCTCGGTTGGATCTTCGACTCGATGGACTCCACCATCTACAACCTGGTGCTGACGCCGGCGCTACGCGAGCTTCTGGGGCCGCGCGGCACGCCCGAGAACATCGGCTGGTACGGCGGTATCATCCTGGCGATCTTCCTGGTCGGCTGGGCGGTGGGCGGCGCGCTGTTCGGCGTGCTCGCGGACACGCTGGGCCGGGCGCGCACGCTCGTCATCACGATCCTGATCTATGCCCTGTTCACGGGCCTCGCGGGTTTCTCGCATACCTGGTGGCAGCTCGCCATATACCGCTTCCTGACGGCGCTGGGAATTGGCGGCGAGTGGGCGGCGGGCGCGACGCTGGTGGCGGAAGTGTGGCCGGAGTCGCTCCGCGTGAAGGGCGCGGGACTGTTGCAATCGGCGTGGGGCGCAGGCTACTTCCTGGCCGCGGGCGTCGGCGCGCTGCTATCGCACCGTAGCTGGCGCGTCATGTTCTTCGTGGGCCTGGCGCCGGCGCTGGTGGCCCTTCTGGTTCGCCTGAAGGTGCAGGAACCGGAGCGGTGGCGTAAAGCCAGGCAGTCCGAAACGCCGCGCTTCCTTGTGTGGGAGCTGTTCCGCCCGGAGCACCGGCGCGACACCGCGGTCGGTGCGGCTCTGGCCCTGGTAGCGGTCTTCGGATTGTGGGGCGCCACCAACTGGACGCCGTCGTTCATCCGCGAGCTGCTGGGACCGCGGCGCCTCGATCCGTCGCGGTTGACCCAGCTCACGAGCTACGCCGTGATGAGCCTGAACGCCGGCTCGATCGCTGGGTATTTCGCTTTCCCGCCTCTGGCGGAACGCATCGGGCGGCGGCTCGCGTTTCTGGTGATGCTGGCCGGCTGCGCCTTGGTGTTGCCGTTCACGTTCCTGGCGGGCTGGTCTTACGGCGCCGTGTTGCTGGTTCTGCCCGCGCTCGGCTTCTTCACCAACGGCATCTTCAGCGGATTCCCGGTCTACCTGCCGGAGCTGTTCCCCACGCGCATCCGCGCCACGGGCGCCGGGTTCTGCTTCAACGCCGGGCGTGTGCTGGCGGCGGGCGGCCCGTTCCTGACGGGCGTGCTGATCGTGCATCTGGGAAGCTTCGCGCGCGCGTTGAGCTCGATCGCCGTCATCTACGTGTGCGGGATGGCGGTCCTGCTATTCGCCCGTGAGACGCGGGGCCAGGTGCTGGAGTAGTCAGTCGAAGCGGGCGGTCTTCAGACCAAGGGCCGTCGCCGCAGTCGCCATGGCACGGTCCGCTGTCGCGACTTCCGTGGCGCCGATCTGGAGCGCAATGCCAAGGTGCAGCGCATCGAGGCTTCTCAAGGGCTGGGCCCTTAAGCGCGCGATGATTTCGACAGCCGCGGCGACCTGAGCATCCTCGACCGAGTGCACGGCCAACGCGCCGGAGTGGACGTCCTCCTCGAATGCGGCGAAAAGGTCCCGTTCCAGATGCGCATTGATTTCGCCCGCCCGACGCCGCCGAGCCAACAGGCATCGGAACTCCAGCACCGTCAGGCGGCTGATGGCCACCGGCAGGTTCCGTGCGGCATACTCCTCGAACTCCCGGGAACGCTTCTCGTTCAGGTACCGTTTCGCCAGAGCACTGGTGTCGACGTACGGGGGATTCAGCATCCGGCGTCACGGTCCTCGCGGAGGAGCGCAGCACTCGGTGAGAGGAGAGGCATGCGGGCTCTAAGCGCGGCGTGCGAAGGGAAACGCCGGACGGCCTGCATCGGGAGCACGCGCGCGACAGCGTGGCCGCGCCGCGTAATCACGATCTCACCCTCGTGCGCGACCACTTCCTCGATGCGGGGCAGGGCCGAACGAACCTGGCGGACAGTCATCTTCGTCATGTGTCACAGCCAATGCCAGTGTGACACATGGGTGCGACCGATGCAATGGCAGCGTCTACGGCTCGATCCAGATCCGCACGCGGTTGCTCTGCTGGTCGCCGGAGGCGATGTAGAGCTCGGCGGGACCGGCGTTGACCAGCGCCGGGAGCTGCACCTCGACCAGATATAGCCCGATGTAGCCGGGCGCCAGAACGGCGCGCGTGACCTCGAGCGGGGCGCGGTCCAGGTACGCCTGCGCGGGCGCGACCACTTGCGGCGGGTTGTCGAACGGCCCCGGCATGCCGGCCGGCCAGTCCGGCCGCACCGCCCCGAGACCCGTGGCCAGAATCTGGACCCGCGAATTCGAGTGCGCGGTGTTCATGACGTCGAGCAGCACGCCCGTGTCCGCGTTCAGAACCAGCGGCGTGCCGTCGCGGTCCACGAAAATCGCCGGCGACACGCTTTCGACCGGGATCGCCAGGCGGAAGCTTCCCGCGCTGGTTTCGAGCGCCATCGCCAGTGACGACCCGCGCGCGCTGAACGGCACCTGGATCTGCGTTTCGGTGTCGGAGGCGGCGAGCACCGGGAGATCCAGTTGGCCCGCCCGGGCCGTGCGCACCCGGACGCCCAGCACGCTGAGCAAGGAGCCCGGCGCCGCGGCGCGCCGGCTGAAATCGGCCGCATTCACCAGGCGCAGGCTGCCCAACCGGTGGGGCGCCAGCGTCGCGTACACGCCATAGCCCTGGACGGCCACGAAGAGCTGATCGCCGCCCGAGTCGAGCCTTACGTCGAGCGCGGGCGCGGGCGGGAGCCCGGGAAGCGGAGTCCAAGGCGTGGCGGGCCCGACGGCGCTCAACTCGGCGCGCGCCGTGTAGACGCCGCGGCTGGTAGCCACGTAAACGGTTCCGCTGGGGCGGTCGGCCGCGATGCCGTGGACCGCGGTCTCCGGAAGATCGGCGGTGAGGTCGTCCCAGAACTGCCCGGCATTGATGGTCCGCAAAACGTGCTGTCCCGTTACGCCACGCGGATTCGCGCCCAGGGCCGCCAGCGCCTGCCGTGGCTCGGCTGCGTCGGCGAAGATCGCTTCCACCGGGCCGCGCTCGGCCGCGGGCGTGGAGTTCCAGCTCCGGCCTTTGTCGGCCGAGGCCCACAGGCGGCCGTCGGCAGATCCGGCATACAGGAAATCTCCGGCCGTTGCCAGCGCGGTGATCTCGGCGCCGAGCGTTTCGGACAGCAGTTTTCGCGTGGCCGCGTCCTGGGCCGCAGCCGCGTCCGGTACCCTCCGCCAAGCCTGCTTTTCGCCGGGCGCCCACTCCAGGACGCCGAGCGCGCCGGCCGTCACCTTGAGACCGTCGGTTCCTTGCGGCACCCCCGCGATGCGCCGGGCGGGCAGGTTGGGCAGGGTCTCGTTCAGCCCGGTCCACGACGCGCCGCCATCGAGCGACCGCCAGACGCCGTTCTCGTTCCCCGCGACCACTTCCTCGCTGTCGAGCGGCGAAACCGCCAGGTCGCGTATGCCGCCGCCTATGATGGACCGGCCGCCGAAAGCCGTGACGTTGGCCCAGGCGCGCCCGCCATCGTCCGCGCGCAGGACCTGATCTCCGTACGCGTACAGGCGCCGGCCATCGGCCGGGGCGGCCCGCACACCACGCGCGCCACTCGGGACCGACGCCGCCAGCACATCGGGATCGGCAACCGGCGGAACCGCCAAGCTGGGCTGCCATTTCTCGAAGTCCGCCGTTTCGAAGACGGTTCCGGCGGCCGTCCGAACATAGAGCCGCGAACCGTCGGCCGAGTACCACAGACGATCGACCGGACCGGAGGCCGGCGATGCCAGCGCCAGCGCAACGGCGGAGTTGCCGATGTGCCGCCAGTCGGGCCGGACCGCCCCCGGGCTCTGCGCCAGCGTCGCGCCCGCGCCAACCAGGACCACGAGCACACCGCCAGTCAGCCTTCCGCAAAGCTGCCGCCCAGCACGCAGGGATGTGCCGTACTGCCACATAGGTCTAGCTTATTCTAACCCGGTTTGACCCCGCCGAACCCGTTGCGCTATGCTGACTTGAGAGAGCTCTTGATCTAGATGGCAAACCATTTCTCTGCGCTGAAACGTGTACGACAGGAAGAACGGCGGACGGTGATCAACCACGCGCGCAAGTCGCGCCTGCGCCACCAGATCCGCGCCATGCGCCGCTTGCTCGAACAGAAGGATGCGAGTGCGGCCCAGGCCCAGCTCCCCCAGACTTTCTCGATCATCGACCGGGCCGCCCGGTGGGGCATCGTGAAGAAGAATACCGCCGCGCGGTACAAGTCCCGTCTGAGCGCGCGCTTGAAGACCCTCGTGGCGTAGTTGCCCCTCAGCCCGTCAACCGCAGGATAAACTCCTCCATCACCAGCCGGTCGTCGGGGCGGGTGTCGCGCAGCGCCTTATCCGCCTGGAAGATCAGCACCAGCGCGCCCGTCAGCCGCTTTTTCGAGAAGCTGGAAACCGTCTGGAACACCTGCTCCGCACGGCCGCCCCATATCTGCACGCCCTGCTTGGCGAAGTGCGCCTGGATCGCCTGTGGGCTGCGCAATCCGGCCTCCCGGGCCGCCAGCGCCAGGCGGAACTGGGTGGCGAGAAAACTCAAGGCCAGCGGCAGGTACTCGCTCTGGCGGATGAGCGTATCGAGAATGTCGAGCGCGCCGCCGCGGTCGTTGCGGCCCAGGGCGCCGACCAGCGCGAAGATCGTGGATTCGCGCGCCTCCGGAACCAGCTCCGAGATCTCAAGCGCGCCGATCTCCTTGCCGCCGCCCGCGTAAATGCTGAGCTTCTCGATCTCGGCGGCGATACGGGCGGCCTCGCCGCCCAGGTCGTCCACCAGCAGGTCCAGCTCGGCGGGGCCGATCTTCAGCCCGGCGCGGGTAGCCAGGTTCTGCGCGAAATGCCGCGCCTGCGCGTCGGACATCTGCGGAAACTCGACTTCGGCAGGCACAGCGGAGTAGAACTTCCGCACGCGCTCCAATTTCCTCTTGTCCTCGCCTTCGAGGTCGTAACGCGCCGCCTCGAAGACCAGCACCACGTCGGGCGAAGGATCCTTGAGGTAGGCGGCCAGCGCCGAGGCCCCGCCCTTGCCCGGCCCACCCTCTTCCTCCGGCTCTTCGCCGCCTGCGCGCGTGCGAGGCAGCGCGGCCTCCGCGCCGGAGACTACCAGGAGGCGCCGGGGAGCGAACAGGGAGGGCGAACAGGCGTCTTCGAGCACCGCCGCGAGCGTTACCGTGTCGAGGTCATGCCGGATCAAGCCGCTTTCGCGCTCCTCGGGGCCCGGGAGCACCCGCTGGATCAGCGCGCTGCGGCAGAATTCGCGCTGGTAGGGCTCCGGCCCGAGAAACAGGTAGGCCGGCGCCGGCTCGTGCTGCTTCAAATGCGCCAGGAACTGCTGCGAAGTCATGCTGGCTGGTGTCCGAGCACTAGAATTTCTCCAGGATCGCGCTCACGGCGTCGCGCGCCACGTCGCGGCTCATCCGGCCGAGCGCGGCGTCGGTCTCCTCGAAGTACGTGCGGCTCTGCGGGCTGACCTCGTACCGCTCGTGTGCTTCCATATTCCTGGAATAAAGGACCTTGCCAGTGGCACGATCGGTCAGCGTGATGTAGATGGTCGCCGCTATCAGGGCGCTGCTGGCTCGGGAGGTTGTGGGATCAAGAGTCACCGCGTAGGAATAGGCCTTCGAGACGGAGCCTTTGAGGACGGCGTCGGCCGCTGCCGGGTCCGTCACCACCCGGTAACGGGTGCGGGAGATGAACTCGCGCGTGATATCGGCGGGCAGCCGGTCGGCCAGGTGGTAGAGCGTCGTCGCGTTCGTGAACGCGGGGACGGCGATGGTCTTGATGTTCTTCGGAAGGGCGTTGCCGCGGCCTGCGACCTTATAGCCGCAGCCGCCGCACAGCAGGACAAACCCGAGCGTGGCGGCTAGCGCGAGCCGGTTCATTGCGTTGTCCCCGCTCCCGCCGCGCCGGCCAGCGGCTGGGCCACCGCGACGGCGTTCTCGGCCGCGATTCGGAGATTGTCCGCGGCCACCCAGAACCAGACCGCGCGAGCGTCGTTGCGGTCCGGCGCGATCGCACCGACGGCGATGCCGCTTTGCCCGGCCATGCCGACCGCGTTGGGCGCTTCGACATCGGCTCCGCGGACATCGATGTGGGCGCTGGCCAGCGCCTGCTCGAGCGCCCGGACCCCGGGATCCGTCTCGAACTCCGCCCACAGGGAAACGCTGTGGCCGTGAAACACCGGCGCCTGGATCAGCCGAAGGGACGGCATGTGGATTCCGCCATTCAGCGCCAGCAGCGTCGCCAGGTGCCGCTCGATCCGAGTTTCGATGCTCTCCATTGAAAGGGGCGCTTCGGCGCCGTAACGCGCCAGGAGGTTGAAGGCGGCCTGTTCGTCGTAGACGCCCTTGGGCAGCTTCTGGAACGTGAGTAGGTTGACGGTCTGCCGCTGCAGCTCGTCGATGCCGCGCTGGCCGCGCTCACTGGCTGGCTCGAAAACGTGGGCAATTACCCGCCGGATCGGCCCGGCTTGGCCCAGGCGCACCAGGAACAGTGCCAGCAGGATCGCCGCCGGGTGCGCCACCACGTGCTCGGACCCTGGAGGGAGCACGTAGCCGGCCGGTTCGACAACCGGAGCCCGCAGGTGCGCCGTGGGCCGGTCCTCGAGAGCGTAGGTCAGGTCCACCACCATCGGGCGCGACCGCAGCTTCGAAACGATCTCCATGGCTCGGCTGCTCGACTCGGCGGACCCGGCCAGGAATACGGCCTGCGCCGCCGCCAGGTTCTCCTCGTCGAGCGCCGTGATGACGAGCGGCTCTCCACCCTCTTCGGTCAACGTCCCGGCCTCGATCTCGTCGGCGCCGATCAGCTTCCTCTGGAAAGGCGTCCCCGCGAGAACGTCGCGGACTTCCCGGCCCAGCAGGGAGTTGCTTCCGACTACCGCCGCGACCGGCCGCGCGCTACCCAAGCTGACGCTCCGGTTCCGGCGCGGAGCGGCGCAGACGGCGCCGCACGATCCCGCCGATGCGAACCGCGATTCCGCTCGCCACGTATACCGTCGTGATCGCCAGCAGGACCTGCGGCGTGTAGGTCCACAGCAGATAAATGATGCTGCCCCCGAGCACGAAGGTGAGCCAGGAGCGGGGGCGCAGCAATTGGACATCCTTGAAGCTCTGATATCGCCAGGTGCTGACCATCAGGAAAGACAGCACCGCTAGCAAGCCCAGCCACGCCAGCATCAGCGGCCAGAACTGGATCGGCGTGCCGTCCGAAGCATACACGATGGCGGCCACCAGCGCGGCGGCCGCCGGTATGGGCAGGCCGACGAAGTACTTTCGGTCGGGCCGGCCGGGGTTCTTCGGCACCGGGTTCTTCTGGACGTTGAAGCGCGCCAGGCGCGCCGCGCCGCAGAGCAGGAACAGAAACGGGATGAAAAAACCGACGCGTCCCGCGTGTTCGCGGAACAGGGGATCCACGCTGGCGAGCGCGAGCTGCACACCCCAGGTGAACGCCAGCACGGCGGGAGCGATGCCGAACGCGATCACATCGGCGAGCGAGTCCATCTCGCGGCCGAAATCGCTGGCGGTGTTCGTGAGGCGCGCGATGCGGCCGTCCAGACCATCCAGCAGCACGGCCCATCCGATCATGATGGCCGCCATTTGGAAATGCGGATTGGCTCCGGTCTTACCGGATCCAGCCAGCAGCGCGCCCTCTACGGACTGCATGATCGACACGAAGCCGAGGAGAACATTACCCGCCGTGAACAGGGTCGGCAGGGCGTAAGCCGCGCGCGGCCGCGGCCGGCCGTCTGGCCCCGGGCCAATCCATCGCTCAGATAAGCTGCGCACGCCCATTCCGCCTTTACCCCGGCCTCCGGCGCGCCAGCACGCTCGAACCGGCCCGCACCCGCATTCCGGCGCGGACCTGGATGTCCCACTCGGGGCCGAGCAGCACATCCACGCGCGATCCGAACTTGATCAAACCGATCCGCTCTCCGGTCTCCACGCGGTCCCCCGGCCGCTTGTAGAAGACGATGCGGCGGGCTATCAACCCGGCAATCTGGCGGAAAGCGACTTCCGGGCCGTCGCCTTCAATCACCACCAGGTTCTGTTCGTTCTCGCCCGACGCTCGCTCCCGGCTGGCCACCAGGAAACGGCCCTTCTTGTAGAAAACTTCCTTGATCCTGCCCGCTACCGGCGAACGGTTCACGTGCACGTCGAAGATGTTGAGGAACACGCTGACCCGGGTCAGGCTGGGCGACTCCGGCCGCACGGAAACCACCTTTCCGTCCGCTGGCGAGACGGCCACTGGGCCGGCGGGGATGTCGCGGTCCGGATCGCGGAAGAAATATAGGCAGAAGACGGCCGCCAGGAACAGGGGAATGGCATAGAGAGGGCCCGCCAGCCACCATGCGGCCCCAGCGGCGGCGCCGAATGCCAAACCGTAGTAGATGCCGTCAACTACCATCTGAAACACCTATTCTCTCACGGCTCAGCAGCGCCGGAAGCACAGTCGCTCCGCTTCCTGGGTTCGCGGCTCGGATTCCGCCTCCGGGGGAGCCGCGACCGCCCGGAGCGGGGTCCGCGGCCGAATTCGCCTGTGGGGTACTTGAAAAGAGGAATGCACGGGCATAGACTCCATAAAGGTCCAAATGCGCCCGACGGAGCGAAGGAAGAGCGTCCGATTTGGAGCCGATATCCGCGTCTCGACCGCGCGGAGCGAGAAAAATGTTGGATAGCGACACGCCGGACCCTTTCGTAATCGGGCGCATCCTGACCCTGCACAGCGCCTTACAGGCGTCCACCGGCGAGGAACACCTTGCGCAGGCCGTGTGCCGTGGCTTGCTGCGCGTTCCCGGGATCGGGGACTGCGCTCTCTGCATCGGCGGCACCGTGCTCGCCTCCACTTCGCCCGAGGGAACCCAGGATCTGCTCGCGCATCTCTGCAAGGAGGAGCGCCAGGAAGAGGGATGCCAGGGCAATTGCCGGTCGCAACGCACGCATCGAAGCGCAAGAGTCGCGCTGGCGACCCAGCGGCGTGGCTACGGCGGCCTCCTGATCCGCATCTCCGACGACGAACAGTACTCCCTCTACGAGCCATACGTGGACAGCACGGCCGGCCTGGTTGCGTTGTGCATCGAGACCGAGAAGCAGGCGGCGGAGTTCCACGAGCAGAGCGCCAGTCTCGCCAGCCAGGTTCGCGCGCGAACCATCGAGCTGGAGAACAGCAAAGCGAGATTGGAGCTGGCGGTCACAGGCGGCGACCTCGGCGCCTGGGACTGGAACGTGGCCTCCGGCGAGGTGTCCTATAGCGAGCGCTGCGCCGGAATGCTGGGCTATACGATCAATGAGATTGAGCCAAACGTGCGCTCCTGGGATCGCTTGGTTCATCCCGAGGACCTCCCGCGCATGACCGAGGCAATGCGCGCCCACCTCGATGGGAAGGCCGGCTTCTACCAGAGCGAACATCGCCGCCGGCACGCATCCGGGAAGTGGATCTGGATTCTGGACCGGGGCCAGGTGGTCGAGCGCGATGCCACCGGAACACCGCTCCGCATCTGCGGTACTCATCTGGAGATCACGGAGCGCAAGGAGGCCGAGCAGGCTCTCCAGTTGAGTGAATCACGATTACGCCTCGCCTTGGAAGCCGGCGCCATGGGGACTTGGGACGTGAACCTGGAAACCGGCGAGACCAGGTGGTCGGAAAGCCACTCGCGGCTGTTTGGCCTCGGGCCTGGTCAGTTCAACGGGACCATGGAAGGCTTTTGGCGTTGTGTGCAGCCCGACGATCTCCCGGGTGTCCAGGCCGAAGCCGCCCGTTGCCGCGACAATCGGCTTCCTTTTCGGCATGAGTTTCGAGTGGTCTGGCCGGACGGCTCCGCGCGTTGGATGAGTGCGAGGGGAACGTTCTCCTACGATCCCGGCGGCAAGCCCGTGCGCTTGCTCGGGGTCATATGGGACATCACGGAACAGCGCCGGGCCGAAGGGGAGCGCCAGCGATTGACGGCGGCGATCGAGCATGCGGGAGAGAGCTTCGTCATCCTCGCCCGCGGCGGAATCATCGTGTACGTGAATCCCGCCTTCGAACGAACGTCCGGATACTCCTCCCAGGAAGTGGCCGGGCGGCGGTGGGACCTTTTGAGCACCGACAAGACGGACGACGCGTTCCGCTCAGCTGTCTGGGCCACTCTCAGCAAGGGCCAGAGCTGGTCGGGCCGTAGCGCCGTCAAACGAAAGGACGGAACGTCCATCACCATCGAGTGCACCGTCTCGCCGGTCCTGGGAAAGGGTGGCGAGATCGAGTACATGGTTGCGGTGTATAGAGACATCACCGAGGAACTGCGGATGGAAGAGGAGCTTCGCCAGGCGCAGAAGATCGAATCCATCGGCCGGCTGGCGGCAGGCGTCGCCCACGATTTCAACAACATGCTGACGCCGATCCTCGGCTACACCGAAATCCTGCTGGCCGCGATGCATCCGGCCGACGCCCGCTACGGCCAGTTGCTCGAGATCAAAAAGGCCGCGGAGTGCTCACGGGACCTGACCCGGCAGCTGATCGCCTTCAGCCGCAAACAAGTTCTGCAGGTCAAGGCTGTGGACCTCCGCGACGTCGTGAGCGGCATCGAACAACTGCTGCGCCGGACGGTGCGCAAGAACATCGCACTAAAGACGAGCTTGTCCGCAGCCGCCTGTCCCGTCGCGGTAGATGTAGGACAGGTCGAGCAGATCCTGATGAACCTGGCTGTCAACGCCCAGGACGCCATGCCCAACGGCGGAGAGATCGCCATCGACGTGGCGCCCGCCGAGCTGGATGCGGCGTTCTGCAGTGTGCACCACGGCGCCAAGCCGGGGCGTTACGCAGCGCTAATCGTCTCCGACACGGGCTGCGGCATGGACGAAGAGACCAGGCAACATGCCTTCGAACCGTTCTTTTCGACCAAGAGCGACCAGGGCACGGGCCTCGGGCTGTCCACGGTCTACGGCGTCGTCAAGCAGCACGCCGGGAGCATCTGGATCGACAGCGAGCCAGGCAAAGGCGCGCGCTTCAGCATCTATCTCCCGGCGGCCCTGCCGCAGCCCGGACCCTCCGAAGGCCAGTCCCCCTCGCGCCAGGCGTACCGCGGAAACGAGACCATTCTGCTGGTGGAGGACAACGAAATGGTTCGGAAGCTGACGCAGAATCTTCTCCACATGCAGGGCTACACGGTCCTTTCCTTCGCGAGCGGCCGGGAGGCTTTGAGCGCAGCCGAAGGGGGTGGTAGGACCATCGATCTACTGCTGGCCGATGTCGTGATGCCGGACATCAGCGGGCGGGATCTCTCGGCGAAACTGCGCGAGAAGAGCCCCAAGCTGAAGGTGCTGTACATGTCCGGCTACAGCGACGATGCCATTGAACACCACGGCGTGATCGAGGCGGGCACGGAATTCATCCAGAAGCCCTTTTCGGTCGGCGGCCTGGCCGCCAAAGTCCGGGAAGTGCTCGACCGCAGAGGGTAGCCTACTCTATGGACATCGAATGGGTGCGCCGGCACTGCCTCTCCTTTCCCCACGCCACGGAGCGGGTGCAGTGGGGCGACAACCTGGTGTTCAAAGTCGCGGGCAAGATCTTCGCCATTCTGGCCCTCGAGCCCGGCGGCCAGTTTCTCTGCTTCAAGGGCACGCCGGAGGAAAGTGCCGAGCTGGTCGAGCGTCCCGGGATCATCCCGGCTCCGTACTTGGCGCGCGCGCACTGGGTGGCCCTGGAGAGCGAGGACGCGCTGAGCGCGGCGGAGATCAAGCGGCTGCTCGGCCGGTCCTACGACCTGGTGGTTGCGAAGCTGCCCAAAGCGAAGCAGACGGAGCTGAGGAAAAGGAAATGAGAAAAGGCCACGAGCCGCCAGCGGCGGTTTCATCCCAGGGCTGGCGCTATCACCACATGGGCGTTCCCACCGGCGTGCCGCGGGCCGGGGAACGGTATCTGGAGCAGTTCAAGATGTTCGTCTCCGGCTTCGACACCAGCCCTTACGGGGTCGAGTGGATGCGCTTCGAGCCGGACAGCCCTCTGCCGGCGCCGATCCAGTCCCTGCCGCACGTCGCCTTCGAGGTCGACGATCTGGATGCGGCCCTGGAGGGCAAGCAGATTCTGGTTCCTCCGGGATCGCCCTCCGCGGGAGTCCGGGCGGCGATGATCCTCGACGACGGGGCGCTCATCGAGCTTATCGAATTCCGCTCGGTCTGAGGCCGGTTGGCCGATTTCGTTCGCGCTGGTGGTTTTCGGCCAGCCGCCGTGTGCGCATGCGATCGATAAGCCAATGAAAATCAGTAGCTTACGCTTTGGCAAACGGAGTGCTCCTCTGTAGGTGGGAGCAGAGACCATGAAAACGCGATTGCTGATTATTCTGTTGCTGGCCGCGGGCTCAGTGTTTGCGGGGACGCACGTCATCGTGGGAGTCGGCGTTGGAGGCGGCTATGGCTACGGATACTATGCCGCGCCGCCGCCACCCTATGGATACTACGCCGCGCCCTACCCAGGGCCGGGCTACGGCTGGGTCAATGGCTACTGGTATTGGTCGGGACCGTACCGCTACTGGCATCCCGGTTACTGGGGCGCGCCCCGGTACTACGGCGGGTACGGCCGGGGCTACGGCTACGCGCCGCGGTACGGCGGCTACGGTCGAGGCTTTTACGGCGGCGGCCACGGCTACGCCGGCGGCCACTACCGCAGCGGGGGCGGGCGCCGCTAGCGGCGGGCGCTCCTACCTGTCGTTGAACTTCAGCGCCCTCTTGCGCAGACGGATGGACTGCGGCGTGACCTCGACGAATTCGTCGTTGCGGATGAATTCGATGGCTTGATCGAGGCTTAGCAGCCGCGGCGGCACCAGCCGGATGGCGTCGTCGGAGGTGGAGGCGCGCATGTTCGTCAGCTTCTTCTCCTTGACGATATTAACGTCGATGTCGCGGTCGCGCGCGTTCTCGCCCACGATCATGCCTTCGTAGACCTCGGTGCCCGGGGTGATGAAGATCTCGCCGCGCTCCTGCAGATTGTAGATGGCGTAGGCCGTGGCGCGGCCGGCGCGGTCGGCGACCAGCGAACCGGTGGGCCGGCGCGGAATGTCGCCCTGCCATTCCACGTAGCCGTGAAAGAGCGAGTTCATCACCGCGGTGCCGCGCGTGTCGGTGAGCAACTCGCTGCGCAGGCCGATCAGGCCGCGGGTGGGGACGTGGAACTCGATACGCACGCGGCCGGAGTGGTGGTTCACCATGCGCGACATCTTGCCTTTGCGCGCGCCCAGCTTTTCCATGACCACGCCGATGAACTGGTCCGGGCAATCGATCACCAACAGCTCGAGCGGCTCCTGGAGCACGCCCTGGACGGTGCGGGTGAGGATCTCGGGGTTGCCCACCATCAGCTCGTAACCCTCGCGCCGCATCATCTCAACCAGGATGGCGAGCTGGAGCTCGCCGCGGCCCATCACCTTGAAAGCGTCCGGACCGCCCGCCTCTTCCACGCGAATCGAGACGTTGGTGAGCAGCTCCTTATCGAGCCGGTCGCGAAGGTGGCGCGAGGTGACATACGCGCCCTCGCGGCCGGAGAAGGGCGAGGTGTTGATAGTGAATGTCATCGCGATGGTCGGCTCATCGATGGGGATGTGCTCGAGCGGCGCCGGCGTGTCCGGGTTTGTGATGGTCTCGCCGATCGTGATGCCCTCGACGCCGGCGATGGCCAGCACGTCGCCGGGCCGTCCGATGGTTTCCTCGACGCGCTTCAGGCCCTCAAAGGAGTACAGCTTGGTGATGCGGATCCGCTGGAGCGTATCGTCCAGCTTCGCGATGCCGACCTCGTCACCCAGGTGCAGCGTGCCTGAGAAAACGCGGCCGATGGCGAGCCGCCCGAGGTAGTCGCTGTAATCGAGGTTGGCCACCAGCAGTTGCAGCACGGCGTTGGGATCGCCGGCCGGTTTGGGACAGTGCTCGAGGATGGCGTCGAACAGCGGCCGCAGGTCGGTCGAGGAGTCCTCGGGAGAGAGCTGCGCGATGCCCGCCCGGGCGTTGGTGTAAATCACGGGGAAGTCGAGCTGGTCCTCGGTGGCGTCGAGATCGATGAAGAGGTCGTAGATTTCGTTGAGCACTTCCTGGATGCGCGCGTCGGGCCGGTCGATCTTGTTGATGACGACGATGGGCGGCAGCCTGGCCTCGAACGCCTTCATGAGAACGTAGCGGGTCTGCGGCAGCGGGCCCTCACTGGCGTCGACCAGGAGCATGACGCCATCCACCAGCGTAAGGGCGCGCTCGACCTCGCCGCCGAAGTCGCTGTGGCCGGGCGTGTCGACGATATTGATCTTCACGCCGCGGTAGCGGACGCCGGTGGTTTTGGCCAGGATGGTGATGCCGCGCTCGCGCTCGAGTTCGTTGGAATCGAGTACGCGCTCGATGACGGCTTCGTTATCGCGGAAGATGCCACTCTGGTGCAGCATCGCGTCGACCAGTGTGGTCTTGCCATGGTCGACGTGGGCTATGATGGCGATGTTGCGGACGTTTTCGATGTGTTCGGGCGGGGTACTCACTCTACCATGTTCACACGGTGTTGGCTGCTGACGCTCATGAGCGCCGCTTGTGGCGGTCGCTGAGGAGGCTGCCGAAGATGTCCCTGGGCAAGCTGAAGCGTGCCCCACGTGCGGCTGCACGTCATCGATTTGCCGTGTGGGATAAGCTTCAGCTTGTCCATCTCGCCGTCCGAACCGCCCTCGTTAGCCCGCCTTCACGCCTTCGGATGCGCCTTGTCGTATACCTTCATCAGCTCAGTGAGCGAGACCTGCGTGTATTTCTGAGTCGTGGACAGCCGGGCGTGGCCGAGAAGTTCCTGAATGGCCCGCAGATCCGCTCCGTCGCTCAGCAGGTGGGTCGCGAAGGCGTGGCGGAAGCTGTGCGGGTGGATGGAGGCGTCGCCGGCCAGGGCTGTCGCATAGAGCTTGACGATGCCGCGCGCGCCGCGATCGGTGAGACGGCCGCCGCGATGGTTGAGGAAGAGCGCGGTCTCGCGCGGCGGCGCCTGGCGCGCGGCGATGCAGCCCTCGATGGCTGCGGAGGCCTTGGCGCCGAAAGGTACCTGGCGCTCCTTCTTCCCTTTGCCGCGAACCAGGAGCCAGCGCTCGGCCAGGTCCAAGTCCGCCAGGTTCACGGCCACCAGTTCGCTGATGCGCAGACCGCATCCATAGAGCAGCTCAAAGATGGCTAGGTCGCGGGCCGGGAAAGGCCGCTCCAGACGGCCCGCGGCGACCTGATCGATGAGGCTGTTGGTCTGCTCCGCGGTCGGGACGCGCGGCAGCGTTTTGGGCGCCCTGGGCGTGCGAAGGAGGCGCGCGACGTTGGTCTCGACCACGCCGTGCGCCACCAGGAACCGGAACAGCGAGCGTAGCGCGGCTATCTTCCTCCGCATCGAGACGGCGGCCAGCCGCCGGCGGTAGAGGTCGCCGAGCCATTCCCGCAAGACCAGGGTGTCCAGCTTTTCCACGGGCGGCGGCTCGGCGCCGGGCGGTGAGAGATAGTCGATAAACTGGCGCAGGTCGGCGGCGTAGGCGCGCAGGGTGTGCGCCGAGACGTTCTCCTGCTTCAACTCCGCGAGGAAGCGTTCGACGTGGTCTTTCAGTCCCGGCAAGTGAAGAACAGTTTAACCGATCAGAGGCCGTCTAACAGGATTGTTCTGGTGCCCAGGGCGGGACTTGAACCCGCACGTCCCTTGCGGGACAGAGGATTTTAAGTCCTCTGCGTCTGCCGATTTCGCCACCCGGGCATGGGTTCCCTCAACGGTCCCTGAGAAGGGATTGCCGCCAACCGGGCACAGTCCCCGCTTGTCGCCCCGTTGTAGGCGGCCACTCCAAGCGTATCGGAGAATGCCCTGACGCGGGTCCGCCCCAGGTGCGGCGGTCATTCCTTGTAAGGAAACACGAACGTCTCGGGCCCCACCGAAACTCTAACCTCAAACGGTGCTGCTTTCTGCTTCATCTGGACGAAGGTAAAAATGTACATACCGGCCTTTCCGGGCTGAATGGTCATCTCTTGTCTTTCGTGTGCAAAAGTGGCCAGATACACAGCGAATCGCTGGTCGCGGCCCTGGGCATTGGAGTAACGGCGTGCTGCTATGGCCTCTCCGAGCGCCTGCCAACCAGACGCAGGGTTGCTCACCGTAGCTGCAGCGGCGACGTTGACCACTGTGGTGGCCGTCCGGGGGTCCGTGCTCGTTGGTCCGATCGGCGGTGGCGGCGGTGTCGCGCCAGAGACGCTGGTCCACACGTCGGTCGCTGACGCGATTGTGTCGGTCAAGAGCACCGTATAGCCTGGCTTGGTGAACGACACAAATCCGTTCTGGAGGTTGACTGGTGCGTCTGAGCGGTTCACGATGCCTATCTCCACGTAGTACCGCTTTGTCCCCAGGTACGTCATGCAGGACACGGCGAGGGACCCCTTCTCCAAAAAAGGGAAACGATTGTCATCAAGCGTGAAGAATCCGAATTGCTTCGGATGGGCCAGTTTCGCAACAGGCCTGCCAAACCGCGTTTCGGCAGAAGCGATCCCGCACAACAGCAAAGTAACGGCAACGATGGGCCACCGGTGCATCACGAGTCTCCTTTCGGACTACTGCCAGTCCGAGAACCCACCCGGGCGCCTGCCTTCCGACTCATTGTCGCGCGAACTGCGGCTTCGCGCTAGACTACGCGCGTGGTCCCCAAATCGCTCGCGTTTGTTCCACTCCTGGCCGCGCTGGGGACCGCTGCGGCTGCCGGTCCCAGCCTGGCCGACCTGCCCGATCCGCTGGTTGGCACCGATTCGAGCTTCGAGCTGTCGCACGGCAACACGTACCCGGCCGTCTTCGTGCCGTTCGGCATGATCGGCTGGACCGCGCAGACGGGCGAGGGCGGCTGGCCTTACCAGTATTCGAAGAACACCATCCAGGGCTTCCTGGCGACGCATCGCCCGTCCGCCTGGATGAGCGACTACGGCCCCTTCTCGTTCATGCCCGTCACCGGCGAGCTGAAGGTGCTGCCGCAGGAGCGCGCGGCGCGCTTCAGCCACCAGGATGAAGACGCCCGCGCGTACCGCTACCGCGTGCTGCTCGAGGATGGCATCCGTGTGGAAATGGCGCCTGCGCGGCGAGGCGGCATGCTGCGGTTCACGTTCCCGCGCGCGGAGAACGCGTTCATCGTCCTGGACCCAGGCGAGGGAGGCTGGGTCGAGATCCATCCGGAGAACAACATGATTATGGGCGCGAATTCGAGCATCCGCGGCCACTTCCCGCCCAACTTCTTGCAGTACTTCGTGGCGGTGTTCGACCGGAACTTCTCGCGATTCGGACTCTCCAACGGAAGGGCCTGGGAGGGATTCTCCACCGTGCCGGGCGAGTCGGTCTCGGTGCGAGTGGGCGTCTCACTGCTCGGCCTGGAACAGGCGGAGCGGAACCTGCCCGCCGGTGACTTCGCGCAGGTAGAGGCGCGCGCGCGGGCCGAATGGGAGCGCGAGCTCGGCCGGATAGAAATACAAGGCGGCACCGAGGGCCAACGACGAACCTTCTACACCGCCCTCTACCACGCCCTCCAATTCCCGCGCGAGTTGCACGAGACGGACGCCTCGGGCGCCACCCAACATTACAGCCCCTACGACGGCCGGGTGCACGCCGGAACCATGTACGCCGATACCGGCTTTTGGGACACGTTTCGCGCCGAGTTCCCGCTGCTGACCCTGATCGAACCCAGGCGCACCGGCGAGATCATCCGTTCGCTGCTCAACGCGTTCGACGAAGGCGGCTGGATTCCGAAGTGGCCGAACCCGGGCTACAGCAACGTAATGATCGGAACGCACGGCGATTCCGTCATCGCCGACGCGTTCGTGAAGGGCATCCGCGACTATGACGTCGAGAAAGCCTACGCCGCGTTGCGCAAAGACGCCACCCAGCCGGGGACGGGCCGCTACCAGGCGCGCGCCGGGATCGAAGACTACATACGGCTGGGCTACGTTCCGGCCGACAAGGTTCCGGAATCCGCCTCTTGCACGCTTGAATATGCCTACGACGATTTCTGTGTGGCGCAGGTGGCGCGCGGCCTCGGAAAGATGGACGACTATCGTACGTTCCTGCGGCGCTCCCAGAACTACCGCAACCTGTTCGAGCCATCGACCGGCTTTATGCGCGGGCGGACGAGCGGCGGCGCGTGGGTCGAGCCGTTCGATCCGCTGGCCTGGGGCGGCGTGTACACGGAAGGCAACGCCTGGCAATGGCTGTGGTCGGTGCAGCACGACGTGCCGGGTCTCATCGGCCTGCTGGGCGGCCGCGAGGCGTTCCTGCAAAAGCTCGACACCCCCTTCAGCATGACCTCGGATTACAAGGTCGGCGGCTACGGCAAGGTGATCCACGAAATGACCGAGGCCCAGATGGCGGGCACCGGCCAGTACGCGCACATCAACGAGCCGGTGCATCACGTCATCTACCTCTACGATTACGCGGGCCAGCCGTGGAAGGCGCAGCGGTGGGCGCGGGAGATCATGGACCGCTTCTATCGGCCGCGGCCGGACGGCTGGCTGGGGGATGAGGACACCGGGCAAATGTCGGCTTGGTACATCTTCAGCGCGCTGGGACTGTACCCGGTGAGCCCGGGCGAGCCCATTTACGCTCTGGGAAGCCCGCTCTTCGACCGCGCCACGGTTCACCTGGAGAACGGGCGGGACTTCACGGTGGAGGCCGAGCGAAGCAGCCCGGGAGACTTCTATGTGCAGTCGGTGACGTGGAACGGCGCCGCGCTGGATCGCCCGTGGCTTGGGCACAGCGAGATCCTGACGGGAGGAGTGCTTCGATTCCGCCTGGGGCCAGAGTCAAACAAGCGATGGGCCACGGGCGGGATTGCGAGCCCGGTCTTGGAGTAGGATGGTGTCATGATCACAGGGGCTCACGTTCTGCTTTACAGCCAAGACGCCGAAGCGGACCGGGCGTTCTTTCGCGATATCCTGGGCTTCCGTTCCGTGGACGTTGGCGGGGGCTGGCTGATCTTCGCATTGCCGCCCTCTGAAATGGCCGTCCACCCGGCCGACCATCACGCCCTGGGGGCCGAGCTCTACCTGATGTGCGACGACTTGTCTTCGTTCGTCAAATCGCTCGCAACCAAGAACGTCGCCTCGACGCCGTTCACCGAAGCGGATTGGGGGACCGTGACGACCATTCTCCTGCCGAGCGGTGGCCGCCTAGGCGTATACCAGCCGAAACACCCTAGGCCCGTCTAAAGGGAGAGATGTTCCCCACGCTCGGCACAATAGATACTAAAATCTAAGATTAGGTCGAAAAGTCTCGTTCGATGGCACTGTTTTCCAGGACCTTCCGTGTCCTTGTGAGTTCGGCGTTTTCCGACTTCCCAGACGAACACGGTATTCTCTACGGCGGCGTGTTCCCCAAGCTTGGGGAGCTCTGCCGGCGCCACGGTTGGAGATTCCAGGCCGTCGACCTGAGCTCGAGCGCCAGCCTCCAGGACATCGCCCGTTGCAACACCCTCTCGCCACCGCCCATTTACATCTGTGCGGTGGGCGGCCGCTACGGCTACCGCCCCTTGCCCGAAACCATCCCAGCGGCCGAGTTCGCCGAGATCGAAAAGCGCGTTCCGAGCGGCGGCGCAGCTTTTCTCCACGAGTGGTACCGGCCGGACGCTAATGCCGTGCCGCCGGTCTCGGTTCTTCAGCGGCCCAGCGGCGTCTTCGCCCAGCCTGCGACCTGGGAGCGCTTCGTCGCCGCGCCTCTTCACGCGCTTCTGGTGGAGGCGGTGCGCGGTCTCGATCTGGCTCCCGAAGCGCGCCTGAAGTACGAGGCCTCGGCGACCGAGCAGGAGATCCAGGCTGCGCTGGCCGGCAAGGAGGGCGGCCCGGTCCACCTTTTCTGCTTTGCGCGTGCCTGGGCGGGCAGCTCGGCCGAGCCCGATGCGGACGCCCGCGCCCGGCTCGAAGCGCTCAGGCGGCGGTTGCGGCAGCGGCTCGGAACGAATTGCGTCGAGTACGCGGCGAAATCGCTGGGCGCCTTGGTCACCACCGCGACCGCCGCTCTGGCTCGCGTCATCCAGGCCGAGATCAAGCGTAAGGAGGCGCCCGCCGCGGGAGAAAGCGAGGATGCCGCCCACGAAGCGTTGGGGCGCGAGCGCGCGCGCTGCTTCACCGGGCGCGCCAAATCCGTCGAGCGGATTGCCCAATATCTGCACGGCGCCGACCCGCATCCGCTGGTCGTCGCGGGACCGCCGGGCTCGGGGAAGTCGGCGTTGCTGGCGCATTCGGTGGAGCGCTACCGGGCTCTGCGGCGCGAGGCGGCGGTGATCTACCGTGCGGCTGGCGCGACCGCGGAATCCGTAGATGGGCGCACCCTGCTCGCGGACGTCTGCCGGCGGCTGGGCCCGGCCGCTTTGGGGCCGGCCGGCTACGCGGACCTGATCGAGCAGCTCCCGGAGCGGCTGAAGGCCTCGGCCAGGCGTGCGCCCGTCGCCGTGGTCCTCGACGGGCTCGACCAGTGGGCGCCGCTCGACCAGGCGCGGGATTTGGACTGGCTACCGCCCGTCCTCCCCGCGGGCGTGCGTCTGCTCGTCTCGACGGCATCCGGCGAGTTGCTTTCGGGACTCCGCAAGAAGATTCCCGGTGAGAACATCGTCGAACTGGAGCCGATGACGGCCGAGGAAGGGAGCCGGCTGCTCGACCTCTGGCTCGGCGACGCCGGGCGCACGCTCTCGCCGGCCCAGCGGGCCCGAGTGCTGGAAGGCTTCCAGTTGTGCGCGCTGCCCCTCTATCTGAGGCTGTCTTTCGAGGAAGCGCGCCGGTGGCCATCGTACGCGCCCGTGAATGCCTCTTTGCCGGCCCCGGACATGGCCGGCCGGATGGACAGCCTGCTGGAGCGGCTCGCGGAGCGCCACGGCCGGCCGCTGGTGTCGCGTTGTCTCGGCTATCTGGCCGCGTCGCGCCAGGGACTGGCTGAAGACGAGCTCTTCGAGCTTCTCTCGCGCGATGGTCTGGTCACGCCAGCCACCTGGCCGCCTCTGCTCATGGACCTGTGGCCCTACCTGGCCGAGCGCGCGGCCGATGGCGTCACGCTGCTGGCCTTCGCTCACCGTGAGTTCGCGGAGGCGGTCGCGCAAGTGTTCCTGGCGGGGGACGATCGCCGGGCGCGGCACCAGGCCCTGGCAGCCTACTTCGAAGCGAGCGGCTATCCGGCGCGGCGCTGGTCCGAACTCGCGCGCCAGCAGGCGCTGGGCGGGCTGTGGACTCCGCTCGAGGCCACCCTCACAAGCTTCGACTTCGCCGAGGCCAAGGCGCGCGCGGGCCTGCTGCGCGACCTGGTCGACGACCACCGGATCGCGGAGGCCTGCTGGCACGCCAAGAAGGTGGGCCCGGCGCCCTGGCATGAGTGGAGCCGGTTTCTGGCGGCCGAGGCGCGCGCGCTCGAGGCTGGCTTCGGGAAGTATCCGCAGATCCTCTTCCAGCAGGCCTTCAACCACTCTCGCGAAGGGCGCGTGTCCCGCGCCGCGCAGGCTCTGGTCAAGCAGGGCCGAGAGCCACAGCAGCCCTGGCTCGAGCGCGTGAACCGGCCCGAGTTTCCGCCGGGGCGGGACTGCCTGGCGGCCTTCGAGGGCCACAGCGGGCCGGTGTCCTCGCTAGCGCTGGCCGCGAGCGGCGCGCTGGCCGTCTCGGGCGGGGTCGATGGCACACTGCGCGTGTGGAGGGTTTCGACGGGAGCCTGTCTGCGCACTCTGCGCGGGCACACCAGCGGCATCATGAACCTGGTGATCGCCGGCGCGGAGCAGGATCGCGCGGTCTCGGCGTCCTGGGACTCCAGCATTCGGGTGTGGGACCTCCATAGCGGGGAGTGCCTGCAAGTGATGGGCTCGGACGCGTGCCCGGTGGGTTCGCTGGCCGCGGTGGGGCCGGATAGGGTGGCCGCGGGCGCAGCCGACGGCAGCCTGCGCCTCTGGGAGCTCGCCAGCGGCAAGTGCCTGGCGACGTTCCGGGGTCACCGGGACCGCATCAACTCCATATTGGCGGTCCCCGGCGGTCGCATTGTCTCGGCGTCGGACGACGGCTCGATTCGCCTCTGGGGCGAGGACGGAAAAGGCTTGGGTGTGCTGACAGGCCACGGCGGCCCGGTCCTGCACCTGAGCTGGATCGCGGGAGCGCTCTCGGCGTCCTGCCGCAGCGGGAAGATCCTGATGTGGGATCTGGAATCCGGCAAGACGCGCGACATTCTGAGCGGGCACAGCGGCGCTGTCGCGGGCACCGCTCCCCTGGATTCCGCCCGCATGGTCTCCTGGTCCTACGACAACACCCTGCGCGTCTGGTCGCTGGTGGACGGGTCGCAGCTTCTGGTCCTGCGGCGCCACCAGGCGCCGGTCACGAGCGTCGCAGTGCTCGCGGACGGCCGGCTGCTCTCGGCGTCCCAGGATGGCACGCTGCGGCTCTGGGACTCCGGGGGCGAATCGCTGGGCGTGCTGGCAGGCCACCGCTCCTGGGTCACTAACGTTGCGGCCGGGGCGGCGGCGGTTATTTCCGCGAGCCGCGATGGAACCCTGAGAGTGTGGGACCCGGACGCCGTGAGCGGCGAAGGCGTGTCTCAGACCGTCGACACGCCCTCCGAGATCGGCCGTTCCCGGGAGCTCGCGGGGGTGTACGTGGTGGATGCCACGACCGCCATTTCCGTCACCAGCGAACCCGAGTGGTACCAGGTTTGGGATCTGGCGGAGGGCCGCTCCGTGCAGTCCGCTGCCGGGACCTCCGAGGCCGGCAAGCAGATTCGGGAGCGGATTCGCAGCTTCGCGGGCGGGCCCGGACCGTCCTATTGCGGCGGGCCCCGTTCCCGGTGGGGCTTTGCCATTAGAGGCGCCGCGGGAAAGCAAGACCAGCCTGCCCCCGGGCTGGCGCTGACCCGCGAACGGGGGCGGGAGGACGGGCTGTTCGACGATACGACCGGCGCGCTGGCCTTCTACCCGGTCGTCTGCCGCCCGTCTTCGTGGGCTTTCGAGTGCGAGTACGGGATCGCCTTTGACGCCCGCACCCGCGAGCCTCACGTCGTCAGAGCCCACCGCAACGGAGCCGTAGCCGAAGAGGCCTCCGCCCCATCCGGCGGCCTGCGATCGCTGATGCGCAAGCTTTGGGGACGCGGAGAGAACGTATGAACGGCCCCGAGATCGCGTGGTACGTCACGCGCCTGGCCCAGATCCCGTGCTCGCCGCTCACCGCCACCGGAGTTCTCGACGGCGGGGCCGGTGCGAGCGAGTGCCGCCGAATCGGCCTGGAGATCCATGGCCTGTACGGCCGCGAGGGCATGCTGGAAGTCTGGCAGTCCTACGGCGAATCTCTGGACACCGAGACCGCGGCCCAGATCGCGCGGGCGTGGATGGGCATCGGACAGTGGCAGTCTGACCCGGAGGCCTGAAACCCCTCCTCCGTGGGGTGTATACTCCTGACTGCAACGCTGCGTATCACTACTATGCACAAGCGGATCTTATTGGCGCTCGCCGGTTGTCTTGCCCTCTCAGCCGGTGCGGCAACGTTGGCCGGTGTCTCTATCCGCCAGATCACGTTCTCGTCGGAAGAGCAGGCGACCCGCGTTGTTATCGAGACCGTCGGCACGCTCCGGTACAGTTCGGCCCGCCTGCGCGATCCGGAACGCATCTATTTCGACCTCCAGGGCTCGAGCGCCACGGCAGGTACCCGGGTCATCGCGGTAGGCAGCAAGCTGCTGAAGCGGATCCGGGTATCCGAAAGAACACCGGGGGTCACGCGCATCGTTCTCGATGTCGAACCTGGAGTGGATTCCGCCGTCTCGCGACTGAGCGAGCCCGACCGCCTGGTCATCGATCTGCGCTTTGCCGGCAGCATTCCTGCGCCGCCGGCAGTGGCCGAGGCAGTGCCAGCTCGAACCCCAGCACCGGTCGCGACTCCGGCTCCGCCGTCCCCTGCCCCCGAGCCCCCTGCCCCGCCGGCGCCCGAGCCGGCAACGCCCCGGCCGGCGCCACAGCCGGAGGAAGTTCCAGCGGCACCGACCCCTCCGGCGCCTCCTCCTGCTCCGAGCGCTCCTGTCGTGGTCGAGGAAATCGTCGCCAAGGTCAATAACGAGATCGTCACGCGCAGCGAGATCGAGAAATATCGCCGCCTGTTGGCAGGCGAGATCGCGCACCAGCAGATGACGCCCGATCGCGCCCGG
>Ga0187862_10001009_pt1 | contig 30788 bp, 20 predicted proteins | sample June2016WEW_10_1_FD_133003 | JGI IMG/M metagenome (GOLD analysis project Ga0187862, IMG submission 133003) | Peatland microbial communities from SPRUCE experiment site at the Marcell Experimental Forest, Minnesota, USA - June2016WEW_10_150 | ecosystem: Environmental > Terrestrial > Soil >...
AAAATCGATATAGTTCGGGTTTTCCGTTCCTGGAAAGTGAAAGCCGCTGCGTCTGCCTTCTTTGAAAGGGCGACCATGGATATCTTTGGCTTCATAATACAACCGGGCGTAATGCACTCCAAAGGTAGTGTGCAATACGGCCCAGGCCAGCAGCACGGCTGCTACGCTAAGGATGAGCAGGATGCGAGCCTGTCCCTGCGGGTGTTTGCCAACCGCGGTGAGAACCTGACCCACTGTCCCGGTGGCAAGAATCGATAATAAGATGATCGACACCATCAAGGTCTTTCGGTTGGGCTCGTCCTGGGAGACCCGCTCTCGCGTCATGGGGCCGTCTGCACTGAAAAAAATGACGCCTCGGAGAATTAGATCGCTCCCCATTGCCACAATTAAACCGCACAGAAACGAAAGTTGCCAGGTCCAACCCAGGAGCCTGTTGACTAAAAGCGCCGTCGCGACTCCTAAGGAGATGCAGATTGCCCCCCGCTGTCTATCATGCAAGTTCCACGCAAAGTCAAATAAGGATTTCCTTGCTTTGCCCCTAGCTATTCTCATTTGGCAGTACCGTGAATAAGTGTCCACACATTTGGCGCACCCGATAGCTCCTGCAAATAACCCAGACTTCTTGGGTATATAGTATAGCAAGAATGGTCGGCGAGTTGAAGTGAGCAGGATAAACCCGGCAGCCTTATTGTTTGACTAATCCAGGCAGGAGCTTGCCTAAACCACCGGCAACTATTTCTACGGCAATAGCAGCTAGAAGCAAGCTCATCAACCGCGTCACGATGTTAATACCGGTTTTTCCAAGCCGTGCGCCTATGGGTATTGCCATGCGAAGGCTGATCCATACGGTTATGGCAACCATCACGCAGGTTACGATAAGACATCCTTTATGCGCCCAAGCCGAAGACTGGTCGGCAAAAATGATCACCGTACTAATAGCGCCGGGGCCGGCCAAAAGCGGTATGGCAAGCGGCACGACTGCCACGTCTGCCTTTTGCTCCGCTTCTTTGGTTTCTTCAGGTGTCGCTTTACTCCAGCTGAGCTGGGCATGGAACATGGCAATAGCGATAAGCATGACAAGGATACCGCCTCCTACCCGAAACGAGGCCATGCTAACACCAAAAAAACGCAGCAACGATTCTCCAAACACGCACGCAGCGACCAGAACAATGGCCACCGAAAACGCAGCGAGTCTTGCGATCCCGCAGCGCTCCTGTTGCGACTGGCTGCCGGCCATGGTCACAAACACAGGCACTGCCCCTATTGGATTCACGATGACCAGTATGGCGGTGAAGATCTTTACATACTCGACCAATGCCAGCATTTTCAAACCATAGTCGGTGTGAGCGGTTCACAACTGGATAAAGATCTAGATAAATATGCTATCATGTCCAAGCTTTCCAGTCGAAGGAAAAGCTCATATTTTTCCCTCTCATAGTCATAAGAAGCCTCGCTCAAAGCGCATTGATCAACTCCAATGCAAAGGCTTTTCTATTGCCAACCACATAGCCGGCATAAATGCCCAAATCGAGCTCCACGCTGCAGGTAAATTGCCGGCCCTCTAGCCCCCGCCTTCACTGGCCGCATCGAGAATCTTCTGTATCGCAGCCTCTTCCTCTTTGCTCACCGAGTTCACCAGCACCTTGCCGCCAAAGCCGAGAAATTCTTCTGCCATCCGCTCCGGATCGGCTTTTCGCACCAGAGTGAATAGAGCAGAGCATCCAGGCTCGAATTTTTTCGACAGTTCTTTTATGAATTGGTCGTCGATTCCCACATCGAAGAGAGAGGCGGAGGCCGCTCCCATGACCGCGCCAAAAACTACTCCTATCAGGGGATGGAGGAGGATGCTGCCTACTATGACCCCCGTGATGCTCCCGGCAAACCCTCCCTTCCCTGCCGTTCTGTGCATCTGGTGGTACCTGGCCGTGCCATCCTGTTCCTTCACTACAACCACTGCGTCTTCCAACTCGATGAATCCTTCGTGCTCGAGCTTTAGGAGCTTGAGGCGTGCTTCCTCAGCCTTCAATTCATCATCGAAGACAACGACGGTAAGGTTGCTCGTATTCTTTTCCCTGAGCCTGATTCTCAAAAGCTCCGGTTCGATCCACTCATCGAAGCTGTCTGCGATCTTGTTCGTGGCCCCAAAACTATCAACTGCAAGCACGCCCCCGTCCCTGGTATCCAGCATCAGGTATTCGTCGATTTCCTCCGATACCTTGGCGACGACGATTGTCTTGATGCCCACATATCCAATCAGCACATTCTCCTTTCGGAAATTGGATATCTTGGTGCGAAATGCGAGGGTGGTCCCAATGACGAAATCAGGGGACCCAAGTCCTCGAACCCAGCTCTCCTCGTGGATGGGATCGTCCGACAACCTTTTCCCATTGCTTTCCATGAAGCCTGCGTGCTCTTCAGGAAGCCTTACCCCGAGCTCCTGTGAAACGAGAGCTGCAAAACTTCCCATTTCAGTAATCCTCTCTGCTAAATTAGATAGTTTTATCCGCCAAAAAATCAAGTTGCCATTCCGGCGTAGGCCAGAATCCACAGGGGTCGGCTCACCCTCTGGATCCGGCTTCCGCCGGCATGACGGTGAATCGCTCGATTTAGGTCTCTGTGTAACTAAGCAACTTGGGATCAGATCACAAATATCCGCTTGTCCGACTCGAAGACTGGCAGCCCGTTCCATTTCCGAGGCGCTCTTTAAATCTCTTTGAATTACAGGGGCACTCGCAACCCCACCTCGCCATCATCGCGGGCGAGAGCCAGGATCAGACGTGAGCGTCCTCGATCGAGTCAAGGTAAGCCCAGCCTATCCTGCCTTCATTATCCTTTAGTATCTTGATCGTCTGAAGGATTTGCATTTTTCACCGCTCCAGCACCACGATCGAGCGTGCCTTCACCAGATACTGGAGACTGGAAATGGGATATCCTTTACCTGCCTCCGCAACATCATCAGGGCTGGCAAGGCTGGTATCTGCAACGCGGCGCCACTCATCGGCCTGACCTTCCTGTATGGTAAAAGCCAGGTCCTCCCAGTATGCATTGATCATCACGTAGAGGTCGTTGTCTTTAAGACGCGACCGCAGAAAGTAGGCGAGAGCGCGGGAATCCTCGGAAAGGTCCACCCCGGCAGATGTTCCATACCATTGGACATCTTCACGCCAGTAGCGGCCCCGCCCGATGGAATGATGGGTTTTCCGGAAAGCGATCATCAATTTAAAAAAACGAAACATATCCCTGTTGTGATCGAGAAGATCCCAATCGAGCCAGGTGATTTCGTTGTCCTGGTTATGAGGGTTATTGTTCCCTCTCTGGGTGTTCATGAATTCATCGCCGGCGCAGAACATGGGAGTTCCGTTGGCAAGCATTAAAAGACAAAAGAAGTTTTTAACCTGTTGCCGCCGCAGCGCCATGACCTCCCGGGAAACTCCCAAATCGCCTTCCCAGCCGCAATTCCAGCTTAAGTTGTCGTTTGTCCCGTCCGTGTTGTTGTGGCCGTTGGCTTCGTTATGCTTTTTGTTGTATGCCACCAGGTCGTAGAGGCAGAAACCGTCGTGGGCAGTGATGAAATTCACGCTCTGGTACGGGCGGTAGACCTCAACGGGACCTTCCGGAAACAGGTCATCACTACCGTACAGTCGTTGCATCAAAGCTCCGACCAGTCCGGCGTCTCCTTTCACGAAAGCACGGATGTCGTCTCGGAATTTCCCATTCCACTGATGCCACATTGGACCCGGAAAGCTTCGACCGAGCAGATAACTGCCGATATCCCATGCCTCGGCGACGAGCCTCATGTCACGTAAGTATCCCAACAGACCGATCTCTGCAACCAGCGGAGGGTCCAGAGTGTTGACAGATCCATCGAGAGTACGGGTAAATATCGATGCTAGATCGAACCGAAACCCGTCTACGTGCATGTTTTCCGCCCAGTGGTTCAGGCTGGACAGTATCAGTGCTCGAACAATGGGATGAGCGCAGTTCGTTGTGTTGCCACAACCCGTATCGTTAACGTATTCACCTGTCCTCTGCCTGATAAGGTAGTAATCCTTGTTGTCAATGCCTCGGTAGCTGTAGGTCGGACCATCTTCGCCATTCTCACTGGTATGATTGTATACAACGTCGAGCCACACTTCGATTCCGGCAGCGTGAAAAGCTTTAACCATATCACGAAATTCCCTAGTGGGCTCGCCGCAGGCAAATTGCCTGTTGGGAGCAAAAAAATTAAGAGTCATGTAGCCCCAGTAGTTGCCCTCTTGAGGATCGAACTGATGGACCGGCAGTAACTCCACCGCCGTTATTCCAAGGTCCTGGAGATAGGGAATTTTCTCGATGAGCCCGGCAAATGTGCCCCGCTTTTCCGGGCTGACCCCGGAATTAGGTCTCGCGGTAAAGCCCTTTACGTGCAGTTCGTAGACTATGAGATCATGACCATGGCGAGGTCGAGGATCTGTTTCCCAGTCAAAGGATGTCGGATCTTTGACGAGCACTCCGAGAGGCGCCTTGCCGTCTGTGGGACCAGGCTTCGAGGCCGACAGGCGACTGTATCCAGGCGGGAAATGTACGGCAAAAGCGAATGGATCGATAAGCAGTTTCTGCACATCGAATCGGTGTCCATTTGACGGGTCATACGGGCCATCAGCGCGATAAGCATAAAGTGTTGCGCCATGGAGTTCTTCCTCATGCACCATGCAATGCCATATCAGGCCGGTTTTGTTTAAAATCGGGTCAAAAACATATTTATGGACCGGACTGATCGTATCTTGTTTAGTGTAAAGAAGCAGAGTAAGACTTGTGGCGTGACGCGAGTACAGAGCGAAGTTGTACGCCCTGCGCGATTCAATCCACGTTACGCCCATAGGCCATGGGGTTCCTTCGGACTTCTCGCCTTCACAGGCGGCACAAGGATTTCCCGTTCTTTCTGTCATTGTTCAACGATCTCCGTGCCTTGCGTTTGTCCTTCTCACATGCTTCTAAAGCCACGTCACGATCCCGCATTTCGGTTTGGCGGGATCCAAATAGACTTTCTCTGTTGGGCCTGCCTTCTCAAAGAAATGCGGGGCTTGCTTGCCTCAAGATATTCCTGGATTATCCGCAGGTTGTCATAAAGTACGCAGTCATCTTCATCGACGAAGGGCATACTGGGCATAAAAGAAAGAATTCGACACTTTCCCAATCCGCTTAATTGGTTTTCCTGCATCGCCACTCCATGTGGTCCTCCTAATGAAATCCCCTAATATTTCCCGGGCTTAAAAATATACTGACAATAAGCTAAGATGGTCTGGTAGTGGGCGTCAAGCTGGGGGCCACAAGTTGAGGAACTCGCGAAATTGCGATGCGACCGTCCCGTCTGTGCGCCCCCAAGCGTGATCTGCAGGACCTCGACATTGCCAAACCGTCTTCTTAGACGCGAAATTTGTCTTCTGGGCGTCTGTTAGCCGTCATAGGTCCCACTATAAGCTTTCGATTCGTATTCGAGAGTCCGTGCCTCATTTGCTCGAACTATTATGACTGGGCTTGACTTTGTCGGCGTTTTCGATTTGTGAGTTCATCCGCCTTTGACATCCCTTTGCCCAGTTCCACACCCATTGGTCAAAGGAATCGGCGTTTTACTGGAACGTAAGCATCATCCTGAATGCGTCAAATTGATCATTTGGGGATTGATGGTGACGAACATTTTGAACACTGACTGCACCCGAAAAATCTTCAGGAACGCCCCCAAAATTTACCTTGAAGTCCGACCTTGACTTCCCTTTGCCTGTGATTATCCAAAAGTGCAGGGAAATGATTCCTTTTAACCACTGTCAGCTCGCTACCTACTACGCCACAATCTCCTTTTCGGAAGGCTCGTTTGGTCTGACCTGATGAGCAGGAAGGCCGGTTGAGTAGACTGGCGAAAAAGTTGGGCATGAGTGGCAGAAGAACCCAGACATAAAAAGGAGGACGAGTTTATGACAACTTCCGCCAAGCAACCGCCGGCAGTCCACGCGGACGAAAGCATCAGCGCTTACGGGCCGGCTCGCTCGACGATTAAAGGAACCCCACTGAGCACGGATGAGCTGCGCAAGATCGACGCGTACTGGCAGGCCAGCCTCTACCTGTGCCTTGGGATGTTGTACCTTAAGAACAACCCTTTGCTCAGGGAGCCGCTCAAACTGGAACATATAAAAGCCAGGCTGCTGGGCCACTGGGGATCGGACGCCGGTCAGTGCTTCACCTACATTCAATTTAACCGCCTGATCAACAAGTACGACCTGAACGCGATCTATATCTCCGGCCCCGGTCACGGGGCGCCTGCGGTCCTGTCCCAGGCGTACCTTGAGGGGACCTATTCGGAAGTGTACCCGGGCAAAAGTGAAAACTTGACAGGGATGCAGAGCTTCTTCAAGCAGTTCTCCTTCCCCGGGGGCATCGGCAGCCATGCAACCCCGGAAACTCCGGGCAGTATCCACGAAGGCGGCGAATTAGGTTACAGCCTTTCCCACGCATTTGGGACGGTCTTCGACCACCCGGATCTGATCACCCTCGTGATGGTGGGCGACGGCGAGTCTGAGACCGGGCCGCTTGCCACGAGCTGGCACAGTAACAAATTTCTCAACCCGATCACCGATGGGGCGGTGCTGCCGGTCCTGCACCTCAACGGCTATAAGATCAATAACCCCACCATTTTGGCCCGCATCAGCCACGAGGAATTGGAGGCCCTGTTCGTCGGATATGGGTACACCCCTTACTTTGTGGAGGGCAGCGAACCCGAGAGCATGCATCAGGCGATGGCCGCCACCATGGAACACTGCATATTGGATATCCGAAAGTTCCAGAAGGAGGCGCGGCAGACCGGCAAGGCCTTCCGGCCGCGCTGGCCGATGATCATCCTTCGGAGCCCCAAAGGCTGGACCGCACCCCGTAAGGTGGACGAGCACTACCTGGAAGGGTTCTGGCGGGCGCACCAAATCCCCATCACGGACATCGCCACCAACCCTGCTCACCTGAAAGTGCTGGAATCGTGGATGCGCAGCTACAAGCCGGAGGTTCATTTTGACGAGCAGGGGCGGCTGGTCCCCGAGTTGAAGTCCCTGGCCCCCAAAGGGAACCGGCGCATGAGCGCCAATCCCGTAGCAAACGGCGGCTTGCTGCGTCGGCCTCTGGACATGCCTGACTTCCGCAAGTTTGCCGTAGAGGTCAAAAAACCCGGAGGGACCATGGCCGGGAACGTCCCCACCCTGGGCAACTTCCTTCGGGATGTCATGCGAATGAATATGCAGAACTTCCGCGTCTTCGGGCCGGACGAGACCCAATCCAACAAGCTCGATGCCATTTACGAAGTCGGCAAGAAGGTCTGGCTGGGGGAGTATTTTCCTGAGGACTCCGATGGAGGAGAGCTGGCCCCGGATGGCCGGGTCATGGAGATGCTCAGCGAGCACACGGTGGAAGGATGGCTGGAAGGCTACCTTCTGAGCGGCCGGCACGGTTTCATCAACAGCTATGAGCCGTTCATACACGTAATCGACTCGATGTTCAACCAGCATGCCAAGTGGTTGGAAAAGTGCAACGAGCTTTCCTGGCGGGCTAAGGTGGCGTCACTCAACCTGCTGATCACAGGACTGGTCTGGCGGCAGGACCACAACGGTTTCACTCATCAGGACCCCGGGTTTCTCGACGTGGTCGCCAACAAAAGCCCCAACGTGGTGCGCATCTACCTGCCGCCCGACGCCAACTCCCTGCTTTCGGTAGCCGACCACTGCCTGCAAAGCACTAACTACGTCAACGTCATCGTAGCGGACAAACAGGTACACCTGCAATACCTGGACATGGATGCGGCTGTCGCGCACTGCACGAAAGGCGCGGGTATTTGGAACTGGGCAAGTAATGACCAGGGGGCCGAGCCCGATGTGGTCATGGCGAGCTGCGGCGACTTGCCGACTATGGAGTCCCTGGCAGCTACCGCGTTGCTCCGCCAGCACCTGCCCGATATAAAAGTTCGGTTCGTTAATGTGGTGGACATGTTCAAGCTGGCGCCGCACACCGAACACCCCCACGGGATGACTGACCGGGAGTTCGAGTCCCTCTTCACTTCAACCAAACCGGTGATCTTCAATTTCCACTCTTATCCGTGGCTGATCCACCGGTTGACTTACCGCAGACCCGGCCAGCACCATATTCACGTGTGCGGCTACAAGGAGATGGGAAACATCAATACACCCCTGGAACTGGCTATACGCAATCAAACCGACCGCTTCAGCCTGGCCATTGACGCTATCGACCGGATGCCCCGCTTCTGTGAGACGGGCTCCAGCGTTCGAGAGGCCCTGTTAGACCAGCAGATCGCGTGTATGAATTATGCCTACGAGTTTGGCGTGGATCGACAGGATGCCACTGACTGGAAGTGGCCCTTTTAATGGAGGCTAAAGATATGGGAGTGAGTGAACAGGAGCTTGCAACCACGGTTCGAGCGATGATGCAGGCAAGCAAGGGCCTTCTGGCCATGGACGAGAGTAACTCGACCTGTCACAAGCGTTTTGCCCCGCTGGGGATTCCGCAAACTGTGGAGGCCCGCCGAGCTTGGCGGGAATTGATCTTGACCACACCCGGGCTGGGAGAGTTCATCAGTGGGGCTATTTTGTATGATGAGACCATACGTCAGTCCAAAAATGACGGCACGTCTTTTCTTAAGCTCCTGACTGAAAGCGGAATTGTCCCGGGCATTAAGGTGGACGCCGGCGCCAAGGATCTGGCCGGTCATCCAAGGGAGAAAATTACCGAAGGCCTGGATGGTCTGCGGGAGCGCTTACTGGAATACCGGCAGATGGGGGCCAGGTTTGCCAAATGGCGGGCGGTGATCACCATCGGCGAGGGCATTCCCAGCCGGGGGTGCCTGGAGGCCAACGCCCAGGCACTGGCGCGCTATGCCGCCTTGTGCCAGGAAGCCGGTCTGGTTCCCATAGTAGAGCCGGAGGTTCTCATGGATGGCGACCACACCCTGGAGCAGTGCGCCCGCGTGACTGAAGCAGCACTGCACGCGGTGTTTCGCCAACTCTACCGGCAGCGGGTGCTTTTTGAAGGAATGATCTTAAAGCCCAACATGGTGCTCCCGGGTAAAGATTGTCCCACGCAGGCCAGTGTTGAAGAGGTGGCTGACGCCACGGTATCTTGTCTGCTCCGGGCGGTACCTGGGGCTGTCCCCGGCGTCGCCTTCCTGTCCGGTGGTCAAGCCCCTGAACTGGCTTCAGCTCGCCTGAATGCCATGAATATCAGGTGGCGGTCCAAAATGCCCTGGGTTCTGACGTTTTCCTACTCGAGGGCCATCCAGCAGCCGGCCCTGGATACCTGGAAGGGTGAGGAAATCAATGTGGTTGCCGCCCAAAAGGCCCTGTATCACCGGGCTAAGTGCAACAGCATGGCGCGCGGGGGGGAGTATCGCGACGAGATGGAGAAACCTTAGACCCCGTTTAAAAGGAAACAAATTCTCATGGGCCTTATTCTCTACTTTCTTCGACATGGGGAAACCACCGCCAGCCAGACAGGAGGCTATTGCGGCAGCCTTGATCCGGACTTGACCCCGGAAGGGAATGAAATGGCCCGGGATTTTGCCGCTGCCTATAGAGACCTTGCCTGGGAAGGCGTCTTTTGCAGTCCCCTGAAACGCGCCGTGGCCACGGCCCAACCTTTGTGCGAAGCCGTGGGCTTAAACCCGCACCTGAGGGATGGGCTCAAAGAGATCGCCTACGGCCAGTGGGAGGGCAAGACCCCGGAGGAAGTGAACCGCCAGTTCCATGATGAATATGTGAGCTGGCTGGCCGACCCGGGTTGGTATTCGCCCACCGCGGGGGAACGGGGGATCGACATAGCCCGCCGCAGTTCCGTAGTGTTGGATGAGATTGAACAGAAGCATCCCACGGGGAATGTCCTTGTAGTATCCCACAAAGCCACGACGCGCATTATGCTGTGTTCCTTGCTGGGCATCGATGTGGGCCGCTACCGCGATCGCATCAGCCTATCGGTGGCCGCGTTAAGCATCGTGGAAATGACCAAACAGGGACCATTATTAAAAGTGCTGGGGGACCGCACGCACTTGCAGGAAAGCCTGCGCCTGCGGCCAGGCACGTAAGGGCTGGTTTTCCGTAAGATTAGTGATTTTGCTTGGCTCGGTTGGTATTTACGGAGATCCACAGAGTGTGGCTGAACTAACTATCAAGAAGAGAATTTCGCCAAAGCCGGCATTGACATCGACGCCCAGGCGCTCAGCTCCAGGACGATGGGACACCCTATTCGTGGTGTATCCCTTTGGCTTCATCACCCCCATTCATTGGCGAACCGCCGGGATCGTCTGCGCCTACTGCCTCGTTTGGCCCTTCATGGGCGAATTGGCTAAGTTGGCGGTACAGAGACACTTGGAAATGGGCAGCCGGCGGCACAAGACCTTTCTGAGGGTGCTGAAGTACTGCACGCATCCTTTTGCTCGGTAGAGAAAAGGGTGCCGGAACCGGAAAACAAAGAGACAAAAACATGAAAAACAATCCTTTGAAACAATTGGGAACGCTCGGCCAATCCATCTGGCTGGACTACATCCGGCGAGATCTGATCGCCGGCGGCGGGCTCCGGCGTCTGATCGAGGAGGATGGACTGCGGGGGATGACCTCGAATCCATCCATCTTCGAGAAGGCGATTGTGGATAGCCACGATTACGACGAGGACATTCGGGCCATGGCGCTTGAAGGGAAAAGTGCCGAGGCAATTTATGAAACCCTCAGTCAGCGCGACGTGCAGAGCGCCGCCGACGAGTTCCGGCCTCTCTACGACAGGACTGAGGGCAAAGATGGATATGTCAGCCTGGAGGTCAATCCCCACCTGGCGCACGACACCAACGGGACGATGGACGAAGCCCGCCGGTTGTGGGCCGCGCTGAACCGGCCCAATGTCTTCATCAAGGTCCCGGCGACGGCCGATGGGCTGCCCGCAATCCAGCAACTTATCAGCGAAGGAATCAGCGTCAACGTGACGCTGCTCTTTGGATTGCCTCGTTATCGGCAAGTGGTGGAAGCTTACATCGCAGGCATCGAAGCGCGCGCGGCCCAAGGGAAGCCCGTGAAGCATTTAGCATCGGTGGCCAGCTTCTTCATAAGCCGCATTGATGCGCTGGTGGACCCGCTGCTGGAAAAACTCGTTACACAAAGCGGCAAGGAGGCAGACCTCGCGAAAACGGTGCGCGGGCAAGTTGCCATCGCGAGCGCGAAGATTGCCTACCAAATCTACAAAGAGATCTTCGGCAACGACCGATTCAAGAAGCTGGCTGCTCAGGGCGCTCGTGTCCAGCGGCTGCTCTGGGCCAGCACCAGCACCAAGAACCCGGACTACAGCGATGTGAAATACATCGAAGCCCTCATCGGACCGGACACGGTCAATACGGCCCCGCTGGAAACCCTTGACGCCTACCGCGATCACGGAGAGCCGAAAGCCCGGCTTGAACAAGATGTCAAGGAAGCCCGCTGGGTGTTGGAGCGACTGCCGGAACTGGGCATCAGCATCGACAATGTGACGCGGCAACTTGAGGACGAAGGAGTCGAAAAATTCAACAAACCGTTCGACAAGCTGATGGAGACCTTGACGCAAAGGTCACAGCGGCATTTGACGAGGGAGTCATGAAAGTAAGTCCTTATGCAGGAAAGCCGGCCGAAGCATCGATGCTGGTGAATGTACCTAGACTCGTCACGGCCTACTATACGCAGGCGCCTGACCCTTCAGTGCCGGAACAACGGGTTGCCTTCGGGACCTCCGGGCATCGCGGCTCTTCGCTGGACCACGCCTTCAATGAGGAACATATTCTGGCAATCACCCAGGCTATCTGTCTCTACCGCAAGCAGCAGAGTATCGACGGGCCGTTGTTCATGGGCATGGATACCCATGCCCTGTCCGTGCCGGCCTTTGCCAGCGCGCTCGAGGTTCTGGCGGCAAACGGGGTGGAAGTCATGATCACGCAGGGGGACGAATATACCCCAACCCCTGCCGTTTCCCACGCGATTCTCACATACAACAGCGGGCGCACGACAGGACTTGCCGACGGAATCGTCATCACACCCTCACACAATCCGCCGCCTGACGGCGGGTTCAAATACGATCCTCCAAACGGCGGGCCGGCCGAAGCCGCCGTCACCGGCTGGATCGAGGCTAAGGCAAACGAGTTTCTCGAAAATGGCCTTCAGGGTTTGAAAAGGGTTTCTTTCGAGAAAGCTCTTCGCGCCCCCACGACGCACCGGCACGACTATCTCGGTGCTTACGTTAGCGATCTCGCCAACGTGATCGACATGGACGTCATTCGCGCAGGGAAGATCCGCATGGGAGTCGATCCGCTGGGCGGCGCCGGGGTCCACTACTGGGGGCCGATTGCCGAACGCTACGGTTTGAACCTCACGGTCGTGAACGAGGCCGTCGATCCGACCTTCCGTTTTATGACTGTTGATTGGGACGGCCGGATCCGCATGGACCCATCCTCACCCTATGCGATGCAAAGGCTGATCGGCCTCAAGGATCGCTTCGATATCGCTTTTGCCTGCGACACCGACCACGACCGGCACGGGATCGTAACCAGGAGCGGGGGGTTGCTTGCTCCCAATCACTACCTTTCGGTCGCCATTTTCTACCTTTTCCAACACCGGCCGAAATGGCGCAAGGAGGCGGCAGTCGGAAAAACTGTGGTGAGCAGCCAGATGATCGATCTTGTCACCGCCAAGCTTGGCCGTAAGCTCGTTGAGGTTCCGGTCGGATTCAAGTGGTTCGTCGATGGCCTGCTCGACGGCTCACTTGCCTTCGGGGGCGAAGAGAGCGCGGGGGCGTCTTTTGTCCGTCTGGACGGCAGCGTCTGGACGACGGACAAAGACGCAATCGTCCCGGCTTTGCTCGCAGCAGAGATGACTGTGCGGATGGACCGTGATCCCGGCGAGATTTACACCGAACTCACACGCGAGTTCGGTGAGCCGATTTACGATCGCGTTGAGGCATCGGCCACCCCGGAGCAAAAGAAGTTGCTGGAGAGACTCTCGCCGCAACAGGTTCGGCTCACGGACCTGGCCGGTGAGAAAATAGAGACTATCCTCACCTGCGCGCCTGGCAATGGCGCGCCCATCGGCGGGTTAAAGGTAATAGCAGAAAGCGGATGGTTCGCGGCGCGTCCGTCAGGGACCGAGGACATCTACAAAATTTATGCAGAGAGCTTCCGTGGGGCCGATCACCTGCGCCGCATCCTCGAGGAAGCACAGACGATTGTCAGCGATACTCTGACGTCGGCGCCGAGCCAAAACTGAAGGAGAAACCATGAGCAAACAAACCCGCGCCAGCCACCCCATTCACAATTTTCTACCCATGGATATCGAGGGGTTCGATTCCCTGGTCGAGTTGGCCTTGAATCTACGCTCGTCGTGGCATCATGCCACCGACGAATTGTGGCGGCAGATTGATCCCGAACTGTGGGAAATCACTCATAACCCCTGGGTTGTCCTGCAGACGGCCTCGCGTGATCGGATCGAGCGCGTATTGGCCGATTCCGTTTTTCGGAAAAACGTCGGTGACATGGTGCAGATCAGGCGGCAAGTGCTGGAGGCGCCCGCGTGGTTTCAGCAGAATCATTCGCAGGCGCCCCTGACCTGCGCCGCTTATTTCAGCATGGAATTTATGTTGAGCGAAGCTTTGCCCATCTACTCCGGGGGACTTGGCAACGTGGCCGGCGATCAGCTCAAGGCCGCCAGCGACCTGGGCGTGCCGGTAGTCGGAGTGGGGCTGCTCTACCAGCAAGGCTATTTTCGCCAGGTGATCGACAAGGACGGAGCCCAGCAGGCCCTCTTCCCGTACAACGACCCGGGACAGTTGCCGATCACGCCTGTGCGCCAGGAAAACGGCGAGTGGCTGCGGGTGGAGATCCACCTGCCCGGGTACTCGGTCTGGCTGCGCGCCTGGCAGGTCCAGGTCGGCAGAGTGAAACTTTATCTGCTGGACAGCAATGACGCGGCGAACTTCCCCGCACATCGAGGGATTACCAGCGAGCTGTATGGCGGAGGACCGGAGTTGCGCCTCATCCAGGAAGCGATCCTTGGGATCGGCGGATGGCGGCTGCTTGTTGCGCTTGGCCTCCGGCCGGAGGTCTGTCATCTGAATGAAGGGCATGCAGCCTTTGCCGTGTTGGAACGCGCCCGCAGTTTCATGCAGGAGACCGCGCAACCCTTCGAAGTCGCGCTGGCCGCCACTCGATCGGGGAACCTCTTCACCACGCACACGGCAGTGCCCGCCGGCTTTGACCGTTTCACTCCGGCCCTCATCGAACAATACCTCGGTGGTTATGCCGAGTCTCTCCTCGGCATAACACTAAACGATCTGCTGGCCCTTGGCCGCCAGAACCCGGACGACTCGTCGGAAAGTTTCAACATGGCCTATCTGGCAATCCGGGGGAGCGGGGCGGTCAATGGCGTGAGTCGCTTGCATGGGAAAGTCAGCCGGTATCTCTTCGAGCCCCTCTTTCCCCATTGGTCGGCGATTGAGGTGCCCGTTGGACATGTGACCAACGGAGTCCACATGCCGACCTGGGACTCGGCGGCGGCCGATGATCTTTGGACTGAAGCCTGTGGAAAGGACAGATGGCTGGGGACGACCGAACCCCTGGCGCGGGACATTCGCAGCGTCTCCGACGCCAGGCTCTGGCAATTTCGCACCGCCTCCACTAAGTCTCTTGTTGAATACGCTCGAGAGCGATTGTCAGGGCAACTGGCCGTCTCCGGCGCGCCGCCCGAGGAGGTTGACGCGGCCAAACATTTATTTGATCCCAGCGCTTTGACACTGGGCTTTGCGCGGCGCTTCGCGACCTACAAGAGGCCGAACCTGCTCCTGCACAACCCGGAGCGGCTGCTTCGTCTGTTAACAAATTCCGGGCGCCCGGTGCAACTCATCGTCGCCGGCAAGGCCCATCCGGAGGACCATGCAGGGCAGGCTTTGATCCATGAATGGATAAATTTCATCCGCCGGCCCGAGGCCCGCCCCCATGTGATCTTTCTAAGTGACTACGACATGCACTTGACCGAACAACTGGTGCAGGGGGTGGACGTCTGGATCAACACGCCGCGGCGGCCCTGGGAGGCGTGCGGAACGAGCGGAATGAAGGTGCTCGTAAATGGAGGCATCAATCTCTCTGAATTGGACGGCTGGTGGGCGGAAGCCTACGCGCCGGAAGTTGGGTGGGCTCTGGGGGACGGCCTGGAGCATGGCGACGATCCGGCCTGGGACGCTGCCGAAGCCGACGCGCTTTACGACCTGCTTGAGCGGGAGGTGATCCGGGAGTTCTATACCCGCGACGATAGGGGCATTCCCACCGCCTGGATCGCGCGGATGCGTGAAAGCATGGCTCGTTTGACGCCCCTCTTCTCCGCCAGCCGTGCGGTGCGCGAATACACCGAGCAACACTACCTCCCGGCTGCCGCCGCCTACCTTGAGCGCGAGGCGAACAAAGGCGAAGTGGGCAGGCAAGTGGTCAATTGGCAGCACGAGGTGGACCGGAAGTGGGACTCGTTGCGCTTCGGAGACTTGCGGGTCGAAACCAAGGCAGACAACCACGTCTTTGAAGTCGAAATCTTTCTGAACGATCTCGACCCGAATGCGGTCCGAGTTGAGCTTTATGCTGACGGAATCAACGGCGGCGATCTCGTACGTGAGGAAATGAAGTGCATTCGCCAACCGGCCGGCGCATCGGGCGGCTACGTTTACACCGGGGCTGTGCCTGCGGCCCGCCCGGCGACGGACTACACGGCGCGGGTGATACCTCAGCGCTCCGGGGTGGCGGTCCCGTTGGAATCCGCTCGAATCCTGTGGCACCGATGATGAAAACGCCCAAATGCGAGTTGCACGATTATATCCCCGAGATCTCCGAGCGCACTGACGTTCGGCTGGGCTTTCCTCTGCCTTTGGAGACCCGGGAAATGGGAGAAGGGGTTAATTTCTCCATTTTCAGCCGTAACGCCAGCCGCGTTCGACTGGAGTTGTTCGATCATCCTGAAGACGCGGCGCCCTCCCCCTGGGATTTTGCATCGAGCATTCTTCACACGGATTACAGGTCCACAAGCGCGAAACTGGCTTCGTTAGAATTTAAGAATGACGAAGGAGTCATCCATGAAACCGGCTAATCCACACATCCTCACGATCAATGGTGGCTCGTCGAGCATCAAGTTTGCGCTGTTCGAGGCAGGGGACTCGCTCCGACGGATTCTGGAGGGCGAGATCGAGCGGATTGGACTGCCGGAGGCTACCTTTCGGGTGAAAGGCTTGGACCGGGCGGACAACTTTTCGCGGTTAGTGGCGGCGCCAGACCACACGGCGGCGGTGGGTCATCTGATGGATTGGATCGAGGAACGCAGCGGGCGTGATGCATTGACCGCTGTGGGGCATCGCGTGGTGCATGGTGGGCCGAAGTATGGAAAGCCGCAGCGAGTCACTGCGGAAATGGTTGAGGATCTGCACCGGCTCACTCCGTTCGATCCTGAGCACCTGCCGGAGGAGATCCTGTTGACCAGGGCGTTTCATCGCCGATTTTCCCACCTGCCCCAGGTGGCGTGTTTCGACACGGCTTTTCACCATGACCTGCCGCGTGTGGCCCGGTTGTTGCCTATCCCTCGCCGCTACGAAGCGCACGGGGTGCGGCGGTACGGGTTTCACGGGCTGTCGTATGCGTTTCTAATGGGAGAACTGGCGCGCCTGGCCGGAACGGAAGCGGCACAAGGTCGGATCATGCTGGCCCACCTCGGCAATGGCGCGAGCCTTGCGGCAGTGCGTGAGGGCAAAACCCGTGGACACAAGCATGAGTTTCACCCCGACAGCCGGTGTGCCGATGAGCACCCGCTCAGGCGATCTCGATCCCGGACTGCTTTGGTTTCTGGCGCGCACCGAGGGCTTCAATGCAAAACGATTCAATGAGATGGTCAATTTCCAGTCCGGGCTGCTCGGCGTATCGGAGACCAGTCCCGACATGCGTGACCTGCTCAACCATGAAACACAGGACGTGCGGGCGGCTGAAGCGGTCGCGCTGTTTTGCTACCAGGTCAAGAAATGGATCGGCGCATTCGCGGCGGCCTTGGGCGGACTGGACACGCTGGTTTTCTCTGGCGGCATCGGAGAGAATGCGCCCACGGTCCGTGCCCGGATTTGCGATGGGCTGGGATTCCTTGGAATCGAACTCGAAGAAAAACAAAACATGGCCAACGCGGGCGTAATTTCCACGGCAGCCGGCCGGGTCCCTGTCCGCGTCATTCGCACCGATGAGGAATGGATGATCGCGAACACAGTTTGCCGCGTTCTAGGCCTGAGCTGTGAAAGCGACGCCATTGTGTATGAAGCATCCGGCGGGTTGTTATAACGCTTTGGAGACGTTTTAGCCTGACCGGGAGCACCGGGGGGGATCGGCAATGAGCGACGACAGTGGATGTCCTGACAGGACGAAAGGAGCACGAACATGACAACGGTCACGGCGCCACTCACCGAGCGACCGGCCTGGAAGGCCCTGGAGGCCCACTATCAAAAGGTTTGGAAGCTGCATCTCAGGGAACTCTTTGCGGACGATCCAGGTCGCGGCGAGCGGATGACCGCCGAGGCCGTGGGCCTTTACCTGGATTACTCCAAGAATCGCATCACCGATGAAACCCTCAGGCTGCTTGTGCAACTGGCCGAAGAATTCGGCCTGCGAACCCGGATTGACGCCATGTTCCGGGGTGAAAAGCTAAACCTTACGGAGAAACGAGCCGTCCTGCACGTCGCCCTTCGCGCCCCGAAGGGAGCAGTCATCGTCGTAGACGGCGAAAACGTGGTGCCGCAGGTCAACGCCGTGCTGGAGAGGATGGCCGACTTTTGCGGCCGTGTCCGGAGCGGCGCATGGCTGGGCCACACCGGCAAACGTATTCGAAACGTGATAAACATAGGCATCGGGGGCTCCGACCTGGGGCCGGTGATGGCCTACGAGGCGCTAAAGCACTACAGCGAGCGTGCCATGACCTTCCGATTCGTTTCCAATGTCGATGGCACCGACTTCGCGGAGGCGGTCCAGGATCTTGATCCGTCGGAAACCCTCTTCATCATTTCTTCCAAAACCTTTACTACGCTGGAGACGATGACCAACGCCCACACGGCCCGCAACTGGTCGCTGGCGGGTCTCGGGGGCAACGAAAAATCGGTGGCCAGGCATTTTGTCGCGGTCTCGACGAACGCTGAGGAAGTGGCGAAATTCGGCATCGATACTGCCAACATGTTCGAGTTCTGGGATTGGGTCGGCGGGCGCTACTCCATGGACTCGGCCATCGGCCTCTCCACCATGCTGGCCATCGGCCCGGACAATTTCCGGGCCATGTTGGACGGCTTCCATCAGATGGACGAGCACTTCCGCACCACCCCGTTCGTGGGCAACCTGCCGGTGCTCATGGGCCTCCTGGCCTTCTGGTACAACAACTTCTTCGGCGCCCAGACCGTGGCGGTCCTGCCCTACGAGCAATATTTGAAGCGATTCCCGGCCTATCTGCAGCAGCTCACCATGGAGAGCAACGGCAAAAACGTCACCCTGGATGGAACCGAGATCGCATACCAAACTGGTCCCATCTATTGGGGCGAGCCGGGGACCAACGGCCAGCATTCTTTTTACCAGTTGATTCATCAGGGAACCAGACTCATTCCTGGTGATTTCATTGCCTTTGTCCAGCCGCTCAACCCCCTGGGCCGGCACCACGACATACTCCTCGCCAATGTCTTCGCCCAAACCGAGGCGCTGGCTTTCGGCAAGGCGGCCGAGCAAGTGAAAGCCGAGGGCACGCCGGGTTGGCTCGTGCCCCACCGAGTCTTCCAGGGCAACCGCCCCTCCAACACGATCCTCGCCGAGCGCCTTTCCCCGGAAACGCTTGGCAAACTCGTGGCTCTCTACGAGCACAGCGTCTTCACCCAGGGGACCATCTGGAGCATCAACTCGTTCGACCAGTGGGGTGTCGAGCTGGGCAAGGCTCTGGCCCAGCGCATTATCCCGGAACTGGAGAGCCGGGAGGAGCCCCGGCTCGGCCATGATAGTTCAACGAACACCCTTATCCGGCGCTACCGGAAGCTCAAGGAGACCTCCTAATGACTCTCGGCTTGCCCAAGCGGGTGGGAATCGCCACCGATCACGGTGGGTTTGGTTTGAAGGAAGAACTGGTAGCCCAGCTCCGCGCTGCAGGCTATGAGGTGGTCGACTTCGGTGCTCATGGTCTAAACCCTGGCGACGACTATCCCGATTTCGTCATTCCCCTGGCCCAGGCAGTGGCCGCGGGGAAGGTGGAACGCGGAATAGCCATCTGCGGCAGCGGTGTCGGCGCTTCAGTCTGCGCCAACAAGGTTCCGGGCATCCGCGCCGGCCTGGTTCACGACCACTTCTCCGCCAGGCAGGGGGTCGAGGACGATCACATGAACATTATCTGCATGGGCGGCCGGACCGTAGGACCGGCGGTAGCCTGGGACCTGGTGGAAACCTTCCTGGCGGCCGAATTCAGTGGAGCCGCGCGGCATCTGCGGCGCCTTAGCAAAGTAGCTTCTCTGGAAGCGTAGCCGATCTGCGACCGGCAAGGGGTCTGAACCGCTTTCCACGAGCCCTGATGAATGCTGCCAAATCTTGAGATCGCGACGACCCCGGGCCTTCTAACCGGCAGAAACAAACCTGGAGACTTTGCAACCCGAAAGGAATAACCCATGACGGACGAGCAAATGGCTCAATTGGCGATTAACACCATCCGTACCCTTTCTATAGACGCGGTCCAACAGGCCAAGTCTGGACACCCGGGCACGCCCATGGCGCTGGCGCCTCTGGTCTACACGATCTGGAACCGCGTCATGCGTTTCGATCCCCAAGACCCCATCTGGCCCAACCGAGACCGGTTCGTGCTCTCCAACGGTCACGCCTCGATGCTGCTCTGGTCCATGCTTTACCTCACCGGGGTTCAGGCGGTGAACGCCGATTACGAAATATTGGGACAGCCTGCGGTGAGCCTGGACGACATCCGCCGTTTCCGCCAGCTCGACAGCAAAGCCCCTGGGCATCCCGAATACCACTGGACCTCGGGGGTCGAGACCACCAGCGGGCCTCTTGGGCAGGGCATCGCCACCAGCGTCGGCATGGCCATCGGCCGGAAGTGGCTCGCCCAGCGGTACAACCAACCGGGATTCGACATCTTCGACTACGACATCTATGCCATTTGCGGGGACGGCTGCATGATGGAGGGCGTCGGGTCAGAGACGGCGTCACTCGCCGGCCATTTGGGCCTGGACAACCTCTGTTGGGTCTACGACAATAACCATATCACCATTGAGGGGAACACCCGCATTACCTTTACGGAAGACATCGCGGCCTTGTTCTTGGGTTATGGGTGGAATGTCCTGCGCGTTGGCGACGCCAACGACATTGACCGCATCCAAAATGCCCTGGAGACATTCCGACAGACGAAGGGCCGCCCAACATTTATTATCCTGGATAGCCACATCGGCTATGGTTCTCCTCACAAGCAGGACACCGCCGAGGCTCACGGCGAGCCCCTGGGCGACGAGGAGGTCCGCCTCTGCAAGCGATTCTACTGCTGGCCAGAGGATGCGCAGTTCTTAGTCCCCGAGGGCGTCCAGGAGCATTTCGCGGCCGGGATAGGGGCCCGGGGGGAGGAGGCCCGCCGCCGGTGGACGGAACTCTTCGGGGCCTACCGAGGCAAGTACCCGGATCTCGCCGCCGAAATCGACCATATGCAGCGCCGCGAGCTGCCCTCCGGATGGGACCGCAATCTTCCCGTGTTTCCGACCGACCCAAAAGGCTTGGCCGGGAGGGATGCCTCGGGCAAGATGCTGAACGTGCTCGCGCAGAACATTCCCTGGTTCCTCGGGGGGTCGGCGGATCTGGGGCCGTCGAACCGGACCACCCTTACGTTCGAAGGCGCAGGAGATTTCCAGGCCGGCAGCCCAGCGGGGAAAAACCTGCATTTCGGAATCCGCGAACACGCGATGGCTGCGATCGTCAACGGGCTCTCGCTGTCAAAGATTCGAGCTTTTGGCGCGACCTTTTTCATCTTCAGCGACTATGCCCGGCCGGCCATGCGGCTTTCGGCTTTGATGGAACTGCCCACCATCTTCATTTTCACTCACGATGCCATGGGAGACGGAGAAGATGGACCGACTCACCAGCCGGTGGAGCAACTCGCGTCGCTGCGGGCCATCCCAGGGCTGATCACGTTGCGGCCCTGCGACGCCAACGAAGTCGTCGAGGCATACCGCTACATCATGCAACTGCGCCACCAGCCTGCCGTGCTGGCGCTGTCCCGCCAACCCTTGCCGACCCTGGATCGGAGCAAATTCGCGCCGGCTGCTGGAGTTGCGCGTGGCGCCTACGTGCTGGCCGACGCCCCCGAAGGGAAACCGGAGGTGATCCTCATAGCCACAGGCAGTGAAGTCTATCTGGCCGTGGAGGCCCACGAGGAGCTTACGGCCGAGGGCATCCGCTCCAGGGTAGTCTCGATGCCGTCCTGGGAAATCTTCGATCAGCAGACGAAGGAATACCGAGAAAGCGTCCTGCCACCTAATGTGACGGCCCGGGTCGCGGTGGAGCAGGCCTCAACCTTCGGATGGGAGCGCTACGTCGGCTGTTCTGGCCACATCATCGGTATGAAGACGTTCGGGGCCTCGGCGCCCCTCAAGGAACTCCAGCGTAAGTTCGGGTTCGAGCCAGAACGAATAGTAGAGGCGGCGAAAGAGCAACTGGGGAGGAAGTAGCCGGGACCTGCTAAGCCAACGGTCACACCAACACTGACGGCACTAACGACGACTTGAGTTGGAACTGTGGTTGGGAAGGAGCGATGAACCATTTAGTCAAAACGATCAATGTTGGAAGGTAACCCTTTGATTCAGTCCTGGCGCGAGCTGCAAAGCAGAGCTGTGAAGGAAGTCCCGGGGTTACCTTCCTTTATCTTCAGCTATCGCTAATCCTGAAAAGGAGGAGTAAGATGAGATCTCCTGTGGAAAAAGTGGCAAAGACCCTGGGAGTCAAACTTCCAGAAGAATATGTGAGGTTCATGGAAAAATATGGAAAAAAGTTGCTCACCGATCCCATTAGCCGGCAAAGCTGGGTTTTAGGGCTGGGGGACGCTAATTTTGTTGAAGGTACAACGCTGGCATTTCGTTCCAAGTTACCAAACTTCGCACCAGAAAATGTGGTGATCGGGTACTCAGGCCTTAAAAAGATAATGATAGACAAGATCGAGGAAGAAATAGATGATTATGTGATGTTGAACACGCAGGACGGGAAGATTCTGTCTGTCGATTCTCTTGGAGCGACGAAAATAATCGCAGATGGTTTTGAAGATTGGGCGGGTTCAGAGATTCTGGCTGCTGAGCTTAGAGACAAATACGAGAGCACTCTAACTGTTATCCTGTTCGATGATGTTCTGAAGGCCGAAGAAGCTCGTGCAAATTTGCTGAAATTGCAGCACCAAGGCTACATCGATCTTGAGGATATTGTTGTAGTGGTGAAAGAAGCGGATGGAACAGCTAGACATCACCAAACTAACAAAATGACAAAAAAGGTGGCAGCAGTTGGAAGTTTAACAGGACTGATTGCCGGTGCACTTGTGTTGCATCCGCTACTGGGAGCAGCCATGGGTGCGGTTGCAGGAGCAATAACTGCTTCGTTTGAAGATGCAGGGATAGAAGATGATTTTATCATGGATTTGGCTGCGAATTTTAAGCCCGGATCGAGTGCATTGTTTACACTGGTGATCAGAGTGCAGCCAGAGACAGTGCTCGAGACTTTCCGTGGCTTTGGGGGCAAAATCCTGGTGACCTCAATGAATAAAGAGGAAGCGGCCAGACTGCAGGCAGATCTGGATGGGATCCAGGAGAACATATACAAGAACCAGGAATCTAAGCTGGATAGAATTAAATAGCTTGGCATCATTTCAGATGGATTTTAAAGGAATACCGCTGGCCGAGCACTCCAATCTATGATGTGACACATTATAACCTATTCGATAAGAGTCTACGGGTCAAATTTATACTACCAGTGACCTTTCAGTTGGCACGCCTGCGGAGAATTTTGTGGATGAGACCCTCATTTTTTTATTGACCAAGGGGTCAAATTTGCGGATAGTCATTGACCATAGGTCAATAAACTCTTTCGAAGGAAATTCGGACCGCCGTGCATTGTTTACAAGTGCTCAACCAGTCCCCTTGGGAGCGTCAGGGATAGTGGCAAAGGGAACGGAGACGCATACCGCTCTCTGGGGAACATCAGGAGCGGAACTTAAATGGCTAGACCCGCATTAAGTAAGGAAGAACGCTTCAGCCGACGCGCGGCTCTGCTGGACGCAGCCCTTCGTCTTTATCGTGAGCAAGAGACGTTCCCCACCGTGGCTAATATCGCGAAATCCGCGGGGGTCGCGAAGGGAGCTGTCTATCTGTGGTTCCGGAGTAAAGAAGAGATTTTTGTCGCGATTCTCGAAGACGCCTTCTTGGAGCTTATCGCCCGACTGATGCCTATTATCGAATACCTCGATCCTTGCCCGGAATTTGCGCCTGACTCTTTTGCGACTCAATACGTGAGACTTCTTGCTGAAGTACCGGATGTGGTGCCGCTCTCATCTGTTCTCAACAACATGTTAAAAGAAAACCTGCCAATCGAGTGTTTCTCGCGTCTGGACAGGAATGTCGGAGCCAGTCTATCCAAGGCTGGATCTTTGCTTGAGCAGCGCTTCGGCTGCCTGATGCGAAGCAAAGGAGCCGATCTCTTGCTCCATACATGGACTTTGACCATAGGTCTTTGGATAATGATGGACATTCCGGATGAAATGAAAAAGGTCCTAGACGACCCCACCCTGGCAACTTTTCGCCGCGGCTTCAGCACGGAACTCAAGACAGCAATCGCGCAATTATGGCGGGGGGCCATGATTCGCCAGTGAGCGGCGGCGCTAAGAGTTGCTCGGGAAAGTCGAAGTGGTGTAAATCCAGTGAAAGGACTCTTGCAATGCGATTTTTATCGGCCGTACGTTTCGTTTTGATCCTTTTTGTGCTGACTTCCTGCTCCCAGGGCAAAAATGCCGAACAGCCCGCCGCTAATGCGGTACCGATCAAGACGGGAAAGGTGCGGCACGTGCAAGGGCGCGAATTCGTATCGGTGAGCGGTACGGTGACATCGCCTGACTCATCGGTCCCGGTTTCTTTTCTGGTCTCGGGGAAGGTGATCCAGGTGGGGCCTCGGGAGGGCGATTACATTGAAAAGGGACAACTTCTGGCGGTAATAGACCCAATTGACTATAAACTGTCGCTTCTGGCCGCATCCGCGCAGGCCGGGCAGGCAAAGGTCTCCCTTGATCGAAGTAAAGACGAATACGCCAGGATGAAATTCCTCTACGACTCCAGGAGCCTTGCGGAAAATGACTTTGAAAAATTCAAGGCGGCCTATCTAAGCGCCAGACAGCAGGTGGATCAGGCAATCGCAAACGAAAAGCTGGCCAGAAAACGCCTGAACGATGCATCCCTTTACGCACCTGTAAGCGGTTTCATCTCGAAGCGTTCCATCGAACCGGGCCAGACTGCAAGCCCCGGGATTCCTGTCTTCGAAATCTCTAAGCTCGATCCAGTGGAGATCAATGTAGGCGTGCCGGAAACCGACATTCATCTCGTCAGGGTCGGCCAGACAGCGACCGTCACGATCCCGGCTTTGCCGGGTGAATCGTTCGAAGGGAAAGTTCGGGTCATCAACGTCTCGGCGGACTCGAATACACGAACGTACATGACGCGGATCGTGGTGCCCAATCCAGCCCATATCCTCCGGATCGGGATGGTTGCCGAGGCCAGGATTCAGGGAGACAGGGACATCAACCTGATAATGCTGCCCGCCGAGACCATTTTGCGGGACCCGCAGGGGGCCACGATTGTTTTTGTATACTACCCCGAGCAGGGGCGCGTCTATGCGAAGCGGGTCGAAACGGGAGTCGTTTACGGACGGGAGATTGCGATCAAAAGCGGCCTTTCAGGCGATGAGGCCGTGGTCTTTGCAGGCCAGGACAAGCTGCGGGACGGAACCATCGTCTCGTTAACGGGGGAAAGCGCCCCTGGAGGGCCACAAAACCCGCCTGATAAAAAAGAGGTGCTGTGATGGACCCGGTAAAGTTTTCTCTTCGCTACCCGACAGTTACCTTGATCCTTACCGCCATGGCCGTAGCAGTCGGACTTTATTCCTTCCTGTACATGCCGCGCACCGAAGACCCGACAGTCACCATTCGCACCGGCCTGGTAATCGCACTCTATCCGGGCGCAACCTCCGAGCAGGTCGAAAAGCAGGTAACAAAAACCCTGGAAAAACACATTTTCAAGTTTCCGGAAGTCCGCAAGGACAAAACCTATTCAACCAGCCGCCCGGGTCTGCTCATCATTAACGTGGAACTTGAAAGCAACGTGAAAAACTCGGACGTCATCTGGGCCAAAATTCGCCACGAGATGAACGAGGCCCGCCTAGCCGAGCTGCCCGAGGGTGTCCGAGGCCCTATCGTAAACTCGGACTTCGGCGACACCGTGGCAATGCTTCTCGCGATACACGGAAAGCGGTATGGCTACCGCGAGTTGCGAGACTACGTGGACACAATTCAGGATGAGCTGCGAACGATTCGTGAAGTGGGCAAGCTGGCCATGTATGGCGAGCAAGGCGAGCAAATCTGGATAACCGGCGACCTGCAGCGCATGTCGCAGTATTTCGCGGACCCGCTTAACGTGTTCCAGGCCCTCAGGCAGCGGAATATTATCGAGAGCTCCGGCCATTTTGAAGCTGATCGGACGAAAATTCCCCTGCGCACCACCGGCCTGTTCAATACGGAAGAACAGATCAGGAATGTTCTGGTGGACGTCTCCCGCACGGGCCAACCTGTCTATATCCGCGACTTTGCCGAGGTGGAGCGGCGATACCAGGACCCGACGTTCATGGTGCGCTACGACGGCGAGCCGAGCCTGCTGTTGTCCGTTGAAATGCAGAAGGGAAAAAATATCGTCGAGCTCGGCGACAGTGTTCGGGATATCTTTAACCGCCTCAACGCTCTGCTGCCGCCGGATGTCCGGATCGATCTCATCGCCAATCAGCCTGAGGTCGTCAAGGAAAGCATCACGCATCTGAGCCATGAATTCATGGTGGCCATAGCATCTGTTATTTTCGTCACGATAATACTGCTGCCCATCCGGGTGGCAGTGATCGCGGCGCTCGCCATTCCAATAAGCATCCTCATGACCCTCGGGGCAATGAACGCCATCGGCGTCGCGCTGCATCAGGTCTCCATCGCTGCGCTCATAGTGGTCCTCGGGATCGTCGTGGACAATGCCATTGTCATTGTAGACAATTACGTCGATCTGCTCGACCGCAAGGTCCCGATAGAGGAGGCGGCCTGGCGCTGTGTCTCCGAAGTGATCGTTCCGGTCCTTGCCGCAACCGCGGCCATCATCTTTTCTTTCCTGCCCCTGCTGATCCTTACGGGATCGGCCGGCGAGTTTATCCAAGCTCTTCCGATAACCGTCGCCATTGCCCTGGTTGTGTCGACCATTGTGGCCGTCATGCCGACACCGATTTTTTGCCGGTCCTTGGTCAAAAAAGGGCTCCACGATCACGAAAAAGACCCAGTCACCCCGGCTAAAGAGAAGTTCAACTTCTTAAACCTTCTCCAGGCCGGCTACAGGGTGGTTATTGCCGTTTTCATGCGCTATAAGGTCCCGGCCATGGTTTTTGGGGCAGGCGCCATCGTGATCGGGGTAGTCCTCTTCAGAATAGTGCCTCAGCAGTTTTTTCCTTCGGCAGAGCGCAACCAGTTCGTGGTCGACGTATGGATGGCCCAGGGCACGCGAATCGAGGAGACGGACGCGGTGATGCACCGGATAGAAGCGTACATGAAGGGGAGAAAGGAAATCGAGCATTTTGCAGCCTTTATCGGCCAGAGTGCACCGAGGTTTTACTACAATGTCAACCCCCAGCAGCCGGATGCCGCCTACGGGCAGTACATCGTAAACACCCATTCAGCGAAGCAAACCCCGGCATTGGTGAACGATCTCCGGAAATCCTTTACCTTGGTGGCCCCCGAAGCGATGGTCATCGTGAAGGAAATGCAGCAGGGGATGTCCTTGGAGGCCCCTGTCGAGGTGCGGATCGTGGGTGAGGATATCCGGGAATTAGAGCGCATCGGCTCGCAGGTGGAGGGACTGCTCGTTCAAGTCCCTTTTTCGGATTTCGTACACCGTGACTACTTCAACGAATCCTGCATGGTGGACTTAAAGGTCAATGAGGAACTGGCAAACAGACTCGGAATAACCAATTCTTCAATATCGAAGATGGTGGACGGGGGATTCGATGGGCTTCCGGCGAGCACGTTCTGGGAAGGCGACAGGTCGGTCACCATCCTGCTCCGTCTTGCACAGGCGTCCCGCTCCTCTTTCAGCGACGTGGGTGATGCCTACATCAGCTCTCAGTTGACCAAGGCCAGGGTGCCGCTTCGCGCCGTCTCCACGCTGGAGCCGGAATGGCAGACCAGCAGGCTCGTGCGCCGCAACGGCGTGAGGACCCTGACTGTTCGAGCCTTCGTGGACAGCGGCCATTATGCATCGGAGCTCCTCGATGCGGCACGGCCGGCCATTGAAAAGCTGCCGCTCCCGCCGGGGTACAGGATTGAATACGGAGGGGATAAGCAAAACACCGACGAGACAATGCCCGAGATGCTGACTGCGCTCAGCATAAGCCTTGTCGCCATCTTCCTCACCTTGCTTATCCAGTTCAAAAGCGTATCGGAGACCCTGGTCGTCATGTCCTCGATTCCTCTCGCGCTGCCCGGCGCCGTCCTGGGACTGATAATTACACACAACCCGTTCGGGTTTACCGCTTTCATGGGACTAATCGCCCTCTGCGGGATCGTGGTGCGAAACGCAATAATTCTCATCGACTACACTAACGAGAGGATGCGAGAGGGACACTCGCTTGAGCACGCTGCAATGGAGGCGGGCGAGCGCCGCCTTCGGCCGATCTTTCTGACCACAATGGCCGCAGCCGCCGGAGTACTGCCGATGATCCTTTCCAAGTCAAGCTTATGGAGTCCCCTGGCGAGCGTTCTCGCCGTTGGACTGATCTGGTCCATGTTCATCACCCTGCTCGTGGTCCCGGTGCTGTTCGTAGTAGTCAAGTCGCGCATGATCAAGCCTTCTTCGGCTGCCGTGGCGACAATGCTCATCGCGGGGTTGATCTTGGTTGCGAATCCGGCTTGTGCGGAAACAAAGCGCCTCACCCTGCCCGAAGCTGTCGATCTCGCCCTCAAAGGGAACTCCGCGCTCAAGATTGCCCGCTTCAAAGTGGACGAGAAAGGGAAGAAGGTGGCTTCCACCTCGGCCGACAACTTTCCGCACCTGTCCAATTTTTCCTTGTACCAGGGCACTTCCGAATCACAACTCGTAACCCTGCCGTTGCCGGGTATAGGTACAATTCCTGTCAGCCAGAGCCTTACAAAGGGTTCTTCTACGTTTTTTCTCAACGGTACGGTCCTTGGCCAGCCCGTGACGCAGCTCCTGAAAATCCACGAAGCCACCGTAATTGCGCGATCCGACCAGAAGGTGGCGGAGGCGGACGTAAAAAAGGGGGAAAATGATGTCATTTATGTCGTGCACCAACTCTACTACGGCCTTCTTACGGCCAGTAAACAAAAGGATGCGGCGGAGGCCGGGCTAAAGGCGGCCGAGGAAAGCCTGCGCGAGGCCGAGAAAGCGGTCCGTGCCAGGAACCTTCTTGAAGTTGGCCTCAACGAGGCACGGACGGTCGTTTTGCAAAACAAACAATCTCTTATAGCGGCGAATATCCAGATTTCAGACCTTAATGCGGAACTGAACCAGCTTTTGGGGCTGCCCCTCGCTACACAGTTGGAGCTATCCGACCCCGGTCCTTCCGAGGTGCCTGTTGAAAGTCGTGATTACTACCTGCAGGCCGCGCTTTCAGGAAACCCGGAGATTGAATCAGCAAAAGCCACGGTGGTAAAGGCCCAGGGCGGAGTGAGAGCGGCCCGGGACGAATACATCCCCGATGTAACTCTTTTCGCCGCCAATACGTACCAGGAAGGTGCGTCGTTTCTCAAAAACAATGTCGGCACATTTGGGGTCATGATGTCATGGGATATCTGGGACTGGGGCAAACGCGACGCCGTCATAGGCGAACGCTGTGCACAGCTTTCGCAGGCCCGGGAAAACGTCCACAGGATAAATGACGAAGTAACGGTCGGACTGGACAATGCGTACAGGAAGCTTGAGAATACAAAAAGCATGATGGATGTTGCCAGGGAGGCGCTCGCATTACAGCGGGAAAGGCTGCGCCTGGTTTCCGACCAGATCAAAACCTCTACTGCCAGCTACGCAAAATATAACGAGGCGGTCGCGGCCGTCAAAAAGGCTGAATCAGACGAACTCCAGGCGCGCTTGGGATATGAGCTTGCCGTAGCGGAACTCGATCGCATTGCAGGAACATACGGGCGTAGAGAATGAGGAGCGGATCGCCCATTTCTCCACACGCGAACGTTTTAGGTAATTGGAGAACGCCGTGACAGTGGAAAACCAAGTCCTGGATCATGGCGGTCCCAGGAATAACGGCTTCCATCCCTGAGACGCAGGCCCGGTTGATGGTGGCGGCGGTAACCGTTTCCGGCCGTCAATGCCCTTACACGGGCCACATTCATGCTGTCTTCAGGTTCGACGCAATCCGTAACAGACGTCATCGATCAGGGCGGGATCGATGACGGCCCGTAGCTGCATCGAGATCGCGCAGAGTTCCTCCAAAGCTACCAATGGCCGTGCGGCAGGCCGAAACGATAACAACGTCTTTCACTCTTTTATCCCCTTCGCTGTTGGATACTAAACTACTTCGCACGTTCAGCGAGAACGTTTTTGGGTAAGCGTTGATAAGATCTTTGCCGATTTCCCTGCGCCTGATGAAATCCAGCGCCGCTATATCGAGTTCGTCCTGGAGAGGACTGGGGGTCGTATCGGGGGGGGATTAGAGGGGCAGCCGAAATCCCAGGAATGAAACGAACCTGCTCAACAGCCGCATGGAAAAACTTGGAATGCGCAAGACATCTTAAGTATTATGTTTCGCTGTAGGAGTCCTCGCCAATCTTAGCCTGCAAATCGGACAGTTTCTAAGAACACCCTCGAAACGCTCCTTGTGACTCACTGGGCTCATTATATCGATCAGATTCAGGCCGTCGGCCGGAAAAGATTTCCCTTCAGAAGCAGTGACTTGGGTCTGCAGCGACCAAAAGAGGTGGTGAGGGATGATTGGTGAAAACTGGAGCAGAGAGCATCAGGATCAGAATAACATTTCCTGCTTGTTCTTGAAGTAGTAATAGAGCAGGGAGTTTCGACAGGGATGCTTATGTCTCAGTTCTCTGATCTATTAAGAATACGAACGTATATTATTTTTAACTCAAGTATAAGGAATTGCTTGTTAAATAGACTGAGATATCCTATATATAAATTATTAAATTAGGGTTTTCGTATTATTCATAGGTGCTTACAAGAAGGAGGCGTATTAAATGCGAGTAATCGGCTATCTCAGAGTTTCCAGCACTGATCAGGATTTGTCGAATTGCAAAAATCAAATCCTCCACTTTGCCAACGAGAAGCGCCTTGGTAGCGTGACCTGGATTGAAGAAACTGTGAGTGGTACCGTCGATTGGAAACAAAGGGAGCTGGGAAAGGTACTCCAGCAACTCAGTCCTGGTGAT
>Ga0187862_10001021_pt1 | contig 30538 bp, 30 predicted proteins | sample June2016WEW_10_1_FD_133003 | JGI IMG/M metagenome (GOLD analysis project Ga0187862, IMG submission 133003) | Peatland microbial communities from SPRUCE experiment site at the Marcell Experimental Forest, Minnesota, USA - June2016WEW_10_150 | ecosystem: Environmental > Terrestrial > Soil >...
ACGTTTGTGACGCCGCCGACGGTGGCCTCGATCGAACCGTCGTCGGGTACGACGCTTGGTGGGACGTCGGTGACGATCAAGGGCACTGGGTTCTTGTCGGGTTCGACGGTCACGATCGGTGCGACCGCGACGAGCGTGGTGGTTGTCAGCGAAAAAGAAATCACGGCGAAAACGGCTGCTGGTGCGGCCGGCAAAGACGAAGTCGTGGTCAAGACCTCGGGCGGGATCGCGTCGAGCGGGGGCCCGGAATTCACATATGTGACGCCGCCGTCGGTGACGTCTGTGACCCCGGCGGAAGGCTCGTCAGACGGTGGCACCTCGGTGGTCATAAAAGGAACTGGGTTCGTAACGGGCGCGACGGTGAAGATCGGGAACGAAGCGACCGGTGTGACGGTGGTCTCGTCGACTGAAATCACGGCGACGACTGCTGCGACGGCTGCTGGGAAAGACGAAGTCGTCGTGACGGACGAAAAAGGTGTGTCCTCGGGTGGCTCGTCGTTCACGTATGTCGCGCCGCCGACAGTTACGTCGATCACGCCGAACGAAGGCGCGCCGGGCGGTGGGACCGCGGTGAAAATCAAAGGCACAGGGTTCAAGAAAGGCTCGACCGTCACGATCGGAAAAGCGGCGAAATCTGTGACGGTCGTCTCGGAAACGGAAATCACGGCCACGACGCCTGCCCATTCGGCGGGCGAAGTCGAAGTCGAAGTCGAAGACGAATTCGGCTCGTCGAGCAGCGGCCCGAAATTCACGTTCACTTGATCCCTGGATCATGAGGCATGCGGCTGACCGCCATGGCGCGTCAGCCGCACCCGCCGATCTTGGTGCGCTGGCCTCGGGGTAGCCCCCGGGGCCAGGCAGGCGTTGTGAGGAGGGATCGGCGTCGTGGAACTCAGCCACGCGCGCGCGTGCCGCGATCTCGGTAAGCGCGAACCTTTTTGCGGTTGCCGCAGACAGCCATCTCGCACCAGACCCCGGAGCGGTTGCGCGAACGATCGTAGAAGGCCCACTGGCAGTCATCTGCGCGGCATGCCTTGACGCGTTGCCAGGAGCCATCCCCGAGTGCCTCCGCCAGGGGAATCAGCAGCCGCGCGAGTGCGCCGGCGAAGCCATCGGCGCTCGGGGCGAGGCTGACGGAGCCGTCCGCTGCGAAGTGCACGCCGAGCTCGCCGCGACGCGCCGCCAGCTCGAGCTCGCGGCCGGCCTCCTGATCGGGCGCGGCTCCATTGTTGGCCAGCATCAGCGCACGCAGCGCGTCGCGTAGCTGGAGCGCCTGCCGGTGCTGGGCGTCGCTTGGCGGCGCCGCCGCGGGCGCCAGCAGGTGCGCCTGGACAAGCCACGCCGACAGTCCGTCGGTGCTCGACAGCACGTCTGTGTTCTCGTCGATGTCGAGCGTGTTGACGAAGTCGATCACCAGATCGAGCGAATGGGGGGCGTGGGGAGAGTGCGTGTCCGTCACCAGTGTAGTACTGTAGCCGGTTACAACACCAGCTAAAGCCTTATGGGGGTGTCAGATGCTATCGCAGGGTCTCGAATACGCCGACGGCGAGAACTTCTCGATCGGTCACGGGCATCTCGGCGCGCGGGCGTTCCGGAAGGGCCCGCTCGCGCAGCTCGCAGCCCATCTGCGCGCTCGTTCGCTCGACCAGGCACTGATCGCAGGCGCCGACCCTGGCGGCTCAGCGTCACTGACAGCACGCGCCGCGCAGCTGACCGCATGGCGCACCCGTGTGCAGATCGCGGACGGGCTCGAGCGCGTGGTGCGGGCTGCGCTTGAGCCCCCGAGACGCTGGTCGGCTGTCTCGGCGGCTGGCCCAGCGCTCGCCAACGCCGCCGAGCTGATCGAGCTCGCAGCGTTGCTTCGCCGCGACACTCCGTTGTACGCGCGCGGCATCGCCATCCTCAACCAGCTGTTGGCCGACGGAGGTGGGCCGGTCTACCGCGGCGCGGCCGAGAGCCTCGCCTGTGCGCTCCGCGACGCACGCGCTGCCGCGCTCGACGGTTGACCGGTCTTCTTGCGGATTCCCGATCGGACTGGCCCGTCGGAGCTGGCACGGACTGGCCCGACGCGCAGGCCAGGGGCGCTCCTAGACTCGTGCCCATGACAACCACGCCGGCAATCCCCCAAGCTGCAGAGCCGCGACTGGAGATGCGTGCGGCGCTTCCGGACGTCTACAGGGCGCAGCTGCGCCTCAGCCAGGCCGCCGGCGACGCGTTCCTGGCCGCGGGACTGACGCAGGCGCTGCTGGAGCTGCTGCGGATTCGCGCCTCGCAGATCAACGGCTGCGCGTTCTGCATTGACATGCACATCAAGGACGCGCGTCACGCGGGCGAGGCGGAGGACCGCATCTACCTGCTCGACGCTTGGCGTGAGTCGCCGCACTACGACACGACCGAGCGCGCCGTCCTCGCGCTGGCGGAGGCGGTCACGCTCGTGTCCGCAGACCACGTTCCCGACGAGGTATGGGAGGCTTCCGCGACAGTGCTGAACGCCGGGCAGCTCGCCGCGGTGATTGCCGCGACGGTTGCCATCAACGGCTGGAACCGGATCGCGATCGCGACGCGCATGGCGCCCGGCAGCTACCAGCCCGCGTAAGCGCTTGCGCCGATTCCGAGCCGATCTGGCGAGCGTGCGAGCTGGCGAGTATCGTCACTCGTCGTGAGTGACCGGGACCTCGACGTAGTCGTCTTTGGCGCCACCGGCGTGACGGGGCGCCAGGTCGCCGCGTACCTCGCCGAACGCGCTCAGGAGACCGACATCCGCTGGGCCGCAGCAGCGCGCGACGCGAGCAAGGCCGCGAGGGTATTGAGCGAGGCGGGGGTGAGCGCGCCGGAGACGATCACCGCAGACGTCGCCGACGCAGGCTCGCTGGCGGCGATGGCCTCGCGTGCGCGCGTGCTTCTCAACCTCGTCGGCCCTTACACGCGATACGGCCGGCCGGTGATCGAAGCGTGCGTCGCGGCCGGGACCAACTATGCCGATCTCACGGGCGAGATCCCGTTCGTACGGGCGATCATCGACGACTTCGACGGACCGGCCGCCGCGGCCGGGATCAAGCTGGTCCAGGTGTGCGGGTTCGAGGCGCTGCCTCCCGACCTCGCGGTGATGCTCGCCCGCGAGACCGCACACGAGCGCTGGGGGGAGCAGCTCGCGAGCGTCGATCTCGATGTCGCGTTCACCCCGCCGCCGGGAATGCCGCGCCCCTCCGACGGCATGTCCGGGGGCACGCTGCAGAGCATGTTCGCCGTGACGGGCTCGGAGAACGTGCAGCTGATCACCGACCCTGCAGCCCTGATCACCGACCCGGTGCCTGCGGCGGCGGTGCGCCGCGTGAGCCCAATCGCGCTGGCTCCACGGCGGCGCGCGGACGGCGCGGTGATCGCGCCGATGGCGCCCGCCGCGTTCATCAACCCCGCCGTGATCCAGCGCAGCGCCTACCTGATGTCCTCAATCGAGGACGGCTCGGCCGAGCCATTCCGCTACTGGGAGGGGCTGGCGCTGAGCGGCGGAACGGCCACGCTGCCGCTGCGCTGGGGCGTCGCGGGCGCCCTGTCGGCCTCACAAGTCGCTCTTCGCAGCCTGTCTCGGGCGACGCCCGCGCTCAGGCGCAGGGTCGGCGGGGCATTGGCACGGATCGTTCCCAGCTCGGGGTTCGGACCCGCGGCCGACCGCCTCGAGGGTTGGAAATGGGCGATGCAGGTGCGCGCCACCAGCACCGTCGGCAACGCAGTTGAGGTGATCGTCGATGCGCGCGGGCATCCCGGCTATCTGGCGACGGCCCGGATGCTGGGCGAGCTGGGGCTGCTGCTAGCCGAGGACGGAGCCACGCCCGAGCGGGCGGGCTGCCTGACCCCCGCTGTGGCGCTCGGCACCGCCTGCAGTGAGCGCTTCGAGCGCGCAGGCGTGCGTTTCTCGGTCACCGCCCCGGCGCGGTCTGCGCCGGTCCGGCAGTGAGTCGCGCGCGACCCCGCGCGGCGGTCACCGCCGCGCTCAGCGTGTCGATGTCGTAGGCGCCGTAGTGGCGCCGGCCGTTGACGAAGAACGTCGGTGTGCCCGAGACGCCGCTCTCGTCGGCGCTTGCGACGTCTTCGCTCACGCGCGCTGCGTACTCGCGGTGGTGCAGCTCGGCGATCATGCGGTCGGCGTCGAGTCCGATCTCCTTGGCGTACTGCGCAAGATGGCTTGGCAGCAACTCGCCCTGGTGACCGAGCAAGGTGTCGTGCATCTCCCAGAAGCGGCCCTGGGCGTGAGCCGCCTCCGAGGCCTCGGCGGCGAGCTGCGCGTTCGGGTGCACGTCGTTGAGCGGAAGGTGGCGCCAGACGTAGCGAACGTCCTCGCCGAACGAGGCCAGCAGCTCGCGGATTACCTGCTCTGCCCGCCCGCAGTACGGGCACTCAAAGTCGCCGTACTCGACGAGCGTGACCGGTGCGTCCTCGGCGCCGCGGATGTGATCGCGCTCGGGATCCACCTCACGGGAGAGGTCGAGGATGTCCTCCGCAGTGCCCGCGATCTGGCGTGCGCGCACGTTGGCCGGCAGGCGCCTGACGAGCTGCAGCACCGACCACGCGAGCGCCGGCGCGATCACCACCGAGCCGAGCGCGCCGAGCTTGGCCTCTTCCAAGTGCTGGCCGCTGAAGGCGAGGCTCGAGATCAGCAGCGAGACCGTGAATCCGATGCCCGCGAACGCGCCGCCAGCGGCCAGCAGCGGCGGGCTCAGCGGCGAGCGCGGGCCGCGTACCATTGGCCGCGACGCCAGCCACGAGGCGCCCGCGATGCCGAGCGGCTTGCCGGCCACGTAGCCGACGAGGATGCCCAGCGTGATCGGCGAGCTGACTGCGTCTTCAAGCAGGTGTCCGCTCACGTGCACGCCAGCGTTGGCGAGCGCGAACAGCGGCACGATCACGTAGCCGGTCCACGGATGCAGTCCGTATTGCAGGCGCTCGTTGGGCGAGATCGCGGACATCACCCCCTGCTGGGCCGAGCGCGCGAGCTCGGGTGTGGGCTGCTCGCGAAACGAGCGTGCGAGATCGGTTGCGCGCTCGAGATCCTCGCGTGCAGGCGAGTAGGCGCTCGTGGCAAGCCCGACCGCCAGACCCGAGATCACGGGGTCCACGCCCGCCTCGAACATCGCGATCCACAGCCCCACCCCGACCGTCAAGGACACCGGCCGCCGCCATTCCGGTGCGTATCGCAGCGCCAGCAGCGCGCCGAACAGCGCCGCCGCGATCGCCAGCGCGAGCAGTGACACGTGCGCCGTGTAGACGGTCGCGATCACGAGCAGCGCACAGAGATCGTCGACGACCGCGAGCGTCAGCAGGAACACACGCAGGCGCGTGGCCGCCCGCGGCGTCAGCACCGCGACGGCGCCCAGCGCAAAGGCGGTGTCGGTCGACATCGCCGCGCCCCAGCCGTGTGCGCCCGGGCCGCCGGCGTTGAACGCGAGGTAGATCGCGACGGGCACGCTCATGCCACCCAGCGCCGCGACGACCGGGATCGTCAGGCGCCGGCGCTCGCGCAGCTCGCCGAGGTCGAGCTCGCGCTTGGCCTCCAGGCCGACGACCAGGAAGAACAGCGTCATCAGCCCCTCGTTGACCCAATGACGCAGGTCCAGTGAGATCCCGCTGCCGCCGAGCGTCATCGCCAGCCGAGTGCTCCACAGCGACACATAGGAATGCGACCACGGCGAGTTCGCCCACACGAGCGCGATCACCGTCCCCGCCAGCAGCACGCTCGCGCCGCCGGTCTCGGTGCCGAGGAAGTCGCGAACCGGCGCCGCCAGGCTTCGCGCCCAGGCCGTTCGGCCGGCGTACGTCGCAGCGTTACCGTCGGGATCCGTTGTCAAGCGATCCATAGGATGGCGCAAGATGGCTGACCTCGGCGGTCGCAAGAGGGTGAAACGGCGTTGCTTCGGCGACAGCGACCCGCTGATGGAGCGCTACCACGACGAGGAGTGGGGCATGCCCGTGCTCGACGAGCGCGGGCTGTTCGAGCGGATGAGCCTGGAGGCGTTCCAATCGGGGCTGTCATGGCGCACGATCCTGAACAAGCGCGACGCGTTCCGAGCCGCGTTTGCCGACTTCGATCCGGAGCTCGTCGCGCGCTTCGGCGACGCCGACGTCGAGCGCCTGCTGGCCGACGCGGGCATCGTCCGCAACCGCGCGAAGATCGAGGCGACGGTCGCGAACGCGCGCGCCACGGTGGCGCAACGCGCCGGCGAGCCGCTGCCGGCGCTGATCCGCCGCCACACGCCCGAGCCCCAGCATCCGCCACCGTCCAGCTGGGTGCAGGTGCCCACGACGACCCCCGAGACCGTCGCGCTCGCGCGCGAGCTGAAGCGCCGCGAGTTTCGCTTCGTGGGTCCGACCACGCTGTATGCGCTGATGCAGGCGTGCGGCCTGGTCAACGATCACCTCGCCGGTTGCCCGGCGCGAGCCGCCACCGAGCGCGCGCGCAGGGCCGCCGGTTTGCGCTAGACCGGATTGGTCGTGAACGGGCAGACGGTGACCGATGCGGTCGCATCGAACCGATCCCCGCCCGGTTGACGTGACGGCGGTTAGCGTTCTAATATGTCTCTGATATCAATGAGATATGGTTGTGATATCGGCTGGTAACACAGTCGCGGAGGCAGAAGGCGCTGGGGCTTTCTCGCCGCGCCGCGAGCACGAGCAGTGCGCCGCGCGTGCACTTGGGTGCCCGCCTGCAGCGGCTGCGATGGTCGCGAAGCTGATGGTGGTGCTGTCCGGCGACCATTCGCCCACACGGGTAATCAACACCGGCTCGCTCTACGGCTGAGCGCAAGGCGCAATGACGGAAAGCAAGCGATTTCTGCTGCGGCTCGATCCTCGCCTGTTCGAGGCGCTGCGGCGCTGGGCCGACGATGACCTGCGCAGCATCAACGCCCAGATCGAGTACCTGCTCACCGACCAGGCGCGCCGCGCCGGCCGTTTGCCGCACCGCCGCAGCAAGCCGGTACGGCCGCCGGACGCGGCCACACCGGACGAAGATGAAGGTCGCATCCCCGACCGTCGGCGCTCGGCCACGACCGCCGGCGCCACCCCGCGGAACGTTTCGCGACGATGACGCTCGATACAGGTCCGGCGCTCTCGGTCAGTGCTTTGGGTAAGCGGTTCGGCGAGCTGGTCGCGCTCGACGGTGTCGCGCTCTCCGTCGGCCACGGGGAGATCGTCGGTCTCGTCGGCCGCAACGGCGCGGGCAAGACGACGGCGATGCGAGCGGTGATGGGCATCCTCGCCCCCGACCGCGGGACGGTCACGTGGGATGGGCAGCCGGTCGGCGACCGCGCTCGGCTGCGGTTCGGCTACATGCCGGAGGAGCGGGGGCTGTACCCGCAGATGCGGCTGCTTGACCAGGTCGTGTACTTCGCGCGGCTGCACGGACTCGACCCTGCCGCGGCGGTTGACTCCGCCCGTCGCTGGCTCGACCGGCTCGGGCTCGGCGAGCGGGCCGGCGAGAAGCTGGTCGCGCTCTCCCACGGTAACCAGCAGCGGGTTCAACTCGCGGTCGCACTCGTTCACAGCCCCGAGCTCCTCGTCCTCGACGAGCCGTTCGCCGGGCTCGATCCGGAGGCTGTCGACTCGCTCTCGGAAGTCCTGTTCGAGCGGGCGGCGGCGGGCACCGCAGTGCTGTTCTCGAGCCATCAGCTCGAGCTCGTCGAGCGGGTCTGTCGGCGGGTCGTGATCCTGGAGGCGGGGCGCGTGCTCGCAGCTGGGACGCTCGCGGAGTTGCGTCGCGAGCTGCCTGCGCAGCTGCGTGTCAAGGTCGACGGCCCCGACGGCTGGACGCAGGGGTTGGCGGGCGTGAGCGTCGAGCGATCCGACGAGGACGGTGTCCTGCTCGTGGTGCAGCCGGGTACCGATCCGCAGACGATCCTGCAAGCGGCGCTCGCGGCGGGCCCGGTCGAGCACTTCGGGTTTGAGAGCGGCGGCCTGCTCGAGCTCTACCGGCGGATGGTTTCTCGGTGAGGCGCGGCGCCGCGACTCGGGTGATCGCCGAGCGCGAGATTCGCGAGCGCCTCAGCGGGCGGGTCACGCGCATCGTGACCGTGGCGACGGCGATCCTGGTTGTCGCGGGGATCGCCATCCCAGGGCTGGTCAAGTCCTCGGCGTCGGCGACGAGGATCGGGCTCGTCGGGAGCCGCTCGCAGGCGCTCGCGCCGGCGTTCGAGCGCGCGGCGAAGGCGGCGCAGGTGACCGTGAGGCTCCCGGACGTCGCTGGCGTGGGGGCAGCGCGGGCGCTGCTCGACACCGGCAAGCTCGACGCGGCAATCGACATGGGCGCGAGCTCGGCGACGATCGAGGTCAAGCAATCTCTGTCGGCGCAGACCAGGGCGGTGATCGCTGCCGCCGTCGACGAGGCGCACTTCCGCTCTGCGCTTGCGAAGGCGGGCGTACCGGTCGCGAAGGTGCTGCCGGCGGTGACCCCGGTGCCGCTGACGACGGTTGTGCTCAAGCCGCAGCCTGCAGATCAGGACGCGCGCTACGTGGCGGCGATCTTCGTCGGTCTGTTGATGTACCTCGCGATCACGCTGTACGGGACCGCGGTCGCCACGGGCGTCGCCCAGGAGAAGACCTCCCGCACGGCCGAGGTGCTGCTGTCCGCGGTCAGGCCGCAGCAGCTGCTGGTCGGCAAGGTCGTCGGGATCGGCCTCGTAGGCCTCGGCCAGCTCGCGATCGCCGCAATCGCCGGCCTGCTCACCAACGCCGCCGTACACAGCGCAAAGATCCCCGGCAGTGTCTGGGTGCTGATGCCAGCGTTCCTGGCGTTCTTCGTCGCCGGCTTCGCGCTCTACGCGTTCGCCCTCGCAGCCACCGGCGCGCTCGTCGCTCGCCCCGAGGAGGCCCAGTCGGCGACGCTCCCGCTCATAATGCCGTTGCCGATCGGCTACGTGCTCACCTTCGTGGCGATCGGCTCCCCGAACGCGACCTGGCTGCGGGTGGTCTCGTGGCTGCCGCCACTCACGCCGACGCTGATGCCCGCCCGGATCGCGCTCGGCACTGTCGATTGGTGGGAGTACCCGCTGGTCACAGTGATCATGCTCGCGTCGATCTACGGAATCGTCAGGGTCGCCTCAGCCGTCTACGCCGGCGGACTGTTGCGGGGCGGGGAGCGGCTCTCCTGGTGGACGGCGCTGCGTGGCAAGGACTAAGCCACAATCCGCGCGCTGAGGGCGCCGGGCCGTCACGCTAGATTGGGCGGTCAGTGCCGCCCAACGCGCCAGCCGACGCCGACGCCAGCCGCGAGCGCGAGGAGCGCCTGCGCGGGGCGGCCGTCAGCGCGAGCGGGCTGGTGAAGTCCTATGGCTCGGTGCGGGCGCTCGCCGGCGTCGATCTGACGGTGGCACCGGGGACCGTGTTGGGGTTGCTGGGGCCCAACGGCGCCGGCAAGACGACGATCATCCGTATCCTCACGACCCTGCTGAAGCCCGACGCCGGCACCGCGCGAGTCGCTGGGCTCGATGTCGTCAGCGATGCGGCGCAGCTGCGCGAGCGGATCGGGCTCGCCGGGCAGTACGCCGCCGTCGACGAGAACCTGACCGGACTCGAGAACCTGACGATGGTCGGACGGCTGTATGGAGAGTCGCGTGCGCGGGCCAAGCGGCGCGGGCATGAGCTGCTCGAGCGCTTCGAACTGCTCGACGCCGCCAGGCGACCGACGAAGACCTATTCAGGGGGCATGCGTCGCCGGCTCGACCTGGCTGCGGCGCTCGTCGCCCGGCCGCCGGTGCTGTTCCTTGACGAGCCCACTACCGGGCTTGACCCACGCAGCCGGTTGCAGCTGTGGGAGACGATCGAGGGACTCGTCGCCGACGGCACGACCGTGCTGTTGACGACGCAGTATCTGGACGAGGCCGACCGCCTGGCGAGCGATATCGCGGTCATCGATCACGGTCGCGTGATCGCGGAAGGGACTCCGGACGAGCTCAAGGATCGCGTCGGCGGCGAGCGGCTGGAGATACGTTTGGACGAAGCATCGAGCGCCGACGCCGCAGTGGTCGCGCTCGCGCCGATGGCGGACGAACCGCCGAGCATCGACGGCGAGGTGGTGTGTGTGGGAGTCCGCCGGCGCGGCGGCGCGATCGTCGAGGCCGTGCGCCTGCTGGACGACGCCGGCGTCGGCGTCGAGGACATCGCGCTGCGTCGCCCTACGCTCGACGACGTGTTCCTCGCGCTGACCGGCCATGCGGCCGAAGCGGCCGAGGACGATCAGGCGGCTGCGTGAGGCGCCTCGTGACAGACACGCTCGTGATCGCCGAGCGCAACCTCGTGCGACTGCCGCGCGCTCCCGAGCTGCTGCTCGCGTTCACCGTGCAGCCGATCATGTTCACGCTGCTGTTCCGCTACGTGTTCGGAGGGGCGATCAAGACGCCCGGCTTCAGCTACGCCGACTTCCTGATCCCGGGCATCATCGTCCAGAACATCGCCTTCGGCGGGTTCGTCACCGCGCTTGGCCTCAACGAGGACCTGCACAAGGGCCTGATCGACCGTTTCCGCTCGCTGCCGATGGCGCGCCCGGCGGTCCTCGCGGGGCGGACGCTCGCCGACGTCGTCACGAACGGGCTGTCGGCCACGATCCTCGTGATCACGGGGCTGATCATCGGCTTCTCGTTTCACACGAGCCTGCTGCACGCACTCGGCGGCGTCGGCCTGCTACTGCTGTTCGGCTACGCGTTCTCGTGGGTGTTCGCCTTCCTGGGGATGCTCGTCTCGACCGCTGAGGCCGCGAACTCGGTCGGCTTCATCGCCGTCTTCCCGCTGACCTTCATCTCCTCCGCGTTCGTGCCCGTTAAGTCGATGCCGTCGGTGCTGCACCCGTTCGCGGAAGCCAACCCGTTCACGATCACCGTCAACGCGATGCGCTCGCTGTGGCTCGGGGCTCCCGCCGGCAACGTCGTCTGGGGCGCCGTCGTCTGGGCGCTGGCGATCATCGCCGTGTTCGCGCCGCTGGCGGTCGCCCGCTACCGCAGCGCCGCAGGCCAGTAGGGCGCTCCGCGACGGCCTACTCGCTGGTCAGCGCGCCGAGAACGTCCAGCTTTGCGGCGCGCCGCGCGGGCAGCTGCGCGGCGAGCAGGCCCGCGAGCGCGGCGGCGATCAACAAGATCGCCAGCGTGCCCACCGGGATCGACAGCACATAGCCCGACCCTGACAGCGCGAGCGTGCTCACGAGCACCGCCCCGACGACGCCGATCACGAGCCCGAGCACGCCACCGATCAGGCCGGTGATCAGCGACTCGTAGCGGATCATCTGGCGGATCTGCCGGCGCGAGGCGCCGATCGCGCGCATCATCCCGAGCTCGTGCGTGCGCTCGTAGATCGAAAGCACGAGCGTGTTGACGATCCCAAACAGCGAGACGAGCACCGACAGCGCCAGCAGCACGTAGACGAGCAGCAGGAGCTGGTTGACTTTGCTGCTCTGTTCCTGCGTGTACTGCGCCGCCGTCTGCGCGTGCGCCTGGGGAAAGCTGGCGTGCAGCAGCGCGTCGATGCTGTCGTGCACGTGCGTGCCGTTCGCGCCGGCGGCGTAGGAGATGAAGTCCACGCCGTCTTCGCGCTGCCCGAACGCCGTGCGCGCCAGCGCGCGCGAGATCGTCAGGTTGGAGAACAGGCCGATCGCTTCTTCCTTGATGATGCCCCGCACGGTCAGCGTCACCTGGTGGCCCGAGGCGGTAAGCACGAGCAGGCGCTGCCCGACCTGCAGGTGATGGGCGCTCGCGAATTTCTTCGACAGGATCGCGCCGTCCTGGCCGAGCGAGGAGAGCGTCGCCGCCGAGCCGTGTTCCCATTCGACCTTGTACATCGCGCCGAACGACTCCGGTTCGATCGCCGTGACCGGGCTCTTTTCGGCGATCACGGGCGCCCCCGGCTGGGACAGGTCCCGCACCCTGCCCTTGGTGAAGGCGATCGCGGTGACGCTGCCGACGCCGGGGATCGAGCGCAGCGCCGGTGCGATCCCCCCGGGAATGCCGCCTTCGCCGCTCCGCGTGTTCTGCACGATCAGGCTGCCGGCGAACGAGCGGCTGACCGCCTGGTCGATCGTCGCCTTCGTGCCCGCGGCGAGCACCGAGATGAAGGCAACGAGCCCGAGCCCGACGGTCAGCGCGAGCGCGGTCACGAGCGTGCGGCCCGGCTGACGGATCGAGTTCTCCCGTGCGAGGCGCCCGGTGATGCCGCGCCAGCTCACGAGCAGTCCGATCGCGCGGCCGAGTGCTGGGATCACGCGATAGTGGCGCGGCCCGCCGCCGCGCGCCATGCCCGCGAGCAGGACCATCACGTACACCGCGAAGATCACGAACAGGATCGGCGCAACGCCCTCGCCGAGCGCAAACCCGACTAGCACGAACACGACCGCCAAGAGACCCGCGCGGCGCAGCACGACCGACTCGGTGAGCTCGCGTGGCGGGATCTGCACGCCCTCGCGCATCGCCGCCATCGGCGGCACGCGCGTAGCGCGCAGCGCCGGGAAGAAGCCGGCGAGCATGGTGATGACGATGCCGACGCCGAGCGAGACGATCACGGTGCGTGTCTCGAGGACCGTGCCGTTGTCGGGCAAGTCGGCGCCGAACGCCTTGAACAGCCCATCGAGCGCCGGCGCCAGGCCGATCCCCGCGAACAGCCCGACGGCCGATCCCGCGACGCCCAGCAACAGCCCTTCCTCGACGACCGAGCGCATGAGCTGCCCGCGCGAGGCGCCGAGCGTGCGCAGCAGCCCGAACTCACGCGTGCGCTGGGCGACGGTGATCGAGAAGGTGTTGAAGATGATGAACGCGCCGACGACGAGCGCGACGTAGGCGAAGACGAGCAGGAACGTGCGCAGGAAGCCGAGCTTTTCTTCCAGTTCGGATGTCTGGTTGGCGGCTTCCTGAGCGCCCGTGCGCACGATCAGCGTCGCCGGCAGCGCCGCGCGCACGCGCGCGGCCAGCTGTTCCGGGGTGACCCCGGAGTCCGCCGCGACGTTGATGCCGTCGTATTCGCCGGGTTCGCCGGCGATGTACTGGGCCTGCGCGGGCAGCACCAGTGCGACGGTGGCGCCGCCAAGAGATTCGCTGCCCGCGAACCTCGTGATTGCGGAAAGGATGTAGCTGCGCGCGGGCGCGCTGCCGGCGATCACCAGCCGCTGTCCGAGGTGCAGATGCTCGCGCTTCGCGGTCGCCTGGTCGATTGCGACCTCGTCTTCGGCGTTCGGCAGGTGCCCCTGCGCGGCGGTGAACGCCTCGAAGCGGGGCGGCTGCAGCGCGTTGACGAGCGTCGGTGAGGTGCCGCTGATGCGCTTGCCGCTCGCCGTCAGTAGCGTCGCCCGTGTCGAGATCGACGGCGACGCCGCCGCCACCCCGGGCACCGCGCGCACGCGCGCGAGCGTCGCTTCTCTGATCGGGTAGGTCTGCGAGCCGCTGTTGTGGCCGAGCGTTTCCCTGGGGGTGACGACAACGGCCTTGTCTTTGTAGGCGCTGCCGAAGACTTCCGCAAAAGCGTGGTCGATCGTGTCGGTGAGGATGTAGGTGCCCGCCATCAGCGCCACCCCGAGCACGATCGCGATCCCCGTCAGCAGCGCCCGGACCTTGCGCTGGGCAAAGCCGCGGAGCATGAGCTTGTTCATCAGCCGATCGCCTTGATCAGGTCGAGCGCCTGCTCGGCGCTCGCCGCCTCGCCGTCGTGGACGATCTTGCCGTCGGCCAGCAGCAGCAGCCTGTCGGCGAACGACGCCGCGTGGGCGTCGTGGGTGACCATCACGACGGTCTGGCCGAAGTCGTCGACCGCCTGGCGCAGCAGCGCGAGCACGTCGCCGGAGGACTTCGAGTCGAGGTTGCCGGACGGCTCGTCGGCGAACACGACCGCGGGGCGGGAGACCAGCGCCCGCGCGACCGCGACCCGCTGCTGCTGGCCACCGGACAGCTCGGCCGGACGGTGGCTGAGCCGATCGCGGATGCCGACAGTGTCCACGAGCCGGTCGAACCACTCACGGTCGACGTCGCGCCCGGCGATCGACAGCGGCAGCAGGATGTTCTCCTCGGCGTTCAGCACCGGCAGCAGGTTGAACGTCTGGAAGATGAAGCCGATGCGGTCACGCCGCAGCTGCGTGAGATCCCGATCGCTGAGGCCCGTGAGCTCTACGCCGGCGACGCGCACCGTGCCCGAGGTCGGCCGATCGAGGCCGGCGAGGATGTGCATCAGCGTCGACTTGCCCGAGCCCGAGGGACCCATGATCGCGGCGAAGCGGCCCGCCGGAAAGTCCACCGTTATGCCCACCAACGCGTCGACCGCCGCTTCACCCTCGCCGTAGCGGCGGCGCACATCATCGGCCTCGACGATCTTCTGGTAGCCGTTCTCGGCCCCCGGTCCCATCTTTGGCGACATGTCCGGGAACTCTACGCGCCCGCGCCCTCGGTGACGCCAGCTGCAGGCAGGCCGCCAGGTGCGCGACCGCCTCCGGCAAGCGCCAAAATGGAGACATGAGCGGCGTAGCCGAGATCCGCTTCGCCGAGTCGCATGAGCGCGCGAGCCTCAGCGATCTGCATCGCCGCTCGTCATTCGTGTGGGCGCAGGATCGCGCCGTGCTCGAACGCCATCCCGACGCGCTCGGCGTGGCGGCGGAAGCGATCGACGAGCGACGCGTTCGCGTTGCCTTGGGCGCGCGCGGAGAGCTGCTCGGCTTCGCAACCGTCGCCACCGCGCAGGACGTCTGCATCCTCGATGACCTGTTCGTCGAGCCTGAGGTCATGCGTCGCGGCATCGGCAGGCTGCTGGTGGAGGACGCCGCCGCACGCGCCCGAGCCAGCGGATGCGTGGCGATGACGGTCGTCTCGGCCGCTCGCAACTTCCCCTTCTACGAAGCCGTCGGCTTCGTGCCTGGCGAGGCCTCGCCGACCCGCTTCGGTCCGGCGTTCCTGATGCGGCGGACGCTTTGACATCGAAGAAGCAGGCCAGCCGCGATCACTTCGATCGATGGGCGCGACGCTACGAGAGCGACCCGGCGTCGCGCTGGCTGGCGACGCTTCAGCAAGCCGCGGTCGACGCGCTCGCGCTCGCGCCGTCCGATCGCCTGCTCGACATCGGCTGCGGGACCGGGGCGGCCGTCCGCGGCGCCGCAGCGACAGTTGAGCGCGCCGTCGGTGTGGACCTGTCGGCGGGGATGGTGGCGCGCGGGCGCGAGCTTGCGGCAGGCATGAGCAACGTCGAGCTGCTCAGCGCCGACGCCGAGGCGCTCCCGTTCGAGGACGGCGCGTTCACGGCGGTGCTGTGCACGACCTCGTTTCACCACTACCCACACCCCGAGCGCGCCGTCGGCGAGATGGCGCGCGTGCTGGCGCCCGGCGGGCGCGTGGTGATCGCGGACATGACCACCGACGCGCACGTCATGCGCGTCGTCGACCCGCTGCTGCGCCGCCTGCAGGCGAGCCACGTGGGCTGTCATCGCTCGGCTGAGATCGAGCGCCTCCTTAGCGGCGCCGGCCTGCTCGACGCGCACTCGCGCTCGCTGGCGATGGGCGTGTACGCGATCGTGGCCGCACGCAAGCCCGTGGCCTGAGCGACTCGCAGCGTCGCTTGCACGCCATCCGGGGGGTGCCCTAGCGTGGCGAACGGATGTTCGATGACTCCAATGCAGGCCGCTGGCTCGACGGGCTCAACCCCGAGCAGCGCGCGGCGGCGACATACGCGGGCGGACCGCTGCTGATCCTGGCCGGCGCCGGCACCGGCAAGACGACGACGTTGTGCGCCCGCGTGGCGTGGCTGATGGCCGAGCGCACGCCGGCCGAGCGGATCCTGCTGCTGACGTTCACGCGCCGCGCGGCGCGCGAGATGGTCGAGCGCGCGCGTGCGCTGGCGGAGCACGTCGCGCCTGACGTGGGGCGGGTGGTGGGCGGCACGTTTCACTCGGTCGCCCACCGGATGGTCCGCCTGCACGCCTCCTCGCTCGGGCTCGATCCGGGCTTCGGCGTGCTCGACGCCGGGGATGCGGCCGACCTGCTCGACTACGTGCGCGAGGAGCAGGGGCGCGCCGCCGGCCGGCGGCGCTTCCCGCGCGCGCAGACGATGCTCGACATCTATTCGCGCACGGTCAACGCGCAGACGCCCCTGCAGGAGGTCTTGGCCGAGTCGTTCCCGTGGTGTGCCGAGCACCGCGAGGCACTCGCGGAGATCTTCCGTGGCTACGGTGCGCGCAAGCGCGCGCTCGGCGTGATCGATCTCGACGACCTGCTGCTGTACTGGCGTGCGCTCGCACTGGACGAGGTGATCGGCCCGCGCATGGCCGGCGCGTTCGACCACGTGCTCGTGGACGAGTACCAGGACGTCAACGGCCTGCAGGTCGAGATCGTGCGGGGTCTGCGCGGTGGGCGTCCCGGTCTGACGGTTGTCGGCGACGACTTCCAGGCGATCTATGGGTTTCGCGCGGCGAGCGCCCGTCACATCCTCGACTTCCCCGACCAGTTCCCGGGCACCCACACGGTCAAGCTCGAGCGCAACTACCGCTCGACCGCGCCGATCCTCGCGGTCGCGAACGCCGTCTCGACGCAGGACCGATCGGGGTTTCCCAAGCAGCTGTGGACCGAGCGCGACGGTGGCACGGTGCCGGAGCTCGTGCTGCCGCGCGACGAAGGCGAGCAGGCGGGGGAGGTGTGCGATCGCGTGCTGGCGGCGCGCGAGGAGGGGATGGAGCTGCGCGCGCAGGCGGTGCTGTTTCGCACCGGCCACGACTCCGATCTGCTGGAGCTCGAGCTGACGCGCCGCGGCATCCCGTTCGTCAAGTACGGGGGCCTGCGCTACCTCGACGCGGCGCACGTCAAGGACTTCATCGCGCTCTTGCGACTGACCGACAACCCGGCCGACGAGGTCAGCTGGTTTCGCCTGCTGCAGCTGCTCGATGGAGTCGGCCCGATCCGCGCGCGCCGCGTGCTCGACGCGCTGCGCCCGGAAGACGGCGAAGCGCCGCAGCTTGCCCGCTGGCTGCACGCTGCGGTGCACGTGCCCGAGGGATCGCAACAGCAGGCGGCCACGCTGATCGACGCGCTCGCCGGCGCCGGAGCCTGCTCGAGCGCGAGCACCGGCGCCCAGGTCGAGCGGCTGTGCGCGGCGCTCGCGCCGCTGATCCGGCTTCGCTACGCGGACGGCGCCGTACGCGTCTCCGATCTCGACCAGCTCGTCGCGATCGCCCGCGGCGCCGAGGACATCCGCCACTTCGTCTCAGAGCTCGTGCTCGATCCACCGTCCTCGAGCGCCGATCTGGCCGGGCCGCCGCATCTCGACGAGGACTACCTTGTGCTCAGCACCGTGCATTCGGCCAAGGGACTGGAGTGGGACGCCGTGCACCTGATCGCCGCCTACGACGGCAACTTCCCGGCCGACATGAGCACCGCGACCGAGGAGGGGATCGCCGAGGAGCGGCGCCTGTTCTACGTCGCGCTGACGCGCGCACGTCGCCGGCTGCACGTCTACGTTCCGCGCCGCTATTACCACCGTCCCCACGGCGGCGACGACGCGCACGGCTACGGCCAGGCCTCGCGCTTCCTGACCGACGCGGTCCAGGCTCTGTTCAGCATCACGCGTACGGTCGACTCATCGCCGGCGGGCGCGGGCGATGCTGCGCCCGAGCGGCGGATCGCGGTGTCGGTCGACGCGCTGTTCTAGACGAGTTGCGCAGGATCGATGGTCGAAGCCTGACGAAGGATGAAACGGTCAAACAGCGGGACCGCCAGGGAATACTTCCCCCAACGGTTCTTATAGATCAAACCGGCCTTTCCAAGCGCGGCGAGCATCTGGTTGGCATGCGAGCCGCTGAAGCCCTTGTTCAGCAGGTCGTCGGTCTTCTCGACGACTTCCTGAACCGTGAACTCGCCCTCGGGGTTCTCCAGGTGAGCGATGCACCACAGGAGCTGCCGCTGACGGTCGGTGGCACGCTGCCAGCGCCCAGCGAAGAAGTCGGTGTCGAGCTTCTGGATGATGCCGTCCATGGGCACCGGAGTCACCTCCCCGGTGGCGCGCTGGGATTGAATGAAGGCGTCGTAGACCTCCCGGCAGATGAACTGGATGAAGTACGGATAGCCGCCTGACTGGTTGCAGATCAGCTCAACGGAGGCGTCATCGAAGCCCACCGGGCATTCGGTCGAGTTGATGGGCTTAGTGATCGCCTCTCTGCTGTCTGGTGGTGCCAGCCGGTCGAGTGTCAGCACACGGAACATTCGCTCGGCGAAGGTTCGGGCTTCGACCAGGCGGGGCAACAGCGTCGGCAGGCCGGTGAGGACCAGCATGAACGGGATGCCTTTTCGCTGGATCGACTGGAACACGTCGAGCAGCAGCGACAGCGGGAACTGGTCCTCGACGTCGCGGTCGGCGAGAGTCTGGGCCTCGTCATACGCGAAGATCACTCCGCGCTTGCCTTCCTGGGCGACCGACGCGGCCACAACTTCCAGCACGGCCTTCAACTTGTCGGCGACGAGCCCGGGTGTCGCCTTGTATATCCCCGTGAGTGTGTGGAAGTCAAGCGTTGTTCCGGTCGCGCCGCCGGCGAAACCCACCGCCTGTCCCTCCTGCAGCGTCATCCTGGCGCCGATGACGGAGAGGTCAGCCAGAAGGCGCAGGGCGAGGGATTCCTCGCTGACGCTGACGGACTCGGAGAGGTCGGCTCCGACCCAGTGCCACCCGTCTCGGAGCGCGACTGGCTTGAATGAATCAAGTAGGACCGTCTTGCCGACGCCGCGGAGGCCAGTAAGGATCAGATTCTCGAGGATCGTCGTCTGTCTGAGCAGTCGTTCGAACTCCTGGCGCTCCTCGGCACGTCCCGCGAGATATGGGGGGGCATGTCCGGCGCCGGGCCGGAAGGGGTTTTCGAAGTTGGCTACCGAATCAACAGTCATTTAGACGAACTCCTAAACTTAGGCATATCACTAAGATTAGCAGATCAAATAAAATTAGGCAGAATTAAAGACTCAGCCCACCGTGTGAATCGCCTGAGCACTAAGGAGCGCGCCATCGTCCACAGCGCCGCCCGTCTCACACCGTCCGTAGCGCGTCTGCCGGGGCGAGCCGCGCTGCGCGTATCGCCGGCAGGAGGCCGGCGACGGCGCCGATCAGCATCGCGGCAGCGAAGCCGCCGGCCCAGGCTGAGGCGGGGATCACGACAGCCCAGCCCTTGCTGGTCGCATAGACGGCTGTCGCGAGCGCGCCGAGCCCGACTCCCACGGCGCCGCCACCGAGCGCCAGCAGGATCGCCTCGGAGAGGAACTGCGTCCGGATCTGCCCTCTGGTCGCGCCGAGCGCGCGGCGCAGGCCAATTTCCGAGCGTCGTTCGAGCACGGAGATGACCATGATGTTCGCCACGCCGACCGCGCCGACGAGCAGCGCGACCGCGCCGAGTCCCAGGAACAGGCCGTTGAGCGCGCTCTTGGCGTCGGCGCGCGTGACGAGCGTCGCGGAGGGCTGGCTGACGTCGACTTCGTTGGGCGCTTCCGGGTCGGCGAGGTAGCGCTCGGCGGCGGGGAAGCCGACGAGCACCGAGCTTTCGATTTCGGGCGTCAGTTCGGCCGGGCCGAGGATGCCGGTGAGGTAGAACCACTGGTCGGCGACCCAGATCCGCTCGCCGGGGCGGAGGCGGTGCTGACGGTCGCCAACAGCGGCCCGGTGATCGCCGCCGACGAAGTCGAGCGGCTGCTGCGGCCGTTTCACCGGCTCGGCGGCGAGCGCGTCAGGCACGGCGACGGCCACGGCCTCGGCCTGTCGATCGTCGCGGCGATCGCGACGGCGCACGGGGCGAGGCTCAGCGTGACCCCGCAGCCCGAGGGCGGTCTGCGGGTGGAGGTGCGCTTCGGGAACGTCTAGACAGAGGCGGATATCGCCGCCGGTTGTCCGCAGTGCCCGCTCCACCGCGGGGAGCACCAAGAGGCCGCTATATCACTCCGTCAGAAGGGCAGTGGCGGAGAATGCCCTCGATCCTCGTCAATGACGACGAAAGGCAACAGCCGCCTGAACGGCCTGCTCTAGAGTCAGCATGGTGCTGCTCGAGCACATTGGTTGCCCACGCCGGTTCCAGCGAGGTGCGCCCGTCAATCACGATGCGACATCGAGATCCGGGATATGAGCGAGATCAGGGATAAACGATGACCGAGGCGTCGACCGAACCATCGGCGGAGCTCTCCATCCCCGTGCTCAGCCACCGCCGTGTGCTCACGATCATCGGCGCGCTGATGCTCGGGATGTTCCTGGCGGCTCTCGATCAGACGATCGTCTCGACCGCGCTGCCTACGATCGTTGCCGACCTCCATGGTGCGTCGCACCTCGCCTGGATAGTCGTCGCCTATCTGCTCACCGCGACCGTCTCGACACCGATCTGGGGCAAGCTCGGCGACCAGTACGGGCGCAAGTTCTTCTTCCAGGCGGCGATCGTCATCTTCTTGTGCGGCTCGGCGCTGTCGGGACTCAGCCAGAGCATGACCGAGCTGATCGCGTTCCGGGCCGTTCAGGGTCTCGGGGGCGGTGGGCTGATGGTCGGCGCTCAGGCGATCGTCGGCGACGTCGTCTCTCCCCGAGAACGCGGTCGCTACCAAGGACTCTTCGGGGCAGTGTTCGGTGTGGCGAGCGTCATCGGTCCCCTACTCGGGGGCGTCTTCGTCGACCAACTCTCCTGGCACTGGATCTTCTATATCAACCTCCCGGTCGGCGCCGCCGCGCTCGCAGTCGTGGCGATCCAGGTTCCAGGCAACCTCCGTCGCGTCCACCACGTCATCGACTATCTCGGCACCGCCGTCCTGATGTTCTCCGCGAGTTGCCTCGTGCTGTTCACGAGCCTCGGTGGCACGACGTATCCCTGGGGCTCGCCAACGATTATCACGCTCGGGGTTGCCGGAGCGGTACTGCTCGGCATCTTCGCTCTCGTGGAGCGAGGTGCGACCGAGCCGGTGTTGCCGCTGCATCTGTTCTCGATTCGTGCGTTCTCGGTCGTTAGCCTCGTCGGCTTCATCGTCGGCTTTGCCATGTTCGGCGCGATCACCTATCTGCCAGTGTTCTTCCAGATCGTGCACGGCGAGTCGCCAACGACCTCAGGCCTGCAGCTGTTGCCGCTCCTGGTCGGCCTCATCATCTGCTCCACCGGATCAGGGATAGTCATCAGCAAGACCGGCCGCTACCGAGTTTTCCCGATCGCCGGGACCGCGCTTATCACAGTCGCGCTGCTGCTCATATCGCAGGTTGGGATCGGGACGAGCTTGATCGTCGCAGCGCTGTACATGTTCGTGCTCGGCGTGGGCCTCGGCTGCGTCATGCAGGTGCTCGTGCTCGTCGCGCAGAACGCGGTTCCCTATGCGGAGCTCGGAGTCGCCACCTCGGGCGCGACCTTCTTTCGGTCAATCGGGGGATGCTTCGGTGCCGCGATCTTCGGTGCCATCTTTTCGAACGTTCTCGTCGGCAACCTGGTGAGTCACCTCGGCACTGCGAAGCTGCCAACGGGGCTGTCGAGCTCGAGCATCACACCGGCCATCCTGGACAAGCTTCCGCAGGCAGTCCATCACGCCGTTGCCGCCGCCTACGCGGAGTCCATCCAAACGGTGTTCATGATCGCCGCGCCAATCGGCTTTGTCGCGTTCCTCGCGTCCTGGCTGGTACCCCAGGTGGAGCTCCGGAAGGGAGTGGGCGCATCTCTGGGCCCCCCATCGGACGCCCTGGCTACGCCGTCAGATCTGGTGGAGCGTGGACCAGTGGGGGCAGTGGCCACACGCCGCGCAACGCCAACGGAGATCGCCTGACCCTATTGTCCTCGCAACCGCTTACCCGCTGGAGGAGGTAGGTCGCCGTCCTCGCTGCGAGCCAGGGGTTGTTGATATGGAGCGCCGCGGGCGAGGAGCGTCCTTGAGGGCGATCCGATCCGCACGGGCGGCTGCCAGCAGCTCCTCGACCGAGGCAACTATGGCGCTCAGCAACACATCGAGATCTGGCACGGTGTCGCGGTCGGCGACCACACCGAAGAAGACGCTGCCGTCATAGCTCGCCGCGGCAACGCCGATGGCGTGTTCGGCGGCGAGCGGCACAAGCGGATACACCTCGCGCATCGGCGCCCCCAAGGCGTACAGCGTGAGCTGGGGGCCTGGCACGTTTGTGATCGTCACGTTGAACAGTCGCGTGGCGTAGATGGCGCGCGCCATGGTGGCATGGATCACGGGTGGCGCCAGTCCGGCCAACTCAATCACGGCAGTGGTGCCTGCCGCTTGTCGTCCCTCGGACTTCAGCGTCTCCGAGCGGGCGACGGTTTCGCGATGGCGGAGCACTGGATCGGCCTGCGCCACGGGCAGCTCCACATATAGCGACGAAACCCGATTCCCCAACGCGAGATGCTCACCGGCGGCGCGGACGTTTATCGGCACCATCGCTCGCAGCCCCCCTGCGGGCAGTGGCTCGCCGCGAGACTCGAGCAGCGCCCTGAGCCCGCTTGCGGTGACCGTCAGCACCACATCGTTGATCGTGCCCCCGAGGGCGTTCTTGATCTCCTTTAGCTCCACGAGCGGGACGCGCACAACCTCGAAACGGCGCAGCGTGCCGATCGGCACATTGAGACTCGTGCGCGGCGCCGCGTGCAGCTCCTCGCGGACGATCACGGCGAGCGCCGATCGCGCGCTACGCAGCGCGTCACGCGGGTGAAGCACGCCGTGGGCTCCCATCTCGGCCGCGCGGCTGATCGTGCTAACCGGCAGCAGGCCAGCCCACGCGTGGGCCAAACGTGTCAGCGAGCCGGGAGCGGCCGGGTGGGCGGGGGACGTCGGGCGCTCGACATCAAGGCAGGAAGGCGCACCTCGATCGTGGCCAGCGCCTGCGGAGGATGGCGCCGGCGGAGCAGCCGGTGGCGCGTCCGGGGTCGTGTCGAGCAGCAGGTGGCCGACGTCGGCCGAGCCGACACCGTCGACCATGCAGTGGTGCGTCTTGGTTGCGATCGCCCATCTACCGTTGGCAAGCCCCTCTACGAGCGCCATCTCCCACAGCGGCCGATGGCGATCCAGGCGCTGGGAGAAGAAGCCCGATGCCCACTCCGCCATCTCCTCATCGCCTCCGGGGGCGGGGAGTGCCGCGCGCGCGACGTGCCTGTCGATGTCAAACGCGGGATCGTCCTGCCACTCGGGCCAGGACATCCCGCCCGTGTGGGGCTCCGACAGGCGCTGGCGGTAGCGCGGCAGCTGCCCCAGCCGGCTCGCAAGGTACTGGCACACTTCCTCGCGCGACGGCGAGCCGCCGTCCGGCCGGGGATCGAAGACCATGATCACGCCGGTGTGCATGTGCGCGCTCTCATCAGCCTCCTCAAGCTCGAGGAACGTCGCGTCTAGGGCTGTCAGGTGCTCGCTCATGACGAACGCAAACCAGGCACGCTTCGGCCAGCTCTCAATGCCGCCGGCCCACTCGCCGAGAACGCTATCTGTGCTGGCTGCCGGTGTCATCGGGGGTATCCCGCACGTGGGTAGGGAGATTCACGGAGGTGGACACGCATCGCACCCATCGGCGAGAGACCTGAATGCGAGCGGTCGTTCGAGGACGGCCAGGGCGCTGCTTGCAAGCTACGGCCGGTTGCGACCGTACATATCGTGGGCCTTGACCCACTCCCCGGCGAGGATCGCCCAACCGAGCGAGAGCTCACCACAGAGGACCGTGGCCGCGACGATCTCCGCCAGCTTGCGAACCTTCCCGGGCCCGTAACAGCCAAGCAACTCCAGGCACTCGCGCTGCGTGGCGAGCCCCGTACCGCCCCCGTAGGTCGCGACGATCAGCGACGGGATCGTTATCGAGCCGTAGTAGTCGCCGTTGGGAAGCAACTCGCTGAAGCCGAGGGCTGCGGAGGACTCCGCGACATTGGCCGCGTCCTGGCCGGTGGCGATGAACATGGCGGCGATCCCGTTGGCCGACTGCAGGCCATTGTTGTTGACGCCGGACATGAAGCCACCGAGATTCGACACCTGCCGCGCTCGAAACAGCTCCTCGCCGCTGGTGTGCGCATGCTCCTGGATCAGCGCGGCGGGGATCGTCGCCTCCGCGACGACGCGCTTGCCACGAGTACGCAAGATGTTGACCTGCGAGCTCTTCTTGTCGGTCGCGAAGTTCGACTCCAGATAGAAGTCGGTGATGCCCGCGTAGTTCGAGGTGATCCAGGCGCACGCAGCGGCGGTCGCCTTGCCCGTGAGGTTCTGCCCAGCTGCGTCGCCGGTCGTGTAGTCAAAGCGCGTGAACAGGATCCGGCTGGCGGAGTACTGCTCGATGCCGCGCAGGCGGCCGATACGGGTGGTCGTCTCCGCTGCCTGCTTGATCTCCACGAAGTGCTCGGTCAGCCATTCGCCGAACGCTCGTGCCTCACGGGCGCTCTCGAACACGAAGGCGGGAGCGCGCTGCATCGCGTCGTCGAGGATCGTAGTCTTCACGCCGCCAGCCTCGCGAGCATCTTCATGCCGCGGTTGTAGCTCGCGACCAGAGTGCCCTCGGCGGTCGCCAGCGGAACGTAGAACTCCCCCTTCGCGTGCTCTCCATCGATGAGCAGCGGCCCGGCAATACCGATCGGCACCTGCGCGACCCCAGTGAAGTGCTCGACGTTCCCGGGGAGAACCGCTGGGTCGAAGGAGTAGTGGGAGACGTGCTCCAACGCCACACCGGTCTGCTCCCGAAGAAAAGCACGGCGCGCCGCGGCTGCCGCAGGCGTGTAGTCGTTCTCACGATCGCGCGGAATCTTCCTACGAGGTGGCCCCGTAACCGCAACGTCCTCCAGGCCGGCTGTCGTGGGCTCCTGCGACATCGCGTTGCGAGTATCCCGCAGGCGACGCATGGTCGCAATCCGCTTCCGGCCCGGACCGGGGCGCTAAACGCGCGGAATCCGGGCTAGCCGCCGGCTGGCCTGCAGCGTGCTACGAACGTGAGGGGCCGGTGTCCGGTGAGAGGCCTGCGTCAGCGAGCGCGCGCTCACGGTCCAGGTAGAGGACGAGCCTCATCACCTTGCGGTCGCGAATGTGGAAGAGGCTCGCCGCCTCGATCGGCGCGACCTCCAGTCCGCTTGGGTTGCCGCGCCCGCTGTAGCGCAGTAGTACGAGCACGCGCTCGCCGTCGACCTCGTGGTACCGGTCTGCGTCGGCGTGGAACTCCCTCCATGCGCGCAGCCAATTTCGCCAGATCTCCGCCATCCCGGCCACCCCTGTCGTATGGCCGAGTGGCAAGAGCGGGTCGTCGCTGAGGTACTCGATCTCGGGGTGCGCCCACTCGGCCGAGCTGAAGTCGCCGCGCTCCCAGGCGGCGAAGATCGAGCGCACGAGGTCCAGGTTGGCCGAGGACATCGGGGGAGTATCCCTCGCGTGCGCGTAGGTCGCCACGGCCGCCGCGGCGCCCCCAAGCCTTGGGCGGAGGAGAAGTGTCCTCGCCACGAACGCTGTGCTCAAGGTTCGCTGGTGCTCAGCACCCCGTCCCAGAAGTCGCGGTCAGCTACAGCCTGCCCTCCGTGTCCCACCTTGCCGGATACCGTCATGCGCGTCCCATCATCTCCATCGGGGGTGAATGTCAGGTTGACTCGCTCTCGGCTGAGCTCGCGGCCGAGCCACACGAGGATTGAAACGGGCATCGGCACCTGCAGCTTCGGCGTGTACGACAGCGAGGTCGGGGTTTGCCTGCTGAGCCGCATCGCGCGATGAAGGTTGCCGCTGGCGCCGCCGCCGGACGGCCGGCGCAACCGCTCGCTTAGGACCCTTTGCACCCGCGCTTGGGCTTCTTCTGGAGTCGTCCCCGAAGTCGAGAACTCATATGAGAATGTCGGCAACTCGACCTCTCAGTGCTGCGCGTGCAGCCGCTCCATCTCGCGTTGCACGTCGGCCTCGGTGATCGGGGATCGAAGGTAGACCTCCCACGCATTCAGGAGCAGCCCGATCCCCCACGCGCCAGTCACCCACGCCGGCCATGGATAGCCGGCCCCCGTCACCGCCCAGACCGCCCACAGCGCAGCGTTGATGACGACGTAGGAAACCATGTGGCCTGCCAGGTCGCGCCGCTTCTTGAGGCGATCCAAGGCCTGCTCGCGATCACTGCCCGGCTGCCCGAGCTCGTTCGTCGTCACAGCGAGATCCTGCCCGCCACGCCAGCGAGAGTCATCAGCAGAGACCCGCGCATGCGCCCGTGATTTCTACGTATTCACAACGTCAGTTCACGGTGACCATGCTCGCGCCCGGCCCGGCCATGCGGACGCCGCGTTACATCTTCTGCCGATGTGGGAAACCCGACTGCGGTTTAGTCGCCTCTACCGATGACAGGAGGTTGTGTGCGGTCCATGCTCACGCGATGAAAGGGCCAGTGCCACGGACCGATCGATGAGCGAGCCGGAGAGCTTCACGTCGCGTTCGGTGCGTTGGAGCGCCGCTCAACCCTCAAGCATCGACGTCGAGGGTCGGCATGAGTTCTGGCAGGTGATGCGCGGGCTCGCTGGCGAGGGCAAGACGGTCGTGTTCGCGACCCATTACCTGGAGGAGGCCGACGCCTTTGCGGATCGGATCGTGCTCGTACGTCGACGCTCTCGGGCTACCGCTCGAGAGCCACGGCGACGATCGCCGGAGGGTGCGATCGTCGGGATCTCCTACGCGCGGGTGCTGGCCGCTGGCAAGGTCGTTGCCGGAGCCGCCGTATCGATCGCGCTTGTGACGAGGTGCAGGGCTGGGCGCTACAGGCCGTCGGCCGGCGCTTGGACGCGGAGACACGACGATCCGACGCGTGCTTGACCTGCGCTAGTTCGGCGAAACGGGATCCTCTGGCTTTGGCGGCTGGCTGATGGACGTTCCCTGGATCTCAGCTGCATCCTCAGGCGAGGCCTCCCGGAGGGTGGGCCAGCCGATCCCGTTGGTGCCGCAGAGAAACTGCCGCTCCTCGCCCTCCTTCAGGGACATTCGCAGCTCCCCGGATCTGCGCAGCCCGACGAACCGCATACGGAGGCGGTGTTCCCCTGGGCCCACCTCGAAGACGGTCACCTGCTCGCGTCTGATCTTGCCCACGGGGTGGTCGTCGAGCACCACCGTGTAGCTCGGATGAAACCTAAAGAGGCGAAAAAGCAAGGCGGTAGGGAGCACAGTCGCGGGCGACACCGACCAGTGTTGCTTCGGCCTGGAGATTCTGATTGCTGACATTGGCGTCCTTTCTCGAGACGATGAATAGAGGCACTTGGGTGAAAGCGTTTCTCTGGGTACTCCCCGCCGCGTGTCGGTGACGGCCGCCTCGGTCTCGCTGCGGGCTAGACCTGTCTTCGTGCTCGCGGGGACTCCGAGCTCATGACTCAGGGGGCGGATCCGCGGGCTGCTGCTCGCTCGCACCTGAGCGAGATCCCGAGGTTGGGCGCGACGATCGATGCGACATAGCGCGGCCAGACCATCGCTCCGTGGCAGCGGAAGCTGACTGTCTCGCCATCGGCTACTTCGAACGGCTCGGCCCGACTCGAGTGTCTACCGACCCTGATCTGAAGGGTGTGACGGCCGGGCTCGACAGGCACCTCGACCGTCTGATGCCAGTCGATCGATCCGATGCTGCTGCCGTCGACGGCGATCTCGAATCTCCCGCGTCGCAGCTCAATGCCTACGCCCTCCCGCTTCAACATGAGCGTTGCTGACATCGTTGGTCTCCTTTCTTGACGAGCCGCCCTCGTGCTCCCGAGCTGATCGCACGCCGCGCAGCGCCGGGCGCTCGCGTCATGTTCGCGCTCCCGTGATCAGTCGTTCGCGGTCGAAGATCGCCGCCACGGCGCGCCAGCCGAGCCCGTCGACGATCAGCAGTGCTGCGGCCAGAGCGAGCGCGAGGCCGGTCGACGACGTGATCACGTTGAACTGCATCAGGGCGACGATTCCAAGCGGAGGCAGGCTGGCGAACACGCTGAGCTGCTGGGCGACGCGGACGTCGCTCGAGCGAGCGGAGATCGCGATCCCGACCCAGATCGACCAGCCGGCGAGCAATGGCGTGAACAGCAGCTGGACCAGGACGTGTGAGCCCGCGAAGACAGCCGAGGCGATGACGGGGTTCGCGAACAGCTTGGTGGCGGCGAGGAAGATCCCGAAGATCGCGTAGGCGATCGTCAGCGTCGGGGCGGCCACGGCGAACGCCTTCCCGACGAGGAACTCCTCACGGCGGATCGGCGTGATCAGAACCGGCTCGAGGGTGCCCTGCTCGCGCTCTCCGACCACCGAGTAGGCCGAGAGCGTCGACGGGACGATCGCGGGGATCAGCAGCAGATACAGCAGCGATATGCCGACCCGCGCGTCGAGCTTGGAGCTGGCCGCCACCGCCGGTGCCGTGAACAGTTGCAGCATCGGCGCGACGATGAAGAGCAACGGCAACAGTGCCATCGTGAGGATCACGAAGCGGTTGTGCCGGTAATCGCGCAGCTCCTTAACGGCGATCGCCCTGACACGTATCCAGCTGAGGCTCACCGGGTTTTCGCCTCCACGTCCTCGTCGATCAGCTCGAGGTAGACATCCTCCAGGGAGTGGCGTGATTCGGCGATCGAGAGGATGTCGGACCCGGCGCCCACCAGCGCCCGCGCGACGGCGGGAGCGGCGACGTCGGGGTCCGAGACGGTCAGCGTGTAGCCGGACCGCGCCTGCTCCCACCCCTCAACGTCGGGTACGGCACCGAACACCGCCGTCGGATCGTCGAGGGGGGTGCGAGTCCGCACGTCCAAGGATCTCGTGAACAGCTTCGCGCGCAGCTCATCGGGCCGGCCGATCAGCCGCAGCGTCGTGTTGAGGATCGCGACTCGATCGCAGAGCCGCTCGGCCTCCTCCAGCCGGTGTGTGGTGATGAAGATCGTCACCCCACGCTCGCGAAGCGAGGCGATCAGCTCGTGAACCTCACGCGTCGCGACCGGGTCAAGCCCCGAGGTCGGCTCGTCGAGGAACAGCACCGCCGGATCATTGAGCAGCGCCCGGGCGAGCGCGACCCGCTGGCGCAAGCCCTTCGACAGCGACCCGCACGGATCGCCCGCGCGGTCCAGAACGTTGACCGCCCGCAGCGCACGCTCGATCCGCCCGTGAACATCGTCCAGCTCGTAGAGCCCGGCGAAGCACTCCAGGTTCTCCATCACCGTCAGGCGTAGGTAGAGGCCCGGTGACTCCGGCATGATCGAGATCCGCGCGCGGATCGCCGGCCCATTCCCCGCACTCAACGCAATGCCGGCGACAGTCGCAGACCCCGAGTTCGGCGCTATCAACGTGCCCAGGGTACGTACGGTCGTCGTCTTACCCGCCCCGTTCGGGCCGAGGAACCCGAACACCTCGCCGTAACCAACCTCGAACGAGACGTCATCGAATGCGACACGATCACCGAAGCGCTTACCCAGATGCTCGACTCTCAGAGCGAACTCGCCCAGCGAGCCACTAAGTCCGCTAGCTCTCGGCCCATTGACGTTCTGGCTCGAGGTCATCGGTGCCCCCATGTCGTCGGCCACCCGCGGGAGGGCTCCTGGCACGTCCCCGACCGATGCACCCTCGGCTCCGCGTGACGTTTGATCAGCGGTCCCAATGACGGCCGACCTGAAGAGCACATAGCGACAACATACCAGCACCGTTGAACGCTCGTGCTAACGTCTGTACGTGAGTCCAGATCCTGACGCGACAGACAAGGGACTCACGTTCACTGAGGCCGCGCGGCGGGCCCAGATCGTCCAGGCGGCGATCGACACGATCGCCGAGGTCGGCTTCGCGCGCGCGTCCCTATCGCGGATTGGGGCGCGGATCGGGATCAGCAAGGGCCTGATCGGCTACCACTTCGCCGGCAAGGACGACCTGATCAGCCACGTCGTGCGCGAGGTCATAAGGCAGGGCATGGGCTACATGCACCCCCGCATCCTCGCGCAGGCCTCGACCGGCGCCGGGTTCCTGAGGGCCTACATCGAATCGAACCTCGCGTTCATGCGAGACCATCGCAACTACATGGTGGCCATTGTCGAAATCGCGCGCGGTGGTCTCACGGCCGACGGCCAACAGCGCTTCTACGGCGACGCGGACGTCGACGACGCCGCGTACATCCTCGAACAGCACCTCGCCCGCTACCAATCTCAGGGTGACCTCCGCCCCGACTTCGACCCCCAAGTGATGGCCGTCGCGATCCGGGCAGCGATCGACGCGGTCCCACGCCTCCTCGCGCACGACCCCGACCTTGACATCGACAGCTACGCAACCGAGATCGCCACGCTGTTTCACCTGGCGACCCGCATCCAGCCATGAGCTCACCTCACCTCGCACACCCCACGCAGGTCGCGGAGCTAGGCGCTCGTCACAACTTGGGGACGCCCGCCAGCCCCGCCACGCCAACCAGGCACGGCGTAGTCCGATGCCACGTCATCGCTACGTAAACGCGCTGCGCGCCGAACGGCCTTGGACGACGTTCCTCGCGGGCCACGGAGCAGACGCCTGCTTTCGTCTGAGTTACGGGAGAGGTTGTCCGGGTTCTCGTAGAAGTTTGAAGGCGGTCCTCCCGCCTCGTCCGCTCGTGTTGCGAGCGTGACAGGCGCCAACCAAGTCCGCGAGGACAGGAGGAACCGCCATGAAGAAGGTAT
>Ga0187862_10001023_pt1 | contig 30495 bp, 30 predicted proteins | sample June2016WEW_10_1_FD_133003 | JGI IMG/M metagenome (GOLD analysis project Ga0187862, IMG submission 133003) | Peatland microbial communities from SPRUCE experiment site at the Marcell Experimental Forest, Minnesota, USA - June2016WEW_10_150 | ecosystem: Environmental > Terrestrial > Soil >...
CCAACGCCCCGGCACGGCCAAGGGCTTCCTGTTCATCACGCTCGAGGACGAAACCGGAATTGCCAACCTGATCGTCACGCCCGACCTGTTCCAGAAAAACCGCCTGCTGCTGCGCAGTGCCGGAATTCTCCTGGCCGAGGGCGTGCTGCAAACGGTTGACGGCGTGACCGCGATTCGCGCGCGGCGCTTTGAGGAGATTAAGCTTCCCGGCGCGATCCCGCCGTCGCACGATTTTCATTGATGCGCGATTTCACGTACGAATCGACATCCCGGCCGAATTTGGTCGCCAATGGCACGCAAAGCGCGTAACCAGTCCTCTGGGCGCGTAACCGGTTTTTTTGCTTAACGTACATTTAGAATAAGAGCGATCGCCGCCGCCAAAGGTGGCCGCTACACGGATTCAAGGAGTTTTTATGGTCTCAAAGTTATCTCGCGGTATCGTTCCCGTAATTATGGCACTCATCCTGGTCGTTGCGGTTGCTCATGTCGCTTCATCTAAATCAACCGGTTTTGGCGGCCACATGGGGCATCACGGCATGCATGGTGGCATGAGCGTGCTCGGCGTCCCGCTTCCGTTGCTGCTGAGAACCGCCAATCTGACTGACGCGCAGAAGACGCAGATCCATGCCATCTTTCAGGCCCGGCGCGCTTCGCGCAAATCTGAACATGAGCAGCTCAAGGCAGCCAAGGAGGCAATCGCGGCCAAGTTCACGTCGACCGGCCCGGTAGCCGCCAGCGACTTGGCCGGCTCGGTTTCGACAATCACTCAGCTAAAGAGTCAGATGATGAGTGAGCAGATTCAGGACGCTATCGCGATCCGCAACGTGCTGACCCCGGCTCAGCTCACGCAAATCTCCGCGACCAAGGCCAAGCTCGACTCGATTCACGCCGAGATGAAAGCCCTGTGGGCGCAGAGCGGCAGCGAATCAACACCTGCCGAGTAGGGAATAGATAGGCACCTCCCAACCACTTGGACGGAGTCGCGGCCGGTCGGCTGCGACTCCGTCCGGCAATTCGCATCGCGTCAACCCGGCGCCGCCTCCATCATCGACGGCGGCTGGATCTCCAGTTAAATTAGAATCGTGGACCGCCTCACAGGCAAAGTCGCGATCGTAACCGGCGCCGCCAATGGAATCGGGCGGGCAATCGCGATCCGGCTCGCCGACGAAGGCGCAAAGGTGGCGCTGGCGGATATCCAGTTCGATTCCGCCGAGCAGGCCGCGGCGGCAATCCGCCGGGGCGGCGGAGTCGCGATCGCGGTTGCGCTTGACGTCACCAAGCTCGACGAAGCAATCGCAGCCGCCGATCGCGTCGAAAGCGAACTGGGACCAATCGACATCATGGTGAACAACGCCGGATGGGACGTGGTGGGGCCGTTCGTCGAGTCCGCCCCCGACGTTTGGGACAAAGTGATCGCGATCAACTTTCGCGGCGTGCTCAATTGCTGCAAAGCCGTGGCGCCGCGAATGCAATCCCGCGGTGCGGGCAAAATCGTCTCGATCTCTTCCGACGCGGCCCGCGTCGGCTCCACTGGCGAAGCGGTATATGCGGGATGCAAGGCCGCCATCATCGGTTTCTCCAAAACACTCGCGCGCGAACTCGCGGCAAATCACATCAACGTCAACGTCGTTTGCCCGGGACCAACCGACACCGCGCTGCTCAAGAACGCGATGGCGGGACGGGAGAAGGTTCTCGAATCGATGGCGCGTGGCATCCCGTTTCGCCGGCTCGGGCAACCGGCGGATTTGGCGGGCGCGGTCGCATTCTTCGCCTCTGCCGATTCGGATTTCGTCACCGGGCAGGTGCTCAGCGTGAGCGGCGGCCTGACCATGGCGGGCTGAGGCCCGCACCCGGTATCAAGGCCGCGCTCCGTTGTCGCGGCAGGGGTGACCCCTGCACTCAGTATTAACGCCGCGCTCCGTTGTCGCGCGCGGGCTCTTCCATTGCATAGTCGCGAAAAGATGTGCTGCGCAGATTTTCGCGTCTTCTCACTGCGGTGCAGGGCTCAGCCCTGCCGCGGAAGGGTGAAGCCCGCGCAGGGTTTCACGCATTGCTCAGGCCCGCGCGCTGCTAGCTGAGTGTGATTCCCGGCGCGGGGAACCTGCGGCACATCTCCGTGACTTCGGCCGCGATGCGTTTCAGCGCCGCTTCGTCGCTTGCGTGCGCGATCGCCTCGTCGATAAATTTTCCGATCTGCCGCATCTCCGTATCGCCCATCCCGCGCGAGGTTACCGCCGGCGTGCCGAGCCGAAGCCCGCTTGGGCTGAACGGTTTGCGCGGATCGTACGGGACGGTGTTGTAGTTGCAGACGATTCCGGCCGCGTCGAGCGCCTTGGCGCCCTTCTTGCCAATTACTTTCTTGCCGGTCAAGTCGACCAGGATCAGATGATTGTCAGTGCCACCCGAGACCAGACTGAATCCGCGCGCAAGCAATTCACCGGCGAGCATGCCTGCGTTGCTCACCACTTTTTTTGCGTACGCCTTGAACTCCGGCGTCGATGCTTCCTTCAACGCAACGGCGATCGCCGCGGTGGTATGATTATGCGGACCGCCCTGCAGCCCGGGGAAAACCGCCTTGTCGATCGCTTCGGCGTATTCCTTGCGGCACATGATCATCGCGCCGCGCGGGCCGCGCAGCGTCTTGTGCGTGGTGGTCGTAATTACGTCGGCGTACGGCGCGGGATCCGGATGCACGCCGCCAACGATCAGTCCCGCGACATGTGAAATGTCGGCGAGCAGCAGCGCGCCGACCTCCCTGGCGACCTCGCTGAAACTCTTGAAGTCCCACAGCCGCGGGTACGCCGTGCCGCCGGTCACGATTATCTTGGGCCGCTCCTTGCGCGCCATCGCGCGGATCTTGTCGAAATCCACGACCTGACTCTCGCGATCCACGACGTACTGCGCCGAACGCCAGAACGTGCCGGTGATGCTGACCGGCCATCCGTGCGTCAGATGGCCGCCGTGCGGGAGCGACAAGCCCATGATCGTATCGCCCGGCTTGAGCAGCGCGAAATATACCGCGAGATTTGCGGGCGACCCCGAGTACGGCTGAACGTTTGCGTGATCGACTTTGAACAACGCCTTGGCGCGCTCTATCGCCAGCGTTTCGATCTGATCGATGTTGCGTTGGCCCTCGTAGTAGCGGCGTCCCGGGTAGCCTTCGGAATATTTGTTGGTGAGAATCGAGCCGGTCGCATCGAGCACCGCCTTCGAAACGTAGTTTTCCGACGCGATCAGCCGGACCGAATCGATCTCGTAGCGCTCTTCATCCCTGATGAGCTGATAAATCTCCGGGTCAGTTCGCTTGAGTTCGTCCACACCGCACCTCCGTTGCCGTCATCGAATGATCCTATAAGCGCGGGCGCACCGACGCAAAACTGGCGGAACAACCCGGGATGGAGTTGTCCGCCAGTATTGCGCGCGAAAATATTTTGACAGCCTGCTACGGCATATCGGGCGGCGTCACCTTGGCGAGCCACGCGCGGAAACTGGCCTCGTAGCCGATCGCACGCTGGCGTTCGCGCACACGGCGCAGAAGGCCCGCGACGGCTTCCGGCGCTAGCTTCGGCCGCACGCTCATCGCGCCCGCGATCTTCTCGGCCGAGGCCGCCGCCTCTTTGCGCGCGCCCTCTGCGATCTTCAATTCCTCGCCCGACAATCCCAGGTACGCCTCGGCCACGCGCATTCCAATCTCGGTTCCGCTCTCGAGCGAGTCCTTGATGTTGCCCTTGCCGGTCAGCACGTTTCCGGCCGCGAACACGGCGGTCGAGCCTTCCATCAGCAGGCCGATCTTCTGATCGGCGTAGATATAAGTCTCGCCCTTCTGCGGAATTCCGGGGATCGGTTGCGGGATGCTTCCGATCGAACTGATCGTCAGCTGCGCACGCGCGTCCTCCACCCCCTCCTCGACCGTTTTCACTTGACTGCCCGTGACTTCGGTGCGGTTGAAGTTCAACCCGACCATCGCGCCGTTCTCTGCGATCACTTTGCCCGGCGCGCGCAGTTCGTGGAACTCGAACAAGAATTTGCGCTGCGCCTTGTCAACGATCTTCACGCGCGCCTGCCGCAGCGCGTCCGCGCGCTTGTCCGGCGTGCCGGCGGGAATATCCGACAGCGGCATGTCGATTACGCGCCGGCGATAATACAACCGGCACGGCGCGATGCCGAGGTCGGCGTACTTCAGCCCCTTCGCGGCCAGCACCGGCTCGATCCCTTCGCGCTCGAGCTCGAGCATATCGCCCTGGATACCGCGCGCCTTGAGACCCGCGAGCGCGTACTCGATTTGCAGGACTTTGACCACGTCGATCGACGCGAGTCCGCCGCCGACGACGAGCGCTCCCGGGGTCAGCTCGTAGCGCGGGCCGTCGTAGGACTTTTCCGGATAGTGATTCCACCAATAGATCAGCTTGTTCTGGTAGACCAACCCGCGATCGATGTACTGATCCACGCCGTCGATCGGAAGCGGGCGATCCTTCCATGCGCCGTTGGTCAGCACGATTCCACTGACTCCCCAACGGGTCCGCAGTTCCTCGAAATCGATATCGCGTCCCATCCCCGTCAGCGGCACGTATTCGATATTGGGATGGTCGAGGCGTTTGTTGATCTCCTCGTACTCATCGTGGCGCTGCTTGACGTGCCATCGCGGCAACCCGTCTTCGATTTTTCCGTAGGGCCGCGGATTCTGCTCGATCACGATTACCAGCGCGCCGTATCCCGCCAGGATTCGCGCGATTTCCGAACCCGCCGTCGCGCCCCCGATTACCGCCATCACGTGGCGCGATGAACTACTTGCTGAATCAGCCATAAGGACCCTTAATTGCCTCCTGCGACATTCATAAGGGTATTTAATTACCGTCTGCGCGCCTGCCGTGCAACCTCAACCGGTTGCAATTGCGCGGGCGCTGAGCGCCCATGGTTCAGCTTGCGCGCATGAACCTCTCATGGTTTCCTTACCGGTGGTGATGAGTGTGGCGCGGACTGTGTTTGGGCAATTTCGAAAAATTGCGATCGTCTCCTCGATAGTGCTTTTCGCGGGATGTTATTTCGCTCCATATTACGCCAACCGCGCCGCAGGCGGCGGCACCAATGCGGCCGAGGGCGAGAAGCACGATGTCCCGTACAGCGCAAACGATTCGTTCCTTCTGACCCAGGATGTGCTGCGCGGTGAGGGGGTTCTGTTCGAGGTCAAGCCTGACGACAAACTCATCACGCTGTGGAAGGATGGCGACTCGGGGCCGGGCATCCTCGGCAGTCTCGTCGGCGTGCATCCGGAGTATCGCTACGAGATTGAAGTCGTGCCGCAGGGTGATCGCAGCTCCCGAATAATCGTCAACGTCCGCGCCGAGGACATCTCCGACGAGGACCTCCACAGGTACAAGGCCAGCGCGCGCCTGAACCTGTTCGGCAAAATCGACGAGCTGGCCGCGAAATTCCCTCCCTCCGGCGGCACGCCCAAAGAGGGCGGCGTCAACTACGCCATGCTGCCAAACGAGGACTTGAAGGCGCTGGCCCGCCGGGCGACCGGCAACGAGGACAACTGGCGGCAAATCGCGCAGGATAACGGGCTCAAATCCCCCACCGACGCTGCCAATCTGCCCAGCGTCTGGATCAGGAACGCGCTGCTGAGCGAACCCAAAAAGGAAGCCCCAACCGGCAACTGAACCCGGCAGGCGTCCACGCCGGGCCCGAAAAACCGAAAGACCGAGTCATGAAAATCGACCGCCACAAAAATCAATGCCCGCCCAGGCGCGCCCGGGCAGGCATCGAAACAATGCTCTCGCGCTATCGCGGGGGGTCAGTCGTTAGGGAAGGACGCCTCGCTCGCATCGTATTCCGGGCTCAGGCCGGCCGGACTTACCGCCGCTACCACAGCCAGGAATTGCTCGAAGGTCATTTGGAGATTAAGAAACCCGCCTTGGCAAAAGACCCATCCGTAGTAGTCCAGGATCTCGTCCGGGATCATCACCGGCAGGCGCGGCAACGTTGAAACGACCGGAAATGGATGCGGTTCGCCCTGGTTGATGCTATCCCAAACGGCAGACTGGTCGAGTGCTCGGTCCGACTCGACCACACTAACTTCCCGCAGGGGAATCACTTTGCCTCTAGCAACTCGATTCATAAACAGCAGCGCCTCCTGCTACCCTTACCATCATCCGGCCGCTTCCTGCCCTAATGATTCTAGACCATGTGTTGAGCCGGTCAAGGAGCAAATTCCACATGTATTCACCCCTCCGCGCGTTTCGTGGTCGTCGGTCCCGATCGGCACAGTTATGTGCGAAAAGCCCGATTCTTTGCTAAGGGCCTGAAAATATTATGTTTTCTGCATTTCAGGCTATCGTTCTCGGCGCGGTTCAGGGCTTGACCGAGTTCCTACCGGTCTCCAGTTCGGCGCACCTTATACTCATCCCCTGGCTGCTCCGATGGCAGGATCCCGGGCTTGCCTTCGATGTAGCCCTTCATCTTGGGACGCTCCTGGCGCTGTTGGTCTATTACTGGCGCGAATGGCTCGATATGGGATTATCGCTGGCCGTCGGCAACCGCCTGCCGCGCCGCCTGCTGTATCTATTGATAGTCGCCTCAGTTCCCGGCGCCGTCATCGGCGTCCTGCTCGAGAAACAAGCCGAGACGATCTTCCGATCGCCGATGCTGATCGGAGCCACGATGGCTACTCTTGGGCTTCTTTTATGGGTTGCCGATTGGTATGGCTCGAGAAAACGCACCATAGATGACCTCACTTTCCTCGACGCCATCCTCATCGGGCTAAGCCAGGCGTTCGCGATCATTCCCGGCGTCTCGCGCTCAGGCGCCACGATTACGACGGCCCGCATCCTCGGCATCGACCGCGCCGACGCCGCCAATTTTTCGTTCCTGATGGCGACGCCAATTATCGCCGGCGCCGGCATGCTCGAGGCGCCCAAGCTTTTGCATACCGGCCTCGCCGTTCAGCTCGGATGGGGTTTTGCGGCCGCGACCGTGTTCGGTTTGATCGCAATCGCCGGCCTGCTGAGATTCTTGCGAGCCCACACCTACAAGCCCTTCGCGGTTTATCGAATCGTGCTGGCCGTGATTGTCATCGCCGTCGCCGTGGCGCGGTTGTAGTCGATGCCAACCGACATCTCGGCTGCGTCCGTGCCCCCGGCCGGCAACGAAACCGCCACGGCGATCCGCGCCCGAGCCTTTCAGGTCGGCGTGACGCTGTGCATCATCAACACGATCATCGGCGCCGGCCAGCCCGTGATCACGCGATGGGGTGCGGTGCATCTCGATCCCCTGCTCTTCTGCACCAGCGCGGTCGTGTTCGCCTCGATTTGCACAATCCCGGTTCTCTATTTCAGCGGCGAGTTGAGAATGATCGTGGATCCGCGCTATCGCGCGCGGTTGTTCATGATGTCGATGGCGGGAACCGTGATGACGAGCCTCACCCTCACCTACGGACTGACCCGCATCGACGCGATCGCCGGTGTGCTGCTGCTGCAAACCGAGCCGGTCTATTCGTTGATTCTATCGACGATCTTCGTCGGCGAGCGGCCGTCCGCGCGCCAGATGCTCGCGACCGTCACCATCCTCGTTGGCATCGGTTCGGTGTTCGCCGGCGGTTCATTTTCACCGCTATGGGCCGCGGCGCTCGTCTTCACGACTCCCCTGTTTTGGCAGACCTCGCACGTGCTCGGTCTGAAGCTGATGCCCCCGTTGACGCCGATTTCCGTCACCGGCGGCCGATTTTTCTATGCCGCGATTATTCTGACCGTTATGCTGTTGATATTCCGCCGCGGCTCCCTCGTGCAACTTGCCGACCCGACTTCGCTCGGCGTGATCGCCGTGACCGGGCTTTTCATCTATTTTCTGAGCGCGCTCACCTGGTTCGGCGCCATCAACCGGCTCTCGTTGGCGTGGGTGACGGCGCTGGTCGTGCCCGGAATCCCGATACTTTCGATCCTGTTCGCCGTGATGTTTCTCGGCGAGCACGCAACTACCCGCGAGGCTATCGGTATTCTCATCTCGGTCAGCGGCGTGCTGGCTCTCGTGCTGGGCGCCGACCCGCATCGCAAGCAACCTGCTTCCGAAGCGGTGGAGGCAATCCACGAACCCATGACCTGATTCCCGCTTCGGCAAATCTCCCCCCTCAACCTTCTAGCAGGCCGACGGCCGCATCCCGCGACAGGGTCCGCGCCCGCTCTTCCATCGCGTAGTCGCGAAAAGATGCGCTGCGCATATTTTCGCGTCTTCTTAATACCGGGTGCAGGGGTCACCCCTGCCCAAGGAGGTGCGGAACCCATGGTGGGTTCCGCATTCAATAGAGTGATTTCCCCTTCCTCCGCGCCCGTCGGCCCCTGCCCATTTGACTCTGCGACTCTGCTGGTCTTAAGTGACCCATAGACGGCGCTGCTCGAACTTGCGCGTGAACAGAAAACAGAAATTCAACGCGAGGAATTCTTCATGGCCCGAATTGTCAGACACGAAAAGAACTCGCCCTACGAGGTTGCGGAAGGCACCGAGTTGCCAGTCTATATCTGCGCGTGCGGACTCTCGAAGAACAAGCCCTTTTGCGACGGCTCGCACAAGAAAACGCGCGACGAAAATCCCGCCGACGTTTACGTTTACGATGACATCGGCCGCGCTCGCGTCAAGACCGAATACTAGTTTCAGTTTTTCCGGGCCCGGTCCCTCGCTCGAGTTAGATTGAAAGTACCTGAAGAGATTTCCCGCGCCGACTCCGGGCCTGCTTCCATCCCCGCGTATGAAGCGCCGCGCGAACCCGCCGCTCCCGATGACGCGCCGAATTGGCTCCGGCATATAGCCGAGCCGCGCTACGCATGGCCGATACTGCTGATTTTCGGAGTCGCGCTCTATCTCGTAAATCTCGGCGGCTATCCGCTCTACACCAAGGGCGAACCGCGCGAGGCCGTCACCGTCTTCGACATCGTCCATGGCGGCGGCGTGATTCTTCCACAGCGCGCAGGCGTCGAAATTCCCTCCAAGCCGCTGCTGATGCACTGGATGGCCGCGCTGGTCTCTCTGGTCGCCGGCGGCGTAAACGAATTCGCCGTGCGGCTGCCGTCAGCCGGGCTCGCGATCGCCGGCGTGATCCTTTGCTACTTCTATGTGCGCCGCCTGTTCGACAACGTGACCGCACTGATCGCCGCGCTCATCCTCGCCACCACCTTTCAGTACCTGCAAGCCGGGACCGGCGCCCGCGTTGACATGACGCTGACCTTCTTCATGGAGGTCGCGTTCTTCGAATTCATTCTCATGGCCGAGGGCCTGACGCGCCGGCGGATGCTGCTCTACGTGGCAATCGCGCTCGCCGTTTTGACCAAGGGCCCCATCGGGTTGATTCTACCGGGGCTGGTCGCCGTGATTTGGATCGCCGCCGAGAAGCGATGGGACCTGTTGCGCGCAATGGGCCTCGTGCGCGGCGCGATCGTGGTGCTGGTGCTTGCCGGAGGATGGTACCTGGCGGCGCTGATCGAAGGCGGCCCGGATTTTTTCCGCAAGCAGATCCTCGCCGAAAACCTGCTCCGCTTCGCCGGCGGCGCCGATTTCCACGAGGGCCACATCCATCCCTTCTACTATATGGAGCTCGCTCTCCTCGCCGGATTTATCCCGTGGACGATTCTGCTGCCGATCGTCGGCGTCCAGGCCGTGCGCGCGCCGCGCGCACTCGACCCGCGCCTCAAATACATCATTGTATGGTTCGCCGCGGCGCTGATCTTCTACAACCTGCCGCAGAGCAAGCGCGGCGTGTACCTGCTCTGCATGTATCCCGCTTTTGCCACCCTGGTCGCGATCTATGTCCGCCAGGCAGTGGCGCGTCCCGAACCGGCGCGCGCCTGTGTCCGCTGGATCGCGCGATTGTCCGGTCTCGCGATGCTGACGCTCGGCGGCGCCGGCTTGATTGCGCTGGGGATACTCGTCGCAAGGCCACAGGAGTTCGCCGGCTTGCTGCAAGCGGCGGGAATTCGCGCACCCGCCTTTCCGCGCATCTTGACCTCGGCGATTGCCGAGGATTGGGTGCTGGACCTCGCGATGCCGCTGGGGGTCGTCGCCCTCGGCGTCTTTATGATCTTCACCCGTCCGCGTATCGAACGAATGGTGCTCGCGATTGCGGCCACGATGGTTTTCACCACCGTTGCGGTCAATGTTGTCGTCATACCGGCCATCGCCAACACGCTCTCGCTGAGAGACTTCACCGATCATGCGATGAAAATCGTGGGCGATAGCCCGGTCGGCTACCTGGGCGCGCTCAACTACGACGTCGCTTTTTACAGCCGCCGCACAATTCCGATCGTCGCGCAAAGAAATCCGCAGATGCCCGAGTACCTGATCGCCTGGCGCACTCTGTTCAACGCGCTTCCCGCGTCCAGGCAGAACCGCTTCGACATCGTGATCACCAGCAACCCGACCTCGCTCGACGGCACCGACGAGATGCTCCTCCTTCACCAGCGCGCAGGTTCCCCGGATCCGCCGTCCAGGAAACCCTCCGACGACTACATCCAAGCCGGAAATTCTACGACATGGTCTCTCTTCGAATCTCGTCGACCGCTTTCACCAGCCGCGGCAGCACCTCCGCCGATCCGCCGCGCAAACTCACGTCGCAATAATGCGTGATCTCCGATTCGTAGAGGTTCACTTCGATTAGTATTCCGCCGCGCTGCTTCACTTCCAGCGCAAATCCCGCCGCGGGATAAACCGTCGCCGAGGTCCCCGCCACGATCACCAGGTCCGCCTTCGCCGAATGCTCCGCGCACATGTTCAGCACGTCGATCGGAATCGGCTCGCCAAACGAAACCGTGTCCGATTTCAACAATCCTCCGCATCGCGGACAGGCCGGCGGCAGCTTCTCCAGGCTGATCGCGTCGCGATCAAACCGCCGCGCGCAATCGAGGCATCGAATCAAAGTCCAGTTACCATGGATTTCCGCCAGCGCCTTCTGCCCGGCTTGCCGGTGCAGGTCATCGATGTTCTGCGTGATCACGAAGCGCAGCACTCCCAATGCTTCCATCTCCACCAGCGCGAGATGGCCCGGATTGGGCCTGGCAACCGTAAGCGGCTTGAAGAGTTCATCGTTGCGCTTGCTGAGCCGGTCTTCCCACGCCTTTTTCGGATCGGCCATGAAGCGCTGAAAGCCGTTCATCGGCGGCTCTCCGTACTTGGTCCACAGCCCGCCCGGCCCGCGAAACGGCGGTATTCCACTTTCGACGGACATCCCCGCGCCGGTGAGCGCGATCGCATACCGTGCCGCCAGGATCATCCTCGCGCCTTCGCGAATTTCCTCGTCGCTCGCTATCCGGCTTGCGTCTGCCATGGGGAGATCACCCGACTACCAGCACATAATTCTCGCGCTTGAGCGGGCGAGCGAGCGTGATAGCCATCACAGTGCCACCACCGGTACGTTGGACAAGCGCGCCGAATTGCGCTCGAGCAGCACCGAACAATGCGCGTGCCCGGCGTAATGCCTTGTCGAAATGCCAAAGCGTTTGCGGAGCCGCTGCGCTTCGGATGTTTTGACGCCCAAGCGCGTAGCTGATTTCTCCCAAGGCGGGGTGCAGGCGCCGATCGGCCCCCGCGGAAACCAGATCGCCGGGTTTCAGCGACGGATTTCCCTTTACCCACGAATTGTATTCGTCGGCATTGGCAAGCAACTCGGGTCCCCAGTCCTTGAAGATGTGGGTGAGAAGGGGCTCCAAGGTTTCCGGAATGCTGTCATCGCGCGGATAGGATGCATCCATGTCAGCGAACTCGCCGTCGAAGAAGCCATCCAAGTTCATTCGTTCGGTCCATCGAAAGACGTTGGGTGCGCGACCTTTCATCAGGGTGGACGGATAGGGGTCACGCCCCAGATGCGCGAACAAGGGGGCCATCAATCCGAAGTCAGCGTCGCTGGGCAAGCCGCCGAGAATGTAGGGATAGAGCATGAAGTGCGCGTCGAGGATGTCGAGCAATTCCTCATACGAGCGCTCGATGGCGGGAATGGTCTCCATCGTGATGCCGAGGCGCGGCAGGTGCGCCTGCATCGCCAGCATGAAGGGCGCGGCGACGGCGTCGCGATCCGCGGAGTCGCGGCTCGCGGATGCGCCACGGCCGAACTCAGCGCGCAGAAATTTCTCTTGATCCTTCAAGTAGGACCAACGGTAGTGCATCGCCGCCTTGAGCAGCGCTTCGGAGCCAAACGCTCCTATCAGCGAGGCGACGGTCCGTTGTACGGGAGTCGGCGGGTTGAGGCGCGGCTCGGGAAACTTCTGCTCCAGATGTTCGATGATGTCGGAGGTGTCTTGAATGATGGAGCCGTCGGGAGCTTCTAACACTGGAACGACGAAGAACCCCAAGGCGGGGAGGATCTTCGCCTGGTAGACCGGGTGCGACGGGAAGAACTCGCGGTACGGAATGCGCTTCTTGATCAGATAGGACCTTGCCTTACCGGTATAGAGCGAGGGAGGCGCGCCCCACAAAATATAAGTGTCGTTGGTGCGTCCGGTGTTCATGTTCCTCCGTGAATTTTGTGGCTACAGCGCGATCCCGGGCGTTGTCCCGATTTCGACTTTGCAAACACGCGATTCGTAGCCCTTCACCGAAGTCATCGTCAAGCCGCATCCGTCCGCGCGGCTGCGTCGATGGCCCGGAGCGTAGCACAGCCGCGGTTTCAGCTCTAAGCTGAAAGCTTGCCTATGGAGGCCGTCGGGTCTATAGGGCGAGTTGAAGTTGGAAAGTAAAAAGGAAATGCCGGTCAACAGAAAGGACATGGCGGCGCAGGCGCCCGTGCTCTGGCAGTTCGCGATTTCCCACTACGCCGAGAAGGCGCGCTGGGCACTCGATTACAAGCAGGTCCCGCACATCCGGCGCTCGCTCATTCCGGGGCCGCATATCGCCAGAGTCAAAAGGATGACCGGGCAGACCGCGGTGCCCGTGCTCGAGCTCGGTGGCGCGATCATCTTCGACTCGACCCGCATCATCGAAGCGATCGAAAAAGCTTATCCCGACCCGCCGCTCTATCCCGCCGACCGCGAGGCGCGCGAACGCGCGCTCGAGCTGGAAAATTATTTCGACGAGGAACTGGGCCCGTATATCCGCCAATGGGGATATTTTATGTTGCTGCCCTACTCGTCCACGGTCACAGCGCTGTTCACGAGCCAGGCCGGCCTCGGCAAGCGCCTGTTCATGCGCGCGATCTTCCCGCTGGTGCGGCCCGTGATGAGAAGCAAAATGAAGGTCTATCCGGCCGAGGCGGAAGCGGCGCGGGAGAAGACCATCGCCGCGATGGATCGAATCGCGCGCGAGGTTGCGCCTTCCGGCTACCTGGTCGGCGACAGTTTCACGGTGGCCGATCTGACCGCGGCCGCATTGCTGTCGCCGCTGGTGATGCCGAAAGAGTTTCCCTACAAGCTTCCCGCCGCAATCCCGGCGCCGATGGCGCAGGCGCGCGCGCATCTCGCGGAGCATCCGGCGTTAAAATGGGCGGCCGGCATCTACGCCAGGCATCGCGGCAAATCGGCGGCGCTCGCGGAAGAGACGGTCATCTAAGGGAATCCATCGCCGGCGCTTGCTTGATCGATGCCCGCTGCGTATATTAATCTTATTCCAGACTGACTGGTCGGTTTAGCCCATGGACACATCGAACTTGCCCCAGGCTTCCACGCTCGCGCCAGCCGCACCCGGGCCGCGCGGTCCGTTATCGGCGCTCAGGATAATGCGCAATCCACTGGAGCACATAACAGCCGACTGGAAGCGCTACGGCGACGTGGTCCGTTACCGGATCGGAAAGATGCAAGTGTTCCTGGTCGTGCACCCCGATGGCGTCAAGCATGTGCTGCAGGAGAACCATCGCAACTACGTCAAGTCCGTCGATTACCAGATCCTCAAGCGCGTGCTCGGCGAAGGATTGCTCACCAGCGAGGGCCCGCTGTGGCTGCGCCAGCGCCGGCTGATGGCGCCGATGTTTCACCGCCAGCGCATCGCGGGATTCGGCGCCACGATGGTGGATAGCACCCTCAAGATGCTCGATCGGTGGAGTTCGCCCGCCGTCGAAGGCGGCGCGCTCGACGTATGCAATGAGATGATGCAGCTCACGCTCGAGATCGTCGCGCGGGTTCTGTTCAAGGTGGAAATCGCGGGCGAGCTGGCGCATGAAATCGGCCGCGACGTCACGGTGGCCAACGAACGGCTCGGCCAGTTCGATCTGGGAACGCTGGTTCCCTGGCTGCCGACCCCGCGTAATCGCGAGTTCCGCCGCGCCACCCGCTCGCTCGACGCAATCGTCGACGGCATCATCGCCGAGCATCGGCGCAGCGGCCAGGATCGTGGCGACCTGCTTTCGCTGTTGCTCGCCGCGCGCGACGAGGACACGGGCGAGGCGATGAGCGACCAGCAGGTTCGCGACGAGGCGCTCACTTTGATCCTCGCCGGCCACGAGACGACTGCCAATGCGCTCGCGTGGACCTGGTATCTGCTTTCGCAAAATCCCGAGGTCGAGCGCAAGCTGCACGCCGAGCTCGCCGACGTGCTGAACGGGCGCTTGCCGACGGTCGCCGACTTGCCCAGCCTGCGCTACACCTCGATGGTGATCGACGAGTCGATGCGGCTCTATCCGCCGGCATGGTCGATCGGGCGCTCGCCGGTGGCTGACGATGAAATCCTCGGCTTCAACGTCCGCGCGGGCTGCAGCGTGATGCTGAGCCAATGGCTGACGCATCGCCATCCCGATTTTTGGGAGAATCCCGAGCGCTTCGATCCCGAACGCTTTTCTCCCGAGCGATCCGCCAATCGTCCGCACTACGCATACTTCCCGTTCGGGGGCGGCCCGCGCCAGTGCATCGGAAACGTCTTTGCACTTACCGAGGCGAATTTGATCCTGGCCGCCGTGGCGCAGAAGTATCGCCTGCGCATGGTCCCGGGGCATCGCGTCGCGCTGCAACCCCTGATCACGCTGCGCCCGCGCTACGGTTTGAAGATGCGGCTGGAACCGGTTCGGGCCTGAAGGAGGCTGCGCAACCAGATGTCGCGACCCGAGGTCAGCAAAGAGCGCCGCAGCCAGATCCTCGATGCGGCCGAGAAGGTATTCGCGCGCAATGGGTTTGCGCAGTCGCGGATGGAACAGATCGTCGCGGAGTCGCAGCTCAGCAAAGGCGCAATCTATTGGTACTTCAGGAGCAAGGACGAAATTATCGACGCGTCGCTGTCGCGCATATTCGAGCGCTTGCTGCACGACATCGCGGAGCAGATCGAATCACAGCGCCCCGTCGTCGAGCGCATCATGACGGTCGCGCGACGCGCCACCGAACAGATTCGCAACGCCCGCCAGCTCGCGGGTGTGGAGCTGGAGGCGTACGCGATGGCGGCGCGCAGTCGCTCGATACGCCGGCTGGTGCGCGGCTACTTCGACGCGTGCGTCGACGCCTTCGCCATGCTGATCGCGGACGGAATCGACAAGCGCGAGTTGCGTCCCGTTGATCCGCGCAAGCTTGCAATCACCGGCGTTGCGCTGTTCGAGGGCCTGACGCTGCTGTGGGTGGTGCGCCCGGACCTGGATTTCGAGGAAGTCCTGAACGACGCCGCGGGCCTGATGCTGGCGCCGCTGGTCACATCCCCCGCGCTCCACACACGAACGCGCGAAACGCAGGTCAGGCAAGCGCGAAAGGCAAGCCGGGCAAACGCGAAACGCAAGTCAGATTAGGAGCGTGACAATGTCGCACCATCGAATCGCAACGGCATTGATGCTGGCGTTCGCGCTCTGCAGCGTCGAGGCGGGAGTAGCGAATGCCGTAGTCAAACCCGGAGACATCATCACGGCACGCGACGCATGGAAAGTTGTCGATTTGGTCAGTCCGGGAAACTGGTACCTGGTCCAGCAGGGCATGGTGATGAAAATCGTGCCAACCGGCAACCTCGAATGGCCGCCGCCGTACACGGCAGCGACCGAGAAATACTCATCGCAGGTGTCGTTATCTCCCAGCGGTGAGATCGGGAACTACCGCGCCGGCCTTCCTTTCCCTCTGATCGATCCCAATGACCCCCAGGCCGCCAACAAGATCATTTGGGACTTTGAATTCCGCCCGCTTTACACCGACGATCTCGACGTTCGCAACGTCGAAATATCGAGCCACCGGCCGGACTCGGCGGATGCGATCGAGGATTTCGTCGTGGGCCATCTCGGTTTCTATAAAAACGTCGGGCGCATCGAGGTCGCGCCGGTACCACGCGATAACGATCTCTATGAAACCGGGCTCGCCTATAGGGCAGGAGTCTTTCCGATTCTCGATCCGCCGGAATTGCGCGGCGCCGGTCTAATCAGACAGGGGTCGGTTCTGCCCGGTGTGGAAGATGGCGCGTGGGTATATAGCCCCACCACCCGAAGGCTGAGGCGTCTGCCGGCGACGGAACTCGCGGATTCGTTGGCAGTGCCCACTGATGCCTCGACGCTGGACCCCGACAGTATGTTTGGCTTTGCGGCGAAACCGGATGATTACAATTACCGCCTGCTCGGCGAGAAAAACATGCTCGCGAGCGTGGAGGCGCAGAACATTCCCGCCGTACCGTGCGCGAATGATGGCGGTCGCTCAATTTGTCCCGAGAACTGGGAGATGCGGCATCTGTACGTAATCGAGGCCACCATCAAGCCGCGCACGTCGTTGGGCGGACAAGTGGAAATTCCCAAGCGCATTCTCTACATCGATTCGGAGGGCTGGTTTATCACGGCCGCCGACCTGTTCAACCCCAACGGGGAGTTGTGGAAAACGATCGCGACCTTCAATGCTTACCGCGACCGGTCCAGCCCCGGTGCTCGTGTCGCGATTTGGCCATTCAAGCGAATGTTCCAGACTGCGATGGTCGATGAAGACCTCACCAGCGGCTTTTCAACCACGGTCTTCTCGCCGCGAACCGACGGCGATAGCGAATGCTGGTACATCAACAGCGGCGCGGTTGACGAGGCGTTTTTCACGATGGGGAACATGGTTCAGATGGGTCGTTGAAACGGCGAATTCCGACTGAGTGGATTGGACCGCATTCTCGGGCGTCGTGTGACCGCCCGCGGCAGAACTGGTCCGTTGCGGCGCGCTGGAAAGCCCTTTGGACTTAAAACCGGCCTCAAAGTTCGCGTTTGTAAACAGCTGGTGTTGGTGCTAGCCGTAAGCGCGACTCAAAATGGGAATTGCGGCTAAGATTTGCAGAGATCGTTTTGATCGCTCTTCTCAAATCCCTCATACAATTGCAGCCATGAAAACCATGAACCTGGAATACGCTGGAAAATTCGTCATGCACGCGAGATCAACCCTGTTAATCCTCTCTTAGATGGATTCCGTGTGAAAGATTCCTTTGTGTATCGCACTGCTCGCGGCCTGACAGTACCCTTCATCACGGTGATTTGCGTGCTGCTGGCCGGTGTCGGGTTGGCTCGGGCCGGCAAATCGGCGCAGGTCGAGGCAGGATTTGTGGGCGTCCCGCCGCCGAACTTTCAGAATGTTATCCTCAATGTTAAGTCGGTTCGCATCAATGCCCGTGTGGGCGCGGCCCCCGGCAATGCCGGATGGCAAGACATCCCGGCGCCTTCGGGGATCGGAGCCACTGGGCCGAGCGCGTACCTGCAGATCGATCTCAACGCTTGGCAGAACCTACCCCAGCTCTTCAACACCGCTGGCGTGAAGCCCGGCACCTACAGAGTTGCCGAGCTCCTCCTCGATCCGACCAATCCCGGCACCTTGGTCCCCGACTGTCCGCTGGCGCCGCCGCTCGCCAGCGCCAACGACGGATGCGTCAATTACCCCATCCATTTGGCTGCCGGCACCAACGTCATCACCGTGACGAACACCGGTCCCGGCGGGCTGATCGAGGCGGTAAGTGGGCAACTGACGCCGTTGTTCCTTCAGGCGTCGATGGTAATCAATCAGGCCCCTACGGTACCCGGCGGTGCTTACACAGTAACCGTCTCGCTTGCGACACTTCCAAATCCCATGCTGGGCACGGTTACAGGGTCGGTAAATATCAACCCAGGTATGGGTTCGGGGAAGTCGCCGTCGGGAAAGGTCAGCAAGTTGGCGGTGACAGCCGAAACGATCGGAACCAATACCCCTATCGCGAGCACTCCGGTCAAAAACGGGCGGTATACGCTGACACTTCCGGCAGCCTTCACTTTCGGAACGCTCTATGACCTCGCGGTGAATGGCGGAGCAGATACTTACGCCGCGGAGCGGCTACTGCCGCTATACCAGGGCACATCGATAGTTGCTGATTTCAGCGGGTCAAATAGCCTCATCGGGAGCCAGACGCTTGGCAATATCACGGGGACGATCAGCGACAATTGCGTCGCCACAAAGCGCATTGCCGGTGCGACGCTGCAGTTGCTGATTCCGCCCGATAACAACCTGACGGCTAACTGCTTCAACCCAACGACCGCCGGCCAATGCGTCGCAGTCGCGACTGCGACTACCGGCAACACAGGCTACTTCCCGCTGCCGGGAACGCCCACCATTCCCGCCGAGTTCAAAAACGTTCCGGTGCAATCGAAATCTTTACCTAACAAGGGCGCCTATGCCATGGAGATCACCGCGCCGGGCTACGATCCTTTATTCGTCCAGGCAATCCCTAGCGGCGGCAAGAAAGGCGGCACTTGCGCTCCTATCGGCAGCACTACTTTCGGCGCGTGCGACCTCGCGCTGAACACGGGATACATCAGCGGTAGCATCCAGATAGAACCGCCATATCCGGGGCAGACCACTTCGGTCCAGGTATTTGCCGAGGACACCGGAACCAGAAATCTTGAAAGCGCGCTCCCAATGCCGATTACCGTCACGAGCTCGAACCCCGGCACGGTCGGCTTTACGCTGAATGTCCCGACCTCGGCTGTCGTTCCCGCCTTCGATTTGTTCGCGACGACGATCGATCTCTATCAGGGTGCCACCGATCCGTATCAGGGCCACACCGTCGTGGTGCTGTCAGACGTTACGGCGCCGGCGCCACCATCCGCGCCGGGAGCGTGCAGCACCGTGACGGCGAATTTTCCCGACGACCAAACGATCACCTGCGTCGGTCACGGCAGCGTGACCGGCACTGTCGCCAACGCCAACCTCGGCACCTCGGTGGTCCTGTCGAAACAAGATACGGTATCGGGCGATTTCGTGCAGATAACGAATACTCTCGTGCAGAATCAGTTGCCAAATTCGAGCCCGAGCAACAATTTTTCCTTCTGCGCTCCCGCCGACATTTATCAGCTGCAAAAGTTCCAGCTCCCGACACCCGACCCCGACGTGACGCCGATATCGTCGCCTACACCCGGACCTGAGGGCAGCCCCACGACAGTCACGATTCTGCCGCCTCCGCCAGCCGGTGGCCCGAGTCCGACACCTACGCCGGCAATCAAGTGCCCAACCACCTGCGAGAATCCCGACGGCACATGCCCCGGCATCTGCAACAACGCGATCGTGCCGCTGCCGTGATCGCGATGACCAACCGGGCGATGCGGTATCTCATGTGAACCTTGCGGAGCCGGATGCGTGCGCCGAGCCGAACGCCGAATTGCCGGTGCCATAGGCTGACGGGTCCGTAGTCGCCGAGTAATTCCGACTGAGTGGATTGGGCGGCGTTACGCAGTCAAGGAGTGAAAGCGTTAGAGGCTGGCGGCGAACTGCTCGATTACGCGCGCGACCGCCTCGGGCCTCTCGAGGATCACATGATGATGCGCGTCGGCGATCGTCACCACCCGCACCTTCGGATTCGCCGCGCGCGCATGCTCGGCGCCCTCGGCGGTCATGATGCGACTGTGTCCGGCACGCACCAGCATCATGGGAATCGTGATTTCCCTGATGACATCGAGCACCACCATCCCGTCCCCGCCGAAAAAACATTCGCGATCGAACTTGAGCGTCCATCGCCCTTCATCGGTGCGCGCCAGGCTCTTTTCGGCGATCTCATGAAGGACATCGGCGGTGACTGCGCCCTCCTTGGGTATCAGCCGAAAGCGCGCCCTGGCGGTTGCGAGATCGGGATAGGTCACCACCGGCAGTGACTTCAGCCGCTGGAGATATCGATCGCGCCCGCGAGTCGAGGTGACCGGGATGTCGATAGCGATCGCGCCGCGCGCGCTCTCCGGATGAGCCCGCGCGAACGCCAGCACGTTCATCCCGCCCATGCTGTGACCGACGACCACGGGCTTTTCCGCATTCGCCGTCGCGTGCGCGACAAACCTCGCGAGGTCGTTTGCGTAATCGATCGGCGAGTACGCCGCCGGCCGTGCCCATTGGCTGTCGCCGTGGCCGCGCTGGTCAAGCGCGAGCAGCCGGTACTCCGCCGCAATCACGCGCGCCAGCGGTTCCCACCACCACGCATTGGCAGTGTTGCCGTGCAGCAGGATGACAGTACGCGGCGCGTGCGGATTCCACTCCAGGTAATGGAGCCGCGGAGAGCCTTCGAGCAGATGGCTGCGCGGGGCCGTCATTTCAAGCCGTCCACAAAATGACGGACTACTTCGATTAGCGCCTCGGGATTGTCGAGCATGACGTGATGATACGAATCATCGACCTCCACCAGCCGCCCGTTCGCAAGCTGCCCGGCCATTTTTTTTGCGAGCTCGCGATCCAGCAACGGACTCTTTGTGATCTTCACGATCAACGCGGGGCATTCAATGCGATGCAACGAGTTCCACACCCGCGACGGTTCGCGGATCATCGTGCGCCGATCGAGCTTGTGGGTCCATCCGCCGTCGGCGTGCTGCTTGAAGCTGCGGCGCGCGACGTGCTCGAGGATTTCCTTCTTCGCCAGCGTCTCGCGCGGCAGGACCCTGAAATGCCCAGCCGCCTCGTCGAGCGATTCGAATCGGCGCGCCGGCTTTTCCGCGATCGACTGCAGGAATTCGAGCGCCCGCTCCGGGTAGTCGGGCGGAGGATCGATCGCCACCATCGCGCGCAATCTTTCGCCATGCTCGACCGCGTATGCGAGCACGTTATGCGCGCCCATCGAGTGACCGACCAGGATCGGCGCGCCGAATCCCCACTGGTCGATCACCTGGTCCAAATCCGACACGTAATGACGCGAGCCATACGCCCATTCATCGGCCCAATCGCTTTCGCCATGCCCGCGTTGATCGAGTGCCAGCACGTGAAAATCGCCGACGAAGGCCGGCGCGACAAAGTCCCACCAATGCGCGTGGGCGGAACCGCCATGCAGAAACAGGATCGGCGGCTTGCCCTCGCCGCCGTAATCAAGGCAATTCAGCGCGAGCCCGTTGGCTACGAAACGATGCGCCTTCATCGCTCCACCGGAATTTCTTTTCTCATCTCGAAGCCGCCGCCATCCGCGCAAACATGATACCTTTGCAGCGCTCGCCTTTCATGCCACCATTTAGCTGCCAGTTCATACCTGAAGCCATGCGAGATCGAACCGCGCTAAAACCACTGACTCTGGTCGCCGCACTGATGCTTGCGCTCGCGTCCTTTTCTTTCCCGGCGCGCGCGCAGGAGGCCAACGCGGCCAAGGCCCGCGGGCTGGTCGATGCCGCAATCAAAATGACCGACAGCGACGCCGCCGTAAAGCTGCTCTGGCAGGCCACCGAAATCGATCCCACGCTCGACGACGCCTACGTTTATCTCGGGGTCTACTACAACTCGCGCTCCGACTTCGCCAACGTCGTCAAGGTTTATCAAAAGCTCATCAAGTATCAGCCCAATCAGGTCAGCGCCTATCTGAATATCGGCGAAGCGTACATGTCGTTCTCCCCGCCCAAGACCGACGACGCGCTGATCTATTATCGCAAGGGGTACGCGCTCGAACCCAGGAACACTTTCGCCGCGCTCAGAATCGGGGAATTACTCGCGCAGACCGGCCAGCGTGACGAAGCGCTCAAGTATCTCAGAATTGCGCTCGCCGACAGCGCGAGAAATCCCACCGTCGCGTCGGAAGCTGAAAAAGCTCTCAAGCAGATGGGCGCGCTTTGACAGGCGCGCGCGTACGGCCGAAGTTCATTTCGTCGATGCGATAAACTCGTGGATCAAGTCGGCGATCTCGTCGGGCTTATCCTCCTGCAAAAAGTGGCCTGCTTCAGCGATAGTCACATGCTTTTGCCCCTTGGCCCCCGGAACCCGCTGCTGGAAGACGAACTCGCCTCCCTTTGTAATCGGATCCGAATCGCTGAACGCGGTCAGAAACGGCTTGGTGAACCGCTCCAGAACTTTCCACGCCGCCTGGTTCTCGGCGACCGAGCCGTGCTGCGGCGTAATCGGGACCAGCGCCGGAAAGCGGCGCGCACCGGCCTTGAACGATTCGTCCGGGAAAGGCGCGTCGTAGGCGGCCTGTTCGGCTTCGCTCAGGGCGCGGCGGCATCCCATGCCCACAATCTGTCCGATCGGCAGGACGGGTGCGCTCTGGCTGAACTCGAGCCAACTCTTGAACCCTTCGCTGAATCCCTCGCCGGTCGGCAGCCCGGTATTGGCGACCACCACGCGCGCGAATCTTCCTGGAAACGCGGCCACCAGCCGAAGCCCGATCAGGCCGCCCCAGTCCTGGCAGAAGAGCGTAATCTCTGACAGGCGCGTGGCCGCCAGCCAATCGCTCATCCATCGCACGTGCCGTTCGAAGGTGTAATCGGATTGATCGGCCGGCTTGTCCGAACGGCCGAATCCCGGCAAGTCCGGCGCGACCACGCGATGGCCGCGCGCGGCGAGACTCTTGATTATCCGCCGATAGAGGAACGACCACGACGGCTCGCCATGCATGAGCAGCACGGGACTGGCGGTGGGCGGACCTTCGTCGAGATAGTGGATTCGCAGCGCGGTCCCGTCGGGGTCCGTGACTTCGCAATAATGCGCGGTGAATGCAAAGTCGGGAAGATTGGCGAATCGCGCGTCGGGAGTTCTCAAGATCTTCAAAGGATGCCTCGCTCGGAATCAGAGTTGTCGTTCGTCGATATATTGACACTATGAATGTCATTATATCGCGAGTGCGTCAACCATGATGCTCCGCCCGCGCTGAAACAGAAACACCTCTTCGTCTATGTTGAAACGGCCGCTTTGACGAGACCTCAGATCGCTGGCCGATCGGGTCTCTATGAAGGGCTAAATGCGCCCGCGCTTAATTCTGCGGGACCGGCGGGGGCTCCGGAGGCGCGCCCTCTTCGGGCGGCATGTGATCGCCACCGTCGCCGCCGCCGTGGCCGCGATGCGCCCACGATTGCGTGAAGTCGCGATCGAATATCTTCTGCTGCTCGGGCGTCAGCACGCCACGAACCTGGCCGAGTCCATCCCAGAACAGCTCATGGCGCCGATGCTCAAAATCCTGCCGCGCCTGCGTCACTTTGAACCGCGTATCGCGCAGGATGTCGCCGACGCGATCGCGTTGCGCCGGTGTCAGGTTGAGTTCGTGATTCATCCGCTCGATCAACCCGCCTCCCGGCACCCGCAAGTAACGATACCGATACGCCAGCGTGCTGAGTGCGAAACCGATCAGAAGGCACGAAACCCCCACCAGCAAGCCGAGCAGGAAATTCGACTTAGCTGGCAAGGTCGCTCTCTGTCATCGGCATCTCGGGCGCCAATGGATCGCCTGCGGTTTCGGAATTCATACTCGTCTCGGGCACCGATAGCGCCTCGCCCAAAGATTCATTCGGCGCCCGCGTCGAAAGATACGCCGCGCTCGTCGCGAATACAAAGATCGCCGCCGCCGCCGACATCGCCAGCCATCGATTCGGCTGCCGCGACAGCGCAACCTCGCGCGATACCGACGCGAATCGCCGCGGCCTGTCCGCCAGCGAGAACTCGCGCCGCGCCGGCCGCGATACGCGAGCCGCATCCGGTTCTGTCTTGCCATGCAGCACCGGCGCCGTCAGCGCGAAGACGCGAAACGCATGATCGCACTTCTCGCATTCCTTCAGATGCGCCAGCAACTCGGCCCGCCGCTCGGCCGTCGCGGTCTTGCGCCATAGCGCGGAAAATTCCTGTCGTGCTTCAAAACAATTCATGATTGTAACCTGTTGCGTCCCGCCGCCAGCATCCGCTCCGCCTGCTTGCGCAGCGCCTGCCGGGCGCGGAACGCGCGAATTTTTACCTTTGCCTCACTCCATCCAAGCGTCTCGGCAATTTCGCTGACGCTCAGATCTTCACTTTCCTTGAGCACCATCACCATCCGGTCCTCGGGCTTGAGCGTGTCGAGCAGGCGATGCGCCAAATCGTAAGCTTCGCGCCGCTCTTCGGCCTCACCGACGATATCCTCCGGCGACGCGACGTTCGCCGTCTGCATCCATTGCACTTCCGGCGCGCTGAAGTCTCCGACCAGTTCCTCGGGACGCCGCCGCCGCCGGCGCAACTCGTCGTAACAAAGATTCACCACGATCGCGCGCAGCCATCCGCCAAACGGCATCTCGGCCCGATACGTCGCCAGCGCGGTGTAAGCTCGGATGAAACTTTCCTGCGCGATATCCCGCGCCATCTCCTCGTCCGAAAAAAACCGCCGGCATAAACGCTCCACTCGCGGCCGATGCCGCCCTGCGAGCTCCGTGAAGGCGCCGCTATCCCCGCCGAGGACTTCGGCTATCAGTTCCTCGTCGGGTTTGGCGCTCAATCTCGACCCTGCCCTGCTACGCGCCGAGACACCCAACATAACCGTTTATTAATACGCATTATCCCGCCGATGGTTACATGGTTTTGGGCCGATTCTGCAACCCAAACCGGGTCCGCAGGGACCGCCCCATGCACCTTTCGCAGGTAGGATAACAGGCGGCGCACAAAAGCCCGAAACCCAAACCGCGTTTGAAGGGGCCAGCCACGGGAAGCAGCCGCTGTGCGCGTGCCTTTCAATCGCCCAGCGCTTACCATCTCCGCTCGGCTCGCGTAAATTCGCGGTGTCACGCGCGGAGGTTCCAATGGCAGCGGAGCGCAAGGGTGGGATCGAGATCTTCAAGCTGGCCGGCATCCAGGTCGCCATCGACTATTCCTGGCTGGTCATCTTCGCGCTGATCCTGTGGTCACTGGCCTCGGGATATTTCCCCAAGGAGTATCCCGGCTACTCTACCAGCAGTTACTGGCTGGTGGGACTGGTCGCGACCATCCTGTTCTTTGGCTCGGTGCTCGCCCACGAGCTGTGCCACGCAGCGATGGGCAACCGGCTCGGCGAGGGCGTCCACCGGATCACGCTGTTCATCTTCGGCGGGATGGCGGAACTGGAGCACGAGCCCAAAAGCGGGATCGATGAGCTCAAGATCGCCGCGGTGGGTCCGCTCAGCTCGATCGTGATGGCGGGAATCTTCTGGCTGATCGCGCTGGGGATCCCCGCGGCCGGGGCGACGGCGCTGTGGAAAGCGGTCTTCTCCTATCTCGCCTTCATCAATCTCGCGCTCGCACTGTTCAACCTGCTGCCCGGATTTCCGCTCGACGGAGGGCGGATGCTGCGCGCCGCGTTGTGGATGCGATGGGGCGATCTGCGTCGCGCGACGGCAGCGGCGGCCGATTGGGGCAATACTATCGCGTGGGGCATGATCGCGTTCGGCGCGATGGAGATCTTCGGGGGCGCGCTGGTCGGCGGGATGTGGCTGATATTCATCGGCCTGTTCCTGCGCAGCGCCGCGTCGTCGGGCTACCAGAGCATGATCGTCGAGCAGGCGCTGTCCGGCACGCACGTATGCGAGATCATGGTGCGCGATCCGATCGTGCTCGGCCCCGATGAAACCGTAGCCGGCGCCATCGAGAACTATTTCCTGCGCTACGGTTTCGGCGGCTTCCCCATCGCGGCGGATGGAAAAGTGCTCGGCGTGGTGACGCTTGCGCAGGTGCGCGAATGTCCCGCGTCCGAGCGCGCGACCAAGCGCATCGGCCAGGTTATGCGGCCCGCCGATGGGACAATCGAGATAGCGCCCAGCGCCGGCGTCATCGATGCGATCCGGCAGATGGTGGCGGCAGATATCGGACGGCTGCTGGTCGTCGATCAGGGTGTCCTGGTCGGGCTCATCACGCGTACCGGCGTAACCCGCTACGTGCACGCCAAAACGCTGCTCTCATCCCCCGCCAGCACGGCCGCCTAACCAGCCCGCTCTGTCAGGCTCGCGCCGCCGCCGAGAGCGTCGGCGGCGGGGGCGGCCGCGGGCCAACGAAATTCGACTTGACGCCTGTCGCGCGACAGGCGATGATACTTCGGGATGGGCATTCGTTCGATTCGGCATCGAGGTTTGAGGCGGCTGTACAGAAGCGGAGACAGCCGGGATCTTCCAGCGGCCCTGGTTGAGAAAATTTCCGACATTCTGCTGGCGATCGATGAGGCAGCACACCCGGATGAAGTTGGATTATTCCCAGGCTGGCGGTTGCATCCGCTGAAGGGGGATCTGAAGGGGTTTTGGAGCGTGACTGTGAGCGGAAACTGGCGGGTGATCTTCCGGCTTGAGGCAGGTGACGCATTCGATCTTGATTTTGTTGATTATCATTGAAGGAGGCGTTGGAAATTATGGCGATGAAGAATCCGCCGCATGTCGGCGGTTTAATCCGCCGCGAGGTGATCGAGCCGCTCGGACTGACAGTGACCGAGGCCGCGAAGGTCCTCGGTGTCGGGCGGCAGGCGCTTTCGAGCCTGCTGAACGGGAAAGCGGCTCTTACCAGTGAGATGGGCCTGAGGGTCGAGAAGGCGTTTGGGCCGAAGATGGAACACCTGATGCGAATGCAGCTGGCTTTCGATTTGGCTCAGGCGCGCAGAGCGGAGCACGCGATCCGCGTAAAGCGATATGTTCACGCCAAAACGCTGCTCTCATCCGCTGCCACCACGGCCGCCTAACCAGCCCGCGCGACGGCGGTCTTAATTCCGTCATCCCGAGCAAAGTCTCTTCTTTGTGTCATCCTGAGCGCAGCGAAGGAACCCGGATCTTTTTCTCCGGATTACCTCGCCCCAGTTAGGATCTTGCGTTCCGCGCCACTTCTCCTCCCTCGGAGGGGACCATTGAAAAACCCGCCTCTCTGATACCTCGCCCGTTCTTTTCACGGGAGAGGAGGCCGGTCGCTTGGCGGCCGGTAGGTGAGGGTTCTGCGCGTCATCGTGGCGACACGGCACGGATAAAAAAAGACCTCGAAAAAAATACCTCTGTTTGGCGCGACACTTCGCCGACACAAGCGCCGAATCATCCGCGCGGATGCGCGATGATTTTGGCGTTACCAGTTCGGCTATCTGGTGCTGGGCAAAAATTCGGGGCGATGTCGGCGATCCCTGCGAGATGTCGCGCGGTAGGGCGGGCTCGGGTTGACCTCGCAGCGGTCAGCGCTTCGTGCGCTGGCCGGGTGGCAAGGGGATGCTCCAGCCCGGCTTCAGGTTGTCGACTTCCGCTTCCCACCGCTGGAGGATCCGTTTCTTCTCTGCGAGTGCTCTTGCGATTTTGCTTGGATCTATTCCCTGCCTTTTCAACTTCGCCTCCTCCGCGCGAATCTTAGCCCTGCGGCTCTTTATCCGGGCGCGCCAGACGCGCACTGTCTCGCGTTCAATCGCAAGGCGTATACGTTCTACTAGCTGCTTTCCCCAAGAAGTCGGCACATTCAGCGGAATATCCACTCCGATTTCCGGATCTAACCAAAAGAACCTCCGTCCAGTTTGCTCAAGACCCACTCGAACGCCCTGAATAGCCACAATGAGCGCCTGTAGAGCGTCGACCCCGAAGGTCTTCCGTACTTTGGATTTGTTGACGCCCTCGATCAAAAATGTGCACTCCCAATCACCGTGCTTAGACAGCGGATCGGGCCGTGGCAGACCAATCGAAACTACAATCTTCCGTCCGACAACGCCTTGCTCCGCGAGTATTCGGCGCGCGATAACTGGGCCGAGATCTAATCGTCTCGGATTGCCATTCAGCACTCTCCGCGGGGGACGCTTCAGCCGAGTCATAATCCCTGTTCGTCGTCTTCTCCGTGGTCGGATTCGGAAATACCGTGTAACATCCAGTCCTCGCAAAATAAAGTGTCTTTTTGTGTCTGAGGCGAGCAAATCCGATACGATGCGAGGGCTCCCCGATTTGGTAAACCCCTGCTTTTCCCGATACGATCCGATGCGGACAACATCACGAAACCTCATCGAGGTTTCGCGCGTCCCTTTGTGTTTTTCCTCACCCGGGTGCAGGGGCTGGCCCCTGCCGGGGGGAGGCCGGCGCAGGCCAGATCAGACGGCGTGTCCAGGTCGAGATTGATTCCCGGATCGTCCAGGTCAACGTAGGTCACCCGCGACCCATCGGCATTCACCACGTAACGCGCGCCCTGCTCTTCCGGCGCTGACATAAGCTCGCCGAACATTGCGCGATCGAAAATCACCGGATGGCCCCGGCGGCCATCGTGGCGCGCAATCACAATCGGCTTGCCCGTTCGATTGTACGAATCGACTACGGCTCGAAATGTTTCGACCCGGACCATCGGATGGTCCCCGAGATGCACAATCACGCCCGCCGAGTCCGGTTGAACGACACCGAGTCCGACCTTCAACGACGACAGTTGCCCGCGCGAATAGTTCGGATTCTCGGCGATCGCGATGCGCTTGTCGCGCGGAATCGCGGCCCGCACGCGCTCGCGATGCGCCCCGATCACAATCACGAGCCGCGGCACCACCGCGAGCATCGTCTCCGCGATCTGCTCGATAAAGGTTCGGCCGCCGATCTCGAGCAGCGGCTTCGGATAGCCCATCCGGCGCGACTCGCCCGCCGCCAGGATGATTCCTTCCAGATGCTGCTTCATCGTGTCGATTTCAGGGGCCGGGGGCCGCATCGATGCGAGCTACTTCGAGCGTTTGAGGATGCCGGAACGCACGCCGAGCGTGAAATCGTCGCGCTCGCCGGTGCGGCGCTCGCGAATAATCTCCGCGATGATCGAGATCGCAATCTCCTCCGGCGTCTCGCCGCCAATCGCGACGCCGAGCGGCGCATGAACGTCGCCGAGCCGCTCGATCGGAACTCCGCTCTGGCCGATTCTCTCGAGCGTGGCCTTCACCCGGCGGCGCGAACCGATCAACCCGACGAATCCGGACGGCTGCATCAGCGCCGCGCGCACAACTTCCTCGTCGAAAGAATGACCGCGCGTGACGGAAACCAAGTAGCAGTGGCCGTCGAGCGCGAGCGAGTCGATCGCGGCCTTGAAAGGCTTGACGATAATTTCGTCGGCATCCGGGAACCGCTCACGGTTCGCAAACGATGCGCGGTCGTCGATCACCGTGACGTGAAACCCGAGCATCGCTCCAAGCACGCACAACGGCGCCGCGATATGGCCCGCGCCGACGATTATCAGCCGCTGCGCACCAACGATCGGATCGACGAACAGCCGCACGCCGCCTTTGGGCTCGACATGCGTGACAGGATGCAGCCCGCCGGCGCTATCGACTTCGAGCAATGCGGGAATCGCCTCGGCCGTTCGCTCGATGATTTGTGCGAATTGCGCCGCGGGCAGATCGATCGGTCCCGCATCGCGCGCGCCCGCATCGCGGGGATCGATAAACGTCCGCGAGCCGGCCGGCATTTCGCTTCGCGAACCCGCATCGACCACCGTTATCAGTGCGCCGGAAGCACTGCGGCTGGCGGCGGCGGCCAGCTTGCGCGCGATTGGCAAGTCGCGGGCCGGGGACCACAGATCGACGAAGACGTCCATCACTCCGCCGCAGGTGCCGATCTCGGGCTGGTCGAAATCGCCGGTGAGATCGACTTCCGCAAGCCGCGCGCCGCTTTCGCTGCCTTCTTCAAGTAATACACGAGCTTTTCGAAAAACCTCGGCTTCGCCGCATCCACCGCCGATGGTGCCGAACTGGCCGTCCTGGCGGACGATCATCTTGGCGCCGACTTCACGCGGCGTAGAGCCGCGAACGTTCACCACCGTTGCCAGTGCGAATGGTTGCCCGCGCTCCAGCGTGCGCAACGCCTCAGCCCAGATTTGATCCGAACCACTCATTTGGGGACCCGCGATTAGAACTTACCAGAACCCGCACTCGCGATGAATGCGGTCGCCGGTGTCAGTGGGAGATCTCGCGCAGATGGCGGAGGATCTCGCGGGCGCGCAGCAGGCTGTCCTCGGCGGATTTGTAATCGCCGGATTTGATTGCCGCCTCGCCGTTCTGTTCCAACTGGTTCGCGTCGAAGAGCTGCTTGCGCTCGACGGGATCGGTAGGTCCGCTGTCGCGCACGTGCGCGAGTTCGAGCGACACCTGGCGCTCCATCTCGACCAGATCCGGAGGCGGAGAAGCGGCCAGCGCCGGGCAGGTATCAACTAAAGTTGCAATTGCGGCAATCGCCGCGAAAAGTCGCGCGCCCGTCCTCATCGAGACTGAATTGTTATGGAATCGATCGAGGATTTCCAGCGGTGGTAAGCCAGGAGGGGTGACCCCTGCATCCAGCATTAAGGCCGCGCGGCCGGCGCGACGGGCGCCGCGAGTGGCTAAGGGGGTGCTTCCGCCACCGTGCATGAAATGCTGCCGTCCGGACCCGGAGCCTGGGTGCATGTGCACAGACACTGATTGATATCCGGAGGTGGCGGTCCGTCGAGCTGTAGCGCAAGGAGTTCCGGGACTCCGGTTGCGGCTCCAACG
>Ga0187862_10001024_pt1 | contig 30481 bp, 31 predicted proteins | sample June2016WEW_10_1_FD_133003 | JGI IMG/M metagenome (GOLD analysis project Ga0187862, IMG submission 133003) | Peatland microbial communities from SPRUCE experiment site at the Marcell Experimental Forest, Minnesota, USA - June2016WEW_10_150 | ecosystem: Environmental > Terrestrial > Soil >...
CCAAAGCAAAGGCCAAAATCAAACCCAAGGCGGCGGCCTGACGGCCGCATCGCTTTGTTTCACAAAGCGGACAGATCACTAATTATTAAAACCGGACAACTTGACTTGTTAACGACACCCATTTCGGCCCTTTCGGCCCCCAAGATGGCGCTATCCCTTCGTCGGCAATTCGGAATCCGGCTGAAAGCACTCCGGCTCGAACGCAAACTGACCCAGGAACAGTTTGCGGAACTGGTCGGCATCAGCGTCGATTTCCTCAGCCTGATCGAGCGGGGCATCAACGCGCCGTCGTTTGAGGTGTTAGAACAGATGGCTGGAAAGTTTCGGCTACCGGTGCGGGATCTGTTCGATTCCCGCCGATCAGCGAACTGAAAGTAAACTCGGCGAGCCAAAGCCGAGCGGGAGGTTGGCTTAGGTAATCGCCGCGTCGAGCACTTCTGACAACAAAATGTCCACCACTTCCTCTATCGTGACCAGCTTTTTGCCCTTGTACTCGAACCACGGTTCGACATTGAAGTCTGCCTTGATCTGAATGGCGTCCTCCGTCCAGTGCACAGAATCCTCAAGAGTCCGGCTGAAAAAGCGTCGGATCTCGATCTGTCCCGTGTGAAATCTGAACTGCAAGCCGTGCAGCGGCATCTTTTGCACTCTTACTCTCAGATATCCCTTCCCAATCGGATCGGGATCAGGTCCAAAAATCAACTTCGGCGCATCTTCTCGGAGAACTCCTCTATGCGACTCCTTACTTGGCGCTCGATGAGGAGTGCCACACGTTCAGTAGCCTGCTCCAATAACTCGTACTTCTGGCGCCGAATGTCTTCATCTGCTTTATGAGACACAATCTTGTCGCGCGCGCGGTCGATTCAGTTCACTCATCGACCACAATTATTGCGCGTTACGGCGAGTTATGCAAGAGGAAGTAAGAGACTTGAAAGTCGAGTGTGTCAGAATCAGCGACAGTCATTCGTAAGACAGTTTGGGTCAGAATGAATACGAGAGGTGATTCAGCAAAATGCAAAGTGTCGGATTGCCGGTTGCTGCAATTAGGCAGACCCGAACGCCCGCGTGCGCCGTCATGCCTTCGTATACGCAACGTGTCTACCAGCGCGGCCCGTTGGCTCTGATCGAGGTCCTCAGAGACTACGGAGTGATCCCCGATGAGCGGGGAGAAATCCGTTATCTCTCGCGTTGGGCAGCGGCCTTAATCCGGGCGTGCGGTTACCCGGCCCGCGCCGGCCAAACCGCCTGCCAACCGCCGAAATCCCGATTCCCCGGCGGCAGCTCGTACCTTATTCTTATAGGGCGGGTGGCTAAATGAGGCAAGTTGCCCCACGAACGCCCAACGGCCTTTCCTGTTTTCAATTACTTAGCGCTCCGCCGTGGGGCAACTCACCCCACGCCGCTTTACCGGAGTTGCACAAGGTCTTGCGGCGCCGGTGCCCCGACTTGCGACGGCGCCAGGTTTTGCCGCCCGCGCCAGAAATCGATATAGGAAATCTGGTGAACGCAGGCGACCGTGCAGCGCGGGGCGCAGGCTTTGGCAGTGTGGTATTCGCGGCGTATGTCTGCGAGCGTGTATTCCATCAGCGGCTTGGCGGGATAACCGCGCTGCTGCGAGCAGTAGTGCACCAGCCCCTCCTCGCAGATGTAGAGGTAGCGCGCGCCGGCGCGGCATCGCCAGTCGTTTTCTTTGCCGTGCGCAATGTTGTCCTGGAAGTAGTTGATTTGCGCGTAGCTGGATTTCTCCATCGCGCGCATGGCCATATAAACCTCGCGCTCCTCGCCGCCCAGCGGACGAAGCTGGCCGGCACCGTCGTGAATGATGCCGATGGTGGAAGTGAAGCCCAGCTCGATCGCGCGGCGGCCGACCACCGGGGCGTCCTGCGGATGGCGGATGCCGCCGCCCACCACCGAGTTGATGTTGACGTGAAACTCGGCGTGTCGGGCGAGCAGGCACAGCTTGCGGTCGAGCACCTTCAGGCTCTTCTTCGAAACATCGTCCGGCATCACGTTGTCGATGGAAATCTGCAGGTGCTCGAGGCCGGCGCGGTTGAGACGCTGGATGCGCTCGGCCGTGAGCAGGTAGCCGTTGGTGATGAGACCGGCGATCATGCCGTGGCGGCGGATGCGCGCGATCAGCAGATCCAGGTCGGGGTGCAGCAGGGGTTCGCCGCCGCTGATGGTGACAATGCTGGTTCCCAGTTCGGCCAACCGGTCGAGCCGCTGGTACATGGTATCGATCGAAACCGGCTTCGAATGATCGTCGTACTCGTTGCAGTATGTGCAGGAAAGATTGCAGCGCCGCATGGGAATGATGTGCGCCATCACGGGATGGCGGGTCGAGACCACCCCGGCGGCGATCATCCGGATTTCCCGGGCACGCCGGTGTGCGCGTTTCCACGCTTTTCGGAAACGTCTTCTAATGTCCCTCATAGAGTGCGAAGTGTTTCTATTACAACACATGCCCGACCGGTGGCGAAAGCTACCGGAAAAGCATGCCCACCTCAGACCACCGGGTTGCGCAACACGCCGATACCTTCGATCTCCACTTCCACCACGTCGCCGGGCGCGATCCTGCGGGTGCTGCCCGGTGTTCCGGTATAGATCGCATCGCCCGGCTCGAGCGTCACCCAGCGGCTGACCCAGCTCGCGATGGCCGGGCAATCGAAAATCAAATCGGCGGTTGTCTGTTTTTGTACGACCTCGCCGTTCAGCCGCGTTTCGATCTGCAGGTTGCCGCAATCCAGGCCCGAGACTACCGCCGGTCCCAGCGGCGCGAAGGTGTCCGAGCCTTTGGCGCGCCACCATTGCATGTCCTTGGCGGGTCCGTGCTGCCAGTTGCGTTCGCTGACATCGTTGCCGCAGGTCACGCCGAAGATTCCCTCGCGCGCCTCCTCGGGGGAGGCATCGCGGAGCCGCTGGCCGACGATGACCACCAGCTCGCCTTCGTAGTGAACGTCGGTCGCATCGCGCGGAATGCGGATCGGGTCGCCGGGGTTCTGCAGGGCACTCGCCGGTTTGAAGAACATCTCCGGCCGCGCGAACTGCGGCCGCCCGGCGAGGTGGCTCTTGTAGTTCCCACCCACCGCGAGAATCTTGCCCGGCTGGCACGGGCATAGCAGTTTCACTTCGGAAAGCGGAAGGACAGCGCTGGTCTCGCTGTAGTGGAACGGATCGCCGCGGATCTCGCGCACGGCGCGATCCTCCAGGATGCCGTAGGACACGGTTGAGCCGGCGCGATAGCGAACGAAGCGGATCATAGCTCGCTATTGGATGCGATGCGGAGCGTTCGGATGCGCACTCGGGCGCTTCGCCGCGCCATCGCGGATGGAAGGTGCGCGTCGCGGCCGTTCGGACGTGCGAGTCCGCCTTCGATTGACGTTCCGGTGAGCGAGAATGCATTTTTCTCTTGACTTTCTTCGCGAACAACCTTATATATGAATCACATTGCGATTTTTTACGTCGCAAAATTTGATGTTAGGGAGAATCAATCGATGAAGAGCGCAACGAAGAAACCCGCGAAGAAAAAGGCTGCTCCGAAGAAAAAGAAGTAGTCCCGGGTTCGCCCTGAGCAAGGGCGTCCAAACAGGTTCCACTCCAAGGCCCCGGTTTTCGGGGCCTTTTTCATTGTTTCAGGCTTCTCCCTCCGGTTCCCCCGCTCCCTCTTTCCGCTGCACCAACACCCGAAACGTCTCCCCCATTCCCACCAGCAGGGTCTTCAGTTGCATGCGACGGCGCATCGCCTCGGCCGGATCGTCCACCTCGAGCACGGACGCAAATCGATCTTCTTCTCCGGCGTCCAGCAACGTTCGCGCCAGGGTTCGGAAGCTGACGCGCCGCAACCCCAACTGCGCTCCGCACTCCTCGAGCGCCGTGAAGTTGACGTGCGCGGTGATGTCGCGCTCGCCCGGATCGGTGAGCACGTCTTCCCGCGCCACGTGCGCGCGGTACCCCATCAGCGTGCCCTCGGGAAAGCGGGCGGCTTCGGGTCGCGTGTATCCGTAATCCACGGTGATCGCGCAGCCCGCATCCAGGGCCGCGGCGATACGGCGAATCCACTCGAGCGCGGCCAGTCCGGCCTCATACCAATGGCCCTCCTCGGGCGGCGGGCAGTAGCGCGCCAGATAATCGGCGGTCTCTTCGCCAGCGGCCGGGCCGGTCTGCCAAACGAACCTTCCGTCGAAAAACCCAACGCGCTGCTCGCGGAACTCGCCGCCCTTGCAGACGACCACGTCCACCGGCAGGGCGTCGAAGAATTCATTGGAAAACAGGATGCCGCTCCAATGTTCCGGCAGTTTTCCCTGGTCCGTCTCGATGGGGATGTAGCGCCACGGCGCGAATGCGCCGGCCATCTCGCCGCGTCCGGCCCCCAGTTCCACTACCGTGCAGTCCGCCGCAGCGCCGGTAGCGCGGTAGATCTGGCGCGCGTGCGCGGCCATCAGCAACCCGAAGACCGGCTGCAATTGTTCGGCGGTGTAGAAATCGCCGTGCTTGCCGAACGGATCGCGCCGGCGCCGGTAATAGCCGTGCTGCGGGTGATAGAGCGCGACTTCCATGAACCGGTGAAAGCTCACCTGGCCGGCGCGCTCGATCTCCGCGGCCAGAATCTCGCCGGCCGGAGTCATGGGAGCTCGTCCCGGTTCTGCGGGGTGCGCAGGAACATCTCCACCAGGTAGTCGTGCATGCAATCGTAGAGGTAACGCTGGAACGTCCAGGCGAACTGTGGATGCTCGATATCGCGCGGGTGAAGCGGCGCGTAGTAGGTATGGGTTCCCGGCGGCGGCTGCTTGAGCGCGATCACCAGTTCGATGCCGCCGTTGTGCTGGCGCGCGGAGAATCGCAGCAGCGCGTGGTCGTAGCGCGCGATCTCCGCCTCCACCTTCTCCAGGTCCGTCACGGACCTATGCTAGCGTGAAATCAAGTATGGCGCTGCCCGCCACCGTCCGCGTCAAACTGAGCTCGGAAGCCGCCGGAGCGATCGACATCACTCCGGTGGTGGTGCAGGAATTGCCCATCCGCGACCTGGTGGGGCACATGCTGGCGATTGCCGGCAAGGACGAGGCGCGCCTGCGCGAAATCCTGCTGCGCGGCTCGTTGACGATCGGCGCCTCGCGTCTGCGATGGGCCGGATGGGAGGCCGACCGCGACAGCCTGCGCGAGCTGCTGGAGGCTTTTCCCGATCCCGACCCGACGCTGGTTTTTGAGCCCGGCCGCTGCACGCGCGCCGTGTTGAGCGGCGGCAGGCAGCCGATCGAGATCGGCCGGGAAGCGGCTTCGAGCCGCGGCCTGTTCCAGCGCAGCGGATTCTGGGAGGAGCTGATGGAGTTGGTGAGCGGCTCCGGGCCGGTGTATGCCGGCTATTCGTATCGCGACGCAGCCGACCGGTACCGCTGCCTGCTGACCGCCGGCACTTGTGCGCGCCTGCGCGCCGCCGCCCAGAGCCTGCGCCACTCCTCGCTGCGGGCGCGCATTCAAACGGAAGCGTTCGCGGCGGTGGAAGTGTACACCGAGCGATAGCTGAGGCACCTTATTCCTCGATGGCTCCGGTGTCTTCGGCGCGGTTCTCGAACTTGGTCTGCGCGTGGAGGAAGACCAGGTTGACCGTTCCCACCGGACCGTTGCGCTGCTTGGCCACGATCAGCTCCGCCAGGCCGCGCAGGTCTTCGCGGTCCTTGTTATAGACTTCCTCGCGAAAGATGAAGCCCACCAGGTCGGCGTCCTGTTCGATGGATCCGGATTCGCGCAGGTCGCTCAATTGCGGCCGGTGATCGCCCTGGCGGTTCTCCACGGCGCGGCTCAACTGCGAGAGCACCAGCATGGGGACGTTCAGCTCCTTGGCCAGCAGCTTCATGCCGCGGGAGAGCGCGCTCACCTCCTGGACGCGATTTTCAAAGCGGCCGCGGCCGGTCATGAGCTGCAGGTAATCCACGATCACGAGCCCGACGTGATGCCGCTCCACCTGCAGGCGCCGCAGCTTGGCGTGCATGTCCATCAGGTGGACGCCCGGCGTGTCGTCGACATACAGCGGCGCATCCACCAGTTCGGTCAGCGCGTGGTGCAGCTTGCGCCGTTCCTCCTGGGTAAGATAGCCGGCGCGAAACCGCTGGCTGTCCACCCGCGCCGCCGCGCACAACATGCGGGTCAGCAGCGACTCCTTGGACATTTCCAGCGAAAAGATGGCCACCGTCTGTTTCAGCTTGAGCGCCACGTGCTGCGCGATGTTCAGCGCCAGCGCGGTCTTTCCCATCGATGGCCGGCCGGCCAGGATCAGCAACTCCCCGCCGTGCATCCCTCCCGACAGATCGTCGAACTTGGCGAAGCCGGTGCTGATTCCCTTGATGCGCTTGCTGGGGTCGAGGAAAGCGTTAATGCCGCCTTCGTAGCCGGTGACGATATGGTGGGCGTTCTCCAGGCCGTTCTTGAGCCGCGCGTCGCCCAGCTTGAGCAGCGTTTCCTCGGCGCCGGCGAGAATCTCGTCCGGCTCCTCTTCCCCCATCAGGCAGCGGCTCATCATATTCTGAGAGGCGAAAATGATGCGCCGGAGGATCGACTTGTCCTTGACGATGCGGATGTAGCTGTCCAGGTTGGGGAGCTGCGGCAGGCCGTCATCGAGCGAAACCAGGTAGCTCAGCCCGTCGCAGGCTTCGAGCTCGTTGAATTTCATCAGCTCGTTGGCCACCGTGACGCGGTCGATCTTTTCGCCCCGTTCCTGCAACTCGCCCATGCGGCGGAAGATGCGCCGGTGCTTTTCCAGGCTGAAATCGTCGGGCTCCAGAGTCCCGGCCGCCTGCACGTACATGGTCTCGTCCAGCAGAATCGAGCCGAGCACGAATCGCTCGGCGTCGAGATTGACGGGGAGTCCCTTCTCGATTGCGTTTGGAACGGTCATCATGCTAATTGACCTAGCCTGGAGCTTTTGCGGCCCGCCGTGTCAAAAACACCGAACAAAATACTATCACAATGTTTTGGAGAATGCAGGCCATACATTTTGAATTGCCCACCGGAAGAGATTAACCCCTGTCAAGAACATATAGCCACCACGCCGAACCGGCGCTTTGTTTTATGCACAAGACATCCTCAGTTTTATGCACCCGACATCTTCAGAGCAGCCCGAAGACTTCACCCGGTCAAAAGATTCTTCCCAAAAATCACCTGTGCACCCGGTGGATAGAACGATCGGCTGACGAAACGTTTTGGCGCGCACAACGGATTTAGCGCACCCGGCGCAAATCCGGCATAATCGCTGGAGGAGGAATTGCAACATGCCCACTTGGGCGATCTCGCATGGCATGTGGTCGGATATTTTCGCGGTGGGCGTTCCGGTGCTGGAAAAGATCATCCGCCCGGTCATCGTCTACTTCTTTCTGGTGCTCCTGCTGCGGGCATTCGGCAAGCGCGAGCTGGCGCAATTGAATCCCTTCGATCTGGTGGTGCTGCTGTCGTTGTCCAACACGGTGCAGAACGCCATCATCGGCAACGATAATTCGCTCTCCGGTGGGTTGATCGGCGCCTTCACGCTGCTGGGCGTGAACTACCTGGTGGTGCGCTTCCTGTTTCGGCACCGCCGGCTCGACCAGCTTTTCGAGGGCAAGCCCACCACGCTGGTGGAACACGGCAAAACCGTCAAGGGCGCGCTGGCCAAGGAACTGCTCACCCGCGCCGAGTTGGTCACCGTCCTGCACCGCCAGGGCTTCGACGGACTCAACGACGTGGAGCGCTGCGTAATCGAACCCGGAGGGACCTTCTATGTCCAGCGGAAGTCGCCGCCAGCCGACGAGCTGCAACATGCCGAAGTGATTGGGCGGCTGAATGAACTGAGCGGCAAGCTCGACCGCCTGCTGGCCGGGAAGAGCGGCGCGTGAGGTGGGACGGACGATCGGTTTTTGTCGTCTGTCAAGGTCTCGTGCTTTGGCGAGGGTTGACAGACCACGAAACGCGATGGTCTGTCCTACCTGGCGCCAGTGTAGAATCGAGAGTGGAGGAATGGCCGAGCGGTTGAAGGCGGCGGTCTTGAAAACCGTTAGTGGGGTGACTCACTCGGGGGTTCGAATCCCTCTTCCTCCGCCACCGAGGTCCGGCAGAAACGCGCTACGCCGGGTCGTTCCGGCGGCTGCGGTCCTCGACCTCACTGTTTGGCGACTGCGATTGCGTGGTTCATGACCCTTTCCATTTCTGCAACGCCAACCAGCGCCTTCAGGAACATGCAGAATTGGATGGGGCGAAACCTGAGAAGCTGCGTCACCTTGGCAGCATCTTCGGGCTTGAGGGTTTTGCGGTCCACCAGGACGTTCCAATCCTCAAAGTCCGCTAATCCCCATTTGAGCGCGGAAGCCACCCTCCAGACGTATCGTTTCTCCAACGGCAGCTCGGCAACTTCTCGCAAGGAAGGTTCAACGTCTCCCCCCAGCATTGCCGCTTCGATGTAGTGAAGATAGGGCTGCATTTCCGGGGTGCTCATCAGCTCTTTGGCTCCGTCTTCAAACTTGATGCTGTCGAGTTCAACCACCTTGAAGTTCTGATCGCTCATGGTTCACCTGCCCGTCCAACGCACAAGTGTAGCCCGGCGCAAAACACGTTGTTGGCCGCTGCGCAGAACACCCATCGGAGCCGCGAGCGTAAGGGAGTGTCTGGCGCTTTGGTTACGGGATGAGTCCTAAGGCAGAGAGGCCGACGCGGCAGGCGTCGCCGTCGCATTCTTCCCGCGCGTCTTGAATTCGTAGCGTTCGATGCGAACGGCAGCTTGTCCGGGCGCGGAGCGAATCACGCGGCCGACCGCAACGAACTTCAGCGGGCAGTTTCCATTGAGCTGCGCGGGCCAATCCACGGACAGTTCCACCGAGCGGCCGACCGGCAGCAAATCTTCGGTGGTAAAGAGGATTCCGCGGCTGCCAATGTTCAAGGTGTTGCCAGAACCGCTGACGGGATCGCCCTTGAAATTCAGCGTCCGATATCGCACGCCTTCGCGCAGAGGAAACCTGCCGGTACCGCGTCGCTCCACTTTTTCCCCGAGCTCCCTCATGGTCCAATGCTTCCTGTCGAAAAGTGCTTGCAGTTCAGCGTGCCCTAATGCGCGGCTTCTGGCAATAGACTAAACGGTCCAAAACGCTTATTTGGTACAGTACCTTTGGAGTAGGGTGCTCATCCATCGCGCGCCGGGATACAGCTATCTTAACCCGGCAAAGGCCCGATTTTCTCGTCTGGTATGCTGAGGCATGGACCAAACCCTATTCCGCTCTCTTTTGGAACAAGTACGGAGCGGAGAAGTCGCGGTCGACCAGGCCCTGGAACGGATGCGCCACCTGCCGTTTGAGGACCTGGGATTCGCCAAGGTGGATCATCACCGTGCCTTGCGCCATGGCATGCCGGAAGTCATCCTGGCCAAGGGGAAAACGCCCGATCAAGTGGTGGCCATTGCACGTGCGCTGCTGGAAAACGCCTCCAACGTGCTGATCACGCGCGCCGACAAGGAATGCGCCGCCGAGGTGAGCGCGCAGATTCCCGATGCCGACTACTCGGCGGTTGCCGGCACAATTCGTTTCTGGCGCGACCGGTCGATCCGTGGAAAAGGCAAAATCGCGGTGGTGTGCGCCGGCACCAGCGACCTGCCGGTGGCGGAGGAAGCGCGCATCACCGCCGAAGTGATGGGCAACCAGGTGGAATGCACGCACGATATCGGCGTGGCGGGCATCCACCGGCTGATGTACCACCGCGAACGCCTGACTTCGGCGCGAGTGGTGGTGGTATGCGCCGGCATGGAAGGAGCGCTGCCGAGCGCAATCGGCGGAATGGTCTCCTGCCCGGTGATCGCGGTGCCCACCAGCATCGGCTATGGCGCCAGTTTTAACGGTTTGGCGGCGCTTCTCGGGATGTTGAACAGTTGCGCCAGCAACGTGGCCGTGGTCAACATCGACAACGGATTCGGCGCCGGCTACGTGGCGAGTTTGATCAACCGCGAGTGAGGCCGGCACAAAACGCCGCTCCTCCGGGATTGAAACTCCCGCACCAAACGCGATACCGTGGATAAGCCACGATGGACGATCCAGCACGATCTCAGGCCGAAACGGCGGTAATTGGAGCGGCGGCGCACCCTTCCGCGCAGCCGAGCCACCAGTCCACCTCCGTGCCGGAGGAAGGCCGATTCGTCGCAGGCACGCTGGTCGCCGGGCGATACCGGATTATCTCGTTGCTGGGCAGTGGCGGGATGGGCGAAGTCTACCGCGCCACGGACCTGACGCTGGCGCAGCCGGTGGCTCTCAAGTTTCTCGCCGGTTCCGGCCCGGAGTCCCGCCGCATGCTGGAGCGGTTCCACAACGAAGTTCGCGTCGCCCGGCAGGTCTCCCATCCCAACGTGTGCCGGGTTTACGACGTGGGCGAGGCGGATGGCGTGCCTTACATCTCGATGGAGTACGTGGATGGCGAGGACCTGGCATCGCTGCTGCAGCGCATCGGGAGGCTGCCGGCCGGCAAGGCGCTCGAAATCGCGCGCAAGATCTGCGCCGGAGTCGCCGCGGCGCACGACAAGGGCGTGATCCACCGCGATTTGAAACCGGCCAACATCATGCTCGACAAGCGCGGCAACGTAGTGATCATGGATTTCGGTCTGGCGGCCATCGCGGCCCAGTTATTCGGGGTCGAAGCGCGCAGTGGAACCCCGGCCTACATGGCGCCCGAGCAATTGCGCGGCGAAGAGGTGACCGCCAGAAGCGACATCTATGCCCTGGGCCTGGTGCTTTACGAAGTGTTCACCGGCAAGCGGGCTTATGAAGGCGGCAGCGCGGCGGAGTTGATCCGGTTGCAGGAGAACGCGCAGATCGTGAGCATGTCGTCGATCGCCGCCGAGATCGATCCCGCGGTCGAGAAGGCCGTCCGCCGCTGTCTCGATCCGGTGCCGGCGCGGCGCCCCGCTACCGCGCTGTCGGTGGCCGCGGCGCTGCCCGGCGGCGATCCGCTGGCGGCTGCTCTGGCGGCCGGTGAGACGCCGTCACCGGAGCTGGTTGCCGCATCCGGCAAAACCGAAGGGCTGGCGCTCAAAATCTCCCTGCCGCTGGTGCTGGGGCTGGCCGCACTGATTATCGCCGTACCCTTCGTGCGCACCAACGTCGAGTTGCACAGCTTCGTTCCGATGGACCTATCGGCGGATACGCTGGCGGAGAAGATCCGCGAACAGGCCGCTCAATTCGGCTATCGAGCCGCGCCGGCCGATCGCAAGTACGACCTCCACTGGGCCTGGGATGAAGTGTGGGCTACCCGCAAGAACACCGAGTCCAGGCAGGAGAGGCGCCGGTGGTTTGAGGCCGAGCCTCCCTTGCAGCTTGGCTATCGCGAGAGCCCGCTCCCGTTGATCGCCGAGCCCGATGGCGAAGTGACCGAGGAGCGCCCCGCGCCGGTGGTTTCCGGAATGATCGAGGCGTGGGTCAACAGCAAAGGCGAACTGCGAAAATTCCGCGCGGTTCCTCCGCAGGTGGATGCCGCGACCACCAGCCAGGCAATCGACCCGCAGATGATTTCGAGAGCTGTCGGGTTCGATCTTTCGAAATGGCAGGAGACCGCGCCCAGATACACGCCCCTGTATGCGTTTGACTGGCTGAAAGCCTGGAAAGGCCGGCATCCCACGCTTCCGCTCGATGTCACCGTGCAAGCTTCGGCCTGGCGCGGCCGTATCACCGAAGTGGAGGTGATTTGGCCGTGGACCAACGCCGGCCGGGTGCCCGAGTCGCGCGAGAGTTCGTCTGACAATTCGAGGCTCGCCCTCATCGAAAAAGCGACGTCCGGGTTGGTGATTCTGTTTTCGGTGTTTCTGGCCGTGCGCAATCTCAGGGCGGGGCGTGGCGACCGCCGCGGCGCGGCGCGTCTGGCATCGGCAGTCTTCGTGCTACAAGCGCTGGCGTGGGTTTGGCGCGCGCACTGGACCACGGATATCGGAACGCTGGAGGCGTTCGCCGTCAACGCCGCGGGTTGGGTCAGCGCGGCGGCGCTGATCTGGTTCCTGTATATCGGTCTCGAACCGGAGGTGCGCGCCCGTTGGCCGAAATCGATCGTAGCGTGGAGCCGCGTCCTGGCCGGCCGATGGCAGGACCCGCTGGTGGGCGCCGATGTGCTGTGGGGAGCGCTGCTCGGCGTTGCCATCGTGGCCCTCTTCGTCGGGACGAACTGGTGGGGCGTCCTGCAAGGACACCTCAGCCCGACGGCGCATGCGGACGCCGGCGCCAACACACGGTACTGGATTGCGGACATCCTGCAAAGGGCGAACAGCGCGGTGGAGTTTGGGCTGCTGGTGGTGTTCGCAATCTTCTGTTTGCGGGCCATCTTGCGCAAGGACTGGCTGGCTTCCATCGCCGCCGCGATCCTCTTCACGGCTCAGGAAGGCGAAGTATGGCAGGGCCATTCCATCTCAAGCTTCGCGTTCTATCTGCTCATCTTCACAGCGCTGACGTTCGGCCTGCTGCGCCGCGGTCTGGTGTCCAGCATGGTGGCGATTTTCTTCGCCAACATTCTGCTGTCGACGCCGGGCGCGCAAACCCTGTCCAAACCCTACGAGTGGACCGTGGTGGCGTATCCGGCGCTGGCGCTGGCCATCGTGGTGTGGGCTTTCTGGCGCACGTCAGGCCATCGGCTCCTTGAGGCGAAGCCTGAGACATCGCTGTCGCAGGCCGCGATGTAGGACAGACCATCGCCTTTGGTGGTCTGTCATCGCTCACCAACGAAGTTGACAGACGACAAAAACCGATCGTCTGTCCCACCTACCTGCTAGTTAAGGGGACGCGTTCTGCCTGGAAGGCTGTTTGAATGAAGGTGCCGAACCCGGTTTCAGGGGCCACGTAGACAGTCGCACCGGTTGGAATGGGCGCTTTCTTGTCTCGCGCATAGAGACTGGAGAGAATCAGCGTTATGCCGATTGTGATTGTGCGAATCAGGGAAGTTGTCTTCATTGCGTGGATTCTCCTGCTCCAGTTGTCGAGGCGGACGACTGGCGTGACGGGTTACTGGCCCTAAGTGGCTACCCGCAGGAGCTACACGCGCTCGACGCGGTCCATCTCCAGAAACTCCTGGATGCAAGGGTGCTCGGACTTCGCCAGGCCGTCGACCGGGCCGAAGTAGATGACGCCGCTTTCGAACAGGAAGACCACCTGGTCCGCCACCTTGTACATGAGGTCGAGGTCGTGCGTCACCACCACCGAAGTGAGCTTGAGCTGCCGCTTGAGGCGCAGCATCATGTTGCCCAGGTGGTCCGACATGATGGGGTCGACCATGGTAGTGGGCTCGTCATAGAGGATGCATTGCGGCTGGGCGGCGATGGCGCGTGCAATCGCGACGGCCCGCTTGTAGCCGGTGGACAGATCGGCCGGGTAGGCGTTGCGCGCCTCGGCGATATCCACCATTCCCAGCAGGCCGTCGACCACGTCCTCCTTGTTCTGCTCGTCGTAGTCCTCGCGCTGTTCGAGGGAAAAGAGCACGTTTTCGGCCACCGTGAGCGAATCGAACAGGGCGCCCGACTGGAAGACCATCGTCACCTTCCTGCGGATGCGCCGCAACTCGGGTTCGTCCATATCGGTGATATCTTCGTGGGCCACGATCACGCGGCCCGCATCCGGCTTGAGGAAGCCCATGATGTGCGAGAGGGTTACCGACTTGCCCACGCCGCTGCGCCCGATGATAGCCACGGTTTCGCCCGCGTTGACGCAAAAACTCGTATCGACCAAAACCGGTGTATCGAACGTCTTATAGACGTGGCGGAACTCGATGTAATGCGGGTGCAGGTCACTGGTCATGGGTGGGCGATTCCTCCCCGGTGTCAAGAGTCGGACAATGTGCAATTACAGTAACAGGGAGCGGCGTCCTGCCGCGCCCCAGGCGCCTCGCGAGGCCGCCAATTGGCACGAATCCGGCCCATCTCACAGGGAAATGATACCATTGGGAATACGCGCTTCCCGAAAGCGTTTTTTTGTTTTATACTGAGAGGGAAAACATCTTGCGGTGTTTTTGTTTTATCCTGGCTTCGGCAGCGGCGATGACGGCGGTGGCCGGTTCGCCCTCCACGGCAGGCGCCGCGGAACGGATGGTCAGCGTGGTCAGCGCCGACCAGCGCACGGGGAGGCTGGTGAGAAGCGTGGTGGTGACAACCCGACGCGACGCACCGGGCACGGTGGTCCGCCCAACGGCACCGGCTCCCGCCTCGAGTGCCCCGCCGGCGCCCGTCAACTCCGCCCCAGCCATCGCGGAAGCGGTGGAACGCGCCGCCACCCAACACTCGCTGCCGCCCGAACTGATTCATTCCGTTATCAAAGTGGAAAGCAATTATAATCCCACCGCGGTGTCGCCCAAGGGAGCGCTCGGCTTGATGCAGTTGATTCCCGCGACGGCGCGCCGTTTCGGCGTGGTGGACGCCTTCGACCCGGCCGACAATATTCAGGGCGGCGCCCGGTACCTGCGGTATCTGCTGGACCTTTACCGCGGCGATTACCCGCTGGCGCTGGCGGCATACAACGCCGGCGAAGGCGCGGTGGCGAAGTACGGCGCCGTGCCGCCGTATCCGGAAACGCAGAATTATTTGAAACTGGTGGCGCGCGAGTTGCGGGAAACCGCCCCAGCCGCAGTCGAAAAACCGCAGCCGCAAGCCGCGCCCGTGGCAGTCAGGACTGGCGATACGACGCACGTGCGGGAGGTCGTCGGCGAGGATGGCGCGCTGCGTTACGTTTCGCAGTAGTGGCAAGTGAATATGAAGCGTGTTGCCGTGCTTTCGGTTCTCTGCTGGACCCTGGGGGCGCAGTCCCGAAGTGCGCCCGCGGCTTCCGTCACAGCCGTGCGGCACTGGTCGCTGGGCGAGGTGACGCGCATCGCAGTGGAAGTGAGCGGCGATTTCCACTACCGTTCGGACCGGCTGCACAACCCCGAGCGCATCTATTTCGATATTGTGAACGCGCGCAACGGGCTGGGCGCCCGCTATTACGCGGAAGATGTCTCCGACCCGGTGGTGAAGCGCATTCGCGCGGCGGAAGCCAGTGCGGGCATCACGCGGGTGGTGATCGACCTGGCCGGCGACGTCCGTGCGACCACCACGCAACTCGCCAATCCCGGCCGGCTGATCATTGAACTGCGTGGCGTCTCGGCGCCGGTCCCGGCAACTCCCACCAGGCTGTTGGTTCCGGAACCGGACATGAGGAAGCCGGGCCAGACCAAGCCGCCGCCCACCATCCGGGCCGGCCAGCCGGCCCCGGGCGCAGTCGCGCCTGAACCGTTGAAACTTGTCGTCGCTCCTCCGCCGGCACTGCCCAATCCGCCGGCGTCAGCGAAGGCGGCTCCGCTGTCGCCGCCCAATTCGCCGCTCCTGGCGAAGGCCGCCACGCCTGCACCGCCGCTGCCCAATCCGCCGCTGCTGGCGAAGGCCGCCACGCCTGCACCGCCGCTGCCCAATCCGCCGCTGCTGGCGAAGGCCGCCGACACCGTTCCGTCTCCGAAGGATGCAACCAGGCTGGCGGACGCGCCCGTTCCGGAGGTGGGCAAAGCCGCGCGCCGCAACGCCGACGGCGAAACTTCCCTAATTCGCGCACTGGGCCTCAAATTGAACCGCGTAGTGATCGACCCCGGCCACGGCGGCCACGACCAGGGCACCGCAGGCGTCAAGGGCCTGCTGGAAAAGGATCTGGTGCTCGACGTTGCCATGCGCGCCGGCAGCCTCATCGAAGAGCGCCTGAAGGCCGAGGTGATCTACACCCGTTCCACCGACGTCTTCATCCCGCTCGAAAGCCGCACCGCGCTGGCCAACGAAAAGAAGGCCGACCTGTTTATTTCCATCCACGCCAATGCCTCTTCGGCGCCGAATGTGTCCGGCGTGGAGACTTATTACCTCAACTTCACCGAGGCCAAAGACGCTCTGGCGGTGGCAGCGCGCGAAAACGCCAATTCCGTCGAGAGCATTTCCGAACTGCGCGACCTGATCCAGAAGATCACCCTGCACGACAAAGCGGAGGAATCCAGAGACCTGGCCGGAAGTATCCAGTCGTCGCTGTTCGCGCTGTACTTGCGCGGCTTCCCCGCCGAGCATGATCGCGGCGTGCGGCGCGCTCCCTTCGTGGTGCTGATCGGCGCCACCATGCCGTCCGTGCTGGCCGAAATCGGCTTCCTCAGCAACCCCAAAGAGGAAGGACTGCTCCGCAAGCCCGAGTACCGGCAAAAAGTGGCCGAAGCGCTGGTCCGCGGCGTCGAACACTACGCATCCGGTCTGAGCCACTTTCAGGTAGCCCAGAACAAGTAGTCGCGAATTCGTTTTCGACAGGCTTATGCGCGTTCTCGTTTTCCGTCACGTTCCTCATGAGCATCTCGGCCGCATCGAGCCCGAACTGGTGCGCCGCGGCATCGGCATCGACTACGCCGACCTCTACCAACCCGGCGCCGCCGCGCCCGACCCGGCGCGCTACGACGGCCTGATCTTCATGGGCGGCGCCATGTCGGTAAACGACGGCCTGCCGTACCTGGGGCGGGAAGCGGGTTGGATCGCGCAAGCGGTGGAGGCGGGCCGCCCGATGCTCGGCGTGTGCCTGGGCGCGCAACTGATCGCCAAAGCGTTGGGCGCCCGCGTCTATCCGAACCCGGTAAAGGAAATCGGCTGGTTCGAGATCGAACTGACGGGCGAGGGCGCCGCCGATCCTCTGTTTGCCGGCGCGGGGCCGCGCGAAACCGTGTTTCAATGGCACGGCGAAACCTTCGATTTGCCGCCGGGCGCCCACTGGCTGGCTTCCTCGGCCGCCTGCCGCCACCAGGCTTTTCGCGTGGGTTCCAGCGCCTATGCCCTCCAGTTTCATCTGGAAGTTACGCCTGAGATGATCGCCGAGTGGTGCGCGCAGGACCTGAATTGCGGCGACCTGCGCGAAGTCCGGACGCTGATCGACAATGGCCATAATTCCGCGCGTTTGGAAGCGTTAGCGCTACAGGTCCTCGGGCGTTGGTGCGACCTAATCTCCCTCCAATCACCACACGTTTAGGGATGACGCACGCCCATCAGCGGGTATTGTGGATGGCCGGTTATCACGCGCAGAATAGTATGCAGAGCCTGAACATGTGCTGTGTGCCTTCGCCGGTCGGACAATGATGAAGCAGCCGACCGCTTCCGGGTGCGTCCTGATTGTCGAGGACCCGTTGATTCGGAGATTTGTGGGCGGCATTCTCAAGCGCGAGGGCCATCCGGTTGCCGAGTCCGGGCTGGAAGATGCCCTCCAGACCTTGCGGGACGCGCCAGGCGCGGTTTCCCTGCTGATCACCAACGCGCCGGCGCCCTTTCTCGAATTCGCCGAAACACTTCCCCTCATTTACATCGCTTCGTCTCCCGATCCCGCGCTGGCGGACCGTTTTCATCACCACCGCACGCTGCGCAAGCCATTCCGTCCCGCGGACCTGGTGTTGTGCGCCGCCGAATTGGCTCCGCTGGCGGAAGTCCACCCGGTACGGTAGCGTTTCCTCGAGGCTTCTAATACCGCTGCGCCCTCAACTGAAGATCTTTGGAGTAGTCGCGCTCAATTGTCAACATGCCTGGGAACTCGCTGATCTCCCCATCCGCATTGAGCGAGTATCGATCGCTACTACCCGCCTTCCATGCCATAACCCACCACTCCGCTTGCCCTTTATATGACTTCGTGACGCCGTCGTTGGCGAAATCCGGCGCCTCAATCGCAAACCTGCCATCCCGGTCCGGTGCAACTTCCGCAACCGGGATCGTCACGGAGGGTCCATCGCCGAATCCGAAAAACCTGGGGCTCCAATTAGCCATGTACACCAGTTGCACCGTCAGTTCCGACGGATGGGGATGGCCGGTCACGACTCCTTTCAACCAGACCGTAGCCAGCTTTTGGCAATCGAACCGAAGCCGGCTGGGGCCCGGCGGCAGCGGGTCCAGCACGAACGTTGCAATCTCGCATCCCTTGGCGTAGACAATCGTCTTCAGCGATTTGGCGCGTTGATCGCCCTGGTATGTCGGCAGGAAAAGGTCGAAGTCCTTGCTCCCATCCCTGAAACCGCCAAAACCGCCGAATTCGCCCTTCACAAAATAATGAACGTGCACCGTTTGAGAAGGAATGTTCGGGTCCATCCTGATTCTGACCTCCTCTTTGTCCTGCGCAATCAGACCCGGCGCCAAGCCAATTCCGAAGGTCACAACCACAGCCATACGACGTAGAAACGATAGCCGAGAGCCCATGCGATGCCCCCGCTTGAGACGTGCGGATCGGGCTTTCGGGTACGTATAGAACCCACGTCCTATAGGTCCGCTGTGCCAAAAGTCCGGGTTGCCGCCGGTTGCGTGTGATAGCCTCTTATACACGCTGGCGGGCAAGACGGGCCAACGAGCCCGGCGCCGCCACGGAAAACAGAAAGTCGAGGGGATAAACGATGAAGATGCTGATTGCCCTGGCCGCCTTGTCCGCGGGGGGCGCACTGGCAGTGCTCGCGCAGGAGCAGGGCCCGCCTCCGGTCCTCCAGATCGGACGCGAGTTGATCAAAGAAGGCAAGTTCGCCGCGCATGAGAAAACCGAGGCGGCGTTCGTGCGGGCATTCCGCAAGGCGGACTTTCCCGGCCATTACCTGGCGCTTTCTCCGCAGTCCGGCGCCAATGAGGTGTGGTTCCTAGAGGCGTTCCCGTCCTTCGAGGCGTCCGAAAAATGGCAGGCCGAAACCGACAAGGAACCGCTGAAGAGCGCGATTGAGGAAGCCGATGCGCAGGACGGTGCGCTCCGTGAAAGAAGCAACTCGATGTGGGCCGTCTACCGCCCGCAACTCAGCTACCGGGCGGACAAACTGGATGTGGGCAAGATGCGCTTCGTCCGCGTGTTCACCTACCACATTCGCCCGGGACACACCGCGGAGTTCCGGGCGGAGGCCGAAGTGGTGATGCGCGCATATGACAGGGCCAATGCCGACAGGTGCCTCCTGGGTTATGAAGTGAAGGCTGGCGCGCCGGCGGGGACTTTCCTCTTTCTGGAGGGTCTGGCTTCCCTGAAACCGCTGGACGATGCGGACGAACTGAACCAGGCGTTCGCCTCCGCCCTGGGCACCGAGGGACTCAAGAAACTGAATGAGTTCGATGCCGCCGCAGTCGCATCGGAGGAGGTCAACCTCTTTCAGGTGAGCCCCAGGATGAGCTACGTTTCCAAAACTACCGAGGATGAGGACCCCGCCTTCTGGCGCCCGAAGCCGCCGGCCGTCAAGCCCGCAGCCCCGGCTCCGGCCCCGGCCAAGAATGGGAGCAACTAGCACTGGTTCCGTAGCAACTGCACCAACAATCGCTCCGTCAGAAGCCGGGAAAAATCAGTTGGCAGGCGGAAGTGCCTGCCCCACTCCAACTCCTTCGACGGCAAAGTGGGACCGACGCTTTCGTCTGTCGACCCGCCCGGCTTCTCACGGCGAGCGGCTCCGTTTCGCCACGGCGCGCCGCTATAATCGGAGCAGTGGATCTTGAAAAGACGCTACTGCGCAAGGTAGGGGAGGCCATCCATCGCTTCCGGATGATTCGCGATGGAGACCGGGTAGCGGTGGCGCTATCGGGCGGCAAGGATTCCGCCACGCTGCTCGAAGCGCTGTTGTCGCTCGCTAAGCGCGCCCCCATCGAGTTCTCGGTCTGCGCGTTCACCGTGGAGCAGGGCAAGTTCCTGCGCCCCATCGAACCGCTGGGCGAGTATCTGCGCCAGCGCGGCGTTGCGTGGACGTACTATCGCGATGCGCCCTCGCTCCGACTGCTCACCGATCAGCCCGAGCACGGTTGCGATCTATGCAGCCGCTACCGGCGCCGCGCGGTGTACCAGATCGCGCGCGAGTTGGGCGCCAACGTGATCGCGCTCGGCCACACCGCCGACGATTTCTGCGAGTCGCTGCTGCGCAATACCCTGTTTACCGGCCGATTGAGCGCGCTGCCGCCGGTGACCTGGTCACGCGAGCGCGATTTCCGGCTGATCCGCCCGTTGGTGTTCGTCACCGAGGATGTGACGCGCGCTTACGCCGAATCGCGCGGCGTTCCACTAGTCCCCTGCGGCTGTTCGCAGCGCACCGGCACCGTGCGGGGTTCGCTGCGCGGCCTGTTCGCCAGCCTGGAAAAGGAATATCCCCACCTGAAGGAGAACATCATCTCCGCCATGGGGAACATCGATACAGGGCGCCTCCTCGACACGCGTTTTCTCAAGCTGGATGGCGCCGGCGAGGAAGACGAGCCCGCCGAGCCGTTTCCTATCGTTACCGGACTGTAACCCTATATTGACCTGGTTGTTGCAATGCGCTTAAGATGGGGCTTCTCCTCATCCCCTCCGATATGAGACTCCTTCCACGCGAAGAGAAGTTTTACGGCCTGTTTCTGAAGCAGGCGGACATTATTTCCGAGGCGGCGCGCCTGCTGCTGGACGGGGTGCGCGCCGGCAACTCGACACTGGCCGCGTTCGCCATGGAAATCAACGTGCTTGAGCACCGCGGCGACGAACTCATTCATGAGATCTTCACGCGCCTCAACCAGACCTTCATCACACCGCTCGACCCGGAAGACATCCACAACATCTCGTCCTCGCTGGACAATGTGCTGGACGGCCTGGAGGACACTTCGCACCGGTTGCTGTCGTACCACATCGACCCGATTCCGCCCAGCATGATCACGCTGGCGGAAATCGTGCGGAACTGCGCCAAGGCGATGCACAGCGCGTTTGAGGCGCTCGAAGCGGGACGGCCGCTGATGGAGCATTGCATCGAGATCAATCGCCTGGAAAACGAGGGCGACCTGATCGGCCGCGGCGCGGTGGCCGATCTGTTCAATAAAGAGAAAGACCCCATCCTGCTCATCAAGCTCAAGGAAGTGTACGACTTCTTCGAGGAGACCATCGACAGTTGCGAGGATGTGGCCGACGTGCTGCAGAATGTCGTGGTCAAGAACAGCTAGTGCCGTTCCAACTCGATACTTATGCACTACACATACGTTTCGTATAGCGAGAGGGAACGGCACTAGCGATGACCGCTATTCAACTGGCGGTTATGATCATCGCCATTGCGCTGGTTTTCGACTTCATCAACGGATTCCACGACGCTGCCAACTCGGTCGCCACCATCGTGGCCACGCGCGTGCTTTCTCCCGGCCAAGCCGTGGTGTGGGCCGGGTTCTTCAACTTCGTGGCGGCGTTCCTGTTTGGCACGGCGGTGGCCAAAACGGTGGGCAGAGGATTCGTCAACCTGGACCTGGTGACGCCTTACGTCATCATGGCCGGCCTGGCAGGCGCCATTGTCTGGGACCTGGTCACGTGGTGGCTGGCGCTGCCCACCAGTTCGTCGCACGCGCTCATCGGCGGCTATGCGGGCGCGGCCGTGGCGCACGCCGGCATCGTGCGCGGCGTCACCCACAGCTTCGAAGGGCTGATCGCCGGGCGCTGGAGCTTAACCATCGTCTTCATTTTTGTCGCGCCGCTGATCGGGATGGTGTCGGCTTATGCATTGATGGTCGGGGTGTATTGGCTGTTCCGCCGCACCACGCCCAGCAAGATGGATTTTTACTTCCGCAAATTCCAGTTGGTCTCGGCGGCTTCCTTCAGTCTCTCCCACGGCTCCAATGACGCGCAGAAGACCATGGGGGTCGTCACCGGCGTGCTGGTGGCCTCCGGCTTCCAGAAGAACTTCGACATCCCGGTGTGGGTGATTCTGGCCGCCGGCACCGCTATCGGGCTGGGCACGCTGAGCGGCGGCTGGCGGATTGTGCGCACCATGGGCACGCGCCTCACGCGCCTCAAACCGCGCAGCGGATTCTGCGCCGAAACCGGCGCGGCGGCCTCGGTGCTGTTGGCCACCAGTTTGGGCCTGCCGGTTTCCACCACCCACGCCATCGCCGGAGCGATCGCCGGCGTCGGCAGCATTCAGCGGCTGAAGGCCGTCCGCTGGGGCATCGCCACCAATATCATGTGGGCGTGGGTGCTCACCATTCCGATGGCGGCGCTGATCGCCTGGGCCGCGTTTTGCCTGCTGCACCTGGCCATCGGCGCGTAGAGCGGAACGGCAGAGAGCTTCGCGGTCGTGCCCCGCTCCCTACGGATACGACGCGCCGGCTCGGTGTGGTCAGTTTTGAACAGCCAGGCAGGAAACGATGTGGCACAATTCTAGAACGCTTTCGGTACCGGATTTCAACAAGTGGCCCGGGCGGGCAAGGGGACTGGGTACTCCCTTGTACGGGACAACACATGCAGCGGCACAATCCGCAGCCGAAATCAGAAGGGTTAGGCAGAGGGGCGATTCGCGCCTAATGCGGCGGCTTGCTGTGTGCCGATCGGAAAACTGTCCGTATGAAATCGACCAGGGCCTTTTTCACCGCTGCGAGTTGGACGCACAACCTGGAATCCGAAGACAAGGAAGAACACGATTTCAATAACTTGCTTCTGGAATTCCGGTATGCCGTGCAGCGGCAGGATTCCATGTTGTTCGAATACTGTGAGCGTGAGTTGCGGCGAATGTACCGGGCCAGGAGGCCGCGGAAAGATCAGCGGTAAAGGACGATCGCTCTTAGGACATTACGGTCTTGGGTTGGCGTGGGGTCCGATCCAACAGGGGCGTGCCTTCCCTCAGCGGCTATTTCCTCCGAGTAGCGCAACAGGTCACGCCCTTGATCTTAGAGTCGGCAGTACAACCGAAAGGCATAACTGCACAATGGCAATGCAAGGTAAATTGATCCCCATCCGGCAAGACATTCTTGTATCGGAGACCGACCGGGAGGTTGTGGGTTTAGTTAGCGTACGACCTCTGGTTGGCACGAGGCTTTCGAGGCGGCTCACCTGAAGAGGACCTTCTAGACGCCATGCGACAGGTAAAGGGGAGAGCGTTCGGCGGGGACGCGGCGTGATTTCGCGAACGCGTCGCCCGCTCCGCGCGCCGGCCGCTATCCCTCGAACGCCTTGCGCACCTGTCCGGCCGCCCACGCCAGGTCTTCTTCCGAGATGATCAGCGGCGGGGCCAGGCGAATCACGAAATCGTGGGTCTCCTTGCAGAGCAGCCCCAACTCTTTCAGCCGCTCGCAGTAGGAACGCGCCGGCACCAGCAGCTCGATGCCAATCAGCAGCCCGCGTCCGCGGATCGCCTTGATGTGCGGATGGCGCAGCTTGCGCAGCTCATACAGCAGCCACGCGCCCAGTTCAGCCGAGCGATCGGCCAGCCGCTCTTCCTCGATCACGCGCAGCGCCGCGCGCGCCGCCGCGCATGCCAGCGGATTGCCGCCGTACGTACTGCCGTGGCTGCCCGGCCGGAACACGCCAAGTATCTCGGCTGACGACACCACGGCCGACACCGGATACACGCCGCCGGAGAGCGCCTTGCCGAGCACGTACACATCCGGCTGCACGTTCTCGTGCTGGCAGGCGAACATTCTGCCGGTGCGGCCGAGGCCGGTCTGGATCTCGTCGGCCACCAGCAGCACCCGCTCGCGCGCGCACAGTTCAGCCGCCTGCCGCAGGTACCCATCGGGCGGGATCAGGATGCCGGCCTCGCACTGGATGGGCTCGATCAGCAGCGCGCAGGTGCGCGGCGTAATGGCGGACTCGAGCGCCTCGATGTCGCCGAAGGGCACGCTCACGAAGCCCGACGTGAAGGGACCGAAGCCGTCGCGGTAGAGCGGCTCGCTGGAGAAGCCGGTGATGGTGGTGGTGCGGCCGTGGAAATTGTTCTCGCAGACGACGATCTCGGCCTCGTTGCGCGGGATGTGTTTGTACGTGTAGCCCCAGCGCCGCACCGCTTTGATGGCGCTCTCGACGGCCTCGGCGCCGGTGTTCATCGGCAGCACCATCTGACAACCGCAAATCTGCGCCAGCTCTTCGCAGAAGCGCGGTAACTGGTCGTTGCGAAACGCGCGCGAGGTCAGCGTCACGCGCGACATTTGCTCGATCATCGCCTGCACGATGCGCGGATGGCAGTGGCCCTGATTAAGGGCCGAGTACGCGCTCAGACAATCCAGATAGCGGCGCCCGTCGACGGCGTGCACCCACACGCCGGCGGCGCGCTCCACCACCACGTCGAGCGGGCGATAGTTGTGGGCGCCCCAGCGGTCTTCGGTTTGAATCAGGTCTTCGGCGAGCCCATGGGTTTCGGCTTCAGACATGGTTCCGTCAGTCTCCCGAGCGCTGGCCGCCGCCGCTTTCGGAAATCTTGGTGGGACCGACGCCGAGATGCGCCGAGATCTTGGTGGCTTCCTCCACCGCCCGCGCCAGCACCGAGCGGATGCGCCCGTCCTCCAACATAAGCAGACCGGCGATGGTGCAGCCGGCCGGCGTGGTGACATCGTCGCGCAGCGCGGCTGGATGGCGGCCGGTCGTGAGCACCATGCGCGCCGAGCCGAGCGCCGTCTGCGCCACCAGCGTGAGGGCAAGCTGCCGCGGCAGCCCCACCCGCACGCCGGCATCGGCCAGCGCTTCCATGATCAAAAACTGGTAGCCCGGCCCGCTGCCGCTGAGCGCGGTGACGGCATTGAAATGAATCTCGTCCACCGGCAGGCACCGGCCCACCGCTTCGAAGATCGCCTGCGCGCGTTGCAGGTCGGTCTTGGTGGCGTAGCGCCCGCGGCAGACCACGGTCATCCCCTCGCCCACCACGGCGGGCGTATTAGGCATGGCGCGGACCACCGGATTCTCGGTGCCCAGCAGCGACTCCAGCCGGTCGGTTCCGACGCCGGCCAGGATCGAGATCAGCAGCGTCTCGCGCCGCAGTCCGGCGTTGCGCAGCGTGGCCAGCACCACCGGCGCGTCGTTCGGCTTGACGCACAGCAGAATCAGATCCGCGCCGGGCACGCGCGCCTGGTACTCGGATTCGACCACGATGCCGAGCGCCTCGGACGCCGCATCGCAGGTGGCCGCATTCTTATCGCCGGCCCACACGCGGTCGTGCGCGATCAGCTTGCCCGAGAGCAGTCCACGCAGCAGCGTCTGCCCCATCACGCCGGCGCCGATCACGCCGAGCGTGGCGCCTTCGGCCGTCACGGGTATAGGTTGGGTGTGTTCTGGTTTCTTCGACATGGAGATGACCTCGATTCAGGCGAGAGAGTAGGCGGGCGAGACGCACAGCTTGTCTACCGGCCTGATTCTTGAAAGTAACACATGGACGGGCCGCCGGTGAGTTTCCAAAGCCCCGCCGCAGACAAGTTATAATCCTCTTTGACACCGAAAACCGCATTCCTTTTTCCTGGCCAGGGGTCGCAGTACGCCGGCATGGGCAAGTCGCTCGCGGATCGTTTTGCCGTGGCACGGCGCACGTTTGAAGAAGCCGACGACGCGCTCGGCTTCGCCCTTTCGCGCCTCTGTTTTGAAGGCCCGGAGGATCAACTCAAGCTGACCGAGAACCAGCAGCCCGCGTTGCTGACGGTCTCCGTAGCCGCCTGCGCGGTGCTTGGCGAGCGCGGCCTGGCGCCCGATTTCGTGGCTGGCCACAGCCTGGGCGAATACGCCGCGCTGGTGGCCGCCAGGAGCCTCCGCTTCCGCGACGCCGTCCGCCTGGTGCGCCACCGCGGCCGCTACATGCAGGAGGCTGTGCCGCCGGGCGCGGGCGCCATGGCCGCCATCCTCAGACTGCCGGAAGGCAAGCTCGATCAAATCCTCGCCGAAGCCGCGCGGGGGGAAGTGGTCAGCGTGGCCAATTTCAACTCGCCGGACCAGGTGGTGATCGCCGGAAACGCCGCCGCCGTCGAGCGCGCCATGACACTGGCCAAAGCCGCCGGCGCCCGCCGCGTGGTAGCCCTGGCGGTGAGCGCGCCATTCCATTGCGCCCTCATGAAGCCGGCGCAGGAGCGGCTGCGCGCCAATCTGGATGCAACCGAATTCGCCGATCTCGCCTGCCCGCTGGTCAACAACTGGCAGGCGCGCGAAGTCCGCACCGGCGCCGAAGCTCGCGAGGGCCTGTACAACCAGGTGCCGAACCCCGTGCGCTGGGTGGAAAGCGTGCGCCTGCTGGCCTCGAGCGGCGTCGAGCGCGCCTTCGAATCCGGAGCCGGCTCCGTACTCGCCGGCCTGGTGCGCGCCGTCGCTCCCGCCATCACCGTGGCTAAAGCCGGCGAAGCAGCGGATTTCGATACGATCGGCGCTTGAGGCCCGCAAAGGACCAAGGCCACGGACGAACACCGATAAACAGGGATAAGAAATCCAGCACCTTAAGTTTTTTGTTTTCTATCGGTGTTTATCTGTGTTCATCGGTGGCTCGGGTTAGCTTTGCACGCCCCAGTCCTACTCCAGCCCGGCTTGCGCCAGCATGGCCAGAAACTGCCGCTGGGTTCGCGGGCCGATCGCCTGCGCCACCAGCCTGCCCTCGCGGTCGTACACGAAACTCCTTGGGACGCCGTCCACCGCGAACGTTTCCCTCACCTTTCCGTCCGCATCGAGCAGAATCGGATAGCTGAACCGGTGCTCGGCGACAAACGGCGCGACCTTGGCGGCATCTTCATCCGTGATCCCCAGAATTATCAGGCCCAGCGGTCCGAACCGACGATCCAGCGCCTCCAGATCGGGCATCTCCTGGGGGCAGAACGCGGACGAGGTGGCCCAGAAATTCACCAGCACCACTTTCCCGCGCAGTTCCCGCAGGCTCCAGCTTTTTCCCGTCAGGTCGGTGAGCGTGAAGTTCGCGCTCAGGCGGCGCTGGTCGTCGGCCTCCAGCTTGTTCATGGCGGCGGCGAACTGCGGGTCGTCCGAAGAGATCTGAACATGCTCGTAGCGCACGAACTTCGCCAGCAACTCATATGTTCCTTCCGGGTGGACCAGCTTTTCCTCGGCCGGCCTCTCGTGCATTTCCCGCAGCGCCTGCGCCAGTGTCACCGCAACCTCTTGTAAGGCGTCCTGGCCGAGGTCGCCTACCGTCGCCGTGCCGGCGACTAACTCCGCCAGCGCTAACTTGTGTAAGGCCGCGGGCAATTGGCGAATCCGGCGCGCGAGTTGCGAGGTCGCCTGAGCCCGCTCGCTGTCGTTCAGGGCCAGCAGGGTGTGCCATTGCTGGAAAATCGGCCTTTCTTCGTCGGTCCAGGGGATGTGATCCGGCGCCCACAGCGTTAGCGGACCGCCCAGCAGCGCTGCCGCAACCAGCAGGGCCGCCCGCACACGGGTAAGGCGTCCAAGCGCTGTCATCAGCCTCAATGGTACCGCCCGGTCGGTTTGGAAGGGGAAGACTCACGGGGCCGCGAAAAAACGCGCCCGCATGCGAGCGTTGGCCGGTTGAAACCTGCCCCACCTATTTCCGCGCGGCCTGATCCAGGGCCAGGTTCAGTTCGAGCACGTTCACCCGCGGCTCGCCGAAGAGGCCGTATTGGCGGCCTTCGGTGTGCGCGGCCACAAGCTGTCGAACCGTGTCCGCGCTCACGCCGCGCGCGGCGGCTACGCGCGCCACCTCCACGTCGGCTGAGGCCGGGCTGATGTGCGGGTCCAGACCGCTCCCTGACGCCGTCAGTAAGTCGGCCGGCACCGGGCCGGTGTAAGTCGGGTTCTCGGCGCGAAACTTCTTGACGTCGTCACTTACACGGTCACTCAGCTTCTGATTAGTTGGCCCGTAATTGGAGCCGCCCGAGTTCAAGCCGTCATACCCGTCGTTGCCCGCTGCCGAGGGGCGCCCGTGAAAATATTCGGGTTTGGTGAAGCGCTGGCCGATCAGTTCCGAGCCCACCGTCTTGCCGTTCACCACCTTCAAACTGCCGTTGGCCTGGTGGCGAAAGAGAATCTGCGCCAGGCCCGTCACCGCCAGCGGATACAGGAGGCCGGTCAGCACCGTCAGCAGAAGCGTCGCTTTAATCGCAATCAAGAGCTGTTTCATGTCGAGTCTCCTTTACGCCAGACGCATAAGAATCAGCAGCCGGTCGATTAACCAGATACCGGGGAACGGCGCGATCACTCCGCCCACGCCATAGATCAGCAGGTTGCGCCGCAGCAGTGCGGCCGCGCTCATCGGACGGTACTTGACGCCGCGCAGCGCCAGCGGAATCAGCGCCATGATGATCAGCGCGTTGAAGATCACCGCCGCCAGCACCGCGCTCTCCTTGTGCAGCCCCATGATGTTCAGCTTCGCCATCTGCGGATAAGTCACCATGAACATGGCGGGCAGAATCGCGAAGTACTTGGCGATATCGTTGGCGATGGAAAAAGTGGTCAGCGCACCGCGCGTCATCAGCAACTGTTTGCCGATCGCCACGATCTCGATGAGCTTGGTCGGATTGCTGTCCAGGTCCACCATGTTGCCGGCTTCCTTGGCCGCCATGGTGCCGGTGTTCATGGCCAGGCCGACATCGGCCTGCGCCAGCGCCGGCGCGTCGTTGGTGCCGTCGCCGGTCATCGCCACCAGCCGCCCGCCGGCCTGTTCTTTCTTGATCAGATCCATCTTGTCGCGCGGTGTGGCCTGCGCCAGAAAATCGTCTACCCCGGCTTCGGCTGCGATGGCCGACGCGGTCAGCGGATTGTCGCCGGTGATCATGACGGTGCGGATGCCCATGGCGCGCAACTGCTGGAAGCGCTCGCGCATGCCGCCCTTCACCACGTCCTTCAAATGCACCACGCCGAGCGCGCGCCCGCCATCGGCCACCACCAGCGGCGTGCCGCCCGAGCGCGAAATGCGGTCGGTGATTTCGGTCAGCTCGCTCGAAGCGCGTCCGCCGTGCTCGGCCACGAACTCCATCACCGAGTCGGTGGCGCCTTTGCGGACTTGCCGGCCATCGATATCCACGCCGCTCATGCGCGTCTGCGCCGTGAACGGAATGAAGTGGGCTTCGTGCTCCGCCACTTCGCGCCCGCGGATGTTGTAGCGCTGCTTGGCCAGCACCACGATCGACCGGCCCTCCGGCGTTTCGTCGGCCAGGCTCGAGAGCTGCGCCGCGTCGGCCACTTCGGCCTCCGTCACCCCGTTGAGCGGAATGAACTCCACCGCCTGCCGGTTGCCCAGCGTGATAGTGCCGGTCTTGTCCAGCAGCAGCGTGTTCACGTCGCCCGCCGCTTCCACCGCTTTACCGCTCATGGCCAGCACGTTGTGCTGCATCACGCGATCCATGCCGGCGATACCGATGGCCGAAAGCAGGCCCCCGATGGTGGTGGGAATCAGGCACACCAGCAGCGAAATCAGCACCGTTACCGAGGGCGCCGAGCCGCTGCCGCTGGCATGCACGCTGAAGGCCGCGAACGGCTGCAGCGTCACCACCGCCAGCAGGAACACCAGCGTCAGCCCGGCGATTACGATGTTGAGCGCGATTTCATTCGGCGTCTTCTGCCGCTCCGCGCCTTCCACCAGCGCGATCATGCGGTCCAGAAACGTCTCGCCCGGATTCGAGGTGATTTTGACCCTGATCCAGTCCGAGAGCACCTTGGTGCCGCCGGTCACCGCGCTGCGGTCGCCGCCCGATTCGCGGATCACCGGCGCGCTTTCGCCCGTGATGGCGGATTCATCCACGCTGGCGATGCCCTCGACGACGTCGCCGTCGCCGGGAATCGTCTCGCCGGCTTCCACCAGCACCAGGTCGCCCGCGCGCAGCATGGTCGCCGCCACGGTCTCCGTTTTGCCGTTGATCAGCTTGCGCGCGGTGGTCTCGGTCTTGGTCTTGCGCAGCGTGTCGGCCTGCGCCTTGCCGCGGCCCTCCGCCATGGCTTCGGCGAAATTGGCGAACAGCACGGTGAACCACAGCCACAAGGTGATTTGAAAGGTGAAGCCGCCGAGGGCCGCGCCCGAGGCCAAATCGCGCCCGGCCAGGATGGTGGTCATCAACGCGCCCACTTCCACCACGAACATGACCGGGTTCTTCATCATCAGCCGCGGGTTCAGCTTGACGAACGAATCGCCGATCGCCCGTTTCACGATCGGCGGATCGAACAGCGGCCGGGCGCGCGCCGCCCTTTTCGAAATCAACGAAGTGTCGTCGTTGTTCACGGGCGTTACGGTTGCGACGGGCATGTTAGCTCCACAGCCTCCCCTGTTGCATCAGGAAATGTTCCACCACGGGACCGAGCGATAGCGCCGGAAAGAACGTCAGCGCTCCGACAATCAGCACCACGCCCACCAGCAGCGCCACGAACAGCGGCCCGTGGGTGGGGAAGGTCCCCGCCGAAACCGGCACTTGCTTTTTGGCTGCCAGGCTCCCCGCCGCCGCCAGCAGCGGAATCAGCATCAGAAACCGCCCGAACAGCATCGCCAGCCCCAACGTGACGTTTAGGTACATCGTGTTGGCGTTCAGGCCGGCGAAAGCACTGCCATTGTTCCCCACCGCCGAGGTATAGGCGTAGAGCACCTCGGAGAGCCCGTGCGGCCCGTGATTGGTCAAACTGTTGCCCACCGTGCTCAGGTTGATTCCCGCCGCGGCGAATCCCAGGATGCTGAACGCCATCACCAGCACCGACAGCATCACCATCTTCACTTCCTTCTGCTCGATCTTCTTGCCCAGGTACTCTGGCGTGCGCCCGACCATCAGCCCGGCAATGAACACCGCCAGAATGGCGAACAGCAGGATGCCGTAAAGCCCCGAGCCGACGCCGCCGAAAACCACTTC
>Ga0187862_10001032_pt1 | contig 30312 bp, 22 predicted proteins | sample June2016WEW_10_1_FD_133003 | JGI IMG/M metagenome (GOLD analysis project Ga0187862, IMG submission 133003) | Peatland microbial communities from SPRUCE experiment site at the Marcell Experimental Forest, Minnesota, USA - June2016WEW_10_150 | ecosystem: Environmental > Terrestrial > Soil >...
GTAGTCGGCTATCCATCGGCCTGTTATCGCTGATGGCAGCGGCTCGCACCATGAGCCACCTCGATTTCCCCCGCCAGGGTGCTTGAGTTCTTCTTCGCCGCCGGCCTACGGACGGATTACGGTAGTACTGGCACATGCTAACGTCCGCGGCCAAGTCTGCTATCCTCTAATGGAGCGCACATCCGTGTCCGCGCCATCCAGGAAGGCCAATGAAACATAGCTACCTCGCTCTTTCGATCGTGATCTTGTCGTCCGCCGTGGCGGCCGATGCGCAAACCACCACGCAGCCCACCCCGGTCACGCTGAATAGTAGCCCGTCGCGTCAGATCGGCCAGCCGCTGTTGATCCCGAGGACTCTCAACCCCAACCTCGTGGACGGCCGCGAATTGTGGAGGCCCACTGGCATCGCCTTCGACACCTCCACCTCGCCGCCTATCGTATATGTGGCCGACACGCTGAACAATCGCGTCCTGGCATGGAAGAACTCGGCCGGCTTTTCCAACGGAGCGCCGGCCGACCTGATCATCGGACAGCCGGACCAGTACACCACCACCCCGTCCGGCCCGAATACCAACTTTACTACCGGCTTGACCGATCCCACCGGCCTGGCGGTTTACAAGGGCGACCTCTACGTCGCCGACAGCGGCAACAATCGCGTGTTGCGCTATAAGGCGCCTTTCGCGCAGTTCGCCCAGACCGGATCTTATCCCACGCCGGATCTGTTCGTCGGCCAGCCATCGCTGAAATCAGCCAAGGTGGACTATCCCAGCGGCTCTCCAACCGCGCAGGGTCTGTCTTTCAGCTCCGGCGGAAGCGTGTTGCTCGCCGGCATTGCGTTCGATACCAGCGGAAACATGTGGGTCACCGACCCAGGCAACCGCCGCGTGCTCGAGTTCAATGCCGCCGATGTCGCCAATGGAGGCGGCCTCCTCACCGCCGCCGTCGAGTTGGGGCAACTGAATTTCGTCACCCTGCAGACCCCGCTGAGCCCGGGCAACGTCAACAGCCAGCTCATCAAGAACCAGTTCGCGGTGCCTTCCCAGTTGATCTTCGACGCGGCCGGAAATCTCTATGTTTCCGACGCCGACGCGACCAGCCCGGCAAACCTGAGCCGCGTGCTGGTCTTCGCCCCGCCCTTCGCCAGTGGGCAGGCCGCGGCCCGCATCATGGGCGTCGTCGAGCCGTCGCAGATCGCAAGCCTCGGTATCGCCCAGCAGCAAGCCGTTTACGATAACACCGGGTTCGTCAATCCAGGCGGCATCTTCTTGCTCGCCGACAGCAGCGTGGGTGTGGTCGACACCAACGATAACCGGATCTTGATTTTCTCGCCTTATTCCACCTGGCCCGCCGCGACCACCTATGTTTCCCCGCAGGCAACCGGCGTGCTCGGCCAGAACGGATCGTTCCAGGCTTTCGGCGTTAACGGCACCACGAGTTTCACCGTGGTCACTCCGCCCGCCAGCGCGGGGGTATTCTCGGGCCCGCTCACGGCGGCCGTCCTGCCGTCCACCAGCGAACTGTTCGTGGTGGATACCGGTAACAACCGCGTGGTGGTGATGCCCCAACAGTCCGGCACGGTGCAGTTTGGCAACGCGACGCGGGTCCTCGGGCAGGATACGATGACCATGAATTCAGCCAACCTCATCGAGGGCCGCGAATTCCAGTTTTATAACGGCGGCGCGACCGCCGACGCCGGCATCGCGCTCGATACCTCCGGCTCGGTGCCCCATCTTTACGTGGCCGACCCGTATAACCATCGCGTGCTTGGGTTTTACGATGCCCGCAAGCTATACGCCACCGGAGTGCCGGAGGGCCAGCAAGGCAACAACGAAATCGTCATCGGCGAGCCCGATTTCAACACCGCCATCTGCAACTATCCTTCCGGCGATCTGACCAAGACCACCGCTTCCGGCCTTTGCGACCCGCGCGGGGTGCTCACCGATGCGAACGGCAACCTCTACGTGGCCGACACTGGCAACGCTCGCGTGGTCCGTTTTCCGGCGCCCTTTGCCAACTGGCCGCAGACGCAGGTGATGCAACCCGCCGACCTGGTGCTGGGCCAGACCAGTCTTACCGGCGCTCCTATCACCGATCCCAGCGCCGTCCATATGGCCGCGCCCTATGGCTTGGCGTTCACCGGCACGAGCGGCCTGATGGTGTCCGATGTTGCCTACAACCGCGTGCTCTATATTCCTTTTTCGAGCGGTCAAACCACCTTCAACGCCCCGGCGGACAATGGCAAAGCCGCCACCAAGGTGTACGGCCAGCCGGATTTTGTGACCGTTACCGCGGGTTCGGCCGTCAACCAGCTCAACTCGCCGCATCACATCGCCGCCGATACCAGCGGCCAGGTGTATATTACCGACTCGGGCAATGGTCGCGTGGAGATCTTCTCCGATCCCAACAACCCGTTGACGCCGCCCACCTCCGCCGACGCAATCCTCACTTTGCCCGGCCTGACGGGACCGCAAGGCATTTACGTCAGCCCGTTGACCGGTGAGATCTGGGTTACCACCGCCTCCACTGCCGTCCGCTACCCCAAGTACGACACTCTGCAACTGAATCCCGCCTCCACGGGTACCGTGCAGGCCGCCGATACCACGCTGGCGGTGGCGCAGGACCAATATGGCGACCTGTTCCTGGCCGATGCCACCAGCCGCGTCGCCGTCTACTACCAGGGCCTCTCGGGCGGGAATGCCCAGTCCAGTTACCTGGGCCAGCCGCTGGCGCCCGGGGTCGTCGCCAGTCTGTATTCGAAGGCTTCCCAGACCCAGTTCGCGACCCCCTCGATACCCACTCCGCCGGGGTTTGCCTCGCTCACCGGGTATCCCATGCCTATCACGCTGGCCGACGAGCAGGTGCTGTTTAACGGCGTCCCCGCGCCCCTGTACTTCGTCTCGCCCAGCCAGGTCAATTTCTTCGTCCCGATGGAAGCCCCGGTCACCGGCTCCGCCGATGTCGAAATCGTCCAGCTTTCGACCGGCCAGGTGCTGGCTGCCAGCTCCTTGATTATGGAGCCCGTCTCACCGGCCATTTTCTGCGGCGCTCAAGGCGGATGCCTTACCAATGGCGCCTTCTACCAGGCGGCCGTGCTCAACCAGGACTTTTCGGTGAACAGCCCCACCAACCCGGCTGCCCGCGGATCCATCATCCAGATCTTCTGCACCGGCCAGGGAGCCTTGAATAACCCACCTGCCGATGGCGCCGCCGCCGGCACTTCGCCGCTCTCCTGGACGCCGCAAACGCCCCGCGTGGCCATCGGAACCAGTTTCGTGGACGACGGGCCAGTTCTTCCCGGCGACCCAACCAACGGCCAGTGGGTCACTTATTCCGGCCTGGCGCCTGGATACGCCGGCCTGTGGCAAATCAACGTCTTCGTCCCCATGCGCGTGTTGCCCGGCGCGCAGGTGCCCATCGGTATCCAGTACGATGGCGTCGGCAGCTCCAACCTCAGCTCGCTCTTCCATCTCAGCATCGCCGTGAAATAACCCTCTCGGCCGGCCCAATTTCGCGCCCGGTATTGTCGGATTTCCGATAATACCTGGCGCGGGCCGGCATTGATCCAGTGATATCATGGGAGTCGGATGAGCTTCCTGTCGCCAAGATTACAGTTGAGGGTGTCGCAGAAGCAGATCCTCACTCCGGGCCTCGTGCAGATGGTCACGGTCCTTCAGCTCAACAGGCTGGAACTGAAGGAGATGATCACTCAGGAGATCGTCAAGAACCCGGTGCTGGAAGAGGCCACCGAGGAGCCCGGCGAGGAGATCACACCCGAAGAACTGCTGCCGCTGCTCGAGGCCGAAGCGACCATCGATCCCGCCGACAGGCAGATCCTCGAGGCTACCCCCGGCAACCAGACCTCGACCGCCGAGGGCGAGCGGGCCGATGTCGCCATCAACGGCAATCTCTTCCCGGACCCCGAGGAAACCGCCGCCGTCGCTCCCGCCGAGCCCGAAGCCGTCACCGCCGGCGACCCGCCCACCGAGCCGGCCGCGGCCGACCCTTTCGACGAGATCGATTTCGGCACTTTCTTCGACGACTACCTCGATCCCGGTTACAAAAGCCCGGCCGCCGAATCGGTCGAGAAGCCGTCCTTCGAAACCTTCCTCTCGGCTCCCGTCACCTTAGGCGATTATCTGCGCTCCCAGTTGGCCGTGGTGGTCATACCGGACCCGGTGCGCGACGCGGCGGAAGCCATCATCGGCAATCTCGACGAAGACGGATATCTGACCGCGTCGATCGAGGAAATCGCGCCCCTCGTCGAGCGCCAGGCCGAAACCGTGGAGGCGGCCCTCGCCGCCGTGCAGTCGCTCGATCCGGCCGGCGTCGGCGCGCGCGATTTGCGCGAGTGCCTGCTGCTGCAGATCGAAAGCCTCAACGGCCGCGGCGGCGTTGCCTGGCAGATTGTCTCCAATCACATGCGCCTGCTCGAAACCCGCCAGTACAAGGAGATGGCGCGCCTGTTGGGACGGCCCCTCGATCACATCGAGATCGCCGTCTACATGATCCGCCACCTCAATCCGCGGCCTGGTTTGCGCTATTCCGGAGCCGGCGCGCGGGTGGTCGAGCCGGACGTCACTTTCATCAAGGACGGCGACGAGTACATCATCCAGATGAATGACGAGGATGTGCCGCAACTTCGCTTGAACGCCCAGTACCGGCGCATGCTCGACCGCGACCAGGGCGCCACCAAGGAAGTGCGCGACTATGTGCGCGAACGCTACACCTCCGCCATTCAGTTGATGAAGAACATCGAACAGCGCAAACAGACCATCCTTAAGGTCTGCCAGGCCATCGTGCGCCGCCAGACCGAATTTCTGTCCCAAGGTCTCGATTCCCTCAAGCCGATGATGATCAAGGAAGTGGCCGAAGAAGTCGGTGTCCACCCCTCCACCGTCAGCCGCGCCGTCGCCAGCAAGTACGTGCATACGCCGCAGGGCGTTTTCGAACTGCGCTACTTCTTTTCCGAGGCCGTGCAGGGGCCGTCCGGCAGCGGCACTCCGCTCCTGCTGCTCAAGCGCAAGGTGAAGAAGATGATCGAGGCCGAGGATCGCACCAAGCCGCTCACCGACGAGCAGATCACCGCCATGCTGCAAGCCGAAGGCATCGACGTCACCCGCCGCACCGTCGCCAAGTACCGCGAGGATATGAAGATCCCCTCCACCCACCAGCGCCGCGTGCGGCCGTAACGCGTGGCGCAGGCTGTCGGGCCTGCTGAGCCCGGATTCGTCTCGGCTTTTCTGGCCGCATCGTGTATCCTTATAGGTCGGAGGCTCCTTCATGTTTTGCGATCGCTGCGGTACCCAGGTTCGCCCGGAACAGGAGTTCTGTTCAAACTGCGGCCAATCGTTCGCCGCCGGATCGCCCGCCGCTTCCGGCGCGGTGCCGCCCCCCGCATGGGCGCCGCCCGGCCCCGTGCAGGTGAACGCCACCCATTGGATTGGAGCGGGCTGGGACCTGGTGAAGGCGGACATGGGCAGCTATGCCCTGGCCGCGCTGGTTTTCTTCGTGCTCAGCGGCGTGCCGTTTATTCAGGGCGCGCTCATCACCGGCTTCCACATCTACACCATGAAAAAGATGACCGGCCGCCGCACCGACTTCGGCGACCTCTTCAAGGGCTTCAATTATTTCATCCCGACCCTGGTGGCGATGTTGCTGATTGGCGCGTTCACGTGCATTGGGATGATTTTCTGCATCATCCCCGGGTTGGTGGTGGCGGCGGCGCTGAATTTCACCTACCTGTTCATCGTGGACAAGCGGATGGATTTCTGGCCGGCCATGCAGGCCAGTCACGCCGTTGTGAAGCAGGACTATTTCGGCTTCACCATGTTCCTGATACTGTCGGGCCTGGTGAACCTGCTGGGAGCGCTGTGCTGCGTCGTCGGGTTGCTGGTGACATTCCCCTTGACGATCGCGGCCATTACGGTGGCGTACAAAGAAATTGTCGGATTCGACCAGCGGACCATCGACGCGCTATAGCGGGTTGGGCTGGCATCCCATCCTGCGGCTGGTCGGAGCGGGCCTCCTCCTGGCGCTGTTGTGGTGGGCCTCGCCCCAGGCGGAGCCCGCGTTCCGCGCTTGCCCTTTCTACTGGCTTACCGGTAAACCGTGTCCGCTGTGCGGCCTCACGCGCGGCCTCTGCGCGCTCGCCAAGTGGCACTGGAGCCAGGCGATTCACTTCAACGCCCTGAGCCCGCTGGGCTTCGTCCTGCTGTTCTCTCTCTTTTGGAACGCTCCCTGGCGGCCGCGCCTGTGGACCTTCGGCATCGCCGCATTCGCCATCTATGGAGTCTGCCGCATTGTCTTGGCATGAAGCCAGCGCGGTGAGCCGCTCGCCGGCCCACCGCAAACGCACCGCCTCGTCTCTCGCTTAGTGCTTCGACTTATGAGTTCCCGCATTGATCGCTCCCCAACCTTATTGCTTTGTCGCAGCCTCATTGTATCTCGCGACAGATCTTCTTTTGTGGTCTTGCGAGGAACTACTCGCTTGGACGCTGTGATAGCCGGCTGCGTGCGCTGTTATTGCTCCGCGACGGCCGGGACGGAGCCCAAGACGGCCTTCCCCCAGGTTTCCACTTGGCGGAATATGCCGATCACAACGACTGGCAACAGGAAAACCTCGACGCAGAAGGTGAAGCGATAGGTTCCGTAGTAGATCAGCGAGGTGGCCAGAACCACGAGGAACATACCCGTGACAAGAATCCGGAAAACCGGCTCCATGGAGCGGAGGGTCCTTAAGTTCAGAAGAATCGCCACATAGAGAGCCGCGCGGAAGAGGAACACGCAATAAGAGCCCCACTTCGGTACCCAGGGTACCGGAACGAAGCCGCGAATCAGCTTGCCGAGTTCCAGCCGAGGGAGCCCGAACCAATTCTGCTTCAGGAAAGTTATGGCCTTTCGGTGATAATAGCGGTCCACCTGCCGTTCAGTCATGGTTGCCGCCAGGTCTCTCTTGGCTGTTTCACCGGGGATCTGGTTTGGGAAGACCCAATAGCCCCACACAGCCAGGTTCGAGTTGACGTAATCGTTGTTCGCGCCGTACAGGGTCTCTCCCTCGATGGTGCTGAGAATCGGAAACTCTCCGCTGAGCGCGTAATTCCGGACGATCCACAGCCCGGCAGGCAACCAGAACAGCGCTGCGGCCGCAACGAACCGCCACGGCGCTCGCCGTATGCCGAACATGAAAAGCGCTGCGAGACCAGCCATCACGGGCAGCAGAATGAAATTCGACCGCACCAGGGCGGAGAGTCCAAGAATAAGCGCGCCCGGATACAACGCCCACCCTCCTCGCAGGATCAGAAGCGTCCCCAGGGCCGCCACAAACACGTAAGGAACTTCGGAGAACCCACCGGCAGTAATTGCGAGCGCGACCGGATAGAGTGCGTAGCCCACGCCTGCCGCGGTCGAGATTCTGTGGTTGCGGCTGAGCATCCAGGCAATTCCGAACAGGAGCAGCGCGTTCGCTACGTTCAGGCAAGCGGCCGTCACGCGGATCAGGGTGGAGTCATCGACGCCGGGAGCGAACCATGCCGGAACAGATAGCATGGCGGGCCATACGGGAGCTCTTCCCATGGTCGGCTTATCTACGCCGAAGTAACTCAGCATATAGCCCCTGCCCGCCGCCAGGTTGCGAGCGATGCCGACATAGAATGGGCCGTCGCCATCCACTTCCGATTTCACGCTCAACCGGGCCGTCGTTCCGTTAGCTGCGATGGCTACCGCCAACACCAAGAGCGCTCCGAGCGCAAGCGGCTTCCGGCTTTGTGAGAGTGGTTGTTCCAACTCGTTTCTTTTCGCGCCGGCGGCAATCCGAATACAGTCGCGGACCCAGCCGTAGGAAGTGACTCGCTGGAGGAACGGAAGGCTCATGATCTCAATCTGTGGCGCAGCGCTGTCAGCCAGTACCTCTTGCATAGTGCCGGCTAGGATCGTTGCGCGACCAATCGCAGCCGGCGCCACCTGGGAACCAACGATTACGGATCTCCATGTTATCACACGGATCGCTGGTGTACTTATTGGTTCTGACACCGTTCTGGTGCTGGTGGGAGACGACTCCGGCCGCGTAGCGGTGGGTCCGCGCGATGGAACTTATGGGAATCTCTGCCGGGATGGAACCTCGTTTTCTGAAATAATGGAGCTATGTGCGGAATTGCGGGGTATGCGTCAGCGATGCACCCCCGGGCTACGGAGCCGGCTGTCAGAGCGATGGTTCGGGCACTGGCGCGGCGCGGCCCGGATTCGGAAGGCGTCGAGAACTGGGACGCCGCCACGTTGGGCCACCGCCGCCTGGCGATTCTGGATTTGAGCGAGGCAGGGCACCAGCCGATGCTCTCCGCCGACCGCCAGGTCGGCGTCGTCTTCAACGGTTGCATTTACAATTTCCTGGAACTGCGCCGCGAGCTCGAGAGCCACGGCAACCGGTTCCGGTCGGATTGCGATACCGAGGTGCTTCTGCATGGCTACCGCGAGTGGGGAATCGACGCGCTCGTCCGCCGGCTTCGCGGCATGTTCGCTTTTGCCGTCTGGGACAATTCGCGGCGGGTCCTGACGCTTGCGCGCGACCGGTTGGGCGTCAAACCGCTGGTGTTTTGCGAGCGCCCTGGCGAGATCGCCTTCGCGTCCACCATCGAGGCCCTCCGAACGGCGGGTTTCGGCGGCGGCATCGACCCGCAAGCGGTCCTGGAGTTCCTCGAATTCGGCTACGTAACCGAGGCCCGCGCCATATACGAAGGCATCCAGAAGCTCGCCCCGGCTACGATTGCGGAGTGGTGCGATGGCCGCTTGGAGTGCAGGCAATACTGGTCGTTGCCGGAAACCCAGGAATCCGCCCCGGTCGCTTTCGACGAGGCCGTCGAACAAACCGAGCAATTAGTGATCGAGGCCGTCAGGCTTCGTCTGATTTCCGACGTGCCATTGGGCGCGCTGTTGAGTGGCGGCATCGATTCCACGCTGGTCTGCTGGGCCCTGCGCCAACTCAATGCCAACGTCAGGGCGTTTACGGTGCGCGCTCCCGGCAGCGACTCCGATGAGAGCGCCGCGGCTGCGGACACCGCCCGCAGACTCGGGATCTCCCACGAGATTGTCGACATGCCGGACACCGATTTCTCGCTGGACGAACTCACGGATGCTTACAGCGAGCCGTTCAGTTGCCAGTCGGCCTTGGCTATGCTGTGGGTTTCGCGGTCGGTGAAGCGTCTGGCCACGGTACTGTTGACCGGCGATGGCGGAGACGATGTCTTCTTCGGCTATTCGGCCTTCCGGAATGTGTGGATGGCGCAAAGGCTTGCCCGGTGGCTGCCACCGGCGGCCGCGGCGGCCTGGAACAAGGGAGGCTTTCTCATCCCGGGCTATGGGCGCCTGCGCAGCGCGAAGAACTTTCTGGGCTATGCGACCGGCGGGCTCGGTCCGTTTATCCGGGTGCACGATGGCCTGCCCTACTATCGGCAGCGCGGCATTCTCGGCGAACCGCTGGCCGGCCGCGAATTGGCCCAACGGCAGATTCCGCCGTCGCTTGCGTCGGCGCGCGGGTTGTTGTGGGAGTTTTTCTCATATCACCGCAAGCAGCATTTCGTGAGCGAATTCATGGTCAAAATAGACGGCGGCACCATGCATTATGCGCTCGAAGCGCGCGCGCCGTTTCTTGACCAGAAGATCTGGGAGTATGCGGCGGCCCTGCCCGCCCAGGTGCGGTTCCACGGTGGAAACCTGAAAGCCGTGCTGCGGGAAATCGTGCGGCGGCGCGTCGGGCCCGACGTGGCGTTCCGTGAAAAGCAGGGATTTACGGTGCCCGTCGAACGTTGGCTGGCAGAGCGCTGGAGCGGCATGCTGGACGGCCTGCGGCAAGGTACGGTTCTCGAGCGGGACGGATGGGTACGCAGGGGCTCGCTCGAAGCGCCGCTTCGCGATGCGTTGGCGCGGCGGTGGATCCCGGTCCAACTGTGGCGCCTGCTGGTCTTGGATCACTGGCTGGAGAAAGACCGGTCACGGCCGATTGAAGACCTCCTTCCCGCGCTCTCCGCGCCGGCTCCCGCGACCGGTGACGGCAACCAATCCGCAGGATCGAGGGAAGCCAGCCAGGTGTAAACTGAAACAGGACCCGAGAGTCTAAAAAGGAAGGTCCGTCTAAGTTGGAAATTCCGTCTAAGAGGGAGTTATTGAAGAGGTCGGCCGGCGGTGTGTTCCTCGCGCTCCTGTTTCCATGCGCGTTGGCCTCGGGTTTCGGGCGATGGCCGGGCGTCTTCAGTTTCTTCGCCCATCTCTGCGCGCTGTGCCCCGGCAAAGTCGGCGACTATGTTCGCGTTGCGTATTATAGGATGACGCTGAGGAGTTGCTCGCGCGAGTGCAGGATCGAATTTGGCTCCTTCTTTGCCCACCCGCAGACTACCGTGGGACGCATGGTCGGGATTGGGCCGTATTGCGTGATCGGGCACGCGGTTATTGGGGATGGCGCACTGCTCGGAGCCGCCGTACAGATTTTGAGCGGAGGCCAGCAGCACAAAAGGGATTCGCAGGGCCGGCTGACCGACGAAGGCCGCAAGTTCGTGGAAATCGTTATCGGCGAGCATTGCTGGATCGGAGCTTCCTCGGTGGTGCTGGCGAATGTCGGCGACAAAAGCACGGTCGCGGCGGGATCGGTCGTGCTGACGCCCGTTGCGCCGGGGATTGTGGTGGGAGGAAATCCCGCGGAGACGTGGTGGCGTCCCAAAACCGCGGATCGCGCCCCCGGGACTTGACAGGGCGGCCGGCCGCCTGGCCGGACATCGGCGTAGGCCGGGCGCGAGGGAATGGTTCGGCTATAGTAGAGGTTCCACTATGAGTAGGGAAGAATTCCTTTTGCAACTCGATGAGGTTCTCGAATTGCCGGCCGGCTCTCTGCGCGGTCCCGAGAGGCTGGAAGACCTCCAGCATTGGGATTCCACCGCGATGATCGGCTTCATCGCGCTGGCAGACGACCACAATGGCAAAAGACTGTCGCCCCGGCTGATCGTCGACTGCACAACGGTCGAAGATCTCTTGACCTTGGCGAAAGTGCCCGGCGGGTCCGGTTAACGTGGCTGGCAACCCGATGGACCTCGGTGGTACGACCGTGCTGGTTACGGGCGCCTCGAGTGGGATCGGACGCGACACGGCAATCCTTTTGAGTTCGTTGAATGCCAGGATTGTGCTCACCGGGCGGAATCGGGATCGCCTCCAAGAGACGTTGGCCCGCCTGGACGGAGAGGGGCACCGGGTTGAACCATTCGACTTCAGCCACCCCGAGGGAATCGACGATTGGCTCCGATCGCTGACAGTGGACGCCGGTCCCTGGAACGGTCTGGTTCATGCCGCGGGCATGGAACTCATCTCTCCTATCCGGTTTGTCAGGCAGCCGGATGTCGAAGAACTGATCAGAGTCAACTTACTAAGTTCCATCATGCTGGTCCGTGCGTTTACTCAGAAGGCGTGCTGCACCACGCCCGGCAGCATCGTATTGCTCTCGTCGGTCATGGCGACCAACGGTGCGCCGTCCATGTCGGTGTACGGCGCTTCCAAAGCAGCCCTGATCGGTCTGGCAAAATCTTTGGCGATCGAGTTGGCGCCCCGCCGGATTCGGGTGAACTGCGTGACGGCCGGATGCGTGCAAACGGAAATGCTGGATCGATTTCGCGAGCTGTTCTCGGTGGAGCAGTTCCAGGCGCTGGAACGGGCCCACCCGCTGGGGTTCGGCACGGCGCGCGATGTTGCGCATGCGGTGGCATTCCTGCTGGCGGAGACCGGGCGTTGGATTACTGGCTCGACATTGGCCGTGGATGGCGGTTACTCGGCCCAATAGCGTGGCGGAGCCAGGTGGAGGTTGTTATGCAAGCGGCAGTATCGGCCATCGAATATTTTCTTCCAGCCAAGACGATTTCCACCGCGGACCTTTCGACTGAGTTCCCGGAATGGACGGCGGAGAAAATCGACGAGAAGACCGGAATCCGCCAGAGGCATATCGCCGCTCCCGGCGAATGCGCCTCCGACCTGGCGGTGGCCGCAGCCAGGAAGTTGTTCGACTCCGGCCGGTGCCGGCCCGAGCAGATCGATTATCTCCTCTTGTGCACCCAGAGTCCGGACTACTTCCTGCCTACCACCGCCTGCCTCGTTCAGGAGCGCCTGGGTATTCCGGTACATACCGGCGCCTTGGATTTTAATCTCGGATGTTCCGGCTATATCTACGGACTTGGCCTGGCGCAAGGGCTGATCTCATCCGGCCAGGCTTCGAGTGTTCTGCTGATCACCGCCGAAACTTATAGCAAGTTTCTGAACCCGGGCGACCGCAGCGTGCGAACCATTTTCGGGGACGCGGCCGCCGCCACCTGGCTGTCGGCCGATCCTTCGGCGACTCCCCTGATCGGTCCCTTCGTTTATGGCACCGACGGCCGCGGCGGCCCGAATCTGATCGTTCCCACCGGTGGGACGCGGCAGCCGCGCACAACCGAAACCGCGGTAGCCGTGCAGGACGGAGGCGGCAATGTGCGGAGCCAGGACGACCTCTTCATGAATGGAGCGGAGATCTTCAACTTCACCCTCGACGTGGTTCCGCAGACGGTGCACTCTCTGCTCCAGAAGGCCGGTTTGGAGGCGTCCGATGTCAACCTCTTCGTCTTCCACCAGGCGAACAAGTTCATGCTGGAGCATCTCAGAAAGCGCCTCCGCATTCCTCCCGAGAAATTCCAGATGAGTATGAGCCATTGCGGAAACACGGTCTCCTCCACCATCCCGATCGCGCTCAAGCACGCGGCTCTGGAGGGAAAACTCCCGCAGGGTGCTCTCGTCATGCTGGTCGGATTCGGCGTCGGCTACTCGTGGGGAGCTACGTTACTGCGCTGGTCCGGGTTGGGTTAGCCGCGATGGCGCAAGAGGGCCGATACAACCAGCCAAATCGCGCCCCATGCGCCCACGCCCAGAAGGATGCCAGCGAGGATCCCGCGGGCCGCCCGACGACCGCGCTGGGAGGGTTCTTGTTCCACGACGTTTCCGTCCGTGGTGACTTGCGCGCCGTCTAAGCGCTCGTCCTCACAGGGACGCACCCCGGCGAGCGTCTCCGATGCGGTCAAGCTTCGCATACGTAGCTAATCGTACGGTCAGCCTCTGCCGCGGTCCATCCCACCTTTGGTTCGCACTGCCTTGTTAACCTCGGCTGTGTACCGCGCCAGGAGCGGGATTGCCACTGGTTCGCTGGTGCGAGGATTTCCGGTAAGCGCTTGCGGACAGTTACACTTCCGGGGTGGTGGCGAGCACGAATCGTTAGGACGGGAGTCAGTTGGCCCCGTTGCCGATCAGCACGCGGGGGATGGTCCGCAGCAGGATTTTCCAATCCAGAGCCAACGACCAATTGTCGATGTACTGCATGTCCAGCTTCATCCACCGGTCGAAATCGACGTTGTCGCGGCCGGAAACGGCCCACAGGCAGGTGAGTCCGGGCCGCATGCGCAAGCGACGCCGCTGCCACTGCTGATAGTGCTCCACCTCGCTCGGGACGGCCGGACGCGGGCCCACCAGCGACATGTCGCCGCGCAACACATTCCACAACTGGGGCCATTCGTCGACCGAGAATTTGCGCAGGTAACGGCCGACGAAAGTGAGGCGCGGATCGTCCGGGATCTTGAATGCCGTTTGGCGCGTGCTGAGGTGGGCCAGAGAGGCCTTGAGTTGCTCGGCGTCTTCGCACATCGAGCGAAACTTGTGGAACCGGAACTGGCGGCCGTTGAGCCCGCAACGCACTTGCGTGAAGATGGCCGGTCCGGGCGATGTAAGCCGGATCAGGACCGCAATCGCCGCCATGAAGGGCGCCAGAACCAGCAGGCCGGCGGCGGCGATCGCAATATCCGTCATACGCTTGACCAGCAGGCGGATCTCGTCGTCGGGAGCGGCCGAGAATGTCAGCAGCGGCGTGGATTCCAGGCGGTCCAGCGAAACTGTGCTGTTGACGTGCGGAAAGAAATCCACCGCGACGCGGGTACGGACGCCCTCTTGATCGCAGAGTAAGAAAACCTCTTCCAACTCCGCCAGACTCTCGCTGCCCACGGCGAAGATGATCTCGTCGACCACGTGCTGTCGCAGGAAGGAGGGCAACTCCGCGATGGGATACACCCTGTGGACGGCGCCCAGAGCGATCTCAACCGGGCCGCCGTCGGACTCGCTGAAGAACCCGCGCAGGCGGACGCCATACTTCGCCGACGCCTCCAACAGGCCCGCCAAACGGGTGGCTCGCTCCCCGGTGCCGACCACCATGACAAAGTGTGGGGCGCTGAATTCACGGCGGAGGACGCCAACCACGCGGCCGGCGGTGAGCCGGAAAACCAGCAGCAGCACCCAAGCCAAAGCGGAGTAAAGAACCAGGAAAAAACGGCTGAGTTCCATCCGCAGCGTGTATTGGAAGACCAACACGCAGAGCCCGCCGTAGGCGCACTGCCGCGCCGAATCGCGGAGGATGGTGCGCGGGTGAGCGGAGTCGAGCTTCTCATAGACCCCGAGCCACAACCCGACGACCACCCAGGCGAAGAGCGAGAACCCCAGCACCAGCGCCGTTTTCTCCGCGGTGAGGTAAAACAGGTAATGCCAGTGCTGGATAACGCGTGCGTGGTAGGCGATCTCAAAGGCGAGCGCGACCAGGATCGCGTCCGACAATGCGAACAGAGCACGGGCGTTCCGCTGGTGACGAAACATTCGCGCTCAGGATAACACGGGCCGCGGCGTAAAGGAGTGGCGGCAGGGCCGTGCGCCATCGCGCCAGAGCGAACTCCCGACACCCGCTCGCCTCACTGTGGGAATCCGAACTTTCCGGCCAGTCGCTTCAAGATGGAAGAATTCTTCCGCGAACCATACCGCGCCAGGGTAGGGATGTCGTTGTCAACGTCGAACGGATCGGAATCCGGGGTCCGGCGGGGCGGGACCTCGACCGGCCCCAATTTCGGCATCGAGGCCTCCGCGGCGGGAACCGAAGGTACCACCGGTTGGGTGGGGACGATTGGAACGGCCAGAGAGGGGATCAGAGCCAGATTCATGGCCGCATCGCGGATGTAGTCGATGCCGACCGACGAGCATGCGTCCCCGTACGCCATCAACAGCGCCGAATCGCAAATGGAGTTGACCAGCCGCGGAATTCCCTCCGACCACCGCACCACGCCCTCAATCGCCTCGGGAGTGAATGGCGGTTCGTCCGATCCACCGGCCTTGGCCCAACGGAACCGTATGTACTCCGCGGTCTCCGCGGCGGTGAGCGGATCGATGTACAGACGCAGGGCGATCCTCTGCTTGAACTGGCGCAAATCGTGCCGGTCCAGCAGATCGTCCAACTCACATTGGCCCAAGAGGACGATCTGCACGAACTTGTCGGGGCCATACTCGTAGTTCCCCAGCAGCCGGATCTCTTCGAGCACCTCGGTGCTCAGTTTGTGAGCTTCGTCGATCACCAAAATCGCAATCCGGTCCTTGCGGTAGGCATCCAGCAGGAACCCCTGCAACGTCCAGAGACGCTGCGCTTTACTGGCGGGAATGTCGGCGATCCCGAAGTCCAGCATGAGAAGCTCAATGAACTCGGATGGCGTGAGTGTCGGATTCAGCAGAATGCTGGACAGCACTCTTGCGGCCGGTAACTGACTGATAGCGGCGCTGAGAAGAGTTGTTTTCCCGGTGCCCGCATCGCCCGTCAGAACCACGAAACCCTTGCGGCCGAGAACCGCGTACTGTAGCCCGGCGAGCGCCTCCCGGTGCTTAGGGGAAGGGAAGAGGAACTCCGGGTCGGGCGTCAGGTTGAATGGCAGCTTCTGTAATCCGAAGAACTGAGTGTACATATTTACAAACGTGGCTGCTTGCAATTCTGCAACCGCGATCCCCTCTCTAGAAGTGTAACGCGATCCGGATGGCGGCTGCACTCTGTTTGCGGCGCCGTCGCCGGTTGTCACCGTTTTCACACAGGGAAAATCGCGCGGCGGCCAGCAGCCTTTTAAGAGCGAAGGCGAATGGAAGGGGAAAAACGCCCAAAGAGTTGGACTTTCCGGGAAGGTTGATGCTCGCAACGCGTTACCATGCAGCGATTGCCTGCGAAAAGCAGTTTGGCCCCCGATGTGCTTGTCTTAAAAGGCTTATGTCAGCAACTGCCTTACAACCGCTCAGTGCGGCCGAAACTCTGGCCGCGAAAATCCGGACACGGTCGGCTCGCGTCGGAGTTATCGGCCTCGGCTATGTCGGATGTCCCTTGGCCGTCGAATTCGCGCGCGCGGGTTTCTCCGTCACCGGCATTGACGTGCAAGAGGCCAAAGTCGCCGGCATCAACTCCGGTCGTTCTCACATTCAAGATGTTTCGTCAAGCGGAGTGCGTGACTTAGTAAGGAGGAAGAAGCTTCGGGCCACCACCGACTTCTCCGCGATTGCCGAATTGGATGCGGTATGCATCTGCGTTCCCACCCCGCTGCGCAAGACCAAAGACCCGGATATGAGTTACATCGTGGCCGCGTGTCAGGAACTCGCTAAATACACGCATCCCGGGATGCTCATCCTGCTGGAATCGACCACCTATCCGGGCACTACCGAAGAGGTGTTGTTGCCGTTGCTCGAAACGGCGGACCTCCGGGTGGGGCGAGACATCTTCCTGTGTTTTTCTCCTGAGCGTGTGGACCCGGGGAATCCAACTTACCAGACGGTGAACATCCCCAAGGTGGTGGGAGGGATCACGCCGGAATGCACCGAAATGGGCGCTCTGTTCTATGCGCAGGCGCTGCAGACGGTCGTGCCCGTCAGCTCCAGTCAAGTGGCCGAGATGGTCAAGCTGCTGGAGAACACCTTCCGGATGATCAATATCGGGCTGGTGAACGAAATCGCCATGATGTGCGACCGCATGGGCATCAATGTTTGGGAAGTGATCGACGCGGCGGCCACCAAACCGTTCGGGTTCATGCCATTCTATCCGGGCCCCGGGCTGGGAGGCCATTGCATCCCGATCGACCCATTCTATCTCTCGTGGAAATCGAAGCAGGCGGGAATCGAGGCGCGCTTCATCGATTTGGCGGGATACATCAACGGACAGATGCCGCACTTCGTGCTGGATAAGATTCAGGGCGCTCTCAACGAGCAATCCAAGCCGTTACGGAATTCCCACGTGCACATTCTGGGCGTGGCGTACAAGCGCAACATCGACGACGTGCGGGAATCGCCCGCGTTGGACATCATCCACCTCCTGTCGCGCCGCGGCGCACAGGTGACTTATAGCGACCCGCGAGTCCACCGCCTGCAGTTGGACGGTGGAGCGGAGTACTTAGCCGAAGAGCCTTTGGCGGCTTGCTCGCGCGCCGATTGCGCGGTCATTGTTACCGACCACTCCGAATTCGATTACGCGGCGATTGTCGATCGGTCAATGCTGATCGTTGACACCCGAAACGTTTTGAAGGGGTTTCGTTCCGCCAAAATCGTCCGGTTGTGAAAGCCAGTCATCTCGCGGCGGCCGTGATTCTTCCCAAGGTCTCTTTGATCTTAGCGGCGAATGGCGATCGCGGATCGTCCTGAAGGGCTTTTTGCAGGGCTCTTCGCGCCGCTTCGGGTTGGCGGTCGGCTAGGTAAGCCATTCCTAAGTGAAATCCGAACATGGCGTTGTTCGGAGCCCCTTTCACGGACTCCTGTAACTCCGCCACGGCCGAGTCGAAGGATCCCAGTTTGTAATAGGCCCAGCCAAGCGTATCGGCCGGTAGCGGGGAGCGCGGCATCTTCTGCTTCACCTTTTGAGCCAGCGACAACGCCAGGTTGACATCGCCGCCGTGATCCAGGTAAAGAACAGCCAGCGATCCGGCAGCCACGGCGGATTCCGGATCTATCTCGTGCGCCTTCTCGCAGAGTTTCTTCGCCTCTTCCCAGTTGCCTTCCCGCTCATACTGAGCTTCCAGGGCGAGGTAGTTTGAAAGGTTGTGAGGATTGGCGGCAATCGCCTTGCGGAAGTCCTGCTTGGCCTTGTCGACGGCGCCCCTGGCGAGATGAATGTTTCCGAGCAAACTGTACGCCTGCGGCGTCTTCGGGTTAAGCGCGATCGCCTGCTGCAGGCTGGATTCGGAGTTATCCAGGTCCTTCAGGTCAAAGTAGCCGAGCGCCAGCAGGAAGTGTAACCCGGCATTCTGCGGGTTCTGCCGAACCAGGCCGGCGATTCGCCGCACGGCTTGGGCGGTCTTGCCCTGAGCCATGTACACGTTGAGCAATTGCGCCAAGGCGGGAAGCGAGGTCGGATCCTGTTTGAGCAGGTTCTCCAGCGCGGTCTCGGCCTGGCGGGGGTCGCCCGTCGCCAACAGCGCCTGCGCGCTCGCAAGCTGCGCCAGAGGCAAACCGGGGCGTGCCTGCAGGGCTCCGGCGGCCAAGCGCAGCCCTTCGTCGTTGTCTCCTGCCGCAACCGTTAGCGATGCCAGCGCGGCTTGAGCCTCGCTCATTCCCGGAGCAAGTGCGAGGGCGCGGCTGAAAGAGGCCTTAGCCACGTCAGACATCCGGAGTGCCCTTTGCGCGACGCCCAGGAAATAGTATCCGATGGCGGACTGCGGATCGGCCTGCACCGCCTTCTCGAGAGCCGAGACCGCTTCCTGCTGCTTGCCCTCGGCGATCAGGATCCGGCCGTCTGAGAGAAGTACCTGTGAACTGTCAGGTCTAGTACTCATAAGTTGCCGCTCAAAGGCGGCTGCTTCCTGGATGCGGTTCAGGTCGATCAGGACGTCGACAAGGCTCATCTTGACTGAATCGTCCTTCGGTTTGGCGGTCATCAACAATTTGAATTCGGCGACCGCCTTCTCTTTCTGGCTGGTGGATACATAAAACCGCGCGAGGGCCTGGTACGCCTCCGGGTCATTGGGGGCAATGGTTTTGATCCCCCGGTAAAGGTTCTCCGCATCCGGCAGTTTTCCCACCCGAACCAGGATGCGGGCCCAGAAGACCCGAGGTTGGAGCGCGCCCGGGTCCAGTTCGGACGCTTGGCGCATCTCATCCTCGGCTTCAGCCAGCCGGTCCTGCGCGAAGTAGAATTGCCCCAGACTGACGTGGGCCTCGGCCGATTTCGGGTTGGCCTCGACTGCCTTCCGGCTAATGTCTTCCGCTTCCGCCGGCTGTCCCTCGGCCAGATAGACGGCCGCCAGCGCCGCATAGTGCTGGACCTGGTGGGGAGCCAGGTCGATGGCCTGCTGGAATTCGCGCACCGCGTTCGCGCTGTCGCGGGTCAAAACGAATTTCTCGCCCAGTATCGCGTGGGCGCGGTCATTCGCGGGGTCCGATTTCAGGACGGCTTGCGCGGCCGATTGAGCTTGGTCGAACTGCCGGCGCGAGATCATCAGGTCCGCTAAATGCAGTTGCGCGCCCGTATCCTTGGGATCCAGGGTCGCGGCCTCCATAAACTCCCGGTAAGCGGCTTCGGAGTTGCCCAGCCTTAGATAGCCCTCAGCCAGCCGCGAATGGGCCGTCGCGAACCTCGGATCGAGACGCACCGCGTTCCGGAATTGGATGACTGCCTCCCGGTATTTGCCGGCCTTGAAGTACGTTTCACCACTATTGAGGTATTTGAGTTTCCGCTGAGCGGGATCCGAAGAACAGCCTGCCAAAGCGATTGCCAGGAAGGCCACCAAGAACCCTCTATGCATCGCGGTACCGCGTGTTAGTCGCATTCCCCTCACCCAACGCTCGAGCGAACCAGTCTTCCCGCCGGTTGCCCCTGGCACAATGTTACCAAGGGATGCAGCTTCCCACATTGCTACCAGTACCAGGACTTTTCGGCTGGTCAGGCGCTTTGTCTACAAAGCGAGGCTAATTCGCTTGTTCTTGTGTGCTTGCATTGCCCTTTGGTGCCATTGACGGAGACTCGAACGGGCTGTAATCTTGATGAAGCTTCACAAAGCAGTTACGGCTGCTGCGTGACAAGGCTACCTGTCTTCGAGGGAAGGCATTTCGCCAGGGGAAGGAAGCAATCGAGAGGGGATCGCAGAGAGGGATGACTATGAAACTGTTTCGGAGACTAGCATTTCTGGGAATAGCCGGAGCGCTTTGCTTTACCGGCAGCGCTGTCGCTCAAGTCAATATGACGTTGACGGGCGTCGGCAACGGCTTCGTTATGGGCGGGGTCTACGTTAGCCCATACGTGGCTACCATCAACGGAGTATCGACTTACATAATTTGCGACGACTTTACGACTGACGTCTCAATGGACGAGAGCTGGGTGGCGAACGATAACTCGCTGTCCTCGGTCAGCTCGAGCGGCCCTCAAAAGTTCACGACCTCGGATTGGTCGCCTTACACGATTCAGCAGGAGTACGGCGCCGCAGCCATATTGGCCGAAGACGTGATGACCAACATGGGTAATTCGACCCTGGCCGGCGAATACTCTTATGCAATCTGGACCCTCTTCGATCCAAGCGCGATCGATGGATACGGCGGCAATAACTTGACGAGCGGCGAGCAGACTGCGGTCAATAGTTTCAGGAGCGCAGCTCTAACCGCAGCCGCCAGCGGAGGGGCGGCGGGCCTCGACGTGTCGATTTACACGCCGAACCCGCTGACTGCATCGCAGGAGTACCTGGTTGTCACCACACCCGAGGCTTCCCTGCCGGCTACTTTAGGGGTCGAACTTTTCGCCCTCGTCGGCGTAATCTTCCTGATGCGCCGCCGGCTGGTGAGAACTTAAGCGCCGAACCTGGCGGCCTCAGCCTGGATCAACTCCCACACGCGGTCCACGTGTGCCTGGGCGGTACCCATGTTGCCGATCGCCAGGCGGAGCGTGAAGAGGCCGTGCAGCTTCGTGCCGGAGATGAAGAACTCGCCGGTTTCGTTGACACGCTCCTGAATCTGGCGGTTCTCGTCGTCGCTGCCCTGGTAACGGAGACAGACCGTGGAGAACGGCGTTGGCGCGGTGCGCTCGAAGCGCGGATGGGCATCCACCTGGGCGGCCAGCGCCTGGGCGATGCGAATCTGTTCGCGGATCAGCCCGGCGATTCCTTCGCGTCCGTAAGCGCGCATCACGAACCAGAGCTTGAGAGCGCGGAATCGCCGGCCCAGCGCAACTCCGTAATCCATCAGGTTGACGGCGCGCGGATCGTCGGCGGTGGCGAGGTAGTCCGGCACCAGCGAGAAGGCCCGCCGCAGCACGTCCGGGCGCCGGGTATAGAACACACTGCAATCCATCGGCGTGAGCATCCACTTGTGCGGGTTGGTGACCATGGAATCGGCGTGCTCGCAGCCGTCGAGGGCCCAGCGAAACTCCTCGGCCACCGCCGCCGAACCGGCATAGGCGGCATCCACGTGTAGCCAGATGTTCCGGGAGCGGCAGATTTCCGCGATGGCCGGCACTGGATCGACGCTGGTGGTGGCGGTGGTTCCCACCGTAGCGGCGACCGCGCACGGGCGCAACCCGGCGGCGAGGTCGCGTTCGATCATTTCCACCAGCGCATCCGGCCGAAGCCGGAATTCGGCGTCCACCGGAACCTTGCGCACGCGCTCCTGACCGATGCCGATGGCGATAGCGCCTTTCTCGATCGAGGAATGCGCCTGTTCGGAGGTGTAGACGACCAGATCGGGCGCCGTGCCCCTGGTGCGCGATTGGGGGTCCGCGGCTTCGCGCGCCGCGGCCAGCGCGTGCATGCTGCCCATCGAGGCCGTATCGAGAATCTGGCCAAACCAATCCTCCGGCAGGCCGGTCCATTGGCGCAGCCAGCGCAGCGTGACCTGCTCCAGTTCGACGATCGCGGGGCACGATTTCCACAACATGCCGTTGCCGTTCAGCGCGGCCGCCAGCAACTCGCCCAGGATGCCGGGCCCCGAAGCCGAATTCGCGAAGTAAGCCATGAAGCCGGGGTGGTTCCAGTGGGTGACCGCCGGCAGGATGAGCCGTTCGAAATCCTCGAGCAGCCGTTCCGGCGGCTCGCCCTGTTCCGGCCCGCGCTCCGGCAGAGCGTCGGTGAGCTCGCCGGGTCGAACCCGCGCCAGCACCGGGTAGCATTGCGGATTAGCCAGAAAATCGGCCACCCAATCGATGGCCTGATGGCCGCACTGGCGGAATTGTTCGGGGGTCATCGGCATACCGCCGGGCTGCCGCGTCTGACGATAGAAGGAATCGCTGTATTCTGGGGACTCATATATTAGCCAAACGTCGAGTGTAACGCGGCGCTAGCGATAAATTGCGGCCGGGCGTGCCGGCCCGTTACAGAATCTCCAGGCGCTTGCCGACCTGTTCGAAGATCTCCAGCGCGCGGTCCAGGTCCGCCTTGCTGTGCGTGGAGGCCACGATCGTCCGCACGCGCGCTTTGCCCTTGGCCACGGTCGGGAAACCGATCCCGGTCGCCAGCACTCCTTCGGCGAATAACTCCCGCGAGAATCGGTGCGCCAGCGGCGCTTCGCCGACGATCACCGGTGTGATGGGCGTCTCGCTGATCCCGGTATTGAAACCCGCCGACTTGAGGCCCTGCTTGAAGTAGCGGGCGTTGGCCCACAGCGCGTCGATGCGCTCGGGTTCCTCCTCCAGCACGTCGAACGCGGCCAGGCATGCGGCTGCCACGGCCGGGGGGTGCGAGGTCGAAAACAGAAAGGGCCGCGCCCGATGATACAGGAATTCGATCAGGTCGCGGCTGCCGCAGACATAGCCGCCGAGCACGCCGATGGCTTTCGAGAGGGTTCCCACCTGAATGTCCACCCGCCCGTCGAGGCCGAAGTGATCGATCGTGCCGCGGCCGTTCCGGCCCAGCACGCCGGAGGAATGCGCATCGTCCACCATCATGATGGCGCCGTGCTTTTCCGCCGCCACCACCAGGCCGGGCAGCGGGCCGATGTCGCCATCCATCGAAAAAACGCCGTCGGAGATGAGCAGCTTTCTCCCGCCGGTCCCGTCGAGCGAAGCCAGAATGGCCTCTGCCGCGGCGATGTCTTTGTGCGGGAAGACATGAATCTTGGCCCGCGAGAGACGGCAGCCGTCGATGATGCTGGCGTGGTTCAGCTCATCCGAGACGATTGTGTCGCCCGGTCCCAGGATCGCCGACACCGTTCCTGCGTTGGCGGCGAACCCGGATTGAAAAACCACGCAGGCTTCCACGTTCTTGAAGGCGGCGATGCGCTCTTCGAGCGCCAGGTGCAGCGACATGGTGCCCGAAATCGTGCGCACCGCACCCGAGCCAGCGCCGTACCGCTTCACCGCTGCGATAGCCGCCTCTATCAACTTGGGATGAGTGGTCAGGCCGAGGTAATTGTTGGACGCCAGGTTAATGACATCTTTGCCATCGAAGCGGGATTCCGCCGCGCTGGCCGATTCGAGGACGCGCAGGCGCTGGTAGGTGCCTTCGCTCTTCCACTGTTCGATCTGGTCGTGCAAGTACGCGAGTGGGGTGCTCATCACCAGACAAGTGTATCGCCTGCAATTGCCGCGCGGTTGGTTAACGCATCCAAACCGAAAACTGATTGGATGCCCGCCTCAGTTGCCGGAGACCGCCACCGTGACGCCCGCCTGCGATTGTATGGTGCCCACTGTCACCACCACCGCGGCGTTGCCGGCCGCGAGGCCGCTCGGGATCTGCGCGTTCACCTGCATCACTCCCTGCACCAGGTAGGGGGCGCCGCCGGCGTAGTTGCTGTTAGCTGGTATGCCGCCGATGGTGACCGTGACCGGCTGCAATACCGGCAGCGGCAGCACTCCCGCGGGCGGCACCAGCGATAACGCGCCATCTTCGCCGGGAGGGTTGGTCTGGCCGAAGCCAGTGCCGTACAGCGATACCCACCCGCCCGAGCTGGCCGGATTGGCCGCGTTGTTGTAAGTCCCGTCTTGATTGACGGCAGCCGCCTGCCCGGTGCCGGAATCGTTGGCCGCAAACAGCGCCGGCGCGGCTGGCGCCACGGGAACTTCGATCGGTGCGGAAGTCTGTCCCTGGTAGGAGACATACACCTGCGCGCTCGCGCCGTTCAGCCCGAAAGGCACGATCGCACCCACCTGTGTGGACGAAGTGTAGAGCACCGGCCCCGGAGCCCCGTTGAAGTAGACGCTCGTCCCGGCAACGCTCGGCGGAACGTTTCCGTTCACCAACTGGAAGGTCGTCAGGTTGGCCGGCCCCAGGCCGGAGCCGTAGAGCACCACCACTTCACCCGGCGCGATGGCGCCAACCAGGTTGCTGGCGCCGTTCGTCACGGCGGGAGACGGGGACTGCAGCAGGCGGACCGCGTTGTTCCCGGAATCGGCGACGTACACATTGCCGTTCGAAGCCACCGCGATCCCCGTCGGCCCGTTGAGCGACGCGCTGGTCGCCGGACCTCCGTCTCCGGTGTAGCCGATCGAGCCGTTGCCGGCGACGGTGACGATCGGCCCGTTTACGTTGATCTTGCGTACGGCGGCGCCGGCGTCCGCCACAAACACGTTGCCCGCGCCGTCCACCGCAATCCCGGTCGGATAACTCAGTTGCGCCTGGCTGGCCGGGCCGCCATCGCCCGAGTAGCCCGCCACGCCGTCACCGGCGATGGTGTTGATATTGCCGGCCGGCGATACCATCCGGATGCAGTAGTTCATCGTGTCCGTGATGTAAAGATTGCCAGCGGCATCCACGGCCACTCCTTGCGGATCGTTCAACTGAGCGCTAAGCGCCGGGCCGCCATCGCCCGAGTAGCCCTGCAGCCCGTTACCGGCGACGGTCGATATCGTTCCATTTGCGACTTTGCGTATCGCGCTGTTATTAACATCGGCGATGTACAGGTCGCCGTTCGCATTTAGCGCCAGCCCCACCGGCGAATACAGTTTCGCGCCGGTCGCCGCTCCGCCATCGCCGCCGAATCCCGGCGTGCCGCTGCCGGCGACGGTGTTGATGGTGCCGCCCGACACTTCGCGCACCCGCGAATTGCCGGTATCGGCGATGTAAACGTTGCCCGCACCGTCCACCGCCACGCCCTGCGGGCCGCTCAGTTGCGCGCCGGCCGCCGCGCTGCCGTCGCCGCCGAATCCCGCCTTGCCGTTGCCCGCCAGAGTCGTGATGGCGCCGCTCGCGCTTACCTTGCGCACCACGTTGTTGCCCGAGTCGGCGATGTAATAGTTGCCGGCGCTGTCCGCGGCCACCGCGTGCGGCGCGTTCATCTGCGCGCTGGCCGCCGCTCCGCCATCGCCCGAATAGCTGTAGCCGCCGTTGCCGGCGAAGGTGCTGACGCTGCCGCCCGCTTGCGCCACCCGGATGCGGTTGTTCAGCGAATCGGCGATGTAGATATGCCCCGATGCGTCCAGCGCCACGCCTGTCGGACGGTTGAGCTCGGCGGACGTCCCGGCGGCGCCGTCTCCGCTATAGCCCAGCGTGCCGTTGCCCACAATCGTGTTGATGTCGATATTGCTCTTGATCGTGCTGACCTCGCGGATGCGGCCATCGGTCGGCTCCGCGATGTACACGTTCCCCGACGAATCCACCGCCACCGCGAACGGCTCCACCAGGCCGGCTTCGTTCGCCAGTCCCCCGTCGCCCGCATAGCCGACCGAGCAGGTCTCGCCGGTGTTGCTGACGAGGGCGGTGCTGGTAATGTTGCACGCCCCCGCGATGAAGTTGATGATGCCCGTGCTGGCGGTGATCTCGCGAATCGCACCGTTGCCGGTGTCCGCGATGAAAACGTTGCCGGAGCCATCCACGAACACGTCTTCCGGCAGCGTCAGAAGCGCTTGCGACGCCAGTTCGGTATCTCCGCCGACGCCTGGGAAACCGGCGCCCGCTATGGTGTTGATCACGCCGTTGGTGGTAACCTCGCGGATCGAGCTGTCTCCCGTATCGGCGATGTAAACATTTCCCGTATGATCCACCGCCACGCCGCCGGGCAGGTTCAGGTTCGCCGCCGTGGCCGGGCCGCCATCGCCCAGAAACCGCGGCTGGCCCAATCTGCCGTTCCCCGCGAACGTGCCGATCACGCCCTGCGCGGTCACTTTCCGCACGCGGTTATTCACCTGGTCCGCGATGTAGAGGTTGCCCTGTGAATCCACCGCCAGGCCCTGCGGCGAGTTGAGCTGGGCCGCGGTCGCCGGCCCGCCGTCGCCTGAAAAGCCGGGCCGCGAGTTCCCCGCCACCAGCGTCAGCGTCCCGCCGGGAGTGACTTTGAAAACCGCGTGGCCGCTGCTGAAATACACATTGCCGCTCGCGTCCGTCGTGACCCGCTTCACCGTTCCAATCGCGGTGCTCGTAGCCGTAGCGGGCGTCGTAGGCGGCGCTCCGCCGGCGACGGTCGAAATCGAATACTCTTGCGCGAAGACGGCGGCGCCGAAGAACCATACCAATCCTGCGCCGCGCAGCTTCCCTAGCGGTTTCAACATGTATGCCTGGCCTTCTGACAGGGTGAACGTTCGAAACCTTCAGTTTATCGCGACTCGGGCCACGGCTTCCGCCAGCGCCTCCACTGCCTGTGCGCAATCGGCACGGGTGACGTCGTAGTGCGTCACGGCGCGCATGTGGCTATGGCCGACTCCGTTGATCAGCACGCCCCGCTGTTTCAAGCGCCGGCTCAATTCTCCCGAGGTCAGGCCGGTGGCGCCGATATCGAAAACCACGATGTTGGTGGCCACCTTCCGCGGATCCAGCTCGACGCCGGGAATGCGCGCCACGCCTTCCGCGAAGAAACGCGCATTGGCGTGGTCCTCGCCCAGCCGGGTGCGTGTTTCGTCGAGCGCGATCAGGCCCGCCGCCGCCAGCACGCCCGCCTGCCGCATGCCGCCGCCCAGCCGTTTACGCAACAGCCGGCCCTTGTCGATCAGCGCGGCCGGTCCAGCCACCATCGAGCCGGCCGGCGCGCCCAGCCCTTTCGAAAGACAAAACATCACCGTGTCCACCGGCGCCACGATTTCTTCCACCGGCACGCCCAGCGCGGCCGCCGCGTTGAACACGCGCGCGCCATCCATGTGCACTCTCACCCCGAGCTCGTGCGCGCCGTTGGAGATTTCCCGGATCGCCGCCAGCGAATAAACCGTGCCGCCGGCCATGTTGTGCGTGTTTTCGATTTCGATCATGCCCGTCGGCGCATAGTGCGGGTGTACCGGCTTCACCAGCGGCCGGATCTGGCTCCATTCGAGGATGCCGTCCTCGGTTTGGATGGCGCGAATCAGGCAGCCGGAAAACCAGGCCGTCATCGACAATTCGTAATCCAGAATGTGGGCCCGCGAGTCGCAGATCACTTCCTGCCCGTGCTCGGTGAGCAGTTTCACCGCGATGGTGTTGCCCATCGTGCCGGTGGGGACGAATAGCGCCGACTCCTTGCCAGTGATTTCGGCGGCCCGCTGTTCCAGCAGGTTGACGGTGGGGTCTTCACCGTATACGTCATCGCCCACCTCGGCTTCCGCCATCGCCTGCCGCATCTCCGGCGTCGGCTTGGTCACGGTGTCGCTGCGCAGATCGATCATGTGGTAAGAAACTCCGCGAATATTTCGTTCGAAACCAGCACCCCGCGGTTCGACAGGCGCAACACGCCGTCGTCCGCCTCGAGCAGTCCGGCATTGAGGAATCTTCGGATCGCCGCATCGTGGCGCTGCCACTCCCGCGCGTCGGGCCGGATGCCCTCCATCAACCGCAGGCTGACAAAGAAACGCTCGTCCACGTGAGGCGGGTCCCCGGCCTGCCGAGTTCCGTTCATGTATTCTTCCACCGTCTCCGCATTCCGTGTCCGCATCCGCCCATCGAACGAATGAGCGTCCGCGCCGAAACCGGCGTACGGCTCCAGCTTCCAATACTTCAGATTGTGGCGCGATTCCCAACCGGGCCGGGCGAAATTGGAAATCTCGTAGCGGGTGAGCCCAAGCCCCGCCAGCCTCTCCGCGGCCATCTCGTAGAACCCCGCCACCTGGTCGTCGTCCGGCGTTTCCGCCGCTCCGTAGCGCGCTCCGCCGGCCAGCATTTCTTTGCCTAGCCGGCTGTCTTCATCCACTTCCAGCATGTAGACCGAAACGTGCTCCGGCTTGAGGCGCTCGATCCAATCGAGCGATTCACGCCAGCTCGCTTCGGTCTGCCCGGAAAGTCCGGCGATCAGGTCGATGTTGATGCTGCCGATCCCGCCCGCGCGCAGCAGCCGCATTTCCCGCGCGACTATTTCCGCCGTGTGTTTGCGCCCGGTCCGGCGAATCTCTTTCTCGACCAACGATTGCACTCCCAGGCTGACGCGGTTGATGCCGCAAGCCGCCCAGTGGCGGGCCTGTTCGCCCGAGATGGCGCCGGGCGCGGCTTCGATGGTCGCCTCGATCCACGGCCGCCCCGGAACCCGGTCCAGCACCGCGCGCAGATCGTCCGCCGCCATGTTGCCGGGCGTGCCGCCACCCAGGTACACCGTCTCCGGCCGCCATTCCCAGGCGTGCGCGCGAACTTCCTCGATCAACGCTGCCACATACCGCCGTTCCCGCTCGCGCGGAAACACTCCCGAGGCAAAGTTGCAGTAAGTGCACTTTTGCGCGCAAAACGGATAGGCAATGTAAACGCCGGCCACTCGATTGATTGTACCCGCTGGCAAGCCTAAAGCATGCCCATATTCTTCTATTAAGGCTCGTGGATCCCAGGCCGTGCCCTGATACAGAGCCTGTTCTTTCACGCTCTTAGGTCATGGAAATCCAACTTCGCCGAAGTTGACCTCGCAATTCAGGCTCATCCTCGTGCGCCGGCTTTTTGCTTCGCCCATCGCTTGCCCGCCACGAAATGCGCCGCGCCCGCCGCGAACAGGACCAGCGAAATCCATTGCGATGTGTCGAGCGGGGTGCCCCACAGGTTGCCTTGTTCGTGATAGCGGAAGAACTCCACCGCGAAACGCACCGCGCCGTAAAGCATCAGGTACAGGCCGATGATGTCGCCGCGCCCGTGCGGCCGGCCGAAGCGCCAATACAGGATGCCGAAGATGGCGAATTCCGCCGCCGATTCGTAAAGCTGCGCCGGATGCAGCGGCACCCCCAGCGGCACGCCCACCAGCCGGTTGGCGGCCGGGTTGGTGAAGGTGACGGCCCACGGCAGGTGGCACTCGGTGCCCCAGCAACAGCCGGCGGCGAAGCAGCCGAGCCGGCCGATGGCGTGGCCCAGCGCGATGGCCGGCGCGAACGCATCCGCCACCGCCAGCGCCGGCAACCGCATCTTGCGCAGGTACCACGCCGAGAGCGCCAGCGCGGCCAGCAATCCGCCATAAAAAACGCCGGCCGCCTGCAATGTTTCGAGCGAAAAGATCCGGCCGGGGTGCTCCCAATAGTAGGGCGCATCCACCGCCAGCATCATCAGCTTCGCCCCCGCCAGCGCCGCCAGCGCGCAATAGAGCCCCAGGTTGGTGATGTGCTCCGCGTTCAACCCGGCGCGCGCGCCCAGCCGTCCGGCCATCCACAACGCGGCCAGAAAACCGAGCGCCACCAGCACGCCATAGGTGTGCAGGAACGAGAGGTGAAACACTTCAGGGTACATTCGCCGCCTGTTGCTTCGCTAGAAGCATGTCCAACAGCAGCAGTCCGCTGCCGATTACTACGCCCGAATCCGCCACGTTGAAGGTGGGCCAATGGTGTGCGCCAATATAAAAATCCAGGAAGTCGGTCACCCGTCCCGACACAATGCGGTCGAAGGCGTTGCCCGCCGCGCCGCCCAGAATCAGCGCCAGCCCCCATAGCGTGGCCGTGTCGATGTGCTGCGCGCGCCACAGGTATACGCTGACAAAAATCACCGCGACCACGGCCACCAGGATCAGCATCAGGCTCCGCCACTCGAAGCCGGAATCGTTGAAAATGCCGAACGCCACCCCGCGGTTTTCCGAATGCACGATGTCGAAAAAGCCCGGAATTACGCGGTGGATGGCGCTCTCGGAAACCCGCTGCTCGATGATCGCCTTGGTCAGCCGGTCGAGCCCGAACACCGCCGCCGCCGCCGCGTACGCTTTGAATCGGCCCTCAGCCATGCAGCATCTCGCCGACCGCTTGCGCGCACCGCCCGCACACCGTCGGGTAGCGGCTGTCGGCGCCGGTGTCGATGGTGTACCGCCAGCAGCGCTCGCATTTCTGGCCCGCCGCGCACTCCACTTCCACGCTCAAATCGCCTTCCGCCATGCGCTTCACTTCTACTTGAGACACGATGAAGAGCGCCGGCAGATCGGCCGCGTGTTGCTCCAACAGCGTTGCGTTTTCCCCGCTCGCGGTAATCACGACGCGCGCCTCGAGCGGCGCCCCGATTCGTTTTTCGTTGCGCGCCGCCTCCAGGCACCTCAATACGTCGTCACGCACCCCCATCAGCCGGTCCCAGTTGGCAGCGTTGGCGCGCGCCGTTTCGCCGAGCCCCGCCGTCAGTTCGCCCGGCTCCGGGAACAGCGCCATGTGAACGCTCGCCGGCCGGCCCATGTGCGTCCACA
>Ga0187862_10001033_pt1 | contig 30289 bp, 23 predicted proteins | sample June2016WEW_10_1_FD_133003 | JGI IMG/M metagenome (GOLD analysis project Ga0187862, IMG submission 133003) | Peatland microbial communities from SPRUCE experiment site at the Marcell Experimental Forest, Minnesota, USA - June2016WEW_10_150 | ecosystem: Environmental > Terrestrial > Soil >...
CTCACGAATGAACCACAATACATCCCAATGCGCTGGAGTGAGTTCACCGGATATGCCGGTTTGGGGCGCCATTCCATCAGCGAAATTCTTGTCCCACTCGTCGGGATTCAAAAGGAAATCATCTTCATCGACCTCGTAAATCTTGCTCCCGAATTCGACCGTTTTCAAGTTTGCTCCTTTGGCTCTCATGACAGGGGGTATGTGATTTTTACGTTGAACCTTGTTCGATGATTTAATCCAATACTGACTTCTATCATTTTTTGCACACTTTCTCAAAGGCGAAAAGACTTCATTGGGCATGCCGGCCTGTTTGCCGAAATACATTTGAAGAAATCTGTCCTACTTTTAGCGCACCCGTTTGGATTCGAGATATCTCCGATTCATATGTCACTCAATTTAGGCCCACGCTTCGGGCTCAATATTCCTGGAAGAAGGGTTGAGGCCACTCCGGCCCCGAGGATCAGCGCCACGGTCTTCAGTACGGGCGAGTAGTCCTGCCAGAAAATGAAACCGGCAATGCCCAGCCCCCCAAGTCCAAGGAGTCCTGCCTTCAGAGAGGTGACTCGACTCAGGGCGCCGGCGGCGCCATCTCGCACCAGGAGTGAGACCAGATGTTGGTTTATGCCGAATTCCGATATGAATAAAAGGATTTGGCCCAGACTTATGGCGAGCATGAACTGGCCGTAAGATGTAGTGCTCTTCCGGGCCAGATATACCAGGAAGATGGCTTGGAGGACCTCGCGCACGAAGAATGCGCTCAGCAGATGAGCAAACCTGGTGACTATGCCGTGGCCGGCTTGACCTTTCTCAGGGTTTGCGCATCGCAATTGTTCTTCTATCCCTTCCTGTTCTGTCCTGGCTGCCCCGCCCGGCATTAAAAAAGAGTATACCAAAGCCGGCGCTTTAATAGTAGGCTGACTTAACAAGGTGATAAAAAAGGGTTATATGCTTCATTGAATCGGCCCGGGACAATGCTGTTAACTTAAGGTGGCTCAAGGTTTCCCCCACTTCTGATTCAGTTTGTTCTGAAGTTTAACAGCATTCGCCCGGGAGTGTGAAATATGTGTGACTACGCATGAAAACGACGCTGCATTGGCCTCAACTCTCTGATACTATGCTCCAAGGCAGATGAGCGATTGAAACTTCCCGAACGAGCCGCATCCAGCCAAGTGCTTTCCGGGGTGGAATCCGATCCCGAAAGGCTCCCGGGGATTCGCCGGTGGTCACGCTTACCTATTGTTCAGGGTGTAATTCTCCGCTTTCCACAAAATGTCAGGCTTGATCCATGCCGGTAAACAGAAACGATCTTCTGAACAAGTTTGTCTATAAAGCTATATCTGTTGTTCCGGAACAGTTCGGGGACGCAAGGGATGTAATTTCATATTCGCTTGGCATAGTTAAATATCTAACTCAATCAAAGGTTGCGAACTTTTTGACTCGAGAGTACGAAAGACTCAAAAGAGTCAGTTTGCCAAGAGGATTTCCCTTCCATGCAGTAGTTGATATCAGCAACGCATGTAATCTGGAATGCCCCTATTGCCCTACTGGCCGGAGGCAGACCAGCGGACGCACGGAACGCATAATCGACGTTGGTTTGGTCAAAACATTCCTCGATTGTTATGGAAAATACCTGATTGCGGCCGACCTGTTCAATTGGGGCGAATCATTATTGCACCCAAGTATATCCGACATTGTACACCTATTTCATGAAAGGAGGATATTTCATCAGATATCGTCAAATCTGAATATAAGAAATAGGTCCACTCTTGAAGAGTTATGCAATGCTGGTTTGGATGTGCTTATTGTAAGTATATCCGGTATAACTCAGGAGATTTATGAGCGATATCATAGGAGAGGAAATCTTTCTTTAGTTATAGAAAACTTGAAACATCTTATCGACTACAGAAAAAAGATGCATCTTTTTAATCCGATCATAGAGCTAAAGTACTTAACCTTTAAGTATAATGCTTATCAGGTTCCGGAAGCACTTCGTCTAGCCGGTGAAATTGGTGTTGATATATTCAGATCCCATATAGCCGGTGGACCCGAAGAAGAAATTATCCAAATGGATGAAGAAAAGAAAAAGCTGCTGTATCACGGCACCGGTGGATTGTGCTGTCAATTATGGAGAACAATCGTGCTAAATTCTGATGGCGGGATTGCGCCATGTTGTCTTCTATACTTTAAAGATGACGATTTTGCCCATATTTCATGCATGGAAAACACAAGCCGGAGGTATATCGAAGCCAGAAAAATGTTCAACAAACCGGCGGCAGGCGAGTTGGCCTCTGACTTACAGCATCCTTGTTTAAAGTGCAGTTTCGTCCACAGGCAGAAACACCTGGCGGAGTACCTTGCCGCAAACCCCTATGCGAAGAAGGGGCACCGGACCGGCGGACCGTGATGATTCAAGATGACCGTGTACGGAATGTTCTGCAAATGAACAATCCGGAAAAGCGTGGGGGATGCGAGGGGAACTTTCCCCCGCTCTTTTGAGCTTTCGCAGTTTGCAGAATTTTGCGCACACAATCTTCAAGGTTTGTCGACTTCTTGCGGAACATTGACGTGCTTCACGGGATTATGCGATTATGCGTATGATTCAGCCGGGCGTTATCGATTCAGCCGGCATCGGTGTTGATGCGGGCCGGAGGTTTTTTTTATTTGGCCAGGATCATTGTAGGGGTAATGGGTGATGCCTACGGGCATTTGAGTCAGGCTTTAGCCCTCGCGGAGCTGGCCCCTCAACACGAGTATCTGTTCCTGGGCGCCGGGACGGTCCGTGAAGTGGTCAAAATGGGATTTTCGTTCCTGGAGGTACCTCTCCCTGCAACTTTTTATGCGAATAACAAAGTTGACATTGCAGCCACTCTCAGGAACGGATCTAAAATTCTACTTGGAAAAAACCTCTCTGTCAGGCGGATTATCACACAAATCGAGCGATTTTCGCCGTGCCTGGCCATAACGGCCTACGAATACTTTACCTCCATTATCGCTAAAGAGCTGGGGATTACGTGCATCAGCCTCGACAATCATCATTTTCTGACCAAACTTCGATTTGAAACTCCAAGGGGACAGATGCTCAGCCGATTTCTTTATGCTCTGCCGCTGAAATTGATGTTTAGCAAGGCCGATCATTATTTCATAAGTTCGTTTTACCAATTCCCGCCGCGAGATCCCAAGACGACGGACGTTTTTCCCCCGGTCTTGCGGAAAGACCTGAGAGATGTCCGGCCTGCAGACGGAGGGCACGTTTTGGTCTACCAGTCCTCTCCGACTTTCAGTAAACTGATCCCTGAGCTGGAAAAATCCGGGAATCGTTACACCGTCTACGGTTATGGAGAAAAGCCCGGCACAAGGAACATAGTTTTCAGGCCGCCATCCAGAATCGGTCTTTTGAGGGACCTTGCAACCTGTCGTTATGTTATATCCAGTGGAGGCCATAACCTGATCTCAGAAGCCCTTTTTCTCGGGAAACCGGTTTTTTCTTATCCGATTCATATGGCATATGAGCAGTTTTTCAATGCTCGCATGCTAAGGGAGCTTAATTACGGCGACTATACCCTGGAAACTGTTCCGCGCATTTCATGTTTAGCGCGTTTTGAGGAAAAGCTCACTGAATACCGGGGCAACATCGGCAAGGGAGATTTCTGCGGGAATGAACAAATTGCGGCAAAATTAAAAGAAAAGCTTGGAGAAGTTGAAATCGAGTCCAAGACCGAGGCCATGCCGACTTGAAACTGCCCAAAACCGCCTACGTTCTACTGTGGTTTCCTAAGCCTTCCGAAACCTTTATCTTCCGGGAAGTCGTCAATTTGCAGCGACTTGGCCTGCCAATAGAAGTTTTCACCCTTTACGGGCGATTGAGCCGGAAACTATCTTCCGAGATGCAGGCCTACAGGGACGTCAGGCGCCTGGGGATACCCGCGATCAGGCGGCTGCCGGGCGACATTGCCTACTGGTGCCGGAAAAAACCGGCGCTGGTAAGGGAACTCTTCGGCACGGTCCCGATCAGGAGATGGAAAACGCTGGAATTCGGGGGCGAAAACATCTTTGCTTTCCTGTGCGCCTTTACTCTTGCCCGGATGTTCGAAAATGAAAACTTCGATCACATCCATGCACCATGGGCCATGGGACCCGCAACGGCTGCCTGGATAGCTTCCCGGCTCACCGGCATACCTTTCAGCTTTACCGGCAGGGCCGGGGACATCTATCCGCCTGACGGGGCATTGAAGGAAAAGATGGAAAACGCCGTTTTTGTCAGGACCAATAATAGAAAAAACTTGGGATATCTAGCTGGATTTACTACGAATTCCAGCAAACTCAAGCTAACATATAACGGGCTGACGATGGGAAGCTTCCGGGAAGCCCCAGTCCTTATGGCCCCTCCCTGCAGGATACTTGCGGCCGGCCGGTTCGTGGCCATAAAAGGCTTTGATGTGCTGCTCAGGGCCGCGAAGAGGCTGGACGAAGAGGGACTTGATTTTCAACTGGTTATCGCAGGGGCTGGTCCCAGAGGCCCTCAATTAAAAATGCTTGCCCGAACACTGGGGCTGAAGCGCCGGGTATCTTTCCCCGGCTTTGTTTCACACGACGCTATTTCCGATCTTTTCTGTTCTGTTGACGTTTTCGTTGCGCCATGCGTCGTTCATCGGACTGGAGACCGGGACGGTATCCCGAACGTTATCATGGAAGCCCTTATTCATCGCCTGCCCGTGGTTGCGACAAATGTTTCCGCGATAAGCGAAGTAATTATCGACCGTAAGACCGGGTTGCTGGTTCCGGCGCGCGATCCCCGAGCCCTCGCCGAAGCTGTCCGAAAGGTGCTGATGGACCGGGACGGCTCATTGGCAATGGCCGAGCGAGGAAGAAGCCTCGTTCTTGATCTTTTCGATCCGGTAAAAAATGCCGGTAAGATTATCGACCTCTATAGTAATGCGGCCGGTGCTAAATGCGGGCAACAGCCTGGCTCATCGGCGCATCAGCCTGTGCAGGGCAACGGAGCGACCGGATCGATCCCGTGACCTTGGAAAAATCCTATCCAATAAAGACGGTCCTGCTTGTTCAAGACCTGGAGTTTGGCGGCTCCCAGCGCTATGCGTTGCATCTTCTCGAGCATCTCGACAGAGAATTGTTCGACCTCGAACTATGGGTGCTGCGAAACGGCGATGATATGGCCCCGATGGCCATTGCAACTGGTCAAAAGGTCGTCTTCCTTACCAAAGATTCGAGGGTGACTTCGAGGGCCCTTGTCAGGCTTTACTCAAGGCTAAAGAAGGAAAGACCCGGAATCCTGTACACGATTACTCCGGTTCCGGGTATCTGGGGACGGCTCTTCGGACGAATAATCGGAATCCCGGCCATCGTTACGAGCCAACGGGGGTACAAAGGCCAGCAATACGAATCTTTGCTCTGGTTCTTGAGCGATCTCATCATAGCGAACGCTGAAGCCCTGAAGAAATCTATCGTTAAAATACACGGGGTTAACCCGAATCGTATTGCAGTCATTCCGAACGGTGTGGATAATGACTATTACGCTCCTGGCGGCCGGCCCGGGGACCTGCACCCAACAATAGTCTATGTAGGCCGTCTTGTTGAGGAAAAGGACCCCCTGAACCTTCTTCGCGCTTTTAAGCAGGTGCTCGAAAAGATTTCCGAGGCGCGCCTGATTGTGGTAGGTGACGGTTATTTAGGGGGCAGGTTCCTTCGGTTCATCGAATCCAATTCTCTCGGGGAGTACGTCACCCATATTGCCGGGACACGGGATGTGAGGCCTTATTTGAGCAGGGCCTGGGTTTACGCGCTCCCTTCCAGGTCGGAAGGATTTCCTAATGCAGTGCTCGAGGCGATGTCGATGGGGCTGCCGGTTGTTGTCCCCATGGCCGGAGGCGCCGCGGAACCTGTCGAGGCCGGAGTCACAGGCCTCGTTGTCCCCGCCCGCGATCCCGCAGCGCTCGCCGAAGCCCTGGTCAGGATACTTAGCGATGCCGAACTGAGGAATGAAATGGGCCTTAAAGGACGCGAGCGGGCCGTCCGGCATTATTCTCTCAGGCAAATAGTAAAACTTACTGAAAACGCGCTTTTGAAAACGTCGGGTAAGTGTTGAGATCTAAACATACCACACACGTGCTGTACATAACGGCAACCGCTTTAGCAGTCTATGTCATCGCACACTGGCATGCCTTCGTATCCCCTTACGTCATCAATGACGACGTTCGCCAGCAGATCTTCTGGATGCAGAAATGGAGCGAACCGGGCATCTACCCTCATGATTATCTGGCCGGGTATGCCAGCAATTACGTTTCATGGGGAGTGATCGCCATATACCGGGTTGCTTCCGGATTAATGAACCCGGTGCAGTTCACCAAAGTCGTAACTGGGTTCTTGTTTATTCTATCCGCTATTTTGATCTACCGCTTAGCCCTGGTGTTTCGTGACGATGTAGCGGCTCTGCTGGCTGTTGCCGTCTATTTCCTTTTCGGATCTTTTCTGGGAAACATGTCAGGCGGTCTGCCCCGGGCTTTCGCCTTTCCTCTCTTATTAGGCTACCTCTGCCTGATTGCCGAGAGTCGCCTGCTGGCCGCCTCACTTATCATTATGCTGCAATCGCTTTTTCTCCCTTACATTTTTCTGCTTTGCCTGGCAACCCACTTACTGTACTTAGCGCATCTGAGCGTAAAATCCGTTCTTCAGCATAGGGCGCGACTGTGTGAAAAGGAGCCAGGCCGGAAATATCCGGCGCCATCCCGCATGGAGCCTCTTGGGTCGTGCATTCATGACCGAGCCGCGCTCGGCTTGAAACCCGAAGCGGACGCCGCCCCTTCTTTCGGGAAGCTCATCCTTTCCGTTATTCCGTTGGCGGCCGGCGTGTGCATCATGCTCCTCAAATATGTGGTCCTCAATTCGCCCGCATTCGGTAGCCTCGTCGGGATACAGGAGATCGCCGGGAAGGTCGAATACACCGCCGCCGGGCGGTATGAAATCCTACGCCCTTTCTATCTGGAATTGATCGAACATTGGAGTTTCATTCTGCCTTTTCATGAGTGGGGTCCCGTTTTTGGATGGTTCAGCGCCGCCGCAATGTTGGCCGTTGGCGTCTTCGCAATGGCGAAGACCACAAAAAAGAGCGTTCACTGGGCAGGATTTCGGGTCTTCGGGTATCTCATGGCTGCATCCTTTACACTCTATGTCCTGGCTTTCTGCCTACCGCTCAAACTTTTCGTGCCAAGCCGCTATATCGAGTCGTCACTGACCATACTTTACTGCCTGGCTTTTGCATTGTGTCTCAGAATCGTCATCGACTCTCTGAATTTGACCCGCTTCGTTTTTCCGGCTCTGTTTCTGTTGCTCGCGTTCCTTGGTGCGGTGCGTCTACATAACGTGGAGCTTTATGACTACTCTGCCGGCGCTCCCCTGTATTGCTTCCTTTCCACCACTCCGTTGGATGCCACCATTGCGGGACACCCCGAAGTCATGGACAATGTCGTAACCTTTTCCAGGCGTAAGGCCTTTGTCACCTATAAACTTTCCCACGCATGGATCGAGCCTTACTGGAGCGTCATCAAGGCGAGAAGCTTCGACTTTTTCAGGGCTTACTATTCCGATAATGCGGAGGAAATCCGGGCCTTCTGTAAACGAAACGGGATCGGATATATCGTTGTCCGCGATGAGGATTTCTCGGAAGAAAGATTGAAAAAAGGCAAAGTGTATTTCGAACCCTTTGGGACCTTCATTTCCGAGCTCACCCACTCCCGGTCCGGGTTTGCCCTTCTCGATGACGGTCTGTTCCCCTCCGTGTTCCGGATGCAGGGGATTCGTGTAGTAAAAATCGACGGCGGTGGGACCGCCGGCCGGGATTGACGCTGCCAAACGGCGGGACCACGGATTCATTCAGGGATGAGGCACCCGGTGGGTTTGAAGCCCGCCTTTTTTAAACGTGGGCGTTATATAGCAGCAAGAGCCAGTCATACCTACTCGGAGATCCCGACCAACGCGGCGCTGTCGCGCCAGAGGGCTTTCATCACATCGTCGCGCCGGGCCAGTTCGGAAGGATCGGGCCAGGCAAGACGGCGATTAATGAGCGAGGCGAAAATCCGTCCCGCCGGGGGCTCGATCCTGCCAAGGGTTAGTTCTGCGAGAACGCCACCGGCTTGGGCGATGGTGTTGAAGCGGAAGATAGGGCGCAGGATCGACATGAGCGGTCCCATCAGAAAACGCACTGGCCAAATCTGAGTGCGAATGAGCCCAGTGCCGGGTGTAAAACCGGGATTGTAGGCGATCACTCGCAGGCCACGCGCACTTGCGTCAGGCGATGCCGCCAGCGCGCGAGCGGTCAGGAGATTGCAAAGTTTCGACGTCGAGTAGGCACGAAATCCCTCGATCAAGGGCCTTGGCCTCTCACCCGGTTGACGACGCGGATGCGCCAATTGTCGTGCGTCGGCATGGCGTGGCGGCGCGATGGGATTGATCTGCGGATCGTGGGTGTCGCTGGTGGTGACCACCACGATCGCGCCCTGTGCGAGCTTGGGCAGTAAGAGCCGCAGTAACAAGTAATGCGCAAGGTGATTGACCGCGAAGGTCGTCTCGAATCCGTCCTCTGTTCGCTGGTCGGTGTTCGGGAATTGCAGGCCGGCATTAAGCACGAGCGCATCGATCTCTGTAGCGCCCAACGTGGCGCTCACCGCCTCGGCGAATTCGCGCACACTCGCGAGCCGAGCCAACTCCAGCGACAATGTCTCGGTCTTGGCGGGCCCCTGGCGGCGCGCGCCGATCAGCACCCGCGTGGTTGGTGTCCGCAGCAGTTGTTGTGCGGCGACTGCACCTAATCCGGACGTGCCGCCCGTTATTACGATCGTTTTCATTAGGCATTCCCTCTCAGCGTGAACGATAACTAGTTATTGACCGGTTCACACGCGCGCATGAAATGGTGATCTACCCAAACGGAACATTTAGCCATTCGTTTAGAAGCAAACTGAGATTTCATATTGAAGGCATCGGAAGCGTTTGCCTGTTTTCGTTTGACGATAGGGGAAATATGGGCTGAAGGCAAGGAGTTATCACCTGCTTAGCGTTCTCCTTGATTTGCTGCCTGCCGTCTGCTATCTTGCGCATGCGTTGAAACTTCGGGAAACAGCATGTTTTCATTGTGAAGTTACTCCTAGTTTATACCTGAAAGAGAAATCGATCTGCCTTGAATAAGTATCTGCTGTTCTCTATGTGTTCCATGTTCCTGGGCGTGGCCTTCTTCGTTTTATCCGGCAGGTGGAATCTGCGGATACGCGGCGCGGATCACCTGTCACTCCCGGAGAAGTCATGGCCTCCGATCAGTGTAATTGTTCCGGCAACCGGGTCGGACCCGGCGATGGCGGCCGCCATACGCGCACTTGTCAGTCAGGATTATCCCGCGTTCGAACTGCTCTTCGTTACGCGCGGCATGGATGATCCGGCTGCCGCAGTTATTAGCCGGGAGATCCGGGGCCATCCGTTTGCAAGGCATGTATGCGGCGGAAGAGCCGCAGCATGCGGCCAAAAGAACCATAATCTGCTGGCTGGAGTGAGAGAAGCGGATGCCGCCTGTCGCATCCTGGTATTTTGCGACTGTGGCCATTTGGCCCCGCCGGGCTGGCTGAAGACTTTAGTTGCGCCCATAGTGCTGCGGCAGGTTGAGGTGACAACGGCATACCACCATGTTATTCCCAAGGACCGAAGACTCGCGACCGTGGGTAGAGCGGTTAACGTTCTGGGTATGTATCTCACTCAAGGCATGCCTTGGCTTACAGAACCATGGGGAGGTGCGGCTGCTTTCGAGCGAAGCGTTTTTCGGGAGTTGAGAGTGGCGGAATTGTGGGCCGGCAACGTGGTAGATGACATCTCCCTGGTAAAGCCTCTAAGAGAGGCCGGGATAAAGGCCTTTCTTGTCCCCGCTGCCTGCCTTTCCACTCCCCTGCGGGATGAAACGATGTCCGGTTGGAGCGGGTGGTTCATCCGCCAGTTGCTGTTTCTCAAGTTCTGCCTGCCGGTCAGTTGGGCCGCCGCCGGAATCGTTTTGTACTTCATGGCGGCCCTGCTGGTTCTTAGCGCCATACAATGTGTCGCCTGGATCCTTGGGTTGATCCCCGCAGCCAATGTTTTGCTGTCCCTGGCGTTTCTGGCTGCAGTGGGCGGAGCGGGGGCTTTCCTGAGAACGTTTCATCCCGCCCCCGGATCCCGGTGGCGCTGGCTGATTTCGGTTTTTGTCACACTGACGGTTATCGCCTGGTGCCATTTCAGGACCCTGTTGGTCCGGGAAATTCATTGGAGGGGGATTACATACCGGGTAACCTGGAAGGGACGTGTCAAGGAAATCAGGGGGAACTGATTTCTCATCGCGACATGGGGGAAATAATGAGAGCCTTATTGGTCAACCCTGAACTTCCGGTTTGTTTCTGGACGTTCGAACAAACATGTAAACTTAACGACGCCAAAGCAATGGCGCCCCCACTCGGACTTATTACCGTCGCAGCGCTGCTTCCCGCTGAATGGGAAGTGCGGCTGGTCGATTTGAACACACGAAAATTAACCGAACAGGACTGGGAGTGGGCGGACCTGGTAATGATTTCCGCCATGCTCGTGCAAAAGGAGAGCCTGTTGGCCTTGATCCTCGAGGCCCGAAAAAGGGGAAAGACCACCGTGGCCGGCGGAGCATATCCGACTTCGGTTCCGGAGGAAGTTCTCGACGCCGGAGTCGATTTCCTTGTCCGGGGTGAGGCTGAAGACACGATGCCGTTGTTTCTTGCCGCATTGCGCGACGGGGCTAAAAGCGCGGTATTCGAAGAGCCGGTCAAGCCGGATTTGACGAAATCCCCGGTCCCGCGTTTTGATCTCCTTCGCTTCGACGACTACACGACACTTGCAATCCAGACTTCACGCGGATGCCCTTTTGAGTGCGAGTTTTGTGACGTTGTACACCTTTATGGCCGCAAAACCCGTCATAAGACCCCCGATCAGGTTCTAACGGAGCTGGAGACACTCTATAGCTTGGGATGGCGCAGTGAAGTGTTTATATGCGACGATAATTTTGTCGGCGACAAAAAACACGCTCACGCCGTACTTCATAAGCTGATCCCCTGGATGAAGAATCATGGGGAACCTTTCTCTTTCACGACCCAGGCCTCGGTGAATCTGGGACAGGATAGCGATCTGATCGATCTTCTGACGGAGGCTAATATCAGTCGCATCGTGGTGGGAGTTGAATCTCCCGACGAGAATGTGCTGGCTCTTACCCGCAAGCACCAGAATATCCGCCATCCGCTGGCCCAATCCTTGAGCAATTTGAATCGCAATGGGCTGTCCGTTATTGCCAGTTTTATCATCGGCTTCGATCTGGAGAGTGAAGGGGCCGGAAACAGGATTTGCGAATTCGTGGAGGAACTCGGCATTCCAATGGTGACGCTGAACACCTTGAGTATTCTTCCTAATACGTGCCTGTGGGACCGCCTCAAACGAGAAGGAAGGCTCCTGGAGGATAAGAATGACGGCACTTTTATGGCCACGAAGCTCAACTATGTTCCGACCCGCCCCGAATCGCAAATAATCGGCGAATATCTGCAAGCCGTGAACCGGCTCTACGATCCTTCGGCCTATCTCCGTCGCGCCTACCGGTACTTTCTGGCCATGAGGCCTACCCGGCTCGCACTGGCCCGTCAAAAAGGGGAAAATGTGCCTTCCCTGGCGCCCGTTGAACGCACTGCTTCATCGCGCAAGATGCTGGGACCATGGGGTATTGCGAAGTTTTTTTGGCGCCAGGGAGTGCGCCCCTCGAGCAGATATCAGTTTTGGCGCCAATTGGTGGGCATGTACCGGAAGAACCCCAGCCGCATGATAAACTACCTCGATGCCTGTGGTTGGGCAGACGACTTGTCTCGATTCAGGGATTTTGCCCACCGGCAAATTACCTCCGACGGCAAGAACCGGTAAGGCCAAACCCTGCACTGAATTTGAACTACGTGAACAGTATTGACCTCAAGAGGACGCCCCAAAGTGGATTTAGAAATCCTTCCGGTAATCAACCGCAGCGAACTGAAGCAGTTTATTTATCTGCCAGAGAAAATCCATTCCAATCACCACACATGGGTTCCACCCCTGTATATGCATGAATGGCAATACTTCGATCCGCGAAAAAATCCGGCGTTTTCTTATAGCGATACGGTCCTTCTGCTGGCCCGCAGGGGTAAAGAGGTTGCCGGTCGAATCATGGGGATTATCAACCATCGCTATAACGATCTCCGGGAGGAAAAAAGAGCTCGATTTGCGTACCTGGAAACCATGGAAGAGGAACAGACCGTTCATTCTCTCCTGGCCGCTGTCGAGGACTGGTCCCGGGAAAAAGGCATGACCAAGATCGTTGGCCCGTACGGTTTTTCGGATCAGGATCCGGAGGGATTTCTCATTGAAGGTTTTGAACATCGCGCCGCCCTGGTCACCTATTGCAACTTTGAGTGGATGGTGCGTTTTGTCGAAAGCGCCGGATACAGCAAAGATATAGACTACGTGACTTACAGAATGTCCAGAACAAATCCGGAATTGCATAGACGCCTTGCGGTGCTGGAGAAGGTCATTGAACGGATCCTCAGGAGAGGCAACGTTGAGCTAATCGAACTTAAAACGAAAAAAGCTGCCGCCAAGTGGGCTAAAGCGGTTTTCCGCCTGATGAACGAATGCTACACGGCCAGAGGCATTTATGGCTACGACCCGTTAAATGAAGATGAGATGGATGTCCTCGTGAAGCAGTATATGCCGCTACTAGACCCGCGTTTCCTAAAGGTGATTGCAAAAGGTAGCGAGGCGGTGGGCTTTATGATTGCCATTCCGGATATAACTGAGGGCATTCAGCAAGCCCGCGGCCGCTTGCTGCCCTTCGGCTTCCTGAAAATTTTGCGGGCCCGAAATACAGCTAGGCAGCTTGATCTGCTCCTTACGGCTGTTAAGGAAGAGTATCGCGGACTGGGGCTGATCGGGCTCTTGACGGGCAAAATGTTTCTCTCAGCCCGCGAGGCAGGCATGGAAGTGTACGACTCCCATCACATTATGGAAACGAATAAACAAATGAGGACGGAGTGCGAAAAGCTGGGAGGTCAACTTTACAAACGTTTCCGCGTCTATCAGAAGGACCTCTGAAAGACTATGAAGACTCTATCGTTATATCCATGATTTCTTCAAACCTTCCTGCGGCCGGAAATTGAAGCCTCTGTCCCTACAGCCACCCTTGCTCGACGTACCACTGAGCAGTCAGCCTTATCCCTTCCTTCAAAGGAATGCACGGCTCCCATCCAAGTTTTTCTTTGATTTTGCCGTTACTGCACAGCCAGCCCGGTTGTTTAATTTCAAGGACTTTTTCGCAGCTTAAGATCGCCGGTCTTCTGGTGACAAGCGAAGCGGCATCGAGGAAGAAGGCAAGAGAATCGAGCACGAACAGCGGCAAACTGAGATCAACCAGGCGGGTCTTATGGAAGGCTTCCCGGATTGCATATCCAATGTCCTTCAACGAACAGGCATGATCGTTGGAAACGAAATAAACTTCTCCGGAGGGTGAGTGTCGGGAAGAGGCCGCAATGGCGTTGACCAGGTCCTCCACGTGGATAATGGCAATCTGCTGACGGCCGCTGTCGAATAGCGGCAGAAGACCTCTTTTGATCCACTTGAAATAATTATACAGGTCTTTTTCTCTGGGACCGTAGACGACACCCGGACGCAGAATAGTGAAGTTGCCGCCATTTGCCGCACCCCATTGTTTTACACGCTCCTCGGCCGCCAGTTTGCTCCTGCCGTAATGGCTGACAGGATGAGGTACGGCGTCTTCATCCAATGGAACGTAAGGCCCGGACGGTCCGGCGGCGGCCCGAGAGCTTATCAAAATCATCGTCTGCGGTGCTTTGAGCAATTCCAGTATGCGTTGCGTCAGACTTATGTTTGCTTCGAAGTACTGCTCCTCGTTGAAGGCCCGGACGGCTCCTGCGCAGTGGATGACCGAATCGGCCCCTTGCAAAGACTCTTCGAGCGTTGCTCGATCATTGGATTGTCCGGCATAGACCCTGGCGCCTGCCCGTTCCAGTGAAGCAATCAGGTCGTTTCTCCTCCTGACCCAGAGACGGACGCAAACGTTTTCCCGCAAAAGTCTTTCAGCCACATGCGACCCGATGAATCCGGTAGCACCGGTCAGCATAACCGTCTTCAAAACGAGCGCTCCTTTCGCAGGGAGGAAATGAAGAATAATGACAGCACAAAAAAATATTATGCCATCTTGTTTCCAGCCCCAGTATTATTGGGAATTATATGCACTTTATAACATAACGCATTTACATTAACTGAAAGATTTGGTAGTAAGTCGAGAAGAAGGGGCTGTCATTTCAAACCGGAGGGGAGATCTGGTTTGTCGGGCTTTGCCGGTTTACGGCATGTTCCCCTTTTGCTGCGTTTTCTGCTGTCGGGACAATAATTGCATGCACAACATTGCTGCGCGAACCTTGGATCACAGCGCATCGGGTGAGTGGCCGGACCTTGCGACTCTGCCGGATATACTGCGCATGAGGGCTGAAGACCTCGGGGAACAAATCCTATACACTTACCTGCTGGACGGAGAGACACAGGCGGTCAACCTGACCTATCGGGAACTGGAATGCAGGACGCTCGCTGTCGCCTCCATGCTCCAGTCGCTCGGGCGGCCCGGTGACAGGGTCATCCTGCTGTGTCCCCCGGGCATTGAGTTTATCACCGCTTTTTTCGGATCGATCTGTGCGGGCATGATCGCAGTTCCGGCCTACCCTCCTCACAACGCTCAGACCCAGGCAAGACTTGAAGCAATAGTGGAGGACTCAAGGGCGAATTTCGTTCTGGCCACATCCTCGATCATCGAAAAGATGAAACAGCGCTCCTCGTTAAATCCGATGCTGTCCGGGTTGCGGCACCTATCAATCGATGACATTCCCGCCGTTGCGGCATCCGCATGGCGTGAACCCGTACTCGACAGCGACTCGATTGCACTTCTCCAGTACACGTCAGGTTCTACCGGAAAACCCAAAGGGGCCATGATAAGCCATGGGAACCTGTTCGACAATGTTTCCCTTATCCGCACCAGTTTTGTACAAGCGCCGAAAACCTGTGGAGTAATGTGGCTCCCGCCTTACCATGATATGGGGTTGGTGGGAGGCGTCATTGCCCCCCTCTATTTTGCCAACCCCATCGTACTGATGTCCGCCTTTCATTTCCTGCAGAAACCCGTTCGATGGCTTGAAGCCATAAGCCGCTATCGAGCGACGATCAGCGGCGGCCCGAACTTTGCCTACGATCTTTGTGTGAGCAAGATTGAGCCGGAGCAGCGAAAAGGGCTCGATCTAAGCTGCTGGGATGTCGCCTTTAACGGGGCAGAGCCGGTTCGAGCCGAAACACTCGATCTGTTTGTCGCCGCTTTCGAACCTTACGGCTTTCAGCGTAGGTCGTTCCTTTTATGCTACGGCCTTGCCGAAGCGACGCTGCTGGTGTCGGCCCGCATCAAAAAGGCCGAACCCACCATACTGCATACCGGCGCACAGGCTTTGCCGGCGTGCCGGCTCCTTGCGGACACGTGCGGCAAGAGCAACGGACGCGCGCTGGTGGGATGCGGAGTCGCCATATCCGAACAAGGGTTTCTGATAGTTGATCCTGAGATGCGTACCAGACGAAACCCGGGAGTGATTGGAGAAGTATGGGTGGCGGGACCGAGCGTTGCGAAAGGTTACTGGGATCACCCTGAAGAAACGCGGGAAAGCTTCGGTGCCACACTTGCCGACACCGGCGAGGGGCCGTTTTTGCGCACCGGAGACCTGGGATTCGTCTATAACAATGAACTATTCATTACGGGTCGTCTCAAAGACCTGATCATCATACGAGGGCGAAACCATTACCCGCAGGACATCGAATTGACGATTGAGAAAAGTCATCCTGCCCTGCGGAGCGGTTGCGGGGCCGTTTTTTCAATCGATTCCGGCGGCCTGGAGCGCCTGGTGGTGATTCACGAGGTCGAGCGCAGATATCGTCGAAATTTAAATGCGGAGGAGGTATTCAGCGCCATCCGTGAAGCCGTGTCCGAACAACACGAACTTCAAATCCATGCCATGGTGCTGATCAAGACGTTCAGTATTCCCAAAACACCAAGCGGCAAGATACAGCGTCACGAGTGCCGGACCGCTTTCCTTGGCGGAACCTTGCAGGTGATAGCCCAAAATATTGGTTTGCCCGAAACTGTTCAAGAGGAACTGCCTGTCGAGGAGCACTTTACCGGTTGGTGGGAAAAACTCAAGAATGAACCTCCTGAGTGGCTGTTGCTCAGACTCGAATCATATTTGCAGCAGAAGGTGGCAAGGATCGTCAGGGTTTCGCCGGGCAGCATCGATCCACAAAAACCGCTTAGCACACTGGGAATCGATTCGCTAATGGCGGTGGAACTGAAATTAAGCATAGAGACCGACACAGGTGCGGCGATCCCCATCGAGGCGGTCTTTCAGGGCGCTTCCATTTCCGACATGGCGGCTCATGTCTTGTGCCAGTTGACGGGTAAAGGAAATGATGCTGCCACGGGACTTCTGTCCTGCTTGCTCTCCCGCTGCAGTGCAACTAAGAAAACCGCGATTGATGCTCACACGCCTGAAATCCAACCTGTGCAGATACAGCCGGAACATTTCCTCTGCGAGGAGTTTCCTGAACTTCGTAACCTGCAAAAGGTTCTGGAGAGCGTGAAAACATACGCGGGCGCCAACCCCTATTTCAGGGTATATGATGGAACTAACCGGGAGACTGCACGCATCGACGGGCGCGATTTTATAAGCTTTTCGAGCTACAACTATCTTGGCTTGTCAGGGCATCCTGCAGTTACCAGGGCTGCCAAGAAAGCAATAGATCATTGCGGCACCTCCGTGTCAGCGAGCCGCCTCATTTCGGGTGAAAGGCCCTTGCACCGGCAACTCGAGGAGGAACTGGCCAAACTGCTGGGGGTTGAGGAATGCCTGGCGTACGTGAGCGGGCATGCAACCAATGTGACAACCGTTGGGCATCTTTTTGGCAAGGCCGACTTAATCGTCTATGATGCCCTTGTCCATAACAGTATGCTGCAGGGTTGCGCACTATCGGGAGCCAGCCACTTTGCCTTTCCCCACAACGACTGGCAGTCGCTGGATAGCATGCTGCATGAGTGCCGATCACGCTACCGGCGCGTTCTCATTGCCATCGAGGGAATGTATAGCATGGATGGGGACGTTCCCGACCTGCCGGCATTCATTCTTGTCAAGAAACGGCACAAAGCCCTGCTAATGGTGGATGAAGCCCATTCCATCGGTGTGCTTGGCGAATGCGGACGCGGCATTGGCGAGCATTTTTCGGTCAACCCCGCAGATGTGGACCTTTGGATGGGCACCCTGAGCAAGTCTTTTGCCAGTTGCGGAGGCTATATTGGGGGTTGTAAAGCACTCATAGAGTATCTTAAGTACACGGCTCCGGGTTTCGTGTACAGTGTTGGGATGACACCGGCAAATACGGCCGCGGCCCTTGCGGCAATTCGAGTGCTCAAGAAGGAGCCGCAACGCGTGACCCAACTGCGCGGTATGGCAAAAGCCCTATGGGATATGGCACGGGAAAGGGGCATTGACACCGGTACCAGCATCGGCTTGCCGATTATTCCGGTAATTGTTGGCGAGTCTCTAAGGGCCATTAAACTGTCACAAGCCCTCTTCAATGAGGGCATTGACGTCTTGCCCATGGTGTATCCGGCCGTGCCCGACAGCGCTGCCCGATTGCGTTTCTTTGTAAGTTGCAGGCATACGCTGGAACAGATTAGCTATTCTATGGATACAGTGGCAAAAACGCTGGATCTTGCTCGCCGGACCATCTGAACAAGTTTCCTTGGACTGCCCTCTCAGGCTTTCAATCCGTCTTCCGGGCTGTTTCCCCGGCGACGACTCATCACCTGCCTGACGGCTCCCCACAATGGGGCCCTCAGGTGTCGAAACAGGGCGCAATTGAAAACGCGCCTCTCACCCTCTCGCGTCAAGTTCACCGATTATACACAGGATCGACATGAAGCTGTAAAGAAATCTTGATAAAGTAATTGTCACATTGTGGCCACACAAATGCATCTCACAAAATGTTATTCTAGCGAAGGAGACCGTGTTATAGTTGGTTGGCCTGCTCGAGAAACAAGAAAACTTGGCATTTTGGCGTCTTTCGTGGTAAGCCTGTCTTCGGTTGCGGCTACGCTACCCGTGCCCTCTCCGCCTCTAAAGTGAATGGCCTTTGCTTCGGATCCATCTTGCTCCACCTTTCCCCAAAAATGCTATGAGTTTGCTATGTTGCGCTTATCGATTATTGTACCGACTTTTAACGAATCGTCCAATGTACGTGAGTTGGTCCGTCGCATCGATTCGTCCCTGGGCTCCACTGGATGGGAGGTCGTCTTCGTAGACGATGACTCTCCCGATGGAACGGCGGCCGAAGTTTCCAACATCGCACGCAGCGATCTTCGAGTACGCTGCCTGCGCCGGGTCGGCAGGCGCGGATTGTCTTCGGCCTGCATTGAAGGTATGCTGGCTACTTCTGCTCCCACCATAGCTGTCATGGACGCCGACCTGCAGCATGATGAGACGATATTGCCCAGAATGCTCTCCGAAATTGAGCAGGGGGGGGCGGACGTCGTGGTGGGAACGCGTTATGGCGAAGGCGGGAGCACGGGTACCTGGAACGAATCTCGAAAAACAATGAGCCGGATAGCAACGATGGCGAGTCGTGCGGTACTCAAGCAGCCTGTCTCGGATCCGATGAGCGGTTTTTTTATGCTCACTCGCAAGGTGTTGGATGCGACTGTCTATAATCTCTCCGGCCTGGGCTTCAAAATTCTGGTTGATATCCTGGCCACTGCCGGGCAGCCGTTGAAAATTGCCGAAGTCCCATACCATTTCCGTGATCGTTTTGCCGGTGAGAGTAAACTCGATGAGATGGCCATCTGGGAGTACGGTATGCTTCTGGCAGACAAGACGGTCGGACGTCTGTTGCCCGTCCGTTTTCTTGCATTTTCAATTATCGGCGGATTAGGCGTCTTTGTCCATATGGCTGTATTGACCCTTATATTAAAAGGGCTCGGGCTAGGCTTCGTGGCCGCACAGTCCATTGCCGCCGGTATGGCAATGATATTCAACTTTGCCCTGAATAACGTTTTGACATACCGCGACCGGCGCTTAAAGGGATGGGCATGGTTAAAGGGCCTTTTTAGTTTCATGGTTGCCTGTAGCGTCGGCGCCTTCGCCAACGTGGGCATCGCCGCTTATATGTTCCAGAACCGCACTGAGTGGATTCTCGCCGCACTCGCCGGCGTGCTGGTTGGAGCTGTCTGGAACTACGCTCTTACCCAACTCTATACATGGGGCAAAAGATAGCTTGATATTACCTCAGCAGGCAGTCAAGAGTACAATGATGTAACCGCGCGCAGTTTCGATTCGAAGTTTATTTCCGGTACGGCAACATATAAATTGTCGGAACTGACGACCTTCAACTTCACCGCCAGATATAACACGAATGCTCAGATCTCCCAGGGAAGCCAGACAATCGATTATTACTCCGTCACTTCTTCAATCACGAGAAACCTTACCGAAAACTTCATCGTCGGACTGTCCGGGTCATATGAATATGAAACCCAATCGAGTTCGAGTATAAATTTGGATAGATATCGCACCTGGATCGACCTTACGTACAAATGGCCCAGGTTTCTTGCGAGTCATTAGCCGCCGTCATCTTTGCCTTTGCCGGGGCAAAAACCCATAAGCGCTCAAATAAGCGCGTAAATACCTGAATTTATCAGGACAATATTTATAGTTTTTGTAGCCCCGGCACAAACCGAGGTCCAGTGCCCTTACCTATTGATATTACAATAAAAATCAAAGGCTCTGGATTCCAGCCCCCGGGCTGGACACTTCCAACGGCAGTACGGCATGGCTTCCGGTATGATCGGGACCGTGCGTACGTTGGGGATGGTGGTCAGCATGACAACGATCACGCTGGTTTTCTCCCTTTTAATGGGAGGGCAGCCTGTAACAAAAGCGAATGTACCTGAGTTCGTTTCCAGCATGCAGACGGGACTGATCGCTTTTGCTGCGTTTTCGTGCACGGGTTTGATGGTATCCATCGCAAGAAGGCAGGATTCAAACCGCTCCAGCCTGAAAATATAGCGAAATCACAGGCAGCCCTTAAAACTCTATCCAATGGCGCATACTGCATAGCTCCGCCTCGAAATAGGCAAAAACCTACCGGGAATTTACCGTATCGACCTGATTCAGTTTTCCTTGCAGTTAGGCTTAAATCGAGGCAGACTTTATCTGGAGGAGGAGGAGTTTATGACTTACTGTCAGGTCCGCCGACTGGTTCGCCTTCACGAAAAGGCCACGCGGCACTCGGAGAACTATAAGAAACTTTCAGGGGACACGAGCGCACAATCGAAAGCGCTCGAGCATCAGATGAAAGCGGAGCGTCTTTATCGCCAGATTTCGGGCATAATAAGAAACAGCAATTCGGCTCGGACATAAATCGGAGAAGAGAAGTCCCCCGGATTTCAGTCCTCCCGCTTATACATCCGGCGCATCCCGGCTCAGATTTTAAATATCTCGTGGATAATGTCGACGATCCTTTGCGCTGCTTTACCGTCTCCATACGGGTTGCGGGACGAGGTCATCTGTTTGTAAAAGGCAGCATCTGAAATAAGGCGGCTTATAGATGAGCATATTTCCCGGACTTTGGTTCCGATTACCTTGACGATCCCCGCCTGTACGCCCTCCGGCCTTTCGGTGACATCACGCATGACGAGGACGGGTTTGCCGAGTGAGGGTGCTTCCTCCTGGATGCCCCCCGAATCGGTGACAATCATATAGGAGCGGTTCATCAGATACACAAAAGGGAGGTATTCGACCGGGTCGATCAAAAATATGTTCGCGCCTTCCATGTTTCCCAGAGTCTTGCGGACCGGGCGGCAAACGTTGGGATTGAGGTGAACCGGATAAAGGATCTGGACCTCAGGGTGGATTGCGGCAACCTCCGCAAGCGCGCGGCAGATGTTTTCGAATCCCTCTCCGAAATTTTCCCGCCGGTGTCCCGTCACCAGGATCAGTTTCTTTTCGGGATTCAAGTAGGAGAACTGCTCAGAAAAACGATCCCGGATCCCGGGATCCTCCTCTATTATGGCGAGAGCGGCAAAAAGAGCGTCGACGACCGTATTGCCTGTAACGTATATGGTTTTCGGGTCAACTGCCTCTTCGATGAGGTTTTGGCGCGCTCCGGGAGTAGGCGCAAAATGCAGGTCAGCGATGGCCCCGGCGACCCGCCGGTTCATCTCTTCGGGATAAGGGGCAAACTTGTTTTTAGTCCGCAGCCCCGCTTCCACGTGGCCGACTTGCGTGCGGAAGTAAAAGGAAGCAAGCGCAGCAGCCATAGTGGTTGTTGTGTCACCGTGAACAAGGACCAGGTCGGGCCGGGTTTCCTGGAGCACGCTCCGCAAACCCGTCAATACGGCGCAGGTTATCTGGAGGGGGTCCTGGCCGGATTCCATGATGTCGAGATCATAATCCGGACGTATTTTGAAAGTCGAAAGGACCTGGTCAAGCATTTCCCTGTGCTGCGCCGTAACACAGACAATGCTGGTGAGATCATTTCGGCGCTTCTCCAGTTCCTTTATGACCGGCGCCATCTTTATGGCTTCCGGGCGGGTTCCGAATATGCTGAGAATTTTAGGCATGATCCATTCGATCTTGTTTTTATGTAAAAATCACCGCCGGACACTTTCTACTACGGCCCAACCCATGAGGATAAAGCGTCCGGTAATAAAATTAAAGATAGCAACCTTTTGCATGAAGATAATCGAATCAGAGAATTTGAATAAAGTCAATTACCAAGGGCGACTTGCCACAACAGGTCCTCATTTTTATACTTATATCGTACTTTCGCATCATACACAGGAGGTCGAAATGGCCGAGCGGAAAGAGAAAAGCGGTTGTTTGGAAAACGGCGCAATATATCCCCACGGGTCGGAATATTGCATGGACGTATATTGTTTCAAATGCGTCGATGGAGAATGGGAAACACATCCTTCGATAGGCTCTTCGATAGACCTGTCGGAGATTTTGTAGAGTTTGAAACGTTGCCTGCAAAAAAGCGAGGTCCTGATTTGAGCCGCAGCACAAGCCGAGGTGATGCCCTCCTCTACACCGTTTCCCATTTCAAAGAAATTGCACGAAAGAATCTTTTTGCCGAGAACGGTAAGATTGCGCATGACACAGGCAGGTGTGCGGTCTGCAATCCTGGTATTGCCGGCCTGGACCCCTTTTCGGTCTATCTGGACGTGATTGTCGAGTCGGTCCTTGTGAGGCGACCGAGACTGGACGAAGCATTGGTTTCCGAAATCAATGGGGATCGGGCGATGGCCGGGCTCGAGACGAACCTCACGGTCATGCGCCTGCTCGAGGGAAGTCCGGATGCTCTCGATTCCTGGGCCGCATGGGTTCGCGAGGCGCTGGCTGCCGGGCTGGGGCTTCTTTCGATTCACAGCCCCAGCAGTCTCGATTTTGATTTAGACGAGCAGGTCTCCATGGGACATGGCCCGCTGATCGAGTCCAGGATTCGATATATAATTGATCATCAGAAGAAAATGGCGGGATAGTGAACCAAAAGAGCAGGTGAGCGGAAAAAACATGGGGTGAAACGCAGCCTGTCTATGGCCCTTTCACCCATGTACCCGCTCTTAATTCACCTGTTAAGTTCGGGTCAATCCCCTTCGGCCCCAGATAAGCGATACAATGAAAGCTGTCAGGAATAGAAAGAACAGCACCTGCGCCAACCATGTGGCCGTTCCGGCAATTCCGGCAAACCCGAAAATCGCGGCGATGATTCCCAGGATCAAAAAAGCAATAGACCAAACCCAGCCCACCATTTTCTCTCACCTCTTTCACCTGCAAAATCGGGCAGGAAATAGTTTGAAGACTTAATTAAGAAATTTCCGGAACTTGTCAAGTCGATCAGGCCTTGATTGCCTCGTAGGTTCTAAGAGGTGGTATGTTGGCCAGTTCGTATTTTGAATGCACGATTGGAAAGTACTGCTGCAGGTGGACCTTGAGGTGATTGTTAGTCTGAAAACAGGTCTGGTAAACGAGGAATTTTCCGCCTTTTTTCAGCGCTCGATGAGTGTTGTATAGAATTTTGTGCTTTAATTCCGATTCAAGGAAGGAAAAAGGGATCCCCGAAATTATGTAATCAGCTTCCGATTCCTTGCACGTCCTCAGAGTCTCGAGCACGTTTTCACAGCTATCATGCACCAGAACCACCCTGGGGTCGGTGATGTTTCTCTTGAGAAGGGAATTGAAATTCCGGTTTCTCTCGATGAGAATCAGCCGGGAGTCTTCTCCCATTTGGCGCAGCAGGTATTTTGAAAAAACTCCTGTACCAGGGCCATATTCCACGATCAGGCTGTTTTGACTGAAATCTATCTTATTGCAGACCTTTTTTACGCCGACCGAGGAAGTGGGCGTAATCGAAGCGACATTTCTATCCTTGATAAAATTCATTATGTAAACGAGCGTATCCATCTGAGAACTCCTTAACGCTTATTTTAACTGGCAAAGCACTGAAAAGGGGAACCCTGGCAGGTCGAAAAAGGAAGTTTTTTCATTTTTCTCCTTTAATCCGCAACTTTAATCCTCTCCCCCCGAATGAGCAAAAGTCATTTAGGCCTGTTTCTTGCCGGATCGTGGCCTTTTCCTCTGATATTTAGCCCTGTATGCCATCATTCGAATATTATCTTCGCAATATGGCCTACGGCGGACCTTATAGCAGCAATCCAGCGATTATGAAACCAAATTAATGCATTGACCTGCATTTTGATTTGAGGCGGCGATTCGCCGCGCTCGACCCTGATCTTCAAGAATGGTATAAGTCCTTGAGATAAAGTTTTCACTATCCAGTGAACACTCTTTTTTAAGAGGCCGATATGGGACAAGACAGTCTCATCCGCAGGCGCTGGAAGATCCTGAACGAGCGCTCACCGGCAACAGTTGCGGATGTTATAGGCATCATCCTGCAAAACCGCAACCTCGATCTCCGCGCTATTACCGGAGAACTCAAGGACCTCTCCGAGCACCTGTGCATTCGAGGCATGACCGAGGGCGCCCATTTGCTGGCAAATCACATGGCAAATCGAAACAAAATAGTAGTGGTCGCCGATTACGATTGCGACGGAATTACATCTGCGGCGCAAATCGCTCTTTTTTTCCAGGAGACCGGTTATGAGAATTTCAAGGTTGTAATTCCATCTCGAGCAGAAGGATACGGCATACCTGAGCGCGCTATATCCGAAAACCAGGATGCAAAAGTTTTTGTGGCGCTCGATTGCGGAACGCTCGATCGCAAAGCCGTGAGGCTGGCGTGTTCCATGGGCGCCGAGTGCATAGTGATCGATCATCATGAAGTGCCGGCAGGCGTGCCCGGGTCGGATCAGGGGCCGGCCCCGGCTTCTGTGCTCATAAATCCCAAGCAGCCCGGATGCGGCTCGTCGTTCAAGGAATTTTGTGCATCGGGGCTGACCTTTCTTTTTCTGGCAGCCCTGAGGGGCGCCTTGCGGAGCGCAAAGACCGGCCTGCCCCTTCCTGCGCTCGGTGGAAAATACCTTGCCCTCGCGGCGACTGGAACTGTCGCCGACCTCGTCCCACTGGTCTCGGCAAACCGGATTCTCGCCCGAAGCGGCCTGCGCAATCTCAACGCAAATAGCTGCGACGCGCTTTCATCCCTGGCGGCTGCCGCCGGCCTGGCCGGCAAAACCTTAACGGCGGGCCACATCGGCTTCTATTTGGGGCCGCGTATAAATGCCGCAGGGCGCGTTTCCGAGGGGCAAATCGCATACGATCTGCTCACCTCGGACCAGCCGTCCCGGTTGGTCCGGCTGGCGCGGGAGCTGGACAACCTGAATGCGCAAAGGCAGGCGCAAGAGGAAAAAATATTAAGTGAGATCCGCGCCCGTCTGCGGCAAAGTCCTCCCACCGGCAGGACGCTCGTTCTGGGAAGCGCCCGATGGCAGCCGGGGGTAGTGGGCATTGCCGCTTCCAGGGTAATGCAGGACCTCTATTATGCTCCTGTGGTGATACTTTCGATAGACGAGGCCAACGGGATTGCGAGGGGCTCAGCCAGGAGCATTCCAGGTTTCGACGTACACCATGCGCTTTCGATGTGCGCCGAGCTGCTTATTAGATGGGGAGGGCACAAAGCGGCGGCCGGACTGACAATCGCTGCGGACCGGATAGATGAATTCGCAGACCGCTTCGAGCAGATTGCCGGGCAGCATCAGCCGGGAATTTTCATTCCTCATGGAAAAGTTGATCTGGAATTACCTCTGGCCCTTGTCGGGTCCGAACTGGTCCACGCGCTGGAGGAACTCGAGCCCCACGGGATGGGTAACCCGGCCCCGGTTTTTGCCCTGCGCGATGCCCGGTTCAAGTCTGTAAGGATTTTCGGAAAAGAACAAAACCACCTGAAAATCGAGTTTGAAAAGGGGTTGGAAGGAATCTTGTGGAGGGGGGCGCACCGCTTTCCCGCAATCTCGGAGTGCAGGAAGAGCAACCCCGGATATGGTCAGGGGCAGGGCGCGGATGTGGTTTTCCACGTAGGCTGGAATGGCTTCTATAAAAAGACGATGATCGAGATCATGGACCTTGGAAGGCTCTTTTGAAAGAAGGGGGTTAGGGATTGAGGGGCCTAGGCTGAAGGGGTTTAGGAACTGCCTAAAGGCCTTCCGCCTGTCTTTTGCTTCAGCCTAATTCAGGGTCCGACTTAGAGCCTTTTCAGGCAGCGCTGCTTTCCCGAAGCCGCAAAACCTGCAACTGTCTTTCGCTCATCTTTTCGTGAATTTTCTCCTGGAGCCTGACAGCGCTTTCTCCATTAGCCTTTCTTATTATCCCGGCCGACCTGAGGATGCTTGTCGGGTCTCCGGTTTCGGCGATCTGCTGGGCGAAGCGGCTTGCGTTCTTGAAATCCTCGATCACCTGGTAATCCTCGAGAGGAATGAAGGATTCAAGCAGCACGTAGGCGATTTCAAGCTGTTGCCGCAAATCCCCCTCGGGATCGTCCGCAAGTTCACGACTGATAGCCTCCCCGATTTGCTCCTTTGGACAGGGAAGTTTTGAATCGACCCCTATCGGTCCCCTCATGTCTTCGAGCACCCGCAAATAGTCGCAAATAATACGAGATCTTTGCTCCCGGGTTGAATCCAGGCAGGCCCCGTATTCTTCCCCGTCCTCTGCCCGAGCTCCCTTGACAAAGGCTTCCGGACACTTGAAGAAGCTTGTGGCGTGGAGATGGCGGCTGGTGGTTTCCATCGCAAAACTCCTGGTTGGAGAAAAACCGCGCCGGATGACTGTAAAAGAAATGGGATTGAGCCAGATGCGAGTGGTCGACGATGACGAAACCCAGTATACTCAAAGGTATGTAGGAATTAAATAGGGTCAGGACCCTATTCAAAGGTAGATATCACAGTATTTAGAGGGCCGAAATGATACATGATCCTGCAGACCCGCCAGCAGTCTCAAAGAACGCGAACAGAGAAAAGGAGAGTCAGGAAAGGAGGAGGATGAAACCTGACTCTCCCAAGGAGGAAAGAGGAGTAGTCTTTCCACCGTTAATTATAACGTGCCGGTCAATAGTGTGGCGCAAAAGATCTCACCGCAGGTGCGGAGAGGAGCTGATATAAGTCCTGTAAGCTTTATAAGACCTAAATTTGCCGGCGTCTTTGCGGTGAAATCCCCTCTTTGCGTCCTCGTTTCAAGGCTTCCCTGTCCCTTTGTGACATGTCTCCCTCTGCATGAAGCCTCTGACTGAACCCACGATCATTCCATCAATAGAGACCTTCAGGAAGACCCGGGTCTTAAAATCGGCTTGTATCTGGTCAAGAGTCTGCGTCAACGGCGGGATGGAGCAGTCATCGTAAATCTGGGCCTCGCTCACATAGACAAGCTTCTGAAGATCCAGGATTTCCCTTGCATCCTCAAAAGAAGCGCGCTTGACCCATCATTTCAAAATACCTCATTGCCGGGTCTGGCCGTTTTCAATGGCCGCATAACATGTGGTCATTTTTGTCGTGATAAGTCTTCCTTCTCTGTCTCAGCTTGTTCAGGCCGATTAAGGCCATGTTGAAGAAGTGTTTCCGATTATACCACACCAGTTATCCTGGCCAAAAATGACGGGTTGGCCACAACGCGGCAAAGAAAAACGCTGGATATTTTTGATCGCGGCCACCGGCCGCGTGACGTTTAGGTGACGAATACTTAAACTGCTTGTGAGAGGAAGACTATACTGTTAAGGTTATCTATCCGCTCACTTTCCGTTACTTTCTTAATAGACACGGTCGTGGAGCGATTATGATCGAGACTCAAGCACCCTTCTGCGGGATTCTCTCGCAGGGAGGCGGTGTTTCCCCCCGGGAACTGGCGGAATGCATCGCCCTTAGAGTGAGAGAAAAAAAGGAAAGCTACAGGCGCTACAACTTTGAGCGTCTGCAGGAGGAGGCGTTTGCAACCTTTTTCGATCTGGCCCAGGAATTCACCACGATCGACAGCCTTTACCAGATTTGCGCGACCGTCCCCAAAGAGTTCTTCGACCTCGACAGCAGAATCTATATCATCGAACCAAAGCGCTCGCAACTGGAGCTGGTCTGCACCAGCAGGCGGGGCCTCATTCCGCGCGAGGAACGACGGAATCATCGGGCGATAGTGGTCGAAAACCCCGTGGAGGCGGAAGAGTCCTGGTTTTTCCCCATTCGTGGCAACCAGGCGTTTGTGGATATGCTGCCTTTTTTCGGCCAGAGCTCTATGCTCGGCCTTTTTGAGGTGCTTCCGAAAGAAAGGGTTGATGAGCGCAAAAAGTTTTTCCTGGAAAAATTCACAAACCGGATCGGATACAACCTTCACCAGAAGCTACTGGTCCAGCAGAATATCGATCATATTAAGTTCATCAATCAGCTTGTATCCGATATTGAACACAACGTCATCACACCGAATCTGTACTACAAGCTGTTCCTGATCCGTCTCAGGAAAATGATCGAAAACTACAAAAATATCGAAGATTTGACCAGTAAGATGGTCGAGAACTCCTCAGTATGCGAGGCCGTGGCGCAGACTCTGCAAAATGCAGCCGAAACCCTCCAGGAAACCAATCGAGGACTCCAGGCCGAGTACTCCGCCCTCAGCAAACATTACGAGCACACCAGTCTGTTTCTGGAGTCCCTTTTCCGTAGGGACCACTTCCAGAAGGGGACATACGTCCTCAGGAAGCAGTCGTGTAATTTCCGCACCGAGATAGTTAAGCCTCTTATCGACCGGTATTTCGGCCAGTTAGAAAGAAAAGGGATAACGGTTGACGACCGGATCGAAAACGTTCCTGACGAACAGGTGACGCTCTTTGTCGACAAGGGACTGATATCCCAGGTGTTTGATAACTTTTTCTCGAATGCGCTCAAATACACCGGGGAAGCAAAGGACGACTCGGGGCAAGCCAAAAAGCTTTTCTCTTTAAACCGGCAGATCATACAGGGCGCCTTCGGAGAAGATAAACCGGGCGTGCGGTTTAATTTCTTCACGACAGGCAAGCCGCTGACCCGCGAAGAATGCAGTCATGTCTTTGAGGAAGGTTTCCGCGCGGCTTTGAGTGGTGCTGAAAGTGGGAGAGGGCATGGTCTTCATTTTGTAAAAAACGTCGTCGAGATTCACGGAGGAATGGTGGGTTGCGAGCCGCAGGCGAGCGGGAATTTACTCTATCTTATCCTGCCGTTCAAGAAATAGGGACGTGGTGAGGCGGTGACAAAACCGGCACCGCGTCAGTCTCTAATGCGGGGGCCTGCCTCTATTGACCTTTTCACTCGATCAGGTTACCTTTTTGCCCCGAACGCAGACCATTTGATCTGCGTCGTCCGGAGTGGCGAGTAATTGAGCGCGGGTGGCTGTAATCCTTGCGGAGCGCAATAAGAAGTAGCTTAATTTCGTTCGGGCTGTTATAATTTGCTTGCTCGCCGTTTCGGGGAAACAGAATTTGATTTACAATATCGCCGATCAACCCGATATTATTTTTAAGGGATAGTATCAAAAGAAAAGCGCGGGCCGAGGAGGAATCTTGATGGCTAGTAGAAAACGTGACGACCGAGGTGGCGAGCTCAGGTGTTCTTTTTGCGGAAAAAGTCAGGATGAAGTCAAAAAACTGATTGCCGGTCCTACGGTTTATATCTGCGATGAATGCGTGGAACTATGCAATGACATCATTGCCGAGGAATACGAAAGAGAAGGCGCGGCACGGGCCACGCAGATTCCAAAGCCTGCTGGGATCAAGAATGTTTTGGACCAGTACGTAATCGGCCAGGACAGGGCGAAAAAGGTCCTCTCGGTGGCCGTTCACAACCATTACAAACGCATCGAGCTAAAAGTCGACAAAAACGACGTCGAGCTCCAGAAGAGCAACATTCTGATGATCGGACCTACCGGTTCGGGCAAGACTCTTCTTGCGCAGACCCTTGCCCGCATTTTGAACGTGCCTTTTACTATAGCAGATGCGACTACGCTCACCGAGGCGGGCTATGTTGGCGAAGACGTGGAAAATATACTGGTAAGCCTGATCCAGGCGGCCGACTACGATATCGAGAAGGCGTCCAGGGGAATAGTCTACATAGATGAAATAGACAAGATTGCAAAAAAATCCGACAGTCCCTCAATTACGCGTGACGTTTCTGGGGAAGGCGTGCAGCAGGCGCTTTTGAAAATCCTCGAAGGCACCGTGGCAAACGTGCCCCCCAAGGGCGGCCGGAAACATCCGCAGCAAGAGTTCATAAAGATCGATACCACGAACATTCTTTTTATCTGCGGCGGGGCTTTCAACTACCTGGAAAACATCATTCGCGCCCGAATCGGGGTGAAGGGTATGGGATTTGGCGCCGAAATCCGGAGCAAGGAAGAAAAGAGCGTCGGTGAGGTGCTGCGGCACGTGCAGCCCGAAGACCTGCTCAGGTTCGGGATGATTCCTGAGTTCATCGGCCGCCTGCCGGTTATAGCGACCCTCAGCGAGCTCACCGAAGACGAGCTGGTGTGTATTCTCACCGAGCCTAAAAACGCCCTGGTCAAGCAGTATAAGAAACTGTTCGAGCTGGAAAACGTGCGGCTGCGCTTCAACGACGGGGTCTTGAGGTCGATCTCCAAGGAGGCCATAAGGCGTAAGTCCGGCGCCCGTGGTC
>Ga0187862_10001036_pt1 | contig 30251 bp, 25 predicted proteins | sample June2016WEW_10_1_FD_133003 | JGI IMG/M metagenome (GOLD analysis project Ga0187862, IMG submission 133003) | Peatland microbial communities from SPRUCE experiment site at the Marcell Experimental Forest, Minnesota, USA - June2016WEW_10_150 | ecosystem: Environmental > Terrestrial > Soil >...
ACCTCGACGCCGACGGGCGGTTCGACTTCGGTAGGCACTTCGACGCCGACGGGCGGTTCGATTTCGGTGGGCACCTCGACGCCGACGGGCGGTTCGACACCGAGGGGCGGCACGACCTCGGAAGGCGGATCGACGCCGACGGGCGGCACGACCTCGGAAGGCGGATCGACGCCGACGGGCGGCACGACACCGGAAGGCGGATCGACGCCGACGGGCGGTTCGACACCGAGGGGCGGCACGACCTCGGAAGGCGGATCGACACCGACGGGCGGCACGACCGCGACGGGCGGCACGACTCCAACTGGCGGCGCGAGCCCGTGCGATGTCCTGCCCGTCAGTCCCAATGCCTCGACCCAGGCAAAGAACTTGCTGTGCTACTTGTATAGCGAGTACGGCACCCACGTCTTGTCGGGACAGCAGGAAGCCAACTGGAACGCTAACCCGACCGACATCAGTTGGTACAACACCAACATCGGCAAATATCCGGCGATTCTTGGGAGCGATTTCCTTTATCGCGATGGCGATTCCTGCACGGCCGTCACTTCTTCCACGACCCGGGGCATTGCCTATTGGAACGCGGGTGGACTGACGATGTTCCGCTACCACATGGGCCAGCCGGTAGCTGGTTCAACCTGCGCGAACGACTGCTACGACGGTACTAACTGTGCCGAGTCTACTCCCGCGGCCGGCTTTTTCACCAACGTGATAACGGCAGGAACCGGGGAGAACACTGCCTTCCTCAACAGGTTGGACTACGTGGCTGCTCAGATAGGGGCCATGCAAACCGCCAACGTGCCGATAATATTGGCGCTCTTTCACGAGACGCAACAAAACGGGTGGTTCTGGTGGTCCATTGGCGATACGGGCGCACAATTTGTCGCACTGTGGACATATGCGTTTAACTATCTGACCAAGACCAAGGGCCTCACCAATATCATCTGGCTCATGCCCTTCAGCGGCTCGCCGAGTGCCGCCTTTTACCCGGGCAAGCAATACGTCGACGTCTCGGGCGGTGATACCTACGGTACGAATCAACCGTTCACATCGCTCTACAGCACTTGTAAAGGTATCATGGGCAGTACCATTCCCATCGCCCTGCATGAGACCGGGTTGATTCCAACTCCGAGCGCCATGTTCCCGACCGCGGCACCTTGGATACTCTTCAATATCTGGGCAGGCTACGAGACATCGAACAACACCGTGGCGAATATCAAGAGCGTCTACTCGGACTCCCACACCATAACTCGCGACCTCATACCGAGTCTGAAGTAGAACCAGGGCCCGCGCTGTCGCGGTTGTCTTTGCTCGATCACCGAAGTAGGGTCAGTGCGTCGGTCTTGAAAGCCATGTCCAAGCCTGCAATCGTGGTCGTCGGAGTCCTCGGCGTCATTGCGCTGGCCGTGATCCTTGGCGCCTTTGCCCTGAGGAACAGGCGCCCTCGACCGGCGCCGATCGAGGAGCACGAAATAGTTGCAACCACCCCACCGGCTCCGAGGCTCGACGCGCCGCCGGCGAAGCCTTCCCCGCTTCCGGCCCCTTCCCCAGTCGCCCCGCCAACGCATCGGCAAGCCACGGAGAAGGACGCTGGAGTGCGCCTGGATGAGGCTTCGCTGATGACGAAGCTGCACGACCTGGCGGCGTCCGACCCACCTCTTTCGCTGCAATTGGCGAGAGAGGCGGTTGCTCGCTTTCCCGACAGCCCCAACGCGCCTGAGTTCGAATGGAACGTCGTCAAAGCCCTGGCCAACATGGAGCACTACAAAGAGGCCAAGGAAGAAGCCAGGGCCATGGTCACGAAATATCCAGGCAATGACTTTGCAGCCGACGTCGACCGCCACCTGCTGCACCACCCGCCCAACCCGCCCAATATTCCCGAACCAGAGTAGGGACGACGGTGCGCTGGCGAGCGAGGGCGCCGTGTCCAAGCCTGCAATCGTGCTTCCGGGAGCCCGTTAGGTCGCCTCGACGGAGAAAACTCGAAGAGGGCGTGCGTCGGATTGGCTCGTCTTGCCCGGAGCTCTGGATCTACTCGAATGGCGACTGCGATTTGACCGCCCCACCGATCCGGCGCAGCATCCCGCAGCAGTACCACTTGTATAACTTCAGCGAATACTCGGGATGGATCACTCCCGACGTGAAATTCTACACCCCCGGCTCGAAGCAATAGGCGGCCGGCGATGGCGTGGTCATCTCTGCACCGCACCCCATGACCTTTTCCCGCGCCCAGATCGACGAGCTGCTGCACCGCCTCTTCATCGACGCGCCTGCGACCAGCCTGCGTGACGAGGATCGGCGCAAGTCAGACGAGATGGCGGGCCTGCTCACCGAGGTGGCGGGGGCAGTGGCCCGTCGGGCGGCAAAGGGCGAGCTGGTCTTGGTCGACGCGGCCGCGGGCAAGGCCACGGTGGGCTTCCTGGCGGCGGAGTTGATCCTGGCGCCCGTCGGGCGGCCAGCGCGCGTGTGCGTGATCGAGCGCGAGCCGGCGCGCGTGGCTGCCTGTCGCGACGCCATCCCGCGCCTGCGGGCGCCCGGTGTAGCCGTCGAGGTGGTGATGGCGGACGTCGGGGACTCGGCGGCCTGGCCAGGCGAGCCGGATGTCGTGGTCGCGCTGCACGCCTGCGGTCAAGCGTCGGACGTAATCATCGAACGGTCGCTGGCGGTGCGGGCACGCTCATTGCTGCTGGTGCCCTGTTGCACCTCGAAAGAGGTATCGGCTGCTGCCCTGGCCGAGCGGCGCGCGGAGCAATTGGGCATGCCCCGCCACGCAGAGGTGCGACGCCGCTTCATCCAGTCGATTGTCGACGCCGAGCGTACCCTGCGCCTGGAGGCCGCGGGTTGGCAGACCACCGTGGTCAGCTTCGTGGCACCCACGGTGACGCCGCACAACCTGCTCTGGCGCGCGGAGCGTGTGGGCGAGCCGGGCCGCATGGCCGAGGCAGCGAACCGGTTGGCACGGCTGCGGGGCACAGGTTGACCGGACCATCGAGGGCGGTCATTGCCGTCGCCGCCTGGCGCGGATCGGCACCGGGGATTGGGTCTCTTTGCGCCTTCAATCTGATCGCGATACGAGCCGGGCTATAATCACGGATGCTTTGCTGATTTCATCGGAAGCGCCGCTGCAGATTGGCCCGCCGGGCGATCGCGCCACGGTGGCTGCGGCCATCGAGGTGCTTTCGGGCACCGGCCGGCGGCGCGGACTGGCGCGCGTGCTGCCGTTTCTGGGACCAGCCATCATCGCATCGGTGGCGTACGTCGATCCGGGAAACTTCGCCACCAATCTGCAAAGCGGCTCGCAACTCGGCTATACGCTGCTTTGGGTGGTCGTCACCAGCAACTTGATGGCGATGGTGATCCAGATGTTGTCGGCCAAGCTGGGCATCGCCACCGGGCGCAACCTCGCGGAACAGTGCCGGTTGAGCCTCCCGCGGGGGCTGTGTTTCTTGCTGTGGGGGGTGATGGAGATCGTGGCCATGGCCACCGATCTGGCGGAATTCCTGGGCGCGGCCCTGGGGTTCCATCTCCTGTTCGGCTTGTCGCTCGGGATTGCCGGCCTTCTTACCGCAGTCGTCACCTTTCTGCTCTTGAGCTTGGAACGCTACGGATTCCGCCGCTTGGAACTGGTCATCACGCTGCTGGTCGCCGCCATTGCAGCCTCGTATCTGGCAGAGCTCTTCCTGGCCCGGCCCGACTGGAAGCAGGTGGCGTTTCACTCCGTGGTCCCCGTCTTCGGCGGCAAGTCGGGCCTCCTGCTTGCTTCCGGCATCCTGGGCGCCACCGTGATGCCGCACGTGATCTTCCTGCACTCTGCGCTGACCCAGGGCCGCATCATCGCATTGGGGCTCGACGAGAAGCAGCGCCTGCTCCGCTACGAGACGCTGGACGTGGTTCTGGCCATGGGGGTGGCAGGCGCCATCAACGGCGCGATGCTGATCATGGCCGCGTGTGCATTCCACGCGCGCGGCCTGGTCAACGTGGACGCGATCGAGAAGGCGCACCTGACGCTCCAGCCTCTCTTGGGATCGGCTGCGGGTACGCTGTTTGCGGTTGCACTGCTGGCTTCGGGCCTGTCGAGTTCGGCTGTGGGCACCATGGCCGGCCAGATCGTCATGCAGGGCTTCCTGGAATTTCGCATCCCGCTCTGGGTTCGGCGCCTGGTCACCATGGCGCCCGCGCTGCTGGTCATCTGGCTGGGGTTCGACCCGACCCGGACCTTGGTGGTGAGCCAGGTCGTGCTGAGCTTTGCCCTGCCTTTCGCCATCGTTCCACTGGTGGCGTTCTCGAGCCGCAAGCGCTTGATGGGCGAGCTGGTCAACCGGCCCCTGACCACGGCTGTTGCGGCTGCGATCGCTGCGCTGATCCTGGGCTTGAACGTGTACCTGCTGTGGGAAACTTTCTTCGGGAGCTGACCGCCATGTTCAAACACCTGCTCTTGCCGCTCGACGGGACCGCGATGGCCGAACGGGTAATCCCGGTGGCACGCGGCCTGGCTCAAGGCAGCGGCGCCCGCATTACGGTCCTGCACGTGATCGAGCGTTCGGCCCCGAAAGCCAGACACGGGCAAGCGCATCTGCAAAACAAGGCGTCCGCCGAGGCCTATCTGCGCGCCCTGGTCGCGCGCGAGTTTCCTTCGCTGCCCGGGGTCGACTGGCACGTCCACGACGAGGCCGTAGGCGACGTGGCCGAGAGCCTCGCGCTGCACGCGCGGGAATTTCACCCCGATCTCGTCGTGATGTGCGCCCACGGAAAGCAATGGTGGAAGGATCGCCTTCGCGGCAACCTGGCCCAGCAGTTTCTGCACGCGCTCAAACATGGCTCGCCGGGCAGGAACCGCGTGCCCGTGCTGCTGGTTCAGCCCGACGAACGCGGCCAGGTGGACTACCCGTTTCACCATATTCTCGTGCCCATGGACGGCGCCGACGAACACGAGCAGGGCCTGCAGCCCGCGGCGCAACTGGCGCTGCACCTCAAGATCCCGATGCTTCTGTTCACGGCCGTCCCGCCTTCCGGTGCGCTCAAGGGCAAGGATTCCGGCAGCGCTGCCTTCCTGCCCAGGGCCACGGAAGAAGTCCTGCGCCTCGCCGAGCAAGAAGCCGCTCGCCACCTGGCGGTCCACGTCCGCGAATTGCAGGAAATCGGTGTCTTCGCCTCGGGCCGGGTCATGCGCGTCGATCCCGCCGAAGGCCTGCTCGCCACCGCGCGGGAGATGCACTCCGATTTGATCGTCCTCGGGACGCACGCCCTGTCCGCCACGCAGGCGTTCTGGTCCGCCAGCGTGACGCCGAAGATCTTGCACCAGGCCCGAGCCTCCTTTTTGCTCGCCCCTAGCGAAGGTGACCCGCTGCTACCGCCGGCGCCACCCGGCTAGCGGCACGCACATATCTTCAGTCTGCCCGCCTGCCTGCGCACTGTGGTCTTGGTAAGCGCTCTGCCGACGTGAGACAGTGCGGACATGCCGGTTCATTCGCGTTCATTGTTTTTTCGCACCTTGGTCGGTCTTACGTCTGCGGTGTTGGTGGGCCAGTTACTGGTTCTCCCGTCTGGATGCGCGTCATCGCGTGGCCAACCCAGCGAGCCAGAGCCGGTGGCTGCGGCTGCGCCTCCGCCGTCGCGTGCGCTGCCCCAACCGGCGCCCGCGCAGGTGGAGACTCAAGTGCTGACTCCAGCCGTGACATCTTCCACGGGCTCCGAGGATGAACAGGCCCCAACGACCGTGGATTCTGATGCGCCAGCGTCTGCAGAGAACGGGAGGTCGAAGCGAGATCCGGATGTCATTCCCGGTCCGGTGCTCGTGCGCGGTTCGCTCGACAAGCTAGTTGTCCGTCGCACCCTTCGTGGCCACCTCGACGAGTTGCGGGCCTGCTACCTGCCCGCGCTGAAGAAGAAGCCCGAGCTTTCTGGTCGGGTCACGGTGCAGTTCACCATTTCGCCCGCTGGAAAGGTCATCAAGTCGGAATTGCAGGATTCCAGACTGAAGGATGTCCGCGTAGAGAAATGCGTCGTCAAAGCATTTCGGGGCTGGGAATTTCCCAAGCCGCCAGGGGGCGACGCGGTCGTTGTGACCCATGATTTCGGATTCGAGGCTGGCTGGCGAGGTGAGCGCCACCTCGGAGAGTGATCCGGTCCGGCAAAGAAGTCTGCGCGACAGCCGGTTGCGGTCAGTCCCTGATGCGCGCCTGAACCTTGGCGGACGCAAGCTCGCGAAGCGCGTCGGCGGCGACCCAGCGGGCACTGCGGGCTTGCAGGTCACCGCCGTGGTCCCCACCGGCTCGCCGGTTGGCCGCGGCGCGGATCCGCTCGGCGCAGGCGATGGCGGCGACATTGAGAGTCCGGTTGCGTTTGCCGAGGTTGCGCAGAGCCCAGTTGACCGCCTTCTTCACGAAGTTGCGCGGGTCGGCAGCGCCGCGCTCGATCACCGGCAGCAGCGTCAGGAAGGCGCGATTGCCGGCCGATTTGTCGTGCACGGCCAATCCCGCCATCAGGGCGAAGCCGGCGCGCTTGACCCACTCCTGCTCACGGGTGGCCCACGCCACTGCCTTCGACCACGCGTGCTCGGTCAGGTCGAAGAGGCTGGTCGTCGCCTGATCGCAGACGTCCCACGAGTCGAAATCGCGGGCCCACGTTTCCATCTGCCGGGCGCTGACCAGTGCCGGATCGTCGACGAAGCAAGCCAGCAGGCGTGCTTCGTGGTTTCCCGTCGCCCATAGCGCGAGCGCCAACCCATGGTCGGTGCCCAGCCGCTTGGCAACCTTGCGCAGTTCGTACACGGACACACCGAACGCGTCTTGGACGTTGATTCCGTAGCGAGCCATGCCTGCCCGGTTTTTCTCGCAACCCATGGCATGCAACTCGCCGAGAATCTCCACAACCCTTCGGTCGGTCCGGTTTTGAATCGCAGCTTTCATGCCATCCTTGGCTTTCATCCTTCGCATTGCAGCTTCCTCATCAAACGGACATTCCGAAGTCCCCAAGGCACAGGCTATTCATTGTCTCCGATTCCGCAAGCGATGTCCCCCGACGATTCAAGCTGTGGCGTGCATGGTCCTTTCGGGCAGAGCTCTTCTGCATTGGAGAACCCTTGCGCCGCCACGCACGCCGACGTAGCCCCGAATGCTACCGCCCCAGCGCCCGGCAGTCGCGTTCCGCTCGCTGGCGTTTGCTGGTGGTCGCGGCGTCGGCGGGCAACTTCTTGTAGGCCTCGGCCAGGCTGCAGTGCACGCTCGGGTCAAAGGGATTGGCGGCCAGCGATGCCAGCAACGGCGGCACGGCGCCAGCCGCGTCTCCCTTGGCCAGGAGCGCTTGCCCGGCGATGAGGTGGGGCCAGGGCACCTCGGGGTAGAGCGCCTGCGCAGACGCCACGGCTTGCAAGGCTCGGTCGGCCAGGCCCATGGCCAGGTAGCTGCGACCCAGCTTGACTGAGAACAGCCAGTAGGCCGGGCCCGCTTCCTTGGCGCCTTTTTCGTACTCGGCGCTGGCGGCCCGCACGCGTCCGCGCTGAAGCAGCATGTTCCCCAGGCGCAGGAAGCGCTCGGCGCCGGCCCGCTCCGGGCTGGCCTCGTCCTCCACCGGCGCCCGGCGGGCAGCAATGGCGCTGTCTTTGCGGTACTTGGGCGACAATGCCTCGAAGCCGGGAATGATCTTGTAGTGCTGCGCGACCATGAAGGCCCGCCACGCCTTCTCGAAGTCAGCCCAGCTCCCGCTACCCCCGTAGGCGCGCGCCACGGCCATGCGCGCGTCGGCGCCGTCGGCGATCATGGTAAGCACGTTGCGCAGGGCCGACACGCCTGAGGTCGAGTAGAGCAGCCCGATGGCGGTGGTCACCTCGGCGAAGGCCAGCGACGCGTCCTCGGCGCGCGGCAACTTGGCCATGGATGGGTGCATGGCATCGAAGCTGATCAGCTTGTGGGTGGCCAGCCCCTTGGCCAGCAGGTGTTGCAGCGATGGCGTGAGCGCCAGGCCAGGCGGATCGCGCCAGCGGTGTTCGAGAAACTTGGCCAAGCCTTCTTGCAGCCACACCGGCGCCCGGTCGTGGGTCGCGCTGGCCACCGCGTAGTGGACCAGCTCGTGCGACAGGCTGTCCAGCCAGTCGTAGCCGAGCCGCATGGCGCGCGGAGTGGACAGCATAATGCGGCCCCATTTGGACACCGCGATGGTGCCGGTACGCTCCACCTCGTCGGTGCTGAGCGCCGTGACCAGCGCCAGGTCGTCCGGGCTGCGCAGGATGTCCACCGGTATCGGGCGGGACGGGACAAAGCCCAGGTCGGTCCGTAAAGCCGCGGCGGCGGCTTCCAGCGCATCCAGAGCGTAGTCGGCAATGACCGCATCTTCCGGGGGAAAGCGAATCACGAAATGTACCGAGCGCCGTTCCTGATGACCCGCGATACTCTTCTGTGCACCCTCGGCCAGGGACAGCAACTCCTTGACCGGCATCCGGGCGCCCGCGGCCTTCAGCAAGGCCACGGCAGCCGGGTAGTCGCCGCTCAGGAAGCGCTGGTAGCCCTCGGCGAAGAGCGTGTGGGCCTCGCCGGGATGCGTCCGCTCCAGATCGGCCAGCATCCGGTCCGCATCCGCGAAGTACCACTGGTCGTACAGCCTGACCACGGTTTCCGCGTCTCCGGCCGTGACGACCTCCTCGGCCACGCCGGGGCACGGTGCTGCCAGCACCAGCGCAACCCCGGCCAGCCACACGATTCGGTTCATCGCACCAGCTCCTCGTAGTACCGGCGCACCTCATCGCGGAACTTTTCGGGCGCCTGCTCGCGCATGGCTTCCATCAGCTCCTCGCGCCATTCGCGCGGGGCGCGGTACTCGTCGGCTCCGGGGATCCGCACCGGTTCGCGCGCCGAGCGCCCGCTGCCCATCGGGCGCTGGCCCAGCGATTCGCGCAGCTTAGCCAGGCGATCTGCCGCCTCCTGGGCGCGGCCCGATCCTTCCACCGCGGCGCCCTGTCGCAGATCCTTGCTCGCCTGTCGCATCTGCCCGGCGATGCCGCCCAGCTCAGCGCTCGCCATGTCCCCACCCGGCACCTGGCCCTGGCGCTTGTCCAGCTCTTGCGCCAGACGTTCGGTGCGCTCGCCGATGCTGTCTTGCCGCTCGCCCATGCCCCGCGCCTGCTCGCGCTGGCCGGGCGTGAGCGCGTCATCGCCGCGCGGAACCAGCTTGGCCAGATCGGCGGCCAGGTCTTGCGCCAGCGCGCCGGCTTCCTCGATCTGCGCCGAATAGCTGTCGAAGGACGAGGAAGGGGGCTTGCCGGCACCGCGCTCCGCAAGCGTGCCCTGTACGCGCCGCAAACCGGACGCCAGGCGTTCGCTTTCCTTGCGCGCCTCGGCCCATTCCTTGGCCGGAAGCTGCCGCCGCATTTGTCGGACGCTCTCCCGTGCGCGCTCCAAGTCCGCGCCCAGGGACAGGCCCACCTCGCGCGGCGGCGCGCCTCCGATCCGCCGTTGCATGCCGTCGAGGCTCTGCTTGGCCTTGGCCAGAAAGTCGTCGAGCTGCGCTTCCATGCGTCGTGCCTGCGCCGCCTCGGTCTCCTGGGCCAACGCCTTGCTGTCCGAGGCGAGGCCGCGCTGATCGCCTTCCAGATCACCGATCTTCTTCATGGCCTCGGCCAGCGCCCGGCTCTCCTGCGGGAAGCGCTCACGGCTGAAGTCATCGGCGTTCTTGTCGAGCGCCTGCTGCAGCGCCGCCAGGGTGTTGCCCAGCTCGGCCAACGCCTCGGCCAGCGAGCGCGCGTCGCCCTTTTCCAGAAGCGAATCGAGGCGAGCCGCCTGCTCCATGGCTTTCTTCGGGTCAGGCATGTTCATCCAGTCGGTCGCCACCTCGTTGCGGGCCTTGACCTCAGCAATCTTGCGCGCCAGCTCCGCGATGCGCGCGCGCAGCTCGCGGATCTCGCGTTCGATCTGACGGCGCAGCCCCTCGTCGCCGGCCATCTGGTAGCGCGCCAGCAGATCCTGCAAGCGCTTGTGCGCGTCGGTCAATTCCTTGCCCAGCTCGGCCAGATCGTCGAGGCGTTGCCGGCCGATGAGATCGTCGAGCACAAGCACGACGCTCTCCAGTTCGGCCACGTGGCGGGCACCCGCCGGCTGCAGCCGGTTGAGCCGCGTCGAGGTCAGCGCCCCCTGGTCAGCTTGCTTGCGCAGGCCCTTGAGCAAATCGGCTTCCTCGCGCATCTGGCGTCCCAGCCGATCTGCGACGCTGGCCAGGGCCGCCACCAGGGTCCGGCTGGCGCTGGCCTTGCGCCGCTGCTCATCGACCAGGCGGCCGAGCAGCACCAGATGCGATTCTTCGGCTTCGTGTAGATCGCGCCAGCGCCACAGACGCTCTAGCGGCGGCGACTCGGACACGGCTTCGGCGAACTCGATGCGGTCAGCCAGCGTGCCCACCAGCTTGTCCAGTACCACGTGTTCTGCCGCCAGATGCTCATCAAGGGCTTCGCGCGGGTTCTGGATCACCAAGGTGAGGGTGCGCGAGGCGCCCAGTTTGCTGCCCGAGACATCGTCGCGGTCATGGGCCTCGATGTGATAGGCGACACGCGCGCCGGGCGTGAGCATGGCCGTGGTGGGCTCGAACAAGGTGGTGCCGCGCACGGCCCGCGCGCCCTGTGCGTCCTTGAGAAGCGTCCGCTGCTCCGGTCCACTGTCAACCCGGTATACGAGTTCGATGCGGGCAAGGCCGTAGTCGTCGCGGGCGGAGTAGCCCACCTCCACCGGCCTGGGCGCGGCCAGTTCCAGATGATCGGCTGGCGCCATGATGTCGACCTCAGGTGGCCGGTCAGGTTCCACCACGATGCGATGGGACCGCGTCTCGCGCACGGGCCGGCCGAAGAGCGGCGACAACCAGACGCGGTAGCTGTTGTCTTCGTTGACAACCAGCCCGGCTGACAGCTTGCCGGCTGACACCGTCGCCGGGATCTCGCCTCCCTCGCCCGACTCGCCAAGCAGCAGCAGCGCCTGGCGCGTCGAACGCAACGGTCGCATTTCCAGCAGCACGCGCGTTCCCCGCAGTGCCACGATGTCGCCCGTGGATCCCTCCACCACCCGCGGCGCCATCGCTGTGTACGCCGGGTACTGATAGGTGATGCGCAGATCGGCAACCAGCGGGTCGCGGGACGGGCTCGCGGCTTCGAAGCGGCTCGGTCGGTGCGCGAGCAGGTGCAGGCCACGGCCAACGGTGTCGGGTGACAGGGCCACTGCCAGCACCAGCAGCAGGGCTGCCAGCGCGGCGGCAAGCCCGGCCCAAACCTCCTTTCGCAGCGGAAGCAAGCGCGCCGGATCGAGCGGCGCGGCCGCGTCCGCCACGGTGGCGAAGAAGGCGCGGGCCATCGCAAGTGATCCAGCGTTGGGCAGTTCGCGGTCGTCGTCCACATCAAGCTCGACAGCAGACAGAAGGTCGCTGGCCAGCGGTGGGTGGCGCCGGCCAGCAAACGCGGCGACAGATCGCATCGATCGCAGCCGCCGCGCGGGCAGGCCCCAGAGCATGGCCAGGCCGAGCAGCAGGAGTGCGAGCAGAACTAGAATCGTCGCGGCCCGCCAAAAGGTGGCTGGCCCGATCCACGTAGCAGTGAGACCCAGCAGCAAGACCGTGGTCAGCATGGCTGCGGCGGTGAACCCTGCTGCCCGCAGTCCCAACACCAGCAGGGCCCGCCGGCGCACCTGGCGCAGGAAGAGGCGGACCCGTTCGATGTCAGTCATGGGCTGGAAAGTATAATCCGCACCCCGCGCCCGCCATCCTTCATCGGAATGCTGAATTGCAGCATTGCTGGCCGGAGTTGCGCGTGCGGTTGCAGCGCAAAGCGTCGGTCCCGGCTTTGCACAAGGAAGTTACTGCCATGCAACCAACCACGGATTTCGCGATGTTAGCTGACTTGGCGGCAAGACTGCCACAGTCGAGCGTGGCGGGTAGGCCTTCGGTGGGCGGTTTGGCGCGTCGGAAGAGGCCTGCGGAAGTGGCGGTGGCGCCACTCGGCGAGGCTTCTGCTCTGGCAGAGCAGGCACAGACGGGTGATGGCCAGGCGCTGCGTCCGCTCCTGGACCGTGTCCGGCCGCGAGCCATGGCGATTGCGCTGAAGGTTCTGCGAAATCGCGACGACGCCGAGGATGCCGTGCAGGACGCGATGTTGAAGGTGTGGCGGAACCTGCACCGCTTCGAGGGACGCGCATCCTTCACTACCTGGATCCATCGCATTGTGATGAACGCAAGCCTGGACATCCTGCGAAAACGTTCTGTCCGGGCGGAGAGCGCGGTGGCTGACGAGCGTGATGACGACTGCCAGCCCAAGCTGGAGCCATCCCACGACCGGACTCCGGAACGTGAGATGGGGATCGCCCAGATGCAGCTCCTGGTGCGGGGAGCGGTGGCGCGGCTGGCGCCCGTACACCGGCAGGCCATCATCCTGCGCGAGTTCGAGGACTGCGCCTACGACGAGATCGCCGAGGTTGCGGCTTGTCCCATGGGCACCGTGATGTCGCGCTTGCATCACGCCCGGCAGCGGGTTGCCGAGGATTTGCGCGCAGCCGCAGATTTCGACCTGGAACTCTGGGCCGCGTAGTGCCGGTTCCGGGACCGGCACCGGATCCGGTTCGGGATCCGGCCACTGGCCCCGCGTACTACGTCACTTGACCAGGCTGCGCACCAGGTCCACCAGGGACGCGCTGCCAACGGTCGCGGGCGTGGCCGCAAGGTCGAGCTTGCGCAGCATCCAGCGCACGGTCCAGGTAGTAGCGGCGCCCGGTGCGAGATTGACATAGGCGCCCTGGTTCTCGACCTCGACATAGGTGTGGCCAGCGTTGGCGTACAGTTCGATCTCCGCCTCGCCGGGAGCGGCTTGCGAAGGGCGCGTGTCGGTGAAGGACTTCACCAGGAGGAGATCGCCGTCAACATGGGCTATCCAGCCTTCCAGCCCATCGGCGAAGAGCTTCTGATCCGCTGTGATGGCAGCAGCGTCGTACGCGAACCATGCCACGCCATTCACGATGGTTGTATTCAGCAGGTCTTGCGGCCCTTTTCGCGGCCCACCCTGGCCCATCGGGAAGAAGGAGAGGCCGCCAGCCGCGACACGCGTGATCTCCCAGGGCGCCACCCGGCGTGCATTGCTGCCGCGGTTGGCAAGGGTGTACGCCACGGTGACCACCCCCGTCGCCCTGTCAGCAGAGAACTTCTTTTCCACCGCAAGACCCAAATTGGTCGCGGCTGCGCCAGACAGAGAGAGCACGCCCCCGTCGAGGCTAGCCGCATAGGGCGCCGAATCGATCTCGGGCAGAGGCGGCCAGTTCCAGTCGCTCTGCGGGCTGGGCCAGAAGGTTGACCCGAAGTTGGCCGGGTCTACCGCCGGCCCGGTCAAGATGTTGCGACCCGAGAGGGCGAAGGTGACAATGCGGCCGCCCCGGCTCGCGTCGACCGCGAAGAGCGTGTCGCCAAACTGGAAAGAGAAGACGCTGCCACTTGCAACCGGCACGACAGAGTTGGCCTTCACGATGTCTCCTTTGCTCTCATTCGTCTGGCATGCGCTGGCCGAAAAGGCAAGCCACCCGACCATGCCCGCAGACTGCATGGGAACCTTCGTCGCAGTCGATGGACGTTGTATGTCACGAACAACCACTCTTGGGTGACCTGGGCTGTGCCTGGCGGGTAGAATGCCTTGCCCCCGAATGCCGCTCATAGTCAGGCTCTTGCGTTTTCTCAAGACCATCCTGCTTGACCGGCGGGTTTGGGCCCTGAGCATTGTCGCGGGGGCGGTGGCGACCTATCCCATAGCCGTGGGCGCGCTCGGCGGGTACTTGGTCACATCTAAGGCTGCGGCCAAGCTGGGTGTTTCCGTGGAGGTCCAGCGGGCGCGCGCAGGATGGGGCGTGCTCCGGCTCTACGGCCTGGTGGTGGGGAGAGAGCAGGGGCCGCTGCTGACCGTGGACAGAGTGGCGATCCCTTTCTCCGCTCTGTGGGGCCGCGGGGTTGTCGAAGCTGACGGCCCGGCCGCCAATCTCGTGCGCGGCGGGCCCGGGGACAACGTGAGTGCCATCCTGGGGCGACTTCATGGAACCGCCGCCGGGCCGGTTCCCGGCAAGGCCGGCTCGTCGTCCCTACCGTCTCTGGTCGTGCGTGGTGGCAGCCTTCAGCTCACGGACAGTCGCAAGGGGTTGTCTGTGACCGTAGGGGTGGTGGACGCGAGATGGGACACGGGCCTGCGCTACCAGGCCGAGGTGAGGCAGGTTTCCGGGAGATTCGGCACGCACGGGACCGAGACCAATCCGGCGTTTGGTGCCGAAAGCTTGACCCTGCAGGGAAGCCTCATGGGCCTGCGCCCGGTGGGCTGGCCCGAGGCGGCGGTGCGTGAGGGCTATGTGCGGCCGCTGGAGACCTTGCCGCTCACCGGCATCAGCGGGGCGGTCAGGCCCGTGACAGCTGCACAGGGATCCCCTGCCCGCGCCTTCGACTTGTTTTTTTCCGGCAGCTACGGCGGTGCCAAGCGCGCCCTGTGGACCGCAACAGGCCAACTGCGACCGTCGATCGCTTCCCGTTCGGTCGAGGGCACCCTGGCCGTGCGGGCTGAGCGCTTCTCGCTCGACAAGATCGCCGAGATCCTGCCGTCCTCGGTTCTCGAACCCGAGAACACCGAGATCGATGCGGCCATCGAGGTCAAGCTGGAAGGCCGGCGCGTCTCGTTCTCGGGCAAGCTGGATGTGAGTGGGCTGAGCCTGTTGCACGAGAAGCTGGCAAGCGAGCCGGTCAACGACCTGACCTTCGGTATGCACGTGGACGGCGCGGTCGACTTGGACAAGCGGCTCCTGGTCCTCAACCAAGCGGAGGGCCGTCTTGGCAGCCTGACGGTGCGGCTGGCCGGCTCGCTGGAACTGGCGCAGGGGACCTTCCGCTTCAAGAGTGGCCGCGAGTTGCACTACCTGCCCAAGCTTGAGGTGCAACTGCGCGTGCCCCGCATCGCCTGCGCCAAGCTGCTGGCCAGCATCCCTGGGCCTATCGTGTCGCACCTCGATGGTTTCGTGTTGCAGGGCACGTTCGAGGCCGACTTGCACACCAAAATCGACTTCGCCAACCTCGACGCCCTGGATCTGGGGGGCAAGGTCGGCATCGACGGCTGTCAGGTGGTCAAGGCTCCCACCGAGGTTGCCGCGCTCGCAGGTGACGGATCCCTGGTGCAAACCGTGGAGGTTCCTCCCGAGCCGCCGGGTAACGGCAGCAGCGAGGTCATGACCTTCATCGTGGGGCCCGATAATCCGGACTTCGTCCCCTTTGCCCAGGTCTCGCCCCACCTCATCAACGCCATCATGACCACCGAGGACTCCGGGTTCTTCAAGCACCGCGGCTGGGTGTCGCCGGTGTTCAAGACGGCCTTGCGCCGCAATATCGAGAACGACGGGTTCCGGCTGGGTGCTTCGTCCATCACCATGCAGATGGTGAAGAACCTGCTGCTCAGCCAGGAGAAGACGCTCTCGCGTAAACTCCAGGAGCTGTTTCTGGTCTGGTACCTGGAGCAGATCCTGCCCAAGGAACGCATCCTCGAGCTGTATCTCAACGCCATCGAGTTCGGGCCGCGACTGTATGGCATTGGCCCGGCGGCACGGCACTACTTCGGCAAGGCCGCGGCCGACATCAACCCGATCGAGGCGGCATTCTTTTCGTCCATCCTGCCCAGCCCCAAGCGACGCTACGTGCACTACTGCCATGGCGCGCTCTCGCCCGCCTGGGAGAAGTACCTGCGTCGCATCCTGACCCGCATGTACGAGCGCGACCGCTTGACCGAGGAGGAATACGCGGCCGCCACGGCCTCGACACTGAGTTTCGATCACAGCGAGATGACTCTCACCGAGAAGCAGTGTCTCGACTGGGTCCGCCGCATCACCGCCAAGCCCGAGGTCGAAGCAGAAGCCGACGCCGATTCGCAATGACCGAATGAACTCGCATATTTGGTTGGGTGCCCGGACTCGCACTACACTACACTGACCTCCCGATGGCCAAGAGCGGCAGCAGGTCCGGTGCGGATCGCTTCGACCCGATTGATTCCATCCTGGAGATCGATCGGTCACCGCGCGATTCGGTGGAACCGGCTGCCCCGGCCCCGAGCCCGAGGCGGCGCCGGCGCCGCCCGACGCGCGGGTGGGGCCTGCGCATTCTGTGCTGGTTGCTGCTCTTGCTCTCGCCCGTGCTGCTGGGCGTGGGCGCGCTGGCGGCGGTGTTCTACTACTTCGGTCACGATCCCAACCTGCCCAGCCTGAGCGGCATTGGCGATTACCATCCGCCTCAGATCAGTCGCGTGCTGGATCGCGACGGCAACCTGATAGGCGAGGTGGGCTCGGAACACCGAACTGTGGTGTTCTACGCCCAGTTGCCCAAGGTGCTGATTCAGGCCGTGCTTGCCGCCGAGGACGCCGATTTTTTTGAGCACGAAGGGCTGGACTACAAGGGCATGGCGCGCGCCCTTTTCGAGAACCTCATGCGCCGAGAATTCGCCCAAGGCGCCTCGACCATCACGCAACAGGTGGTCAAGCAGATGCTGCTCACGCCCGAGAAGACCATGCGGCGCAAGGTGCAGGAGATCATCCTGGCGCGACGAATCTCGCAGAAATTCTCCAAGGAAGAGATCCTCGAGCTGTACCTCAACCAGATGTACTTCGGCCACGGCCGCTACGGCGTGGAGGAGGCGGCGCGTTTTTACTTCGGCAAATCAGTGGGCGAGATTGACGTCGCCGAGGCGGCGCTGCTGGCCGGCATGTTGCAGTCGCCCTCGCGCCTGTCGCCCTACAAGCACCCCGAGGCGGCTAAGAAACGTCAGAGCTACGTGCTCGGGCAAATGGCCAAGCTGGAGTTCATCTACGAAGATACCGCGCGCAAGCTGGCCGAGCAGCCCATTGCCGTGATTCCCGAGAACAGTGCGCGTACCCACAGCGCGCCCGAGGCGGTCGACAGTGTGCACCGCGCGCTCGAGGAGAAATTCGGCGCCGGAAAGCTCGATACCCTGGGGCTGACGGTCAAGACCACCATCGATCCACGCTTGCAGGCGATGGCCCGCCAGGCGGTGGAGCGCGGGCTGGAAGAGCTGGATCAGCGCCAGGGCTACCGGGGATCGCTTGGCCATGTGGCGGGCAAAGCTCTGGAGAAGCGCCGCTTCGAGCTGAAGAAGGAGCACCCGAGCTTGGGCGATGCCGACATCGTGGACGGAATCGTGGAGCGCGTCGAGAAGGATCCCAACGACGCCAAGAACGGTCACCTCTTCGTCTTCGTGGGCGGCAGCACCGGAGTGGTCGATACCGCGGTGGAGACGCGCTACGCTTTGGGCGCCTCGCCGCTCGTGGATCGTTTTCGTCCCGGCGACATCGTGCGCGTTCGCTTCGCGCCCGAGCGCAAGCACGAGGGCGATAAGGACATGCCGCTGGCACTGGAGCTCGGCCCGCAGGCGGCCATGGTGGTGCTTGACCCGGCTACGCGCGACATCCTGGCTTTGGTCGGGGGCTACGGCTATCGCGCCGGCACCTTCGATCGTTCGCAGCGGGCGCAGCGCCAGCCCGGCTCGGCGTTCAAGCCGTTCATCTACGCCGCGGCCATCGATTCCCAGCGCTACACCGCGGCTTCGGTAATCAACGACACCCCCGAGGTGTACAAGCTGTGGAAGCCGCAGAACTACGACAAGGACAACTTCCGCGGCCCGGTCCGGCTGCGCACCGCCCTGGCGCTGTCCATCAACACCGTGGCCATCAAGCTGCTTTCCGACGTCGGCATCACCGCCACCCGCGAGATGGCCGTCCACGCCGGCATCACCTCGCCCTTGCCCGATTCGCTCGAACTTTCCCTGGCCTTGGGCGCCAACACGGTCACGCCCATCGAGTTGGCCAACGCCTACGCCACCTTCGCGGCCGGCGGCCAGCACGGCGAGCCGCGCCTCATCTCCGCCTTTGGCCCTGAGGCGATCCCCACGCCCCCGCTCGAGCAGGATGTTCGTGCCGAGACGGCGTACATCGTGGTGTCTCTCATGAAGAGCGTGATCGAGTCGGGCACGGCGCGCGCAGCCGCGCTCAAGCTGCAGAGGCCGGCGGCGGGCAAGACGGGAACGTCCAACGGCAGCCGGGATGCGTGGTTCGTCGGGTTCACGCCTGAATTGCTGGCGGCCGTGTGGGTCGGCTTCGACGACGGCAAGAGCCTGGGGCACGGCGAGGCCGGCGCCCGGACCGCGCTGCCGCTGTGGATCGACTTCATGGTCAAGGCCATGGCCGGCCGTCCGGTGCGTGACTTCAGCCAGCCGCCGGGGGTGGTCGTGGTTCAGATCGATCCGACTACCGGGCTTCTGCCCGCGCCGGGCGTGGAAGGCATGAGCGAAGTCTTTCTCGATGGCACCGCGCCCAAGGAAGCCGCGGTTCCAACCGACGAGCAGGACAATCCGGATCAGATGCTGCTGGAGAAAAACGAGTAGCTAACTTCGTACCGGCGTGGCCTTGATAGCCGCCTTGCCGTCCTTGACGTAGACCGAGAAGCGAGCTGTACGGCAGCTGTACTTGGCGACCAACTGGTCGCGGTTGCTCTTCAGCTTGGCGAGGAACTTCTCCGCGGAAACTGAGGTCGTCGACTCGCCACACTTGCCGCGAAGGGCGATGTATTCTTCAAAGACCTGTTGAAAGTGCACCGTCTCCGCGTCTTGGGGTTCGTTCGTCGCCGCGGGAGCCGGGCGCGGAGCAGGCGGTGGGGTCGCGAAGGCTGCGGTCAGGCCGGCCGCGACCGGCACCGGTGGCGGAGTAACGTCGCGGCGCAGAGGCGGGGGCGATGGAGCTTCGATGAGGGAGGACGGCGAAACAGCGGCGAACTCCTCGGTGGGGGACGACGTCGTCTCCAACGGTGATGGCAAGGTGGGCAGGGATGAAGGACGGCTGGTGCTACCCGTCGGTGCGGCCGGTGCCTGCGGGCCAGCAACCGGCGACGGAGGCGCGACGGCCGGGGGCGGGCCACCCACAGTGGGCGGAAGCTTGGGCGCGCCGAACAGCGATGCGGCGACCGACGCCGGGTTGGGCGCAGGCGCGGGCTTCGCAGGCTTGGCGCGTGACACGTCGAACGACTGGCCATCGGCCGAGCCGCTCTGATCCAGAATCGCCGCGATATCCTTCTTGGCCATCTCGGACTTGGGCGGGGGAGCGTGGGTGAAACGCTCGACCGTGGCGTTAATATCCCGCGCGACACCACCCAGCTTGCCGCCGTACCTGGTGTCGTCGAGCTTCTGCAGCTCGTTGCGGGCCAGACTGTGCACTTCGGCGCGCAGACGCCGGATCGGGCCTTCCACCTCGATCCGCTGCAGGAAGAGACCGATGCCGATCATGGCCAACATGCCCAGGGCCAGGGGCACCCAGGGAAAATCTCCCCCCCACCGGAGGTCATCCGATTTGGCGTTCGACAGCAGGACCCACGGATCGGATTTGGGAGACTTTTCGTTGAGCAGGACGTAGTAGGCCCGCTGCTCCGATGCCTCGCCGACGAAAGGTGCCGCGATCAGGAGCATACGCTTGTTGCCCATGTCCAGGGAGAGGGGGCGTGTGCGCTTGTGATTGGCGATCTCGGTGGCGTGCTGCTCAATGAGTTCCGGCAACTGGCCGAGGAGTGCCTCGGGCAGGGTCGACGACACGACCGTCTTGCCGAGCACGATGGCCACATCCACGCCCAGGTTGCGCTTCCAGATCTCAGCCAAGCGCTTGCCGGTTTCGACCGCAACCACCAGCGCTCCGACGATGCGCTCGCGTGACCTGGATATGACCGGCGCCGCGCCCACCCGGCGCAGACGACCGGAAGCGCCCCACACGTCGTCGGACAGATAGCCTCGCAGGGCGTCCGCCACCACCTCGGCTCCGGCAATCGATTCGCCGTACTCGCCCTCGTCGTCGCCTATCCGGGCTACCACGCGTCCCTTGCTGTCCACGGCGACAAGCGACTCCACGCCAGCGGCGGCGCGGTCAGGCACCAGGGCCTTAAGACGGCTGCGCACGGTTTCGTGCAGGGCTTTGGGCTCACCCGCCCCACGCGACGAGGAGTCGAGAGCCTCAGTGAGGTGCGCGTCGCGGCCCAGCTTGGCCACAGAGTCGATCCAGCGATGCGCATCGCTCTTTAGCATCTGCTCGGCCGCATATTGCGCACGATCCAGACGCTGACCTTCCAGTTGCTCGATGTGACGATCGGCCGGGCGGGGTGCCACGAAGGCCGCCGTAACTGCGACCCCGGCCAGCAGCCCGACCAGAACAAACCATATCTTGGACAGGAACATCGCTTTCGCCCCTATTGCTCGGTCACGTCTTTGTTGGCCGTGCTGGGCACCTTGATGGTCAGGTCGAGGCCCCTGGGGGTCACCTCGACCGCCTGTTCGTGGACCCAGCGGCCATTGCTCCACACTTTGAGCGTGGCCGGACCTTCTGGCACATCGAGCAGCTTGAAGCCCCCCTTCTCATCCACCGCCGCAAAGAACGGCGAGCTGGTGACGATCACGGAGATCACAATATGGGGATACTCGGTGCAGCGTACGACGTATTCCCCGCTGATGCCGAAGCGCTGCTTGCGCACGGTGCCCGGAGCCAGACGTTCGGGCGGCATGATCTCGGGCCGGCCGGGCACGGAAAGGTCGTGCGAAACCTTGTCCGAGTTCCTGAATTCCACCACCGCACCCTCGCCCACGACCACCGTGGCGGGATTGGCCTGCATGCCAACGATCTCGACCGGCGTGTTCTTAGGGGCGAGAACCTGCGGCTTGGGGCCCACCAGCACCACGACGGTATCGCCCCGCGCAGGCGCCGGCTGGACGGCGACGGTGGTGTTTTCGACCCGCCAGTGGCCAAGAAAGCGACGGCCAGACTTGATCTCTTCAGGCAAACTGACCATGCCATGCACGGTGGCAGCGGTGGCCAGGGAGGGCGCCAGCGCAAGAAGGCCGCAAAGGAACAGGGGAGAGAACAAGCGATATCGCATCATGCGAGAGAGCCTTCCAAAGGCAAGAACCCGACACTTCCGGTTTCCGCAAGTGTCAAGCAAGAGGCGCCTGCTATCATGGCAGGTGCATGGGTACCACGCCATCCCAGACACTCGAGTCCTTCCCCAATCCGAAGCCTGAGCGGGACTACCTGATCCGCTTCGAGACGCCGGAGTTCACCTGCCTTTGCCCCAGGACAGGTCAACCCGATTTTGCCACGGTTCGCGTCGAGTACGTGCCCGACCAGCTGTGCGTCGAACTCAAGTCGTGGAAACTGTACCTGTGGTCGTACCGCAACCAGGGCGCATTTCACGAGGCCGTGGTCAACCGCATCCTGGACGACTTGGTGGCAGCGGTTCGTCCGCGGCGCGCGCGCGTCGAGGGTGACTTCAACATCCGTGGTGGCATTCACACCACCGTGGTCGCTGAGTATCAGTCCCCGTAGCACGAGCGGCTCCCTGATCGTGAGAGCGAACCCCGCGGTCCTAATTCGCCTTCTTCTTGTTCTGGATCACCGCCAAGGCCACACGGGTTTCGCCCAGAAGGTCGCGTGCGCCGGGCAGGCGCACCGCCTGTTCGTCGCGCTCGATTTGCTTGAGCAACTTCTCTTCGCAGGTCTTGCACGATGAATCGGCCAGCTTGGTGAGCGACTGCAGGATGGCCTGGTGCACCGGGTAGCGATCCTGGGACAGTGAGGCCACTGGCTTGAGCGCGCTGAGCAGGATGGGCACCCCCTTTGCGGCATTGCCGGAAAAGCCGATGGCGAACGCCGCCTTCTCAGCGCGGGTCCAGGACGGATCGGTATTGAGAACCTTGGCGTAACAGTCGATGTCCTTGTCGCAGGTTTTGGCCACCTGCATACGGTCGAGCGCCTCGCCGAAGATTCCCTGCGCGTCCTTCTCCTTGTCGGCCAGGGCCTTGAACGCATCGTAGGTTTCCTTGCCCGCGATGCGGGCAAGATCGATCGCGGCGTTGGCCCGCAGGTCGGATGCCTTGACCCCGCCCACGACCACGTAGCCATTCTTGGCCGTATCCAGCAGGATGGGCACCGCGCGCTTGTCCCCTGACAGGTAGATGCCGTCCTCGGCAGCCTGACGGTCGGTCGCCTCGGCCTTCTTGTCGGTCAGCACGTCGAGCAGCACCCTGACCGCTTCCGGAGTGCCGATGAAACCGAGGCCGATGAGGATGGCCTTGTGCTCGCCCGACTTGGCCGGGACTTTCAGGCGCGCGGCCATGGCCGGCACGGCACGCGCCGCGCGCAGATCGCCCAGCAGATAGGCAGCCTTGAATGGCACGATGCCAGGGCTGACCTTGTCGAAGTCCAGCTTGCGCGCCATCTCGGCGATCTCAGGGTTCTTCTCATTGAGCAAATCGATGAGCGGACCCACCGCGGGATCTCCGATGCGCACCAAGGCCAGACGGCATTCTTGGAACACCTGTGTGCCACGGCCGGTCATGAACAGACCTTTGATGAGCGCCGGGATCGACTGCGGGTCGCGCAACTCGGCCAAGCCGAGGGCCGCCTTCTGGTTGAGCAAGAAATCTTGCTCGTCGGCCGAGGTGGTGAGGATCTTCATCAGGGCAGGCACCGCCCGCTTGTCGCCAATCTTTACCAAGGCGCGAATCGCCGCCAGTCGCACGGTGTTGGCGCGCGACTTGATGGGAAGCTGGTGCTCGACCGCCTTGATGAGCTGCGGGACCGCGTCGGTGGCCTTCATGTCACCCAATGCGCCGGCGGCAATGACGGCCCGATCAAAGTCGTCCTCGGTGAAGTCCAGGGCTTCGATGAAGAGGGACTTGGTCTGGTCATTGGGGAAGCGGCTGAGCGCCTCCAGGTGGTCCGGCTTCTTGGTTTCCTTGTACAGCGCAATCATCTCGGGAAGCGCCTGCTGGGCACGCTCCACGCTCATCTTGGCAAGCTGATCCAGCGCCTCTTTCTGATCGCGCAAATTACTCAGCTTGCGTGCCCAGGTACGCGGATCGTTCGGGTCGCCTTCACACCCGGACAAGACGAAACCGGCGGTGAGCACGCCGACCACCACGTAGCTAGCTTTTCGCATCTCAGCACCTCCCTGGAAACGATTCTCCCGTGACGAATCCCTGCGACCGGCCCTGATGGAAACCGGCCGCCAATGACACAGCGATAGCGGGTCGACAACCGCGATCGACCCGCTGAAAAACCACGGTCACTCGGCTGCGGCCGGTGCGGCGGCTCCGCCCCTGGCCTTGGGCCGCACGGCAAAGTTCACGTTCTGGTAGCCTGCCGTGGCTGCCGAGAACATGACTTTGCGAAGCATCTTGAACTCGACGCTCTTGTCCGATTGGATAATGCACACCCCTTTGAAGTCCTCTGTGGGGTGCAGTAGCTTGTAGTTGTTCTTTGCGGTCACCAGCCGATCGGCCAGCTCGGGGATCTTGGCATCGCCGGTGGCCGAGTCCTTCATCAGTTCTTCGCCAGTGGCTACCTGCGCGCCGTCGAGGGTGACGACGTCCTTGGTCACACCGATGACCGGTGCGCGCTCGAGGTCGGTCCAACTCTGCGCATCGGGCAGGGTGATGTTCTTCTGCACGAAGAGTATCTCGCCGCTGGCCGAGAAGGTCATCAGCAGGAAGATGACAAGGATCGTCATCATGTCGATATAGGCCACGAGGTTGAGGCCCTGGTACAGGCTCTTGCGGCCTGCACCCCCCAGCTTCGAGTTGGTTACCTCGAGGCTGATCGAGTGGTAAAGGTGCGAGTGCGGCGCCTTGATTGCCATGATGGTTCTCCTGGGACCCTAGATCCCGGCTGCGCCCGAGTCGATGAGCGAGATGTCCGGGAATCTCGCTTGGATGGCGGTGTCCATGGCACGCACCAGGACATCGAACTTGATGGTGTCCTCGGAAGCCACCTGGGCGTCGTTCTTGTCCGGGTGACTGTCCTTGGCCTTCTTCAACTCGGCAGACAGCTTCTCAAAGTCGTAGTCAGATCCCTTCTTGGGAATCGGGGTCTGGTCCTGACCAACCACCAGGTTGAAGCCTTCCTGGTTTACCATCACCACGACTTTGACCTGCAACTCGGGCGGAGTTTCCTCGCCGGCTTGCCCCTGCCCCTTCTGCTGGGCCTGCAGGCGGGCGAGTTGAGTCCACACCGCAGTGATGAGAAGGAAAGCGACCATGCAGGTGAGCAGGTCGATGTAGGGCACCAGATTGAGTTCGGCGTTAAGCTGCTTTTTATTGCCCTTACCGCCAGTATCTACTGAAACACTCATGATTGAGCTCCCGTCTTGGGGGCCGGCCTCGGCCCCCTCCATTCGCTATCGGCTAGTGCTGAGCGCCGGTGTCTGAACGACCGGCGATCACCAGATTGAGCGCCTCGACCGTGCCCTGGTTGACGCCGTCGAGGATGTGCTGCGTTTTGCCGTTGAGCACGGCGAACGCGGCAAGGCCGAAGATACCGGTGCCCAACCCGAAGGCGGTGCAGTTCATGGCCTCGGAGATACCCTTGGAGAGCATGGTCGCCTTCATCGAGGGATCGACGCCGGCCACGGCGCCGAACGACTTGATGAGGCCGGTGATGGTTCCGAGCAGTCCGGCCAGGGTCGCCAGGTTTCCCAGCATGGCCAGGTAACCAGTTCGCTTCTCCACCTTGGGCAACTCGCGCAGGGCTTCCTCGTCCATCGCCTGCTGGATGTCATGCTCCGAGCCACCCGACTTCGCGAGACCGGCCGCGATGATCTTGGTGAGCGGCACCGGTGTGGCCTGACAGGTTGTGATGGCGCCGCGGACGTTGCCGCTGACGATCTGGGACTTGATGAGAGAGATCAGTCGGTCTGCATCGACCTTGCACTTTGCCAGGTACGATGCCCGATCAATGGTCAGATAAATGGTGATGAGACAGATGAGAAGGATCGGGTACATGCCCCATCCACCTTCTTTGAACGCTTCCATCAAAAACATGGCTCAGTCTCCTTTTCTTTGGCGTTGCGTAATTTGTTGGGCTACCCGTGCAGCGCGGCCTTTGCGCTAGCCAGCAGGTTGGTCACGTTCTTCTTCATTTCTCCGACGTCGTCGAGGATTCCTTGCGTCTTGCCGTTCAGCCAGGCAAAGGCGGCGAGGCCGATGATTCCGGTGGAGAGGCCGAACGCCGTGCAGTTCATGGCTTCGGAGATGCCTTTGGACAGCAGAGTCGCCTTTTGCGATGGGTCGACGCCTGCCACACCGGCAAACGCCTTGATGAGGCCGGTGATGGTACCGAGCAAACCGGCCAAGGTGGCAAGGTTTCCCAGCATGGCCAGGTAGCCGGTTCGCTTCTCGACCTGCGGCAACTCGCGCAGAGATGTTTCATCCATGGCCGCGACAATCTCGGGCTCCGACCGGTTGGCGCGCATGAGGCCGGCCTGCACGATGCGGGTCATCGGTGTGGGATTGCCGGTGCAGACCTTGATCGCGCCCTGGATGTTGCCCGCCGAGATCTGCGAACGCAGCAGGGCAAGCAATTTGTCCTTGTCGATGACGGCCTTGCGAAGAACCACGGCTCGTTCAGTGACGATCGAGATGGTGATCATTAGAATGGTGAGGATGGGCCACATGCCCCATCCTCCTTCGTGGAAGGCATCGGCCAGAAGTTTAAGAATCGTCATCTGTTCCTCCTTGGTCTTGGTGCCGATTTCCCGGACAGTTGGGTCTGTGGGACGGGAAGCCGGCCAGAGATTTCAGAAAGCGTGAGGTGCGGAAGAAGCGGTAGGTTACTGTTCGCAGACTCGCTCCGACGCCAATCGCCCCAGCAAGAATCGCCCAGCGACTACAGAAGCATTTCAAATGCCACAGACTGGGCAGGCTTGTCTAGCTAAGAATTTCGTGGGCTAGAGAACCGAGTGAAGATCTGACCGGGGCTTTCCGCCACGGTCTGGGGAATCTTGGGGCACCGGCTGGCAGGCGGCTGGACCGGAGCGCGGCACTGCGGTACGAATAGACTCCGTGGTCACGCGCGTTCTCGACCTGGCGATTCTGTTGCTGCTCGCGGCGGCGATTCTCATGCCCAGGCCAGATGTGAAGGTCAAGCCAGCGCTGCCGCCAGATCCGGTCATGCGCCAGCGGGTCGCGGAATTGCAAACCCAGCTTCTGGCTGCACCGGGTGACGTGGCCGCCTCGCTGGATCTGGCGGACATCTTCATGGACCTGCGTCATCCAGACTGGGCCTTGGCCTCGCTTGCAGGCGCGCTGGATGCCCATCCGGACGACCATCGCCTGCATCATCTGGCCAGCCTCGCGCTGGCGGACCACTTCGAGCCAGCCCACGCGTACGCGGAGGCGCAGAAGGCGCTAACGTTGTGCGAGTCCGGGTCCAGCACGGCCTGCGGCGAGGCTGAGCGCGGCCGTCTCGATATTCTGAAGAGCACGCTGGAGCGGATAAAGAACATGGACATGCGGCGGGATCCAAACGCCGCCAAGGAACAGCTCATCAAGGGTCTGCGCCTGACCTTCGTCCCGAAGAAGACGGCGAGAAACTCGGAAACCAGGGACGTGCCCGCGCCCAAGCCGGGGAAGACGCCCAGCACCCAGCCTTGACAGGGCCGGCGAAGGCCGGGATTATCTCGCCTTTCCTGCGCCCGTAGCTCAATTGGATAGAGCATCGGCCTTCGAAGCCGAGGGCTGGGGGTTCGATTCCCTCCGGGCGCGCATCTTGACTTGGCCGCGATCGCCAGGCATACATTGCCTTCCCGATCGACCCGGAGCGGGCGCATAGCTCAATTGGTAGAGCAGCGGACTCTTAATCCAACTGATGCGATGCGTCCTGATTAAACCGAGCGCTCACCCCAAACAAAACGCCGGCTTACGGCGGTGCGAGACGCCGCATGATACCCAGGAGTTATCGCCTGTTCGGTCCACTTGGGCAGAGATTGGGCAGAGCCGGTGCGCCAAGCACGGCGCAATCAGGGCGATAGCCAAGCTCGCCGAAATGTGCGATCTTGGCACCCCGCCACGCCCAGGCACGGGGAGCGACCGAGTCGGCCCGGGGTAGCGCGGTCTTCTTAGCCACATCGCACCGAGGGGCACTCGGCCCTGGACGTCTTGCGGTGGTCGATTTGCATAAATGGCAGCCATCCAGGCGCCACGCTTGTCATCTGCAGGGGTACGAAACGGGGACGCTGCAAAGGCCACCGACGGGGAATGTGGGCAGATGGCTGCGTATTCCGGATTCGTCCTTGCCGGTGGGCCGCCGATGAGCGACAGCTATCGAGCGCTCACTCCGAACGTATCGCAGGCGGCCGGGTCGCCGGTTTGCACCCTGTCCAACAATTCGGCTGGCTGCCCAACGATTAGCGTGGCGTCACAGAGCGCGGAAGCGCTTGAAATCATTGAACTGGGCCGTGACAATACATGCATTGTCATGCACAACTATCTAAGATCGTTTGGTTTTCTAGTCTGAAACTTCTTGCTTGCCACGGCATTAAGTTATAAGTTAAATACATCATGAAGTGCCTGGCCGCCCTCCTGACATCGCCGCGTTCGCGGAGCTGCTCTCACCCATCGATGTGGCAGGACAGGCAAGGTACATCTACTCATATATCCACGAGCTTACCGGGAACGAGGTCGCCGCATTTCTGGAACAACTCAAGGATGATCCTAAAGGTCGTTGCTCACAGTACGTGTCCGCATTCCGAATGGTGGGGATGAAAGGGTTTGCTCGTTGGGAGAAATGGCACGATCTCGATCCCAAGAAGCCACCCGATGGAATTCTGAAAACTAATACTGGCCAGAAATCATCATTGGACGGAATGGGCGTGTTCAAGAATGTTCCACATCAAAGTCGAATCTACCACTGCACGGAGCCAGGAGGCCTGATTGTCCTACTCACAGTTTACACAGGAAAGAACGAAGACGACCTGACCGCTGATGCCATAAACCCTGCGCTACGCTCTCGGGAGGAATACAAGCGCAGGAAAACCCAACTTATTGCAAGGAGACCAGTGACCAAATGAATGAGAGCGGAAACAAAGACTTCGTTTCTCGCGCGCTCAAAGATCCCGAAATGCGGCGGGAAATGGAATACGAATGGTTCGTCGATGAGGTCATCGTCAAGATAGAACAGGCGATGGACAAGAAAGCTGTATCGCGAACCGAACTCGCCAAGCGACTAGACTGTAGCCCTGCGAATGTGACCCAACTCCTACGGCAGGGTTCCAACCTGACGCTAAAGTCGCTAGTGGACATTGCCCTGGCGCTGGAACACCGATTTCTAGCTCCCGATCTTGTCCCTATCACTCAAATTGTTCCATGGGAGAGTCCCGAAGTTCTCTCCCTGTGTCTCGTGCCATCCATCAACTGGGTGGAGGAGGAAGGCTTGACCTTCTCCTTATGCTCCTTCCGGAATCAGGTGTGTAAGGCGGAGGTCAAGCGAACCCCGTATACAACTCAAACCGGTGAGTATGATGTCGTCCAATGAAACACAGGTTAGTGCCGCCGACCAGAGCGAGCTTGATTATCGATTGGCGTCAGCGGTTGCACCGCACGTGATGCTAAGGAACCTTTATCTTAAGGCAATATTCGCCGAGATGAAGGAATCCAGGGCAGAAACTGTGGCCGCCCTTGCTAGCAAGGAGATGCTCGCATCCGTGAACTGGCACACGTCACACGATTTTGAGGAAAGCTCATTGTCCCTGAATGTGAAACTCGATTTCAACGTCAGTGTCGGGCAAAAACCACATATCGTGATGACCTGCTCGTATCTAATTGAATACGGGCTCGATTCAGCGCCGCCCAGCGAAAACAGGAACGAGCTGTTGCAGGCTTTTGCGAAGGTTAACGGCGTCTACAATGCCTGGCCCTATCTTCGTGAGAGCCTCCAAACTACTTGCGCTAGAATGAGCGTGCCGCCCCCGCTTCTTCCCATTTTTCGCGTAATCAAGCCATCCGGAAAGGTGTCAAAGAACGCAGTGTCCACCGTGGAGGAGCCCAAGCCGGTCGCCGCTGATCGGTAAGACCAGCTTCGACGTCGGAACGTCGGTCCAAGCAGGATCGCTCCAGCCTCGCTGGCCGACACCTGGCCTCACGACCCGTTTGGAAATGCGTTGGTTGTCCAGAAGGAGAAGCCATGGCACCATTCTGACGGTTTGCTTCCTCTCTTTGGCAAGCGTGGACTTTGGCCATGAAGCGAGACAATGCCTCAGCCTCTCGCCAGCATCGGATGATGCTCGACACGCAGATCGTCTCGTATGCGTATCTAGGCCGGCCCGAGCATCGAATCGCAGGCGGGGCCATTTCTTCCGTGGTTGCTGGTGAGTTTCTGCTCTCATATCGGCCCAACGAGCCGACGCGTGCTTCGTACTACGTGGCACCACACGATCCACGGACTTCCGGACATGGGGCCCCTGCGGTTCGGCTCCACGGCGAGGTCTCGCGTCCAAGAAGCCACCGCCGTTTCGCCGACGGTATCCGAATCGATTTTGGCTCTGACTTCCCGACTCGAATTGAGTACAACCGGGTAGGGCTCTCGTCTGCTATCAACCTAGGCGACCGGTTGCGGCTTGTGACGGCGCTCGCGTCGGCTCGACATCCGCAGCGACGGCAAGTGCTCGAACGCTTCGATTTTCTTGTCGACCACGGAGTCGAGTGCCTACCTCTAACGAACCGAAGCATCAGCCTTGCGCTGGATCTGCTGCAGGCGTTCATGCGTCGCCACACGTTAAAGGCCAACTTTCACAACTCGTTCAACGACCTTCTCATCCTCGCTGCGGCGGTCGACGCCGAAGCGGAGCTTCGAACGGTGGACAGCGTCCTGACCAGATTTGTCTGCTCGTACTACGGTCTCCCTCCGGCCCGGCTGCCCGAGGCAATCTGCATCGACTTTCGGCAACCTGTGAATCGGACACCCAGCAGCGGGAGCAAGGGGTACGTCAACCGCGGTTGGAGTGTTGAGCTTCTCGGCAATCAAGGCGCCGAACGTGACTTCAAGCGTAGGCTCTGACTGTCGACCTCCTGAGTGCGATTGGGGTGAATCCGTCCGGCGGCGGGAAGCCGGATGAGACAGGCGTCGTGTTTTCGCGCACTTGGGGCCAAGCCGGGCAGAGGTGGGCAACCCACTTGCCCGCCGAAGTCCGGCGGCTTGGTGCACATTTGGTGCTTTCTCTCGCCCCAATGGGCTCATGAGATCGCAGCCTGATTGCTTCGCCGATCCATGCGTTGTTGGCGAGCGAGCCTGGACCTGACAATCCGTCATCCCGCAGCCCAGCCCGCTCGTCGAGCCACCCCCAAACTCGTGTCAGGCAGACGGGATAACGGAATGGACGGCTAGCTTGATGCGACCCGCACGATTCGCTTCAAGTGGCGT
>Ga0187862_10001042_pt1 | contig 30129 bp, 32 predicted proteins | sample June2016WEW_10_1_FD_133003 | JGI IMG/M metagenome (GOLD analysis project Ga0187862, IMG submission 133003) | Peatland microbial communities from SPRUCE experiment site at the Marcell Experimental Forest, Minnesota, USA - June2016WEW_10_150 | ecosystem: Environmental > Terrestrial > Soil >...
CGCAGCGATCAAGGCCGACTACGCTGCGCTGGCGCCGTCGCTATCGGGACTCGAGCGCTTCGACCTCGACAAGCAGCCGCTGAACAACGCCGTGCTGGTGAACTATCTGATCTACTTTCACGATCTCGACAACTTCGCCGCGCTCGATCGGATGAATCACGGTGACTTGCGCGCGACGATCGCGCAGATCATTTCGATCGCGAAGGCGCATCCCGACGATCCTTTCTACGCCATCTGGGAGAAGACCCGCGCCGCTCCCGCGCCTTCCGGCGGCAGCTAGCTTGCGATTGCGGCGGCGATTGCGCGCGACAGTTCCGCTTCGTGGCCGCCGAAGAAATGATCGGCGCCGGGAATGATCTCGAGTCGCGCCGAGTCACCGATTTGCGACCTGAGCGTTTTCAGCCCCGCGACGGGCGAGTACGAATCGCGATCGCCGGAAACCAGTAGCACGGGCTTCGATGCGCCATCCGGGATGCGCGCATCAGCCATCGCAAGCGGCAGCGCGACGGCGACGATGCGCGCGATCTCCGCGCGTGCGTATCCTGCGCTCACCGCGACCATTGCGCCAAACGAATATCCCGCCATCACGGCGCCCGCTTTGCGCACGCCGGGCTGCGCGAGCACAAACGCCATCGCCGCAACCGCGTCATCGACTTCGCCGGGACCGCCGTCATGCTCGCCGTCGCTGGCGCCGACGCCGCGAAAGTTGAAGCGCAAGGTCGCGTATCCTGCTTGCCACATCGCCGCGAGGATCGCATCGACCACGTTGTTGAACATCGAGCCGCCATAGGCGGGATGCGGATGACAGACCACTGCCGCGGGCGCATTTGCGCCGGGATTGGCGAGCAGGCCTTCCAACCTCAACTCGCCGGATCGAAACGACACCTGAATTTCCTGCATCGCGCGCCTCTCAGAACTTAAACTGTCACTTTATATTTTCCCGGGCTACGGTCTGGTCGATCGCTGATATAATACCGCCCATCGCGATGGATGAAACTCCCCGACTTGCGGCCGACCGGATGCTGATGCGATTGGCGCGATGGCTGCGGCTGCTCGGCGCCGACGTGATTACCGACGCGTCGCTGACCGGCGCTGAGCTTCTGAAGATCGCTCGCGCCGACAACAGAATCCTGGTGACCCGCGATAAACGCCTTCGAACCGCGGCCGGCGTTTTTTTCGTCGAGGACAACGCCATCAGAGGACAGCTGCGCGAAGCTGTCAGACGCTTCCGGCTTGACCCGCGAGTGGTTGCGCTGACGAGATGCTCGCGATGCAACCATGTGCTGACCCCGGTTGCACGTGAACTCGTGTCGCGGCGAGTGCCGCCCTACGTTTTTGCCGGCCACGATCGATTTGCCGAGTGCGAGCAGTGCGGCCGAATCTACTGGTCCGAGACGCACCCGGAACGAATCCAGGCGATGCTGGATTCAATCGCGTTCTGAGGTCCTGACCCGCCGCCGCAGGCTGGCTTTTTCCTTGCATTGCGTTAGGGGAGCTTCGGCGACTATAAGAATCTCGGGGACTTAGCATTCGAGCTACTGATTAAGAGCCGGGGAAAAAATGTTTAATTTCAGGGCTTTCTTGTCTGCGCTCGTGATTCTGCTCCTGACTCCACTGAGCGCGCACGCGGTTTCGCTGACCCTTAGCGGAAGCAGCGCCGAGTTGCAAATGGACAACACGCAGGCAGTCTATGCCAGCGACAGCAACGGCGTCCCGGCGCTGATCACCGAAATCGGAATGCCGGCGCCCGGCGGCGGCGTCATAACCGAAGTCGGCGTGCCGTCGATGATGCCCGATGGACGCGTGATCTTTGGCGCCGAGACGCAGCCCAAGGACACCAAGATCAAGGCCCGGTGGAATATCTTCATCGGCAATGCCGATGCCATACCGAGCCATAAGATAATCATGGCGCTCAATCCCAAGGCGTTGGCCGGTGATTGCAGTCCCGCATTCAAGGGCGACCCTTATCCCATCGCAGACATGGACGGAAATATCGCGTTCATGTCGATAGTGCCGCACGGCCGCGATGGGCTGTTCTTTTATTCGCACGGCAAACTCACTTGCATGGCGAAGGCGGGCGACAAAACCAATGAAGGGCACGAGATCGCGGTGCTGAGCTTCGGCAGCCCGCAAATGGGCGACGACGGACAGGTCGTGTTCACCGGGTTTCTCGGCGAGAGCGCGAAGCCCGCTGGACACCGTCAGGCGCTGCTGCTTGCTTCCGTTGCAGGCGGCGTTACGGAGCTTGCGGTCGAAGGCGAATACGGACCCAATCACACGCTCTATCAGCGCCCGTTCGGATTGCCGGCTGCGCTGCCCACCCCGCTTGGAATAATGGTTGCGTTCACCGCCAAGTCGCCCAGCGGCGCGGCGCTGTTCCTGTACAGCGGCGGTTCAATGGCGAGGATCCTGCCGACCGGCACTCTAACTTCGGTCGGTCCGGTTTCATATCTGTCGGCGGGGCGCCCGGGTTTGATGGCTGATGGAACAACCGCGGTGCTCGCAGGATGCGCGCGCATACCGGCGATTTTTCGGCTGACCCGGCAGCGCCTCGATTTGCGCATTCAGCGCGGACAGCTAACTCCCTTCGGCACCGAACTCGAGTCGCTGGGTGACCCGGTGATGACGGCTTCGGGCGCTATGTTCATCGGGGCCACCGATTCTGACGATCACGAAAAGCTCTACGTGCTGTCGCCGGACGACGCATTTTTCGAGGTCGGCGAATCCGACCTGATATACCGAATCGCGATGGGCGCGCAGAAGCATCATTCAATCTTCACAGGCACGTTGACAGTGAATCAGCACGGCGACTTCGCGTATCTCGGCGGCCGGTAGGAAGTGAGCATGGCCGGACCGTCGAAGTTTATCGCGCTCACTCCCAAACTCTATGACTATCTGGTTGCGCATGGGCACAACGGCGATCCGATCCGCGCCGAATTGGCGGCTGAGACCGCACAATTGGGGTCGATTAGCACAATGCAGATTGCCGCCGAGCAAGGCACGCTCATGGCAATCCTCGCCGGCGCGATCGGCGCGCGCTCCGCGGTCGAGGTCGGGACGTTCACCGGCTACAGCGCACTGTGCGTAGCTCGCGCGTTGCCCGCCGACGGCCGGCTTCTGTGCTGCGACGTGAACGAGCAATGGACCGGCATCGGGCGTCGCTATTGGGAACGGGCGGGCGTCGCGAACAAGATAACACTCAAGCTGGGGCCCGCGGCCGATACGCTGAAGGCGCTCCCGGTTTCGCATACCTTCGACTTCGCATTTATCGACGCCGACAAGTCGAGCTACGGGATCTATTACGAAGAGATTCTCAAGCGCCTGCGTCCGGGCGGACTCATCCTGTTCGACAACGTGTTGTGGAACGGTGCGGTCATCGAAGAAACGATAAAGGATGCGGACACGCTGGCGCTTCGCGCGCTCAACGATTTCATCGCGAACGACACGCGCGTCGAGGCTGTGATGATAGGCGTCGCCGACGGCCTCACCATCGTTCGCAAGAAGTAACCGCGCGAGCCGCTTAAATCCGGCGTGAACGAACTCAACACTCGTCGTCTGGTCGGCACGCCCGCCGTTCCCGGCGACTTCGCAGATATTCGCCGTCTGCACAGCGATTCGCGCGTGATGGCGACGCTGTCCGCCGACGGCAACGTTTTCAGCGAAGTGCAGACCCGTGCTTTCCTGAAAAACGCCGCCGAGCATTGGAAGTTGCACGGTTTCGGACTGTGGATCTTCCGTGAGCGGGTCGGCGGCGAGTTCGTTTTCGTTGGTTACGGCGGAATCAAACACGCCGTCGTCGAGGGCCGCGACGAGATCGAGCTCGCGTATGCGGTCAGGTCCGATTACTGGGGGATAGGAATCGCGACCGAGATTTCAATCGCGGCACTGAAGTTGGCTTTCGACGTGACGCGCCTGGATCGAATCGTTGCCTTCACCTTGCCGCACAACCGGGCCTCACGTGGCGTGATGGAGCATTGCGGGTTCACATACCAGCGCGACATCGTGCACGCCGGGCTGCCGCACGTTCTCTATACTCTCGAAGCTCGCGCCTTCGCCGCCCGCTCCTGAGCGAAGCATATCGCGGGTTCCTTTTTTTGTGTCATCTCACCCCTTCCAACAGGCGGTCAGCGCCCCATCTGATCCAGCAAATGCAGGATCACGCCGATCCCCGGGATATTCACTTCGAGTTCCTCGCCGAGCGTGCGAATCACGCGGACCCGTCGCAACGCTTCGCGATCGTATAGCGCCTCCGGCCGTCCGCGCAGTCGCTCCACTCGAACCGGCGCGATCAAATCCTCGCGCTCCCACGACGCCAAGTCGCCTTCGCTGATTCCGCCTATCGAGCAGAACACGCTCCTGCTCATCAGCACCACTTTGCCGCGATCGGCGCGTCGATGCGTCGAAGTCGAGCTGGTTGTGGAAGATCGCCGCGCCATCGTGTTCAGTTCCGCGTCACTTCGACGCCATCAGTTCCGCCCGCGGATCGGCAATCCCGCGCGCCTTGAGACTGTCGGCCAAATCCTGCATGAGCGCGCGCTCCTTGGCGTTCAAGTCGGTCGGCGCGAGGACCTTCAGTTCGTAGAGCAGGTCCCCCGCAGGCTCCTTGCCGCGCGCCGGCAGCCCCCGCCCGCGCAGCCGCATCACCCTGCCCGCCTGGCTGCCGGGAATAATCTTGAGCGACACGCGCCCGTCAACCGTCGGCGCGGTGATTTCGGCGCCGAGCGCCGCTTCGTAATCCCACACCGGCAAATTAACCCGCAGGTCGCGGCCCGCAAGCGCAAACACCGGGTTCGGTTCGATTCTGACCGTCAGGAAGAGATCGCCATTCTGATCGGGACGCGGTGCGCGGCCGCCCTGCCCCTTCAAGCGCAACTGCGTGCCGTCCGCCGCGCCCGCCGGGATTGTGACTTCGAGCGTGCGCCGCGCCTGCACCACGCCAACCCCGGCGCAGGTCGGACAAGCCTCGGCGGAACGAATCACGCGCGCCTTGCCCTGCTTTTCCTCGCGGGCGATCATCCCGCTGCCGCGGCAGGTGGCGCATTCGTCCTCGGCGACGAGATCGAGCCGCCGCTTCGCGCCCTTGACGGCATCGAGCAGCGGGATTCTGACTTCGGCGCGAAGATCGGGCGCCCGCGCCGGCCCGGCGCCCGCGCCGCCGGCGTCGAAATCGAAGCCGGAAAATTCGCGTGATGAAGCGCCGCGGCTGCGCCCGCCGGCGCCGCGTCCGAAACCGCTTGCTCCGGCGCCACCGAAGAATTGCGAAAAGAAATCGCTGAAATCGCCGCCGCCGAACTCTGCGCCCGCGCCCGCGCCGGCCGCCGATTGCTGCCGCGCGTATCGGCGCATCATCTCTTCCTGCGATACGCCGTGCTCCCAATCGGCGCCGAGTTCGTCGTACTTCTTGCGCTTGTCGGCGTCGCCGATGACCTGGTAGGCCTCGTTCAGTTGCTTGAATTTAGCCTCGGCATCCTTATTGTTGGGATTTACGTCGGGATGGAATTTGCGGGCGAGCTTGCGGTAGGCGCTTTTGATTTCCGCCTCGCTGGCTTTTCGATCGACTCCGAGAGTTTTGTAGTAGTCGCGAAATTCCATCCGAAATACTCAGTCGGAAACATTCGGAGCCTCAGTCACTATACTCACTGGCCATGCTCGATTGGCAAATCAAGCCCCGGATCGCGGCTCCGGCGGCCTGCCGGCCGCCGAGTGCTCCGTCAGCGCCGCCACCCGCGCCTCCAGCGTGCGAAGTTCCGCGTCAAGCGCCGCCTGGCGGCGCCAAATGAACATCACGTACAGGAACATCGCAACGAAGATGATGCTATACGCGGCGAACAGGTATCCAAAATGTGCTCCCATCAACTCAACTCCATTACTTCGGGTCGGATGCCGCCGCGGTCGCCAGCGCTATCCTGCCGGCCAGCCAGGCCATCCTGCTTCGCGTCCGCAACTGCGTGAATCGCAGCATCAGGAGCCACGCCCACAACAACGTAAATGCCGTCAGCGACACCAGCAGCGTCCAGACCATCCGTGGATCCTCCAACCCATGGGTGCCCTGCTTGGTAACCAGCACCGCGGGATGTATCGTGCGCCACAGTCGCACCGACACGATAACGATCGGCACGTCCATCGCGGCGACGATTCCGATCACCGCGCCGAAGCGGGCTACCTGCGGCGTGTCATCGGCGCTGGCGCGCAGCATCAGGTAGCCGCCGTACATCAGCCACAGGATAAAAGTCATCGTCAACCGCGAGTCCCACGTCCACCAGGTGCCCCAAATCGGCTTGGCCCAAATCGAACCCGCGACAATCATCAGCGTGCAGAAGACCATCCCGGTTTCGGCGGCGGCGTAGCCGAGGTCGTCCCAGAGCTGATCGCCGAGCCACAGGTAGAATATCCCCGCTATCGCGACCAGCCCGAACGACGCGAACGCGACCCAGGCGAGCGGGACGTGAAAATAAAAGATCAGCTGGGCGATTCCCATCTCGGCATCGGGTGGAACGTAGTCGAAGACCATGAACAGCGACGCCAGCATCAGGGCCAGCGTCGAGAATCCGAGCCAGTTGCGAATCGTGGGGTTGTTCATCGGGCCACCAGTCTTTTCCCTTCGTCAGTCCCCACCTACCACATGCTCGAACAGCAGGTAACCGGCGGTGACGAACAGCACATCGAACGCGATCATGATCTTCAGCCAGTCGCCCATCGACTCAAACGGCGCGCCCGAAAGCGCGGCGGCACTGGCCTTGACGCCCGCAATCAGCGCCGGTACGAAAATCGGCACAGCGAGAATCGGCAACAGCATATCGCCGCCGCGAGTGCGTCCGGTGATTGCGGATAGCAGCGTCGCCAGCGCGGAAAATCCGATCGCGCCCAGCACCAGAATCGGAGCCAGCCGCGCCATCGATGCGTCGAAGTCGAGATTGAAGAACAACACCATCAGGACGACCGCGCCAACCTCGGCCACCGCCATGAAGATGAACGCGGCGCAGAGTTTCGCGGCGTAGAGCGTGGAGGGATCGAGCGGGCTGAGCAGCAGGCCGCGAATCGCGCCGTTGTCGCGCTCCGCGAGCAGCGCGCGATTGGCGCCCAGCATCCCCGCGAACACCATCGCGACCCACAGAGCGCCCGCGGCCGCGTCGACGCTGCGCACGCGCGCCGCGCCGAGCGCGAAGACCAGCACCACCAGCACCAGCATCGAGAGCGCGAGCAGCGCCAGCGTGCTCTCGCCGCTGCGGAGCTCGAGGCGCAGGTCCTTGCGCAAAACGGCGGCAAATCCCGACACGGCTTCTATCTGCCCAGCAGCGAGCGAATTCGCCCGCCGCGCCGGACCTCCTCCTTATGCACATGCTGCATCAGGCGCCCGCGCGAGATTTCGAAGACCGCGACCTCGACGCCATCTATTTCGGGGATTCCGTGAGTGGTTGCCAGCACGCAGGCGCCACGTTCGATAGCGCCGCGAATCAGCGCCGCGACGATTTCGGCGCCGTCATGGTCGAGCGACGCGAACGGCTCATCGAGCAACAGCAACTCCGGCTCGGCAAGCATCGCACGCGCCGCCGAGAGGCGCTGCTCCATACCGCGCGAGAACGCACGCACGCGGGTATCGGCAACCTCGGCCAGTCCGACCCGGCCGAGCCATTGATGGGCGCAGTCGCGCGGGTCGGCAAGCGAATACAGTTCAGCGTAAAATTCGAGATTCTCCCGCGCGGTCAGATTCGGGTAGAGGAAACTCTGATGCGCCATCAGGCCGATTCGGCGCCGATAGCGCGCCACGAGTCGGCGCGTGTCCTGCCCGAAGACCAGCGCGTGGCCGCCGCTGGGTGCTTCGAGTCCGGCCAGGATTCGCAGCAGGGTGGATTTCCCGGCGCCGTTGCCGCCAATTATAAACGCGCCCGCACCCGCCAGCATCCGCAATTGCACTTCGCGCAGGACGAACGCCAGACCATAAGTCTTTTCCAGATTGCGAATCTCGACGACGGGCGCCGACATCACTCAGTCCAGGCGGCCGTGGCGGCTGTCGGCTTGATCGCCAGCCCGCATTGCGCGCAGAACTTCGAGTCGGCCGCCGCGGGCGCTCCGCATTGCGAACAGAAGCGAATCGTGCGCGACGGCGACTGCGAGGATTGCGGCGGCCGTGGCGATTCCGCATGCGCGACGGGCGTCGGCACGGCGCCGCTGCGTCGCGCCGGCGATCCGGTGCGGCGCGGCGCCTGCGGCGAAGATGCAGAGGGCAACTTCTTCGGGTTTGCAGCCTTGGCGGTCTGGAGGTGGAAATTCTCGACCGCGGCCATCGCGGTCAGCGCCCGATCCTCGAGCGCCTTGTGCATCGATTCGTAGTCCTCGTCAGACAGCTTGCCCATCTCGCGATCGAACTCGAGCTCGCGAAGACCCTGCACCGCCAGCGCGCGATCATGCTCGTCGCGCTCCACTTGAATCTCGCCCGACGACTTGGCGCGCGCTCCGATTAGCCCGATGCCCAGTGGAGCCGCCACGAACAGCGCGACTCCGGCGACAATTAGCGCGGCGGCAAGAATGAACACCGGTTATCTGCGCTCCTTGAGTTCGTTTTCAAGTCTGCGCCTGAGTTCGGAATCGAATGACGACGGCTCCCCGGCCGGTTTCGAGCCGGACGGCGCAGACGGTGAAGGCGAATTGGAGCGCCATCGCCCGACCACGAGCACCATCAAGCCGCCGCCGAGTACGAGCGCGATAAAAGGCATCGTCCAGGCGAGCAGGTTGAAGCCCTCAGCGGTCGGCGCGGACAGGACTTTTTCGCCGTACTTGTGGCGATAGAAGGCGATTATCTGCGCACGGTTGTTGCCTTTGCGGATCATGTCATCTATCTCGGCGCGCAAGGGCACTGAAAAGCCGCAGGTCGGCATATTGCAGTTGGCGACGGTTAGACCGCATCCGCATTGGCAGGTCAATCCCTGGGAAACCTCCGCGGTGGTTGTGGTTTCCGCTGCGAATGTTTCACGTGAAACGTTTTTCAGTTCAGGAGAAAGAAAAACGAAGAGCGCGACGACGGTGAACGCGAGCCTCGGCGACGATCCCAATGCGAATGCTAATCGCGAACGCACAGATTCAATGACCCCCGGGACCGACCAGGTCGGCGAGTTCGTTGGGGTCGCTGGACGAACGGCTCAGCACGGTCGCGATTGCGGCACGCTCACGCACGTTGGGCCACATCACAATCACGGTGCCGAACGCCATCAGCAAGCCGCCAGCCCATAGCCAGAAGACCAAGGGCGTGAGAAACACTTCGAGGGTCGCGGTCTTACCGCTGTCGTCGATTCCGGCCAGTACAACATAGAGGTCGCTTACCGGTGTGGAGCGGATTGCGACCAGGGTCGCGGGCTGCTGTGGCCGAATGTAGAAAAGCTTGGCCGGCGTCATCACGGTGATTTCGCGACCGTCGCGGCCCAGCACCTCGATGCGTGCGGTCGCGCTGTCGAGATGAGGCGTGTCGACCTCCGAGAAACCCAGGAAGCGCAACGTGTACGAACCAATCGTAAAGCTGTCGCCGGCGTGCACGCTCTTTTTCACTTCGGTGCGGAAGAACGACGAGCCGACGATTCCGATGAATGCGATGATCACGCCGACGTGGATGACGTAGCCGCCGTAGCGGCGGTTGTTCTTGGCAACCAGATTGGCCAGCGCTTTGGCGCGCGGCTCGTTCAGCAGATGGCGGCGGGCGTTCATCCCGCGGCGAAACTCGACGAGTACCGTGCCCATCACGAACGCGGCCAATGAGAAGGCGGTCAGCACGTACCATTGGCGCAACCCGGCAACGGCGCCGAGGATCCCGGTGGCGACGCCAATCGCGACGGGCGCGGCGAAACTGCGCACCAGATTGTCAGGCGTCGTGCGCCGCCACGCGATCAGCGGCCCGATGCCCGTCAGGAACACCAGCCCGAGCGCCAGCGGGGCGTTGACGCGATTGAAGAACGGCGGTCCGACGGTAATCTTCACGCCGCGCACCGCCTCCGACAGCACCGGGAAGATGGTGCCCCAGAAAACGGCGAACGTGATCCCGACCAGGATGAGGTTGTTGAACAAAAACGCGGCCTCGCGCGACAGATACGATTCGAACTCGGCGGGACTGCGCAATTGCTTCGAGCGGAAGATCAAAAGTCCGGTGTAGGCGAGCGTCACCGCTATCAGGAAGCTGAGGAAGTATGGACCGAGGCCGGATTGGGTGAACGAATGCACCGACGAGATGACGCCGCTGCGCGTGATGAAAGTGCCGAACAGCGTGAGTCCGAATGCGAGCCCAATCAGCGACAGGTTCCAGACCTTCAGCATGTCCTTGCGTTCCTGGATCATCACCGAATGCAGGTACGCGGTCATCACGAGCCATGGCATGAAGGCCGCATTCTCGACCGGGTCCCAGGCCCAGTAACCGCCCCAGCCGAGAACTTCGTAGGCCCAGCGGGCGCCGAATATGTTGCCTAGAGTCAGAAAAAACCAGGAAAAGATCGCCCAGCGGCGCGTCGAGCGAATCCATCCGTCGTCGAGCTTGCCGGTGATAAGCGCGGCGGCGCCGAATGCGAACGGAACCGATGCGCTGACGTAGCCGGTGTAGAGCGACGGCGGATGTATCGCCATCCAATAGTTCTGCAACAGTGGATTGAGGTCGGAGCCTTCGGCGGGAATTACCGCGAGCAGATCGAACGGACGAGTGACGAAATTCAGCATCCACAGAAAGAAAATTGCGACGCCGGCCAGCACGGCCAGCGCGTAGGGCGCGGTGTCGGGATTGCGGCGGCGATTCTGGAACGCGGCTACCGACGTGAAGATCGCCAGCAACCAGGCCCAGAGCAGCAGCGAGCCCTGCTGCCCGGCCCATAGCGCGGTGAATTTGTAAGCGGTCGGAAGCGTGGTGCTGGAATATGAAGCGACGTACTCGAGCGAGAAGTCGCTGCGCAGCAGGGCCACCCACAGCACGACGACCGCAATCGTGATCATCGCGCACATCGACCAAATCGCGTGACGCGCGCTGACGATGAAGTCGGGCGCATTGCGGCGCACGCCGTAGATATTCGCGAAGATGGAATAGACGGCGAGAATCAGCGCGATCGCGAGCGCGAGGTTACCAAGTTGTGGCATCGGTAAAATCCGCCGTTATTGTGCTTGCTTGGGTTTGTATTTGGAAGCGCAACTGGTCATCACCTGCGTCGCGGTGATAACGCCGCCCGCGCCGAGTTTGCCCTCGACGATAACGTCCCGGCCGGGCGCAAACATGTCGGGTTTGGGCTCGCCGGCGGCTACGACGCTGAACGAGACTGGCTCGGTCGAGACGGGCTCGGTCGCTACGACAGGTTTGATGGGCGCGGCGCCGGTATCGAGCTCGGGAATCGGCACGATTTCAAATTTCAGGGTCAGCGTGTTCGGCTCCCAGTTGACTGTGCCGGGCTTGACGCGGCCTGCAACCCGTAGCGCCTCTCCACCAAGCTCGCTTTGGCGCGCGGCCACTTCATTGACGGTCAGGTAGTACTCCGAGGTGGTGCGCATCGCATTGCCGATAAGGTAGCCAATCGCCAGGATGATCAGTCCCGCGCCGATGAAAAATCGTGGACGTATGTTCATTTTCTAATTACCCAGTTTTGCCATGATTGTTTCAGGGGTCGGACGCGTAAGCAACCGCGGCGAATCGGAGACAGGTGGTGCGCTTCGCTACATCCGTGCCCATTTAGGGGAGAAGAGTGCAAAACTCGTACCGGGTTTCGTCTTCGTTGCTTCCTGTGCGATTAAAACAGGAGGTCCGAAGCCCGCCTAAGGTTTCGGTTCGGCGAGGGATTCAGGAGTCGGAATCGTCGGCGGCTTGCGAGTCGATGGGGCCGAAGGCGACACCGCGCTTCGAGGCGCGAATAAAATCCACCATCTCGATTACTTCGGGCGCAAGATCGCCGGATTTCTCGAGTCTCTCGATGGCGAGTTTGAGATTCTGGCGCGCGCCGAAGAGCGCTGTGAAGGCATGCCGGAGCGCATGAATCGACTTCGACGAAATGCCGGCGCGCTTCAGTCCAACGACATTGATCCCGCGCAGGGTATGGGTGCCGTCCATCATGCAGAACGGTGGCACGTCGCGGCTGGTTCGCGACAGACCGCGCATCATCGCGAGCCGTCCGATGCGAGTGTACTGATGCACGACGCAGTTGCCCGAGACCAGCGCGCGGTCACCGAGCTCGACCCAGCCGGCGAGCAGCGCACCGCCGGCAATGATGGTCGAGTTGCCGATTCGGCAATCGTGCGCAACGTGCGCATTCTGCATCATGAAGTTGTCGTCGCCCATGATGGTGATGTCGCCTCGCTCGCTGCCGCGATGGACCGTGGAATATTCGCGGAAGATGTTTCGATCGCCGATTTTCACCGAGCGTGCGACACCGGTGTAGGTCAAATCCTGCGGCTCGTCGCCGATTACCGCGCCCGGATGAAGCACGTTATCGGCGCCGAGTTCCGTGGTGCCGAGAATCGTGACGTGACCGATCAGGCGGGTGCGCGCACCGAGACAAATTTTTCCATCGAGGAGGCACAACGGACCAACCTCGACGCCGGCGGCCAGCTCGACCTCGGCGCCTACCACCGAACTCGGATGAACCCGCGGCGGCGCGTCATGGGTCAATTGAGGAGCCTGCGCTTTTTCAGATCGTCGTGATGCTCGTTGTCGGCGGCCTTCGAGCCCTCGACCTTGTAATCGCCCGCAGCCCACGTGCCCAGATCGATCATCTGGCATCGCTCGGAACAGAACGGACGAAAGCGATTTCGCGGCGACAGGTCGGCGGGCTTTTTGCAAATGGGACACGTCATCGTGAGCTACCGTGCTCAAAGAAAATTGTCAGATGAACGCGCGCTGCGCAACGAGGGGCGGCAAGGTAAATCGCGGGCAGCCCGGCTGCACTACGGGACGGAGAACCAGATCACCGCAAGCGGCGGCATCTGGATCGCGATCGAATGCGAAAATCCGTGCCACGGAATCGCGGCGGCCTCGACGCCACCCATGTTACCGATGTTGGACCCGCCATACGCGGCCGAGTCGGTGTTGAGAATCTCGCGATAGAATCCGGGACCGGGCACGCCGACGCGATAGCGGCTGCGCGGCAGCGGCGAGAAATTGCATACGCATACGACGCGCCGCCCGGTACTCGGCGCCACCCGCATGAAGGCAATCATGTTGCGGTTGGCGTCGTCCGCGTCGAGCCATCGAAAGCCCGCCGGATCGGTGTCGGCCTCCCACAGCGCGGGCTCGTCGCGGTAGATGCGATTGAGGTCACGCACCAGGACCTGCAGTTCGCGATGGTCGGGATAGTCAAGCAGGTTCCAGTCGAGGCTCGAGTCGTGGTCCCATTCGCGCCACTGGCCGATTTCCTGACCCATGAAGATGAGCTTCTTGCCCGAGCGCGCCCACATGTAGGCGAACAGCGCGCGCTGATTGGCGAATTGGCGCCAGCGGTCGCCGGGCATCTTGGCAAGCAGCGCGCGCTTGCCGTGCACGACCTCATCGTGCGAGAGCGGCAGCACAAAATTTTCGCTCCACGCGTAGAGCAAGCCGAAGGTAAGATCGCGCTGATGGTAGCGGCGATAGATGGGATCGAGCGTGAAGTACTCGAGCGTGTCATGCATCCAGCCCATGTCCCACTTGAAGCCGAAGCCAAGTCCGCCCATGAAGACCGGGCGGCTGACCCCCGGCCACGCGGTGGATTCCTCGGCGATCATCATGACGCCGGGGTTGAGGCGGTACACGTCCTCGTTGAGCTTCTTGATGAACGAGATCGCGTCGAGGTTCTCGCGCCCGCCCAGCGCGTTGGGAATCCATTCACCTTCGCGCCGCGCGTAGTCGAGGTAGATCATCGACGCGACCGCGTCAACGCGCAGGCCGTCGGCGTGGAACTCGCCCAGCCAGTAGAGCGCGCTGGCAGTGAGGAAGTTGCGCACCTCGGCGCGCCCGTAGTTGAAAATGTAAGTGCCCCATTCGGGATGATCGCCCTGGCGCGGATCGGCGTGCTCGAACAGCGCGGTGCCATCGAAGCGGCCGAGGCTGAATTCGTCCTTGGGAAAATGCGCGGGCACCCAGTCGAGGATCACGCCGATGCCGCGGCGATGCAGTTCGTCGATCAGGTAGCGCAAGTCGTCGGGGCTGCCGTAGCGCGAGGTCGGCGCGAAATAACCGCTGACCTGGTAGCCCCACGAGCCGGTGAACGGATGCTCCATCACGGGCAGCAACTCGACGTGGGTGAATCCCATGCCGGTCACGTAGTCGCCGAGCATCGGCGCCATCTCGCGATAAGTGAGCGGGCGATTTTCCTCCTCGAGCACGCGCCGCCAGGAGCCGAGATGGACTTCGTAGATCGAGACGGGGCTTTTAATCCATTCGCGCCGCGCCCGCTCCGCAAGCCAGTCGGCGTCGTGGAATTCGTAGCTCGATTGGTAAACCACCGAGGCCGTCGCGGGCGGCGCTTCCATCCGCTGCGCGAAGGGATCGCTCTTGAGCAGCAAGCCGCCGTCGCGCGTGCGAATTTCGTACTTGTAATTGAATCCCGCGCCCACCCCGGGAATGAACAGCTCCCACACGCCCGAGCTGCCCAGCGTACGCATCATGTGGACCCGCCCGTCCCAGCGGTTGAAATCGCCGACCACGCTGACGCCGGCCGCATTGGGCGCCCACACCGCGAACGACACGCCGCGGATGCCGGCCGCCTCGCGGACGTGCGCCCCGAGCTTGTTGTAGGCACGGTCGTCCTTCTGCTCGCCCCACAGATAAAGATCGAGCTCGCCGAGCGTCGGCATGAACGAGTAGGGATCGTGAATCGTGATCGATTCGCCGTCGGGGTAGTGAATCTCGAGCTGGTACGGAAAAATCGAGATGCGGCCCTCGACGACGGCCTCGAACAGTCCGGTTGAACCTCGCATGCGCATCGGCCGCGGCGCGTCGCCCGCAACCAGCAGGTCTATCCGCGCGGCCCCGGGGCGAAACGCGCGCACCACGATGCGCTTGCCGTCAAGATGCGCGCCGAGGATCGAATGGGGATCGTGATGCTGCAATGCCAGCAGGCGTTGCAGTTCCGCTTGTCGCGCGCTCGACTCGATGACTTCAGTCTTCATTTCCAAGTGCGAAGTTTAAACGATAGATTCGTCGTAAGCGACCCGCGTCCGCAGGAGACCGACCATGAGTTCCACGCCCAACTCCATGCAATCGAGCAACCTTCCCGGCTTCGACCCGCTGATGGGACAGCTCGAAGTACTAGAGCCGGGAATCGCGATGTTCCACGGCTTCGCCAACGTCGCGTTCGCATACGGGCGCGGCGAGATGATCGTCGTCGATACCAGTTCGCAGCTGATGGGCGCAATGGCGGTGCGCGCGATTCGCGAGGTCAGCGAGGAGCCGTACGCGTTTCTCGTCTATACGCACGGGCATGGCGATCACGCGTTCGGCACCGAGGCGTTCATTACCGACGCGCTCAAGCGCGGGCATGCGCGGCCGAAAATCTGGGCCCAAGCGGACGTCGCCGCCCGCTTCAAACGCTACGCGCTGACCCGCGGCTGGCAGCGGCATATCAATCGCCTCCAGTTCGGCGGCGCGTTCGCCGCAGACGGACTGTTCGGCCCCAACTCGTTCAGCTACCCCGACCTGGTTTATCGCGATGAACAATTTCTCGACCTGGCGGGCGAGCCGGTAGAGCTGCATCACGCGATGGGCGAGACGGACGACGCGACCTGGGTCTGGATGCCGACGCGGCGGCTGGCGATGGTCGGCGATTTGATCGTCTCGTCGATGCCAAACACGGGCAATCCCAACAAGGTGCAGCGCTACACGCTCGAATGGGCGCAGACGCTCGAGGCGATCGCGAAGCTCGGGCCGCGATACATTCTGCCCGGACACGGACCCGCGTATCGCGGCGAGCAACTATGCGGCGAAGTGCTGCGCGAGACGGCGCGGGCAATCCGCTTCATCCATGATGAAGTCGTGCGGCGGCTCAACGCCGGTGAATGGCCGGTGGATATAATCGAGGCTGACATTTCAATGCCGGCCGATCTCGCGGCGAAGCCGTACCTGCGGCCGATTTACGGATGCACCGCGTTCGTGGTGCGCGACGTTATCCGGCGCTACGCGGGATGGTGGTCGGGCGAGCCGTCGCAAATGTTCCCGGCGACGCGCAAGGAACGCGGCGACGATATCGTCGCGATCTGCGGCCGCGACGCGATCGTCGCAAAGGCGCGCGCACTCAAGGATGCGGGCCAACTCAGGCGCGCGCTGGCATTGGCCGAGATCGCGCTGAATGCGAATCCGTCCGACCATGAAGCGATCGCGTTGAACGCGGAGATACTGGAGGCGATGGCGGCCGGCGAACGATCGTTTATCGCGCGCAATTTTTTCGCTGGCGCCGCCCGCCAACTCCGCGACCGCGCAAAATAGCGGTCAGCTGTTGAGGCCTGCGACACTGTCGCCGGGGTTATGCGGGGAACCGCGCTATTTCAATGAGGCCAAGGTCGGAATCTTTGCGAGTTTTTTCCCAAGCCGCTGCCGGGCTTCCCAAGCGTCGTAGCGGGCCTGCATATTCAGCCAAAGTTCGGGACCATTGCCGCAAAGCTTACCCAAACGCACCGCCAGATCCGGACTGATTGCGGTGGCGCCGCTCATCACGCGGTGCAGTGTCTGCCTGCTGACGCCGAGCAACGACGCTATCTCAACGATGGTGCGCCGGCCCAGCGCAGGCAGAATGTCCTCCGCAAAGAACACTCCGGGATGAGTGGGTGCGCGGGTAATAGCTTCCCGGTCAACAAAATATTCGCTGCTCATATCGTTTGTCCCTGACGTACCGCGCTAAATGCCCGTCGCCTGTAATTTCCGTCATCCCGACCGAAGCGGAGGGACCCCGGATCGTTTTCTGATTCTGCTCATCTCACTGGGAACTCAAATCATTCCAGGCGGGGTTCATCGATTCGATCAACCGGATCTTTTTCTCGCGTCTCCAATTCTTAAGTTGCTTTTCGCGTGAAATAGCCGTGGCCGGATCCGCGAATTCCTCGAACCAGACTAGCCTATGGACGTTGTAGGTGGCAGCGAAGCCCGAAATCTCTTTCATCTTGTGTTCGTCAACTCGACGCCGGAGATCGTTCGTCACTCCGACGTAGATTGTGCGAGATGGACTCGCGACGATGTACACGAAGAAGGAAGTGCCTGCTGAACGCATGGGTGAGCTACTCTGTCGAGCGCTGATCCGGGGTCCCTCGACTCCGGCAGCCTCCGCTCGGGATGACACAAGGACGACGCAAAAGAGACGCCGGAGAAGAGATTGCGGAGCGGTGACTCTTATTCCGTTATCTCCCTTCCGTCATCCCGAGCGGAGCCGAGGGACCCCGGATCTTTTCCCTGCTACTTCGGATTGTCGGGGATCAGCTTCAGCTTGCCTTGTTTGACAGGACCGCTGGGGCGCATCGCGCCCGCGGCGGCGCCGGTTGCCGCGCCCGCACCGCGCCGCCCTCGAGTCTTCACCGGGATGCCCTTTTCGCTGACGTCCTTTATCTTGTGGCCCTCGTGCCTGCCCCGCGCCGCATCGCTGGCGTGTTGATGCGCCGAGCCGGGCGGAGCGGACGGCTGCTCGGGACGGCGCGGCTGATCCATCCCGAAGGCGTGCCGCTCGAGCTTCTTTATCTGATCGCGCAGCTCGGCGGCTTGCTCGTAGTCGAGATTTTCCGCCGCGTCCATCATTTGCCGCCGAAGCGCGGTGATCCGATCGGGCAACTCGTGCGCCGGGATGAACTCTTCATCCGCCGCCTTGTCGTCGCCAATTTCGGGCACCACTGCCCACTCAGGCGAGTACATCTCGACCAGCGACGCGTCGATCGCCTTGGTGATCGAGGTGGGCGTGATGCCGTGCTGCTCGTTGTATGCCACCTGCTTGGCGCGCCAGCGGTAGGTCTCGTCGATCGCCTGGCGCATCGATTTGGTGACTACGTCCGCATACATGAGCACGCGGCCGTTGATGTGGCGTGCGGCGCGCCCGGTGGTCTGAACCAGCGACCGCGCCGAACGCAGGAAGCCTTCCTTGTCGGCGTCGAGAATCGCCACCAGCGACACCTCGGGCAAGTCGAGGCCTTCGCGCAGCAGGTTGATTCCGACCAGCACGTCGAATTCGCCCTTGCGCAGGCTGCGGATGATCTCGACGCGCTCGATGGTCTCGATGTCCGAGTGCAGATAGCGCACGCGGATGCCGAGGTCATGGTAGTAGTCGGTCAAATCCTCGGCCATCTTCTTGGTCAGGCAGGTCACCAGCACCCGCTCGTTGACCGCGACGCGTTTGTGGATTTCCTCGAGCAGGTCATCGACTTGCGTGCCGGCCTTGCGCACCTCGATTTCGGGATCGATGAGTCCGGTCGGGCGAATCAGCTGCTCGACGACGAGCCCCGATGATTTCTCCAGCTCGTAATCGCCGGGCGTTGCCGAAACATAGACCGCCTGCACGACGTGCGATTCCCACTCCTCGAAATTCAAGGGGCGATTGTCGAGCGCCGAAGGCAGCCGGAAGCCGAAATCGACCAGCACCTGCTTGCGCGAGCGATCGCCGCGATACATTCCGCCGATCTGCGGAATCGTTACGTGACTCTCGTCGATGAAGAACAGCGAATTGTTCGGGAAGTAGTCGAGCAGCGTCGGCGGCGCCTGTCCGGGCAGGCGTCCCGTGAGATGGCGCGAATAGTTCTCGATTCCCGGGCAGAAGCCCATCTCGGCCAGCAGCTCGAGGTCATACATCGTGCGTTGCTCGAGGCGCTGGGCTTCAAGCAGCCGATTCTCGGTGCGGTAGAACTCGAGACGCTCCTTCAATTCGGCACGGATATCCTGCACCGCGATTTCCATCCGGTCCGAAGTCGTCACGTAATGCGACGCGGGGTATATCGCGACGCTCTGCAGCTTGCGAATCACCTTGCCGCGCAAAGCATCGATTTCATACAACGCCTCGACCTGGTCGCCGAAGAATTCGACTCGCACAGCGCGCTGCTCTTCGTAGGCGGGAAAAATCTCGACCGTGTCGCCGCGCACCCGGAACGTCCCGCGATGAAAATCGTAGTCGTTGCGCTGATACTGGATGTCGACCAGCTTGCGCAGCATCTTGTCGCGGTCGATGGTCTGCCCCTCTTCGAGGAACACCAGCATCTCGAAGTACACCTCGGGTTCCCCCAGGCCGTAGATGCACGAGACCGACGCCACGATCAGCACGTCGTTGCGCTCGAGCAGCGCCTTGGTGGCGGAATGGCGCAGCTTGTCGATCTCGTCGTTGATGCTCGCGTCTTTTTCGATAAACGTATCGGTCGAGGGAACGTACGCTTCGGGCTGATAATAGTCGTAGTACGAGACGAAGTAGCGGACTGCATTTTCAGGGAACAGGCTCTTGAACTCGTTGTAGAGCTGCGCGGCCAGCGTCTTGTTCGGGGCCATCACGAGCGTGGGCCGGTTCACGCGCGCGATCACGTTGGCCATCGTGAACGTCTTGCCCGAGCCGGTGACGCCGAGCAGGACCTGATGCGCGACGTGGTCGCCCAGATTGCGGACGATCGATTCGATGGCGGCCGGCTGGTCGCCCTCGGGCTTGTAACCCGAGACCAGCTTGAAGCTTCCCTCTTTGCCGCGCGCCAGTGAGAGCATGATGAGCGAGTCAGTCTAGCAGGGTTTCCGCATTGTGCGGAATTCGCACCAAGTCAGCCGGCTTTCAGGCAACCCGGGCAAACAATCTCGCCTTTTTACACCCCCTGTCACATATTGCATTCTTGTTACAAATATAACTATATTTCCCCGTCAATTGGGTGGGATAGTTCCCGTTTGGGCATGATTGCGGCTCAGGGCAAGTGAGGGGGTTCGCTTCGCGCATAGACGCATTTGGGTGAGGAGGAGTTCATGAGACTGAAATCAAGGCTTTTAAATGCGGTCGCTGGCATCGCGGGTGCGGCGCTAATCGCGTCCAGTTTGGGCGGTTGCGCAAATTTGCAGAAGCCACGCTCGTGGGGAACCTGCGCGATCGTCGGCGGACTGCTTGGCGCCGGCGTCGGCGCAGCCTCAGGCATTGTCATCGCTGACAATACCGCGGGACGTCACCACAGCGACCAGGATACCAGGGCTTATGCCGGTGTGGGTGGCGCAGTCATAGGCGCGGGACTCGGCGCGTTGGCAGGCCACTACCTCTGCGATCCCCTGATTCCGCCCCCACCGCCGCCTCCGCCGCCGCCTCCTCCACCGCCGCCTCCGCCGCCTCCGGCGCCTCCGCCTCCGGTCGCGCAGAAGCTGGTGCTCCGCGGCGTGCATTTCGACTTCAACAAGTCGGTGATCCGCCCGGGTGATGCCGCCGTTCTGGACGAAGCCGCATCAACTCTGAAGGCCAATCCAAACGTCACGATCAACGTCAACGGGTACTGCGACGCGATCGGCAGCGACGAGTACAACTTGAAGCTGTCTGATCGGCGTTCGAACGCCGTGGTGGATTACCTGGTGAAAGCTGGAATCCCGTCGAGCCAGTTGGTTCCGCACGGATACGGCAAGACCGACTTCGTTGCCACCAACGACACGGACGAGGGCCGCGCTCAGAACCGCCGCGTCGAACTGATGCCCAACCAATAAGTCGGGCCAAAGCTGAAACGTCCGCAAGCGGCCGCAGTCCCGTCGGGGGCTGCGGCCGCTTCTTTATGTTACCAATGTAACGAATTCTCATCATTACTAAGCCCGCAGAGTGCTAAAAATTAGCCCCATTAATAGATTTGACTTCCCGAAAATGGCAAAATTCGCGATGTTTAAACCCGGAATTACTTGCGACCCAGGGAGGGGTACTCATGTTTAGATGGAAAAATTGGATTGGCGCCGCGGCGACCGTCGCTCTTTTGATGGTTTCGTCGTGCGCGTCGTGGACGCCTGAGCAAAGGGAGTACACCGAATACGGGGCAGCCGGCGGCGCGCTCATCGGCGGAGGGCTGGGGTGCGGAATTGCTGCGGCGGCAAGTGGTTCCGCAGAGAGTTATGAGATCGGATGCCCCGTGGGTGTTGTCGCGGGCGCTCTGATCGGCGGCCTGAACGGCTACTTGTTGGCGCCGAAACCGGTGCCACCGCCTCCACCGCCTCCGCCGCCGCCGCCTCCTCCACCGCCACCGCCGCCTCCGCCTCCAGTCAGGCAGAAGCTGGTGCTCCGCGGTGTGCATTTCGACTTCAACAAGTCGAAGATCCGGCCGGGTGATGCCGCGGTTCTGGATGAAGCCGCATCAACTCTGAAGGCCAATCCGAACGTCACGATCAACGTCAACGGCTACTGCGACGCGGTCGGCGGCGAGGAATACAACTTGAAGCTGTCCGATCGGCGTTCGAACGTCGTGGTGGATTACCTCGTGAAAGCTGGAATCCCGTCGAGCCAGTTGGTTCCGCACGGATACGGCAAGACCGACTTCGTTGCCACCAATGATACGGCTGAGGGCCGCGCCCAGAACCGCCGCGTCGAACTGGTGCCCAATCAGTAGGTCGGGCCAAAACTGAAACGTCCGCAAGCGGCCGCAGTCCCGTCGGGGAGCTGCGGCCGCATTTCAAAATGAATGCTCCTTATTACGAAACTATTACGAGTCTTGCGGTATGAGGCAGAATCTGGTGCTCAATAGACCTGGCCTCCAAAAAATGGCAAAATTCTCGGTGTTTTAATTTTGGAATTACTTGCGACCCAGGGAGGGGTACTCATGTTTAGATGGAAAAATTGGATTGGCGCCGCGGCGACCGTCGCTCTTTTGACGGTCTCGTCATGCGCGTCGTGGACGCCTGAGCAAAGGGAGTACACCGAATACGGGGCAGCCGGCGGCGCGCTTCTCGGCGGAGGACTGGGATGCGGAATTGCTGCGGCGACCAGTGGTCACGGTGGCGTGGGCGTGCAGGGAGCAGCGGCCTATGAGATCGGATGCCCCGTGGGTGTCGTCGCGGGCGCTCTGATGGGCGGCACAATCGGCTACTTCCTGGCGCCGAAGCCGGTGCCACCGCCTCCACCGCCTCCTCCACCGCCGCCACCTCCTCCACCGCCACCGCCGCCTCCGCCTCCAGTCAGGCAGAAGCTGGTGCTCCGCGGTGTGCATTTCGACTTCAACAAGTCGAAGATCCGGCCGGGTGATGCCGCCGTTCTGGACGAAGCCGCATCAACTCTGAAGGCCAATCCGAACGTGACGATCGACGTCAACGGCTACTGCGACGCAATCGGCGGCGAGGAATACAACTTGAAGCTGTCCGATCGGCGTTCGGACGCCGTGGTGGATTACCTCGTGAAGGCCGGAATCCCGTCGAGCCAGTTGGTTCCGCACGGGTACGGCAAGACCAACTTCGTTGCCACCAACGACACGGATGAGGGCCGCGCTCAGAACCGCCGCGTCGAACTGGTGCCCAACCAATAAGTCGGGCCAAAGCTGAAACGTCCGCAAGCGGCCGCAGTCCCGTCGGGGCCTGCGGCCGCTTTTTTCTCTCCCGCGCCCGTTTCCTCCCTGCTGACGGTGGTGCGGATTTTTGCTATAGAAAGCATCGCTATGACGCTTATAGGAACAGCCGAAATAAGAGCCGCCGTCGCCACGCTCGCCATCGCGGCGTTGTTCGCGGCGTCGCCGGCGCGGGCCCAATCGCAGGCGGCTGCACAGGAATCGCCAGCCTCGGCATCGCAAAGCGCAGCGGTTCCGGGGGCGTCCGCTTCACCAACGGCGAAGAAGACGCTGAGGCAAGAGGTCAGAGCGCTGGTTACGAAATATGAGCCCGAGCGGCTCAAGCGCGATCTCGAATTCAAGAAGGCCTCCGCGCTGTTCCCGGATTTTTGCCATCATTGGGAGCAGGATTTGCACGAGCGCGAGACGAACAATCTGGCGAAATTGAAATTCAATCTGAAAGATGGTTTCAAGACCGCGACTTACACTGCTTATGGCAAGGTCGCCGCCTGCGAATCGCATCAATCCAAGGACGGCTACTCGATCGGAAAGCTCACCTACGAGGAATTCATCTACTACCTGGCCGGCAAGTCCGAGGACGAAGCCAGGCACGCGTCGCCAAGAGCCATCAGTGATATTCGCACCACGGAAATTTTCCGCTGGGATAACGGCAAGTGGTTCTACTAGGCCGTTGACGAAATAGATTCAAAAAAGAGCGCCGCTGGAGGAATCCAGCGGCGCTGGCATTTTCAATCCGCGCGATCCTAGTTCAATTCCTTGCTGCTGTAGTTCAGGATTCGACGCGCGATAATTATCATGTTGATCTGCTGCGTGCCTTCGAAGATGTCGTTGATTTTGGCGTCGCGCATCCATTTCTCGACCAGGACTTTGCGCGAGTAGCCCAACGGCCCCAGCAGTTCGACTGCCTTCTGCGTGATCTGCGTGACGGCCAGCCCCGCCTTCGCCTTTGCCATCGAGGCCTCCAGGCTGTTGCGCTTGCCGGTATCAAGCATCCAGGCCGCCCGCCACGTGAGCAAACGCGCAGCCTGCAGTTGCGCTTCCATCTCCATGAAGTCGCGTTCGACGGCGGTCAGGCGCCGCGGCGATATCCCGTAGCGGATCGCCACGTTCTCTTGCTTGAGAAAGTCGCGCACGAAGTCCAGCGCCGCGCGTCCCACTCCGAGCGCCATGGCCGCAACGATCGGCCGTGTCGCATCGAAGGTCGCCATCACGTCCTTGAAGCCGCCTTCCTTGCGAACTTCAGCGCTGCCCAGAATCGAGTCGAGCGGAATCCGGCAGTTGTCAAAAGTGATCGCGGCGGTGTCAGAGGCGCGAATGCCGAGTTTGTTCTCGACCCTGGTCACCGTCATGCCGGGGGTGTTGTGCTCGACGACAAACGGCTTGATCCCGGCGCGTCCGGCGCTCTTGTCGACCGTGGCCCAGACCACCACAAAGCCTTCGGATTTCTCGGCCGACATCTGTCCCGCGGTGACGAAGATTTTGTTGCCGTCGAGCACCCAATTGTCGCCGTCGCGGGTAGCGGTGGTCGCCACCGCCGACGAATCGGAACCGAAGCTGGGCTCGGTAATCGCCATCGCTCCCCACTTGGGCTTGCCTTCCTTGAACCGCTTAAGAAAGTGCTCCTTCTGCTCGGGGGTTCCCGCCGCCATCACCGCCGCACCGCCGAGTCCCGAATTGGGGGTCGACAGGTAAAGCCCGGCGTCGCCCCAGCACAGTTCCTCGGTGCTGAGCACGGTGAGCACGGTGGCGCGCCGTGGCGCCGAAGGCTTCGATGGGTCGTCCTTTTTGCTCTTGTCGTGGCCGATCTGGATGTTGGAGGCGGCCGCCGACGCCGACCACATGGACTCGTAAAATTGGGTCGGCTTTTGATGCTCGTGCTCGTCGCAATCGCGCGAGATCGGACGCATCATCTGCTCCGAAACCATGTGGTACATCTTGAGCTGGTTCACTACTTGTGGTTCGAGTTCAAAATCGATCATGATTTTTTCTCCGTGGCGGCCTAGACCGTTGCGATCCCATCGATTGCAGAAAATCCACGCGCATTGCGCAGCCACATCTCGACCGGGTGCTCGCGGATGTACCCGTGGCCGCCGAGCACCTGGACGCCGTTGTCCGTCACTTTGAGCGCACTCTGCGCGACGTAATTCTTCGCCAGGTAGCTTTCCTTCAACCCGTCGCCGCCCTTATCCAGTTTGAAAGCCGCTTCCCACACCAGCAGCCGCGCCGCGTCGATTTCAATTGCCATGTCGGCCAGGATAAACGCGATCGCCTGCTTGGTCGCGATTGGAACGCCGAACGCCTTGCGCTCCTTGGCATAGTCGCGCGCGTATTCGAACGCGGCATTCATCACCCCGACGCCCAGCGCACCCAACGCGACCCGCGACTGGCTCATCAGGCGTGAAAAGTCGATGCCCTTGTCGCCGCCCACTCGCGCATCGGCGCCGACGCGGCAATCTTTGAGCGTCACTTCGTAGGTCGCGAGCGCTTTGAGGCCCATGTTTTTTTCGCGCTCCGAAATCGTCACGCCCGCCGCGCCGCGCGGAACGATGAAGCCGTCCACGCCTGCAAAACCCTTGGCCGCGTCGGTCGCCGCATAGACCAGCATCAAATCGGACTCGGCCGCCAGCGGCACGTAACACTTGCCGCCGTTGAGGACGAATCCGCCGCCGTCGCGCTTTGCCGAGACTTGCAGCGCCGACAGATCGTAATCGAAGCGCGGCTCCATGACGGCCGCGGTCGCGGCGGCGAAGTCGGCGCCGGCGAATCGCTTCAAATATTTGGCGCGCTGATCGTCGGTGCCCATCTCGACGATCGGGAAGGCGAACAGCCGCGGCGCAAGCACATGGATCGCGATCGAAAGATCGCCGAAGCCGAGTTCTTCCGCGACGATCGCGCCGGTCACCGCCGAGCGGGCGTCGCCGCCGCCGCCGAATTTCTCCGGGATAGCGCCGCTGACAAATCCGAATTGCCACGCCTTGGCCACCAGTGGCGCGGGAATTGCGCCGCTTTCGTCGGCAGGCCGCGCGGCGGGGCGAATCTCGTCGCGCGCGAACGCACCAACGCTGTCGCGGATCATCTGTTGTTCTTCGCTGAGTTCAAAGTCGATCATAAATTGGATCCCACCCTCGATTAAAGTAACACTTTAAGTTGTGATTGGCACCGCTGCCCGCGCGCGAGCCGACTCATATGCCGCTTCCACCATCCGCTGCGCTGCCACCCCGGCCGCAAATTCGGGGTCCGGCTCGCACGCGCCCTTGAGCGCGGCCACGAAGGCCGCATCTTCGCTGGCGTACGGAACTGCCAGCCAATCCTGGATCGGCGCCAGGTAAGGCCGCTCGCGCAGAATTGTTTCGCTGAACCCGGCCATCACTTCGCTCTCGCTGACGGTCTCCTCTTTGGCGCCGGACCCGCGCTGAAACAGGATTGGCCCGCACTCGTCGGCGTCGGACGCAGCAAACAGGTTCTCGGCGAAAACTTCAAGCCTCCGATTGCTCGGGCGCCCGATCATCCGATGCCATACCGAAGTGAGCTGGCCGTGAAAACCGCCCGCAAATTCCATCGCGGTCGCGCCGAAGTCTTCGACTCCATCCGCCCCGTTGAGGTTGCGGGTGCGGCAGTAGAGGCTCGTGACCGGCCCGAACATCCACGTCAGCAGATCGAAGTCATGAACGCTGTGCTCGATTAGCGTGCCGCCGGCGGTCAGCGACGGATCGTTGCGCCACGCGCTGGCGTGCACGCCGCGAGTCGGAAAATCCTGATCGTCGCGCATTGTGACGCTGAGCAATCTACCCGCATCCGGCTCCTTGAACATCGCCTTGATCACGTTGTAAACGGGCGAAAAGCGCAGCACCAGGCCCACCTGGCTCATCACGCCGGAAGCTTTGATGGCAGCGGCCATCTCGGATGCTTCCGCCGCGGTCATCGCCAGCGGCTTCTCGCAGAAAATATGCTTGCCGGCGCGCGCGGCGGCGATACAGGCCTGTCGATGCATCGCGGTCGGCGTGCAAATCCATACCGCGTCGATCGATGAATCCGCGATTATCTCTTCGGCCGATTCCAGCGCCCGCGCGCCATCCCATCGGGCCGCGAGTCGCTCCGCCGCCGGATGCGACAGGTCGGCTACGGAGACCACGCGGACGCTGTGCTCGGTGCGATCGGCGACCTGGCGGAGCATCATCGAATGCGTCTGGCCGATGAGGCCGGCGCCGATGATTCCGACTCGAATCTGTCCGCTGACGGGAGTTGACATCACGAGTTCCCGGATTTTTGCTCGCGGCGAAGTTTTTCCAGCTCGCGCTCGCGCTTGTATTTGGTCGGGTCTTCGATGGTTTGCGACGGCGGCGCCATCGGTTTGCGGATTTTCGCGATCAATCCGCCTGCGCGATGCTTCTTTGGCTTGCGTTGGGGCATATGGCTACTCGGCGAAGCCGACAAAGCTCACCTGCAGGCCGGTAGTGTTCCCGCCGGCCGCGCGTCGCGAGAAAAAACGATCGGATGCGCATCGAGTGCACGGACCAACGCTCGCGATGTTCGCGGCGGCAAGTCCCGCGCGTTCGAGCTGATCGCGCACGACCGCGCGCAAGTCGATAAAGGCTTTGCCGGGACGCCCGGCGCTCGTATGATTCTGCGCGCCGGCAATCTCGCGGCTAAAGCGACGCACAAGCTCGGCGTCAACCTCGAAACAACAATTGCCGATCGACGGTCCCATCGCGGCGCGAATGTCGGAAGCGCGAGCGCCCATCTTGACCATCGCGCGGACGCCGGCGCCGGCGATATCCGCAATAACCCCACGCCATCCGGCGTGGAGTGCGCCGGCTATTTTCCGTTTCGAATCGACCATCAGTATCGGCACGCAGTCGGCCGTGTATATGCCCAAAATGACGCCGGGCTCCGCCGTGACGAGCCCGTCGCCCGGCGGGCGAAGGGCCACGGTGTCGCGAGTCGCGGCGTGAACGACGTTGCCATGCACCTGGTTCAGGCTCGCCACCAGCTTCAGCCCCGGCACCTCGCGACGCATACGCTCCCAGTTAGCATCGACGGCATGGTAGTCGTCGCCGACCCAATAAGAAAGATTCATCGAGGCGAACGCGGCCGTGCTGACGCCGCCCGTGCGGCCGATGAATCCGTGGCAAATCGCGGCGTCGGGAAAGCCGCGAAGAATTTCGACGGGCTTCAAGTCGGGCGATGATTCAGCGTGGGATTCCATGTCAAGTGCTCGGCAGCGAGACACCGGGTTGTTCGATAGTCGGAGGATAACCTATAATTCTGATCTTTGGAATTTGAGGTTTTAGAGCGCCTATGAACGGATACGAATACCTGGTGGCGCGAAATCGCCTGATGCAACGGCTCAGCGAGGAACTGGCGCGGCTCGCACAGCTGCCGGTTGCCGACCGCGACGGCGAAACCCGGCGCATCGAGGCGAAGTTCGACGTCCAGCTTGCCGAGTTGTACGCAAAAGTCGCCGGCGAATTTCCGGGCGAGCGCAAAAGAAAGGCGCGGCCGATCGTTGACCCTCGGTAAGTAGTTTTTTTGGGAACAAGCTTGGATCGCTCAATCAGTATCCGAGGCGCGCGCACTCACAACCTGGCTGATATTTCGCTCGAAATTCCCCACAACCGGCTGACCGTGGTCACGGGCGTGTCCGGCTCCGGCAAATCGAGCCTGGTTTTCGACACCGTGTATGCCGAGGGTCAGCGCCGCTACGTGCAGAGCCTGTCGACCTACGCGCGGCTGTTTCTGGAGCGGATGGAGCGGCCGGACGTCGATTCTATTTCGGAGATTCCGCCGGCACTCGCGCTGCGCCAGAAGAACACCATCAAGAATGCGCGCTCGACGGTCGGCACCGTCACCGAAATCAGCGACTATCTCCGCATCCTGTTCGCGACCGTCGGCCACACGATTTGTCCACGATGCGGCGGCGAAGTGAGCCGCGACACCGTCGAGAGCGCCGGCGCGCGAATCCTCGACGAGCCGGGGCTCTACGTCGTGCTGGCGCCGTTCGAGGCGGGCTCGCGCTCGATCGCCGACGCGGCGGGCTACCTGATTGCGAACGGTTACCATCGCCTGTACGCCAACGACGCGATCACCGAGACCACCGAATTCGCCGCTCGCGCCATCGCCGCCGAAGCACACAACGACGGCGCCGCGGCCGAGCCAAACGGTCCGATGATGGTGGTCGTCGATCGCATCTCGGTGAGCGGCGAAGGCGAAAGCGAACGCGTGCGCGAGGCGCTGGAAAAAGCCTTCTACCTGGGGGCGGGACGCGCGCGGGCGGTGCGCGTCGAGCGCGATAATGGCAATACGCACAGCGTCGGCGCGATCGATTTCGACCGGCGCTTCAACTGCTCGCGCTGCGCGACCGCGTTTGCCGAGCCGACCACGGCGCTGTTTTCATCGAACAGTCCAATCGGCGCGTGTCCTGAATGCGAAGGCTTTGGCCGCACGGTCGAACTCGATCTCGACAAGGTGATTCCAAATCCGAATCTGTCGATGCGCAACGGACTGGTCGCGCCGTGGCGAACGCCGGCGTATCGGGAGATGAACGAGTGGATGCTGAAGCTGGCGCGGCGCAGAAAAATCCGGACCTCGGCGCCCTTTGGCGAGATGACCGACGAGGAGCGCGGCTGGCTGCTCGACGGTGACGAGGGTCCGCGCGCGAAATGGGATGAAGACAAATGGCCGGGGGTGCGCGGCTTCTTCAAGTGGCTCGAAAGCCGCCGCTACAAGACTCACGTCCGAATCCTGCTGGCGAAGTATCGCCGCTTCGTTACCTGCCCCGCATGCGGCGGCGCCAAGCTCAAGCGCGATGCGCTGAACGTGCTGGTCGACGGCCTGTCGATCGCCGGCGTCGGGCGGCTCTCGATCCGCGACCTCGTGGTGTGGCTCGACAAGATCGGATCGATCCCCGAAGTCGCCACGCGCGCGACGGTGGTGATCCGCGAGCTGCGCAATCGCGTCGGCTACCTGGTCGAGGTGGGCCTGGGCTACCTGACGATCGAGCGGCAGGCGCGCACGCTGTCGGGCGGCGAGGCGCAGCGGATTCATCTTGCCAGCGCGCTCGGCAGCGTGCTGGTCGGGACGCTGTATGCGCTCGACGAGCCGACCGTCGGCCTGCACGCGGCAGACGCAAGGCGGCTGCTGGCGGTGTTGTACAGCCTGCGCGACTTCGGCAACACGGTGATCGTCGTCGAGCATGACCCCGCGATGATCGCGGGCGCCGATCACGTCGTCGAGCTGGGCCCGGGCGGCGGCAGCGAGGGCGGCGAGCTGACGTACTCGGGTCCGCCGGCGAAGGCCAAGCTTGACAGCATGGCGTCCTCGCCGGGACGCGTGCTGCTGATGCGCGCGATTGCCAAGCGGCGCAAATTCACCGCGCGCGATCCCGCGATTCGGATCGCCGGCGCGCGCGAGCACAATCTGGCGGGCGTCGACGCGGCAATCCCGGCCGGGCGGATGGTTTGCGTCACCGGAGTTTCAGGATCGGGAAAATCGACGCTGGTCGAGGACGTTCTCTACAACAATTATCTGCGCCGCTCGGGCAACACCTCGGTGGAGGCCGGCGCATGCGATCGCATCGACGGCTTCGAGCTGATCGGCGACATGGTGCACATGGGACAGGAATTGCCGGCGCGCTCGATGCGCTCGAATCCGGCGACCTATCTGAAAATCTACGACGAAATCCGCAAGCTGTTCGCC